>Ga0209181_10005788_pt1 | contig 17677 bp, 18 predicted proteins | sample MAT05_FD_187208 | JGI IMG/M metagenome (GOLD analysis project Ga0209181, IMG submission 187208) | Freshwater microbial communities from Lake Fryxell liftoff mats and glacier meltwater in Antarctica - MAT-05 (SPAdes) (version 2) | ecosystem: Environmental > Aquatic > Freshwater > Ice > Liftoff...
ATTCCGGGCTTGCTCGCCATCGTTCAATACAACGTCAGCCACAAAGCCGACCGCGTTCGCGTCTTTGAGTTGGGCAAGGTCTTCAAACGTGATGCCAGCGTGACCGATGGGCCGCTAGCGGTCGCGGGCATCACGCAACCTCTCAAGCTCGCTGGCGTGGCCTTTGGCGGCGCGGTCGCGGAACAATGGGCGAGCCAAAAACGAACTGCTGATTTTTACGACGTCAAAGCGGATCTAGCGGCAATGCTTCCCGACGGCGCGCATTTCGTCGCCGCCGAGCATCCGTTGTTGCATCCCGGCCGCTCCGCAAAGATCGAATTGAACCAGGCCACCATCGGCTGGATCGGCGAACTGCACCCCAAACATCTATCGCGATTCGAGCTGACCTCCGCTCCCATCGTGTTTGAGGTCGAAGTCGCGCCGCTACAACAACGCTCCCTAACGGTGCACGGGGCCGTGTCCAAACAACCGCTCGTCCGCCGCGACATCGCGCTAGTCGTCGCCAATTCAGTAAATTCGGACGAGCTGGTCGACAGTCTCATGGCAGGCGCGCCAGCCTTTGTGCGCAGTGTTGACGTATTTGATGTTTACCGCGGCGCAGCACTTCCTGAAGGTAAAAAAAGCGTTGCAATTCGGGTACTTATGCAAGATACTGAACGTACGTTGGCAGATACAGAGATCGAGGGAGCTTGCCAACAAATGCTTTCAAAAGCGCAAGAACAACACGGCGCGACACTACGCGCGTAACTATTTTTTAGCAGCGGCACGATGCCTGAATCGGTCACAAAAGCGGAGTTAGCAGACGTGTTGTTTGAGCGATTGGGCTTGAACAAGCGCGAAGCTAAAGACATGGTCGACTACTTCTTTGAAGAAGTGCGCGAGGCCCTGGAGCGCGGCGAAGATGTGAAGCTTTCGGGTTTTGGTATTTTTAATTTGCGCGAAAAGTCACAACGCCCCGGCCGCAACCCCAAGACCGGAGAAGAAATCCCGATCAAGGCACGGCGCGTTGTCACCTTCCACGCGAGCAACAAACTAAAAGGCCAGGTCGATTCCGCCCATGCCGAGCGAGACCGCAGCATCCTTTGAACTGCCGCCGATCCCGGCCAAGCGCTACTTCACCATCGGTGAAGTCAGCGAATTGTGTCTGGTCAAGCCGCATGTGCTCCGCTACTGGGAGCAGGAATTCACGCAGTTGCGCCCGGTCAAACGACGCGGCAACCGACGCTACTACCAGCATCACGAAGTGCTGCTCGTGCGACGCATTCGCGAGCTGCTTTATGGCGAAGGCTTCACCATCATCGGCGCGCGCGGACGGCTGGACGAAGAGGCGAACGGCGGAAAAACGGTTTTGACACGTCGTCGCGGTTCACAAGTCTCGCAAGTGGCGCAACTTGCGCAAGGAAAGGCGGCAACCGATGACATTGATCTCGAAGCGCTGCGCGCCGAGTTGATCGACATCGCTAATTTGCTCGATGCCGGATGAACCGTCGGGCAGTGCACGAAAGCACTGCTAGAATTCAAAGCTTCGGTGTGTGGCGCAGCCCGGTAGCGCACTTGCATGGGGTGCAAGGGGTCGTAGGTTCGAATCCTATCACACCGACCAAACGTATATTGGATAAGGGTTAGCGGGTTATCAACCACTAACCCTTTTTCTTTTTCGGGGCTGCGGTCACGGAACGGTCACGAAACTTTGGTTCGATACTGGCGGTCGTTCTCGCGCGCGCCCGCTGCCATCATTGCCGTGGTCGTGCGTGACGACCACGGGCACTTGGTCAATTTCGCGCTAACAAGACATCAAAATCGTCGTAGTCCAATGATGCTGCGTGAGCTGCGGCCCCGGCGTGTTCATGCGCGGTCTCAGCTTTAAGCCTTGATTGTTGGGTCAGACGCATGGAGCGGCCATGTGCCAAGAGCTTTGGATCTCCCCCATTTCAACGGAGCGTTTGAGGCTAGACAAACTCTAGCCAATTACAACGATACCATCGTCTCCACGCGAGGGTTATCCACGGGGCTTGGCGGTGGACAAGTTACCGCGCCCTCTTTAGCGCATTGGGGAACTTGTCCACCGCCAAGCCCGGTGGGTAACCCGTCGAAGTCGCAGTATTTTTTTTCAATTTCGCGTTTCTGATTTTTTCTCGCTTTTGCTTCAAACGCGTTGGGCGCCATCATGTTGATCGAGCTATGCCGTCGTCGCGGGCGCTTTTTGAATTTGGCCAACCTTCGATGTAGCTGAACAGCGCAGTGCGCGCCGCCGATTTCGTTGGCAACACGGTGCGCTCCAATAGCTCGCATTCGAGGCTCGCAAAGAAGCTCTCGGCCATCGCGTTGTCATAGGCGTCACCGACGCTGCCCATCGACGGGCGCACTCCCATCTCTTGACATCGTTTGCCGAATGCAAGGCTCGTGTATTGACTGCCCTGATCGCTATGGTGGATGAGCCCTGCGCCACCGTTGGGTACCCGCATCGACAACGCCATGTTGAGCGCTGAAATGACCAGCTCGGAGCTCATCGTCTCGCCGATGGCCCAGCCAACGATGCGCCGACTCCATACGTCGAGCACCACGGCCAGATAGATGAACCCGGCCCATGTTGGCACATAGGTCATATCGGCCACCCAGAGCTGGTTGGGCGCGTCAGCCACGAAGGCGCGCTCGACCAGATCAGGGGCAGGACGCGCCTTCTTGTTCCTCTCGGTGGTTACGGTGTAGCTGCGGCGTTTGCAGACGCCCTGAATGCCCTTGCTGCGCATTAAACGGGCGATCCGGTGCTTGCCTACACCGACGAACTTTGCGTTGTGCTCCGGCATACTCTCATCGCGTAACTCGGCGCGAATCTTGGGCTCGCCGTAGATCGCTTTGCTGGCCTCGTGAATCTGCTCGATTCGCTCGCCGAGATGCTCGTTGTCCAGCGCTCGCGCGGACGGCTCACGATCACGCCAGTCGTAGTAGCCACTGGCGGAGACATCGAGCACTCGGGCATGTGTGCGTACCGCGTACGAACGGCCCTGGGCGTCGGCCTGATTTGCCGCTCTCATGAGCGTGAAGATCAGCCTGGATGTGTGCACGCTCGCTCCGGCAAACCAGGCCGCGCGTTTACGCCAATGAGTTTGCCAAGATGTCCCGCTCAGTTTGCAAACGAATTCTCTTCACGAAGTCGCAGTAGCTCGTCGCGCCTTCTTCACCCACGCATGCACTGAGGCAACGGAGCAGCCAAATTCTTTGGCCAATTCCCCAGGCCGACGACCGCTGGCATACAGCTCAACAATTTGTTGCCTGAACTCCGGCGCGTACGCCGGTTGTGTCTTTCCACTCATTTCGGACTCCTTGATTTCTAATCATAGAAAAGTGTCCGTCAAATCGGGGGAAGATCACCATAGCCCAGTGCCAGGTAATAGTCACGAATTCGCGTTAGGTAAGCTATCGGCGCATCATCTTACGGTGGGGGTGAAAGGGTCATCGCGGTGACGCCTTCAATTTGGTGGCCACCGAATTCGTACCTTGAACAGAGCGCTCGCAATGCTCCAGAAACTTGCGCGCGACAATGGAAAGCGGCTGTAGCGTGTTGTGAAACGCCCCCACCTGAACATTGAACGAGGGCAGCAGCGGCCTAGCTGCCAGACGGCTATCGTCAATCGACTCCAGACTGAATGGATCAACGATGCTGACGCCCGCGCCACTGGCCACAAGCGCCGTGGCTGCGAGGATCGTGCGAGCATCAATTCGCATGCGTCGCCGAACATCGTGCTCGGCAAATAGTCGGTCAATCTGGTCGCGAAAGCGAGCGCCGGGAACGTTGATGTACTCAACGTCGCGCAGGTCTTCTATTCGGATGCGCCGCTTCGCGGCCAGCGGGTGTGAAGCTGGTACGAGACACACAGCGGCGCGTTCTGAAAGGAGCGAAATTGCCAGCTTCGGTTCGTCGAGAGGAACCGTCGCGAATCCAATCTCCACGACGCCGCGCAATACCGAATGAACCACGTCATGATGAGACTGAACGTCCAACAAAACGGAGATACCAGGATGCAGGCGACAAAATTCAGCGACGAGACCTGGCAGCACACCCTGCTGAAGCGTAGGCATCACACAGATGCGCAGCGTACCCGTGCCGATGTCACGAATGCGTTGTGCCGCCTGCTCGATCTGGCGCATGCCTATAAAACTACGCTGCGCCTCGACATACAAGGCCTTGGCATCTTCTGTGGGCGTCATTCGTCCCGCGACACGCACAAAGAGCGCAAAGCCCAGATCGCTTTCGAGTCGCTGCAAGAGACGACTCGCCGCAGATTGCGTGATGTGCATCGCTTCAGCGGCGCGCGTAACGCTACCGCTTTCGATGACGCCGATGAAGGCTTCGATCTGCCGCAGATTGATGGTGCTCATGGCGCTATTAGGCAACATGGAACACCAAACTGTCTAGAGAGGTTTCGGTCGCTGCCACACCCGTGAGCTGATCACCTGTCAGGCTGGGTTCAGACTAAACACGATTGAAGGATCTCGACGCACGGATTCGATCAAACCGACTTCCCACTCCAGATACGCCTGCATACTGGCCTCCCGATCCTTTGCCTCGAAGGGTTTGACGAAGGCATCGTCTATTTCGGTCGTCAGGCGTTCCTCGCCCTTTTTAAGTGGCAGCCCGGCGTCAATCCAAGCTTGCGTGCCGCCAGACAGAACCCTCACATCACCCTCTCGCAACTTGCTTGCCTCCTGCCACGCTAAAGTCGCAAGCACACCATCGCCCGAAGTTAAAACAGTGATCGGACTTGGGGGCACTTTGGCAAGACACACGGCCATGCGCGAACGCACCGCCCACCACGCGCCCAAAATGTGCCTCGCGCTGTAATCTTTGCCGGCCCCCAAATCGATGATCGCTACATCCGATCCACTTTGTTGCAGCTCCTCTGCGCTGATTGAGGGCGGCGGCGCGTCTGGCATGCCCAACACTTGCAATGCAACTGGCCCCGACACCAAAGGAATGGCCTTGTCGGCGAAATCCAGAACATGGACATTGCGATACCCCATCTGCCGCAGCCAGGATGCTGTCATAGCGGCGCGGATCGTCATGTCGTCATAGAGCACGATGCGCGCATTCCTGATCGCAACGTAAGTGTCGGTGGCCTGAATCAGCTGCCCACCCTGCGCATAACCCGCGCCGCAAGGATGAGCCGTGATGAATTCGTCCCGCAAGCGCACATCGAACAAATAGCAGGTCTGCTCTGCGGCGGGCGATAGCCACTGTTCGACGGTTGCCCAGCTTATTTCCGACACATTAAAGCGCTCGAGAATCTTACCCGCCACTTCATTGGCTCGTACGATGGCACTAGCGGAAGGCGGGGGTGCCCGACGGCTGGAGCCCGTTTCAATTTCAAAGCCTGCCAGCTTCCACCCCATAGTGCCGTTACGCAGCGCAACAACCTTGTTCGGTACGCCTGCGTTGATCAGCGACTGCGCGCCGATGATGCTGCGTGTGCGTCCGGCACAATTGACGACCACGGTGGTCGCGGGGTTCGGTGCAAAGTCGGTAACGCGCAGCGCGAGCTCCGCGCCGGGCGTGCTGCTGGAGCCCGGAATAGTGCCACGATGATGCTCTTCCGGCGTGCGGCTATCGACAATCACGATGTCACGGCCCTCGGCGATCCACCCGGCTAGCTCTTCGGGCGATATCGACGGCGTAGCGCATTCGTGCTCTATGAATTCGCCGAACGCTTTGCTCGGTGTGTTGAATCCGGTAAACACCTGGTATCCCGCTGTTCGCCACGCTCCTATTCCGCCGTCGAGCATGTCGACGTGTGAGTAGCCTAATGCCGTAAGGCGATGCGCGGCGCGTTGCCCGAGATCATCATCGGACGACACCACGATGTGGGTTTTCTTGCGCGGCAATAGCGCCGCCAAGCGAATTTCAAGGCGCGACAGCGGCGCGTTGACCGAATGAAACAGATGGGGCGAAACGGAATAGGTGCCTTCCTCTCGTGGATCGAGGATGGCCAGCTCGCCTTGCTTGAGAATCAGTGATTGCAGCGCGTCGGCATCAATGCGGCCCATCAGTCCACCGATGCGCCCGAGCTTTTGACGAGGTCTGCCCAGAATGCCACCTGCTCGCGGACAAACTGCGAAAAATCAGTAGCTGAGGCGGGCGGCGCAGGCTCGTAACCGGCAGCAGCGAGCTTTGCTTTGACATCAGAATTGGAGAGCGTCTTGACCGCGGCGCTGTGCAACTGTTGCAGGATTGCGTCTGGTGTGCCGGTTGGAACGATCATGCCGAACCACACGTCGGTCTTTTCAAATCCGTCCAGACCAGCGCTCGACAAGCTGGGTACGTTTGGCATCGACGGTGTCGGTTTCAGTGGCGTTACCGCTAGCGCTCGTATCTTGCCGTCCTGAATCTGTGCAAGCGCCGATGGCAAAGAAACAAATCCAAAATCAACCTGACCGCCAAGCAGCGCAGTCACCGCTTCGGCCGGTCCTTTGAACGGTATGTGTTCAGCAGGTTTGCCCACGAGTTTTGTAAAAAGCACGCCTGCGAGATGTTGCGTCGTACCGTTGCCCGGAGAGCTGTAGTTAAGCCGCTTCACGCCCATCGCCTTGACGAGGTCAGCAACGTTCATCACTGGGCTACTAGCCGGTACCACCAGCACGTTCGGCGTCGCGGCAAGTTTGATGACCGGCGTGAAATCTATCAGCGGATCATACGGCAAATTTTTGTAGAGCGCCCGATTGACGGCCATGGTGGCAGTGGAACCGACACCCAGCGTATAGCCGTCAGGCTTTGACTTGGCAACACTCGCCATGCCGATGGATCCGCCAGCGCCCGGCTTGTTGTCAACGACGATAATTTGCCCGAGCTGTTTGCCTAAATCCGGCGAAACAATACGAACCAGAATGTCGTTGGCCGAGCCTGGCGTGTACGCCACAGAAAACGTTATTGGACGTGTCGGAAACACGGAACTCTGCGCGTGAACGATACCAACGCTGCCCACTGTCATCACCACCACGCCAAAGACCGTGCGTCGCAACCGGTTGCAATAGCTCATGTTGTCTCACTCCTTGTTTTGCGCGCCCATCCAGCGCGAGAAAGATGCCTGCTCCGGTTTTTGCGGCTTGCGCCGCCCCTTAGTCAAGCCGCGACTGTGGCGTCCTTGGTATTCGAGTTCGGCGGGAAGAGCTTTGTCCTGCCGTCAGCGTCATACTGGACACGATCTGTTTGCAACTCAAGCGCACGCTCGTAGCAGCGTAGTTGCCACACGGGAACATCGCCTTCACCCTGAACATGAATGCTGTGAATGTCGGAACCCATCAAGGCAACGCCAACGCCCTGACCCACGGCGATCTCGTCGATTTGTTTGAACCCTTCTGCACCATCCGCGACATACAGCCGGTTGACTTCGACTCCATCGATGCCTACCAAAATAGCCCAGTTGTTGTGATTGTGCGGAGGACTGGATTTTTCGGGTAAAGCGAGCGAAACGTACAACGCACGACCGGAACCGTCGTCTTCGTTTAATCGATAGGCAACAAAGTCTTTGAACGTCCCGCGCACGGCAGGCACAAATTCATCGGTAACAAAAAGCTCCTTGTGCTTTGCCAGGTCGAGTAACTCGTCCTTCATCTGATTGATTGCTTCGCGAGTAGCACCGAGCGTGTCGTTGATATCGGCAACACGCGCCATCGTTTTGTTCACGAGTTTTTGTCGCTCAGCAGGAATATTTCTAACTTTCACGTCCATCACTTGCCTCCTTGTTCAGTCGCTGCCGAAATGTGTGAGCACATGCAGCGACATTCACGTTATCAACGCAGACCATGACAGTCAAATTCATTTTTGTGCGTTACTTATTCCTTGATGTAATGCGTGAACGCACGTAGATCAACTCAACGCACTGGAGTCAAAAACTACCAACTTCTCGATTCGCTCTGCCATGAAGATTTTCATCTCTTGATGTGCAGCGCTGGTCTGATAGCGTTTGTGCGCGGCTTCATCGTCGAAGCAGCCTATGACCGCATGGGTAAAACCGCCTGCGCGGCCGGCTTCATTGAGACCGTATAAGTAATGTGCCAGCCCGTCGCATTCGCGCAAGATACGGGACGCAAACTCCTCTACATCGCTGTGGAAGGTCACCGGCGTTTCCGGCGCAAACGACATCAGCACGACATGAATGAACACTTCAAAATTCCCTTACTCAACGGTCGTTGCGGCCTTCGCGGCGCGAACTGATACGGTTCCAAATCTGCGTCGCCAAGCCGACCAAGCCTTCACGAAAAAGCAGCACGCAGAGGATAAAAATAACGCCCTGCACTATCAACACCCAAGAGCCCAAGGGTGCCAAGGCGTTCTGGATGGACACAAAGGCCAGCGCGCCGACAATCGGCCCCAGTAGCGTGCCAATGCCGCCCAAAAGACTCATCAACACCACCTCACCCGACGCATGCCAGTGCACGTCGGTCAGTGAAGCCACACCAAACACCAGCACCTTCATCGAGCCGGCCAAGCCTGCCAGCCCCGCCGACAGCACGAATGCCAACAGTTTGTAGTGTGCGGTGAAATAGCCGAGCGACTTCGCGCGCTGTTCGTTATCGCGAACCGCGCGGATGATCTCGCCGAAAGGGGACTGGAGAACGCGCACCACAAAGAGATAGGCCAGCACGAACACGACGAGGACGAAGTAATACATGTGTAGGGAATTTGTCAGGTCCACCAGCCCAAACAATTGGCCGCGCGGCACACTTTGCAAGCCGTCCTCGCCCCCCGTCAGGCGCGACTGCACCGCAACGAAATACACCACCTGCGACAAGGCCAGGGTGATCATCGAAAAGTAAATACCCTGCCTGCGTATGGCCAGCGCACCAAAAACCAGACCCAGCAGTGCTCCCGTGGCCGTGCCAACCAACAGTCCGAGTTCAGGTGACAGACCCAGAGACTTCATCGCCAGGCCGGTGGCATAAGCCGCCGCGCCAAAAAAGGCCGCGTGGCCAAAAGACAACAGCCCCACGTACCCCAGCAGCAGATTGAAGGCCGCAGCAAACAGAGCAAAACACAGCACCTTCATCAAAAAGGTGGGGTACAGCACCATTGGCGCGGCAAGCGCCAGCAGCAACAAAACTGCCCAACCGACAAGCTGGTACTTGCGTGCCAGTTGCAGCGGCACACGCGTGGCTTCTGCAGCTACGGTGTTCTGCACCTGAATGGGCCGACCAAACAGGCCCGAGGGTTTGATCAAAAGCACGATGGCCATGATGACAAAAATCACAAAGTTGGACGCTTCGGGGTAGATCACCTTGGTCAGCCCTTCGATGATGCCCAGCCCCAGTCCGCTGACAATCGCACCGCCGATGGAGCCCATGCCACCAATCACCACCACTGCAAACACGACCACCACCAGGTTCGAGCCCATGAGCGGGTTGACTTGGTAAATGGGCGCGGCGATCACGCCCGCAATCGCCGCAAGGCCAACACCCAGCGCGTAGGTCAGTGTGATATACCGTGGCACGTTGATGCCGAATGATTTGACGGTGACCGGGTTTTCAGTGGCGGCGCGCAGCAGCGCGCCTAGCCGGGTGCGCTCCATCAGGAACCATACCGCCACGCAGACGATGATCGAGATGACCACGGCCCAGGTGCGGTACAGCGGTAAAAACATGAACCCCAGGTTGATGCCGCCCGACAACTGCTCGGGAATTTCGTATGGCAGGCCTGACACGCCATAGGCCTGCCGGAAGCCGCCCTCCACCACCAGCGCCAGCCCGAAGGTCAGCAGCAGGCCGTAGAGATGGTCCATCTTGTAGGTTCTGGCGATGATGGTTTTTTCGAGTACCACCGCGATCACCGCCATGATCAAGGGCGCAAGGATGAGTGCGCCCCAATAGCCTATGCCCAGGTAATTGAGCAGCATCCAGGCCACAAAAGCCCCGGCGGTGTACTGCGCGCCATGGGCGAAGTTGATGATGTTGAGTAGGCCAAAGATGATGGCCAGTCCAATGGACAGCGTGGCGTAAAAAGCGCCGTTAATCAGGCCCAGCAGAAGTTGGCTAAACAGCGAAGCCGAGGGGATACCGAAAATTTCAAACATGTCTGCTGTTCCCTACACGCCAAGCTGGCGTTTGATTCGGTCGGGCTGGGCGGCGGCTTCAGCGGCGGTGAGGTGGTCCACCACCACGCCGTGGTCCATGATGTAGAGGCGGTCGGCCACTCGCGACGCGAAATGAAAGTTCTGCTCCACCAACACGATGGTGAAACCGCGCTTTTTCAGCATGCGGACGGCCGAGGCAATCTGCTGCACGATCACTGGTGCCAAGCCTTCGGTGGGCTCATCCAGCAGCAGCAAACGCGCACCGGTGCGCAGGATGCGGCCTATGGCCAGCATTTGTTGCTCGCCACCCGACAGGTTGCCGCCCGAGCTGGCCGCGCGTTCACGCAGGTTGGGGAACAGCGTGTAGATTTCCTCCATACTGAGCCCGCCTTCGGCGATAACGGGCGGCAACATCAGGTTCTCGGTCACAGTCAGGCTGCGAAAGACCGAACGTTCTTCAGGGCAATAGGCCACGCCTAGCCTGGGAATGCGGTGGTCAGCCATGGCAATGGTTTCCTGGCCCTTGAAAGTAATAGAGCCTTCACGCCTGTCCATGATGCCCATGATGGCGCGTAGCGTGGTCGTTTTTCCTGCGCCGTTGCGGCCCAGGATGGTCACAAGTTCACCTTGGTTGACCCTAAGGTTGACGCCCTGTAGCACGTGGGATTCGCCATACCAGGCGTGGAGTTTCTGGACTTCAAGCATCAGAGCGACTCTTCGGCGATTTCAACGCCCATGTACGCCGTGATGACCTTTTCGTCACGCGATACGGTGTGGTAGTCGCCTTCCGCCAGAATGGCGCCGCGCGCAAGCACGGTGATGAAGTCAGAGATTTCGGATACCACCGACAGGTTGTGCTCAACCATCAGCACCGTGCGGCTGGCCGACACCCGTTTGATCAGCGCGGTGATGCGCGCCACGTCTTCCTGGCCCAGCCCGGACATGGGCTCGTCCAGCAGAAGCATGCGCGGCTCCAGGGCAAGTGTCATAGCGATCTCCAGTGCGCGTTTGCGACCATAGGGCAACTGCGCGGCGCGGGTTTCGGCCTCATTGGCCAGGCCAACTTCACCCAGCAGGCGCAGCGCCTCTGCATCAAGGTGGGTCATCGCGCTGTGTGGCCGCCAGAACTGCGGGCCCAGCCCGGCTTTTTGCATCAGTGCCACCCGCACGTTCTGCATCGCCGTCAGGCCCAGGAACACGGCGGATATCTGAAAGGAACGCACCAGGCCCAGCCGGGCCACGGCTTCCTGTTGCAGCGAGGTGATGTCCTTGCCAAAGTAGCTGATGCTTCCCGCGCTCGGCTGCAACACCCGTGTCAGCAGATTAAAGCAGGTCGTTTTGCCAGCGCCATTGGGGCCGATCAGCGCATGGATGGTGCCTTCTCGTACTGCAAGCGAGACACGGTCCACGGCGGTAAAGCCGCCAAAATGTTTCGTCAGGCCCTGGCAGGCCAGTGCAATTTTTTCGGTCATGGCCGCGCCCCTTACATCCGGGCCAACATGCCGCCATCAATGGCCACCACCTGGCCGTTGATGAAGCTGCCGCCCTTGCCTGCCAACGCCACCACCAGCGGCGCAATGTCCTCAGGTTCGGCCCAGCGACCTGCGGGCACCGCCTGCTCCAGAAAGGCCTGGAAACCCTCGCGCTCCTGAAGCGCCGTGGTGAAGCCGGTACGCACAAAACCTGGTGCCAGTGCGTTGCAAGTGATGCCGTGCGGGCCATACTCGACGGCAATTGCGCGAGTCATAGCTGCCAGGGCCCCCTTGGCGGTTGCGTAGGCGGAAATATTCGGAATGGTCGCCTGTCCGGCCACGGAGGACATCAGCAGGATGCTGCCGCGCTGCCGTAACACCATGTCAGGCAGCATCGCGTGGCAGCAGTTAAAAGCACCCTCCACATGGACGGACTGGATTTCTTTCCACTCGTCGAGCGACATGTCAACCAACGGTTTGCGGTTTTGGTTGCCCGCATTGCTAACCAGAATGTCGATGCTCCAGCCGTCGGATTGCAGGCGTGCGGTTTCGGCATGCACTGTCGTTGCGTCGGCAACGCTAAAAACCGCACTCCGTGCGTCCACGCCAAGCGCGTGCAGATCGGATACGACGCGATCACAACGGGCCGCGTCGATGTCGTTAACGACCACGCGCGCACCCGCGCCACCCAACGCGCGGGCAATCGCAAATCCGAGGCCGCCCGCTGCGCCGGTGACCAACGCGGTTCTGCCAGCCAGACTGAACATGTCGGTGAGGAATTCAGATTTCAAGTTTTTATCTCCTTCGTTTTTATCGAACGCCACGCGAGTCAGGCTGCCGAGACGCGTCTGAGCCTAGTTTTCTTATTAGCTCCGTATTTACCATTAATCTCACTTAGTAATACTTGACGCTATTCTAACTATACGACAAAATTGTTGTACTAACAATTTTTCAACCGACACAGCACGATTCTTTAGGATCGAAGGAGGCAGCAATATGGCACTGGAAACCCCCGGCGAGGCACGGGCGCATTTACTCGGCCCGTTGGACTCGCATTACCTGGACGTCGAGGCCCTTCCATGGAAACCCACACCAGTGGCGGGCATCGATATGAAGGTGCTGGTGCAGGACAAGGACAGCGGCCTTTTGACCGCCCTTTTCCGCTGGGCACCCGGCACCGTACTGCCACTGCACGAGCATGTGGAAATCGAGCAAAGCTGGGTGCTTGAAGGCAGCATCGTTGATGCCGAAGGCGAATGCAAAGCGGGCAGCTACGTCTGGCGCCCGCAAGGCAACCGGCACATCGCCACCTCGCCCAACGGCGCGCTGGTGCTGTCGTTTTTCCTCAAGCCCAATGTGTTTGTGGATCAGTTCGCCGGCCAGAAGCTGGAGTGAAGCCACAGGCCAGACACTGAAGTGCAGATCAGGACAATATTTTAAAAACCCAAAACAGAGGCAAGACATGAAAAATCGCAACACACTCATACTCAGCGCTGCCACCGGCCTGCTCTTTGCAGCCGGATCGGCCATGGCCCAGGTTTCAAACGACGTAGTCAAAATCGGTCTGCTAAATGACCAGTCCGGCATGATGGCCGACATGTCAGGCAAGCTGTCGGTGGACGCTGTGAAGATGGCGGTTGAGGACTTTGGCGGCAAGGTGCTCGGGAAGCCCATCGAGGTCATCTCAGCCGACCACCAGAACAAGGTGGACATCGGACTGGCCACCGCCCGCAAATGGTATGAGCAGGACGGCGTCGATATGATCCTCGACGTACCCAACTCGGCCATCGCCCTAGCGGTACAGGAGTTGACAAAGCAGATGAACCGTATTGCCATTTACACCAGTGCCGGGTCGTCCGATTTGACCGGCAAGGCGTGCTCGCCCAATGGCATGCACTGGACTTACGACACTTATGCCTATGCGTCCGGCGCGGCGGCCGGTGTAGTCGCAGACGGCGGCAAGTCCTGGTTTTTCATCACCTCCGACTACGCCTTTGGCCACGCGCTGGAGCGTGATGCCTCGGCCATCGTCAAAGAAAAAGGGGGCCAGGTGCTGGGCGCAGTGCGCCACCCGATTGCCAGCGCCGATTTTTCGTCCTATCTGGTGCAGGCGCAGGCTAGCAAGGCGCAGGTCATAGGCCTAGCCAATGGTAGCGGCGACACCATCAATACGATGAAACAGGCGCGCGAGTTTGGCGTTGGTCGCGGCGCGCAGCGCGTAGCCGCCCTCTATATGGGCATAACCGACGTACACAGCATGGGCCTGAACATTGCTCAGGATGTCAACCTGGTTGAAGCTTTCTACTGGGATCAAAATGCCGAAACCCGCAAGTGGTCTGAGCGCTTCTTCAAGATGGCAGGACGCATGCCCTCAGGCGTGCAAGCCAGCAACTACGCGGCGACCATGCATTACTTGAACGCCGTGAAAGCCGCCGGCACCGATGCCGCCGGACCGGTACTCAAAAAAATGCATGAGACAAAAATCAACGACTTCATGACCAAGGATGGCTATATCCGCGAAGACGGTCGGGTAATGCGCGACCTCTACCTCTACAAGGTCAAAAAACCGTCAGAGTCCAAGCGCACGTGGGACTATTACAACGTAGTGCGCACCATTCCAGCAGCCCAAGCCTTCCGCGCGCCGGACCCGTCCTGCCCGCTGGTAAAAAAATGACCGAAGGCCTGCTTGAAGGCCGGCGCATCATCGTTTCGGGCGGGGCCAATGCGCGCGGCATAGGCCGCGCCATCATCACGCGGTTTCTAGCGCAGGGTGCACGTGTGGCCTGCCTAGACTTGGATGCAATAGGCCCAGACAGCCCAGGTGCCGATGCTATCCTTAGCCTCAACTGCGATGTACGCTCGGCTGACTCCTGCACTCAGGCAGTTGCCGCTGCGGTGGCGGCTTTTGGCGGTATCGACATCGTCGTCAATAACGCTGGCATCGTGGGCGCAACCCCCATTTGGGAAATGGAAGAACACGACTTTGTCGGCATGATGGACATCAACCTTAACGGCACTTTCCGGCTGACCCGTGCGGCTCTGCCAGCGCTGATGGACAGCGCAGTCCGCACACCGGGCCGGGCAGCTATCGTCAACATGGGCTCTATGGCGGCGATGCGCGGCGGCGGCCTGCTGGGCAGCGCGCACTATGCCACCTCCAAAGGCGGCATCCACAGCCTGACAAAGGCGTTGGCGAAGGAGCTTGGCCCCAAAGGCATTCGCGCCAACGCAATCGCGCCGGGAATCATAGAAACCGACATGACTATTGGCAAGTTCGGCGAAGCGCAGGAAACCAGCCTGAAAGCCGGGCTGCCGATGCGCCGCTTTGGCAGCGCCGATGAAGTGGCCAAGGCCGCGCTTTTTCTCGCGAGCGACCTTTCATCCTATTGCACTGGTACTGTCCTTGATGTCAATGGAGGCTTCCATATCCACTGATACTACTGATAGCGAGACAAGCGCTGGCCCGGCACCCGACGGAAGCCTGGACAAGATGCTCAGCATCCTGAATCTCTTTACCGAGGAAACCAGCTTCATCACGCAGGACGACATCATCGGCAGCTTGGGCTGCTCGCGCGCCACTGCCTACCGCTACCTCAAGTCGCTGTCCTCTGCTGGCCTCATCGGCCCGGTGCATGGCAGCGCGTATATGGTGGGCAGTCGCATCATCGAGCTAGACCGTCTAGTGCGCCTGCACGACCCAATCTTGCTAGCCGCGCGCGGTGTTATGGAAGAACTCGCCCGACGCGACATGACCAACGTTATGCTGTGCTGCTACTACGGCGACAAGGTGATGTGCGCCGATACCGAATGGCCCGACCCAAGCTACAAGTCAAGCTATGAGCGCGGTCGACCCATGCCCATGTTCCTTGGCGCAACAGCGAAGGCCATCCTGGCCCATCTGACACCTTATCAGCAGCGCAATCTGATGCTCTGGCACCCGTCCGAGATTGCCGCCGCCGGCTTGGGCCAGAACTGGGACGAGTTTCGGGCCAACATGCGGCGACTGCGCCGGGACAAGGTCGTGGTGTCTTACGGGGAAATTGATACTGGCCTGATCGGCATAGGCGCACCCATCTTCAGCATCGAGAAAAAGGTGTTGGGCAGCCTTGTCATCATTGTGCCTAACGGAGCCGCTAGCAAAGCCCGTCTTGAAAAACTCAAACAGGCAGCGCTGGAAGCAGCCGAAAAAATCACCCTCCGACTCGGCCTGCCCGGCGGCGAGCTGCGGGCAGCACGCGCCTCCCGACCGCGGCGAACGGCTGATTAGTTTTTTTATTCTCTGTCGATTCCACTGTGAATTTTTATTCACCCCAGCAGAATCCAGTTTTTCAAAGAGATTCACAGCGCGTCTTGGTCGAGGTCGTTCTCAAGAAGGGACTGTATAAGCTGACCCTACGGAGGCCGCCAACCGAGGCCGGCGCGCCGGCACAGGTACAGCCTTATCCTGGCACGGCGTTCGTCCACCCTTTTCTGGGTTCAGCTGAACGAGATACTGTACGACGCTGCTGGCCGGCCGTAGTCGGCGGCGCGGCCCCAACGCTGCCAGCCGCCAGCGTCGATTCGTCGCCGCTGATGAGTATTCTGCAAGGTAAGTGACCCTTCCCCAAACCAAACCGACGGAATTGAGCAGATGAAAGAATGATGCATGACAGATGCCATTGAAAGCGCTCAAACGGTCGTCATCTTGAATTCGTCTGCAGGCCGCGGCTGCAATGCGGAATTCGCCAACGCGCTTGCCGCTAAATTTCAGGCCCAAGGAATGATTGTCACCGTCATGCTGCCTGCAAGTCGCGCGGAGCTGATTGAAACTGCCCAGCGTGCGGTCAGAGACGGCATTAAAACCATCGTCGCTGGGGGCGGCGACGGCACCCTTAGCGCGGTGGCATCAGCGCTCGCAGGCACCGACACGGCATTTGGCGTGTTACCGCTGGGAACGCTGAATCACTTTGCCAAAGACCTGCGTATCCCGCTTGATCTGGACGTTGCTATCCGAACGATTGTCGAGGGCCACACCATTTGGGTCGATACCGGGGAAATCAACGGTCGCCTGTTTCTGAACAATTCGAGCTTGGGCCTATATCCCGACACGGTGAGGGAACGCGAACGTCAGCAAAAGCGGCTAGGCAGGGGTAAGTGGCTGGCTTTTTTCTGGGCGACGGTCATGGCCTTACGCCGCTATCCCTTTTTGAACCTCACGATTAGCCTTGCGGAGACAGAGTACAAGCGCCGCACGCCCTTCATTTTTATTGGCAACAACGATTATTCGATGGAAGGCTTCAAGATCGGCGAACGACAGCGGCTTGACGCGGCACAGCTGAGCCTTTATGTCGTGCAGCGTAAGGGTCGGCTGGGCTTGCTGGTGCTGGCGTTGCGAGCCCTGTTCGGGCGGCTGGGCCAGGCAAAAGACTTCGATGTGCTTTCCGCCAAAAAAATACTCATCAGTAGTCGGCACAAGCAGATACGGGTCGCGACCGATGGCGAGGTGAGCCTCATGCGGTTACCGTTGCACTTCCGAATCTGCCCAGCTGCGCTGAAGGTCATTGTTCCCGCGGGAAGCTCTCTGAAAGCGTAGCCATGCGAACCCTTGTACACCTTTCGGATTTGCACTTTGGCTGGATTGACGAAGCGCTCATCACGCCGCTAACGGTGCAGGTTGAGCAGCTGTAGCCTGATGTCGTCGTGGTTTCCGGCGACCTCACACAGCGCGCCCGCACCATCGAATTCCGGGAGGCCAGACGTTTCCTCGATACGTTGTCAGCGCCGAAATCATCCGCGTCATTTCCGGCAGAAAACCCGACAACCATGAGAGCAAAAAGCTACCGTGAAATCCCGTACCGAGAAATTCAAACTCGATCCGAATAATCCGCCGATGCGGACTGCGGAGCAGCGTGATTTCACGGCGGTGCACCGCTAGGACAAGTGGCGCATACGGCTTTATTGATAAACGCCTATTGCATAAGGGCTAGCAGGCAAATTCACTACAAGTCAATAATCTGAAAAAATGGTAATTAGCCCCAGTGTGGCGGGCGTTCTAGCAAAAAGCTGATAATGGGTTGACGACGTTACGCGCAACCGGAGATGCGGCTCTCGCCAGCTGTCGACACCTGATTAGCAGCAATCCTCAGCACCGTTGCTTTTCCGGAA
>Ga0209181_10005791_pt1 | contig 17670 bp, 15 predicted proteins | sample MAT05_FD_187208 | JGI IMG/M metagenome (GOLD analysis project Ga0209181, IMG submission 187208) | Freshwater microbial communities from Lake Fryxell liftoff mats and glacier meltwater in Antarctica - MAT-05 (SPAdes) (version 2) | ecosystem: Environmental > Aquatic > Freshwater > Ice > Liftoff...
AAATAGACCGTAACCATCGGTTTTTCCGTCAGCGTTCCATCTTTAAAGCGTGCCGCTCTAAATACAATATCATAGGCATTCCATTTGCCAATACCATTATAGGCAAAGTAAGGCGATTTACTCTCGTTAATTACCGCAGCCAATCCATGCGAAGTTGAATCACCATCTAATACTTGAATTTCGTAACGATTCTGTAAATACACACCACTGTTTCCGCCTGGTTCTGCAATTAAAAATTCAACGTGTGCCCGAAAATCACGAAACTCCTTTTTTGTCATGATATCGGCTGCGCCATACAATCCTCCGGCAGCGGCTGGGTCATTCGAGTTAACAGCCGTTCCCTTGTCATTAGGGTCATCCACAATAAACCACTTAATAGGAAGGGTGGAAGAAAATCGAGGTCCCTTCCAATACGTCCATTTATCGTCAAGCATTTTACGGCTACCATCAAAAAATATTTCTGCGCCATTCACTGGTTTAGCACCAACACCAAGTTGAGCTTTTGATATGCTGGATGCGGCTATCAAGCAAAGCACCATAATGGAAATTCTTTTAATCTTCATAAGTAGAAAGGAATAAGTATTTAAAACTATGACCAGTTAGTTGGTTTAATATTTTTTGCCGCTCGCAGAATATCTATCCGGCTAACCTGGCCTATCAATATGCCATTTTCGACAACCGGCATCCTTCGGATTGGTGAATTGAGAAACTCTGTGGCAGCATCGACAACCGTACTATCGGGAGACATTGTTTTAACCTCACGTGTCATGTAATCAGAAACAATAGGATCGCTGTGTGGTAAATTATGATAGGCTTGATCAACTATAATTCTCAAACAGTCGCGTTCAGAAATAATACCTACCAATTTTTTATTTTGATCTAAGACGGGCGCACCCGAAATTCTTTTTTCAATCATTATATCAATTACCTCATTAATCAATTGATCCGGACGAACCGTTATCAGATTATGCTGTTGAACCATATACTTCACAATGGTTTCGTACTTAGGTTGCCCGGAAGCCAATTCCTTTTCGCTTTTAATGTCAGGTTTAAAGTTCATGATTTTTGGTTTTGGTAGATTTAGGTATAGAAATATAGGCATTCTGATAAAATATCAAAAATCTGAAATACTCAGGTGCAAGTAAATCAATCTCAAATTCGCTTTTCAGCACCAATAAGGACTGAAAACCGCAATACGGACTTACAAAAAAAGCTGGGAATATTTATTACCTTCGGTTGAAACAAATCGTTTTCGAAAATTTATTCTATACAATACCAATCAAATGATAAACTCACCTCTTGTAAAATCCAATCCAAACCTGTTGGTTTTTTTACCAATTCTCAGCACTGTTTGGTCTGATGCTATTCTTACTCCAAGTGAAATCTCTACCCTCGAAGGATTGATTGATAGCCAACATTGGCTTACCGAAGAAGAACGCAAATTTATGCAGACGCAAATTAATCCAATAAATCCACCCAAGGCCGATGAGTTAATTAACTGGCGCAATGCCATTAGTCAGGTTGCCAACAGCAATCAGGATAAAACTAGTGAGTCGTTGGTGAGTTTGGGCATTCGACTTGCTGCTTTATATGGAGACGGAACGATTAGCGATACGCTACTTAAAGCTCAGCCAACCTTAGATAAGATAGAAGCTACCTTAGGTGTAATCAGTCACGAAGCGAGTTACAATTTTCGTCTGGGTCATAAGACACTAACCTCTGAGCAATCCACAAAACAAAATTTTAAGGTTAGTGAGCTTACTACAATTCTGGATGGCGACCACGCAGACATAATCAGAAAAGTAAAAGCGGTAATATCAGATCCCGAGTTTCAATATGTAAGTCCGGGCGATCTTGATTTGTATAGAACACGTGTCTTGCAGTGGTGTAAGTTTTTAGCAAGTCAGGGCTATGGTGCAATGGCATACCCTAAAGAGTTTGGAGGAAGTGGAGACATGGCGTCTTATTTCGCCATCATGGAAACATTGAGTTACCATGATCTTAGTTTGGTTATAAAATTTGGAGTTCAATTTGGACTGTGGGGAATGAGTGTCTACTTCCTGGGAACAGAAAAGCACCATGCTAAATACATGAAAGATATTGGTACACTTGAATTGCCAGGATGTTTTGCCATGACCGAAACAAATCATGGTTCGAATGTAAAAGGTATTGAAACCACCGCTACGTATGATCATGGCTCAAAGACATTTAAAATTCACACACCAAATGAATATGCCCGCAAGGAATACATTGGCAACGCAGCCCTGCACGGCCAAATGGCCACCGTATTTGCAAAATTAATTATCGATGAAAAAGATTATGGGGTAAGCGCATTTGTTGTTCCGCTTAGAGATAAAAAAGGAAAAGTACTACCGGGTATTAAGATAAAAGACTGTGGGCGAAAGATGGGATTGAATGGGGTTGATAATGGAGTCATCTATTTTAATCATGTAGAGATACCAAAAGAAAATATGCTTGATCGATTTTCATCGGTGAATGAAGAAGGAAAATTTGAAAGCCCTATCGCTAGTGACAACAGAAGATTTTTTACCATGCTCGGAACGTTGGTTGGTGGCCGCATTGGAATTCCACGCTCAGGCAATGCAGCATCAAAATCAGGACTTACCATTGCCATTCGTTATGGAGATCAACGCAGGCAGTTTGGTCCTGAAGGTGGAACTGAAGTTCCGATATTAAACTACAGAACACATCAACGCAGGTTAATGCCTTTGTTAGCAAACGTATACGCCCTTCACTTTTCGTTACAATACTTAACCAACCGATTTATAAATCGCAAGGAAGAAGAGATGCAAGAGATTGAAGCCCTGGCTGCCGGTTTAAAATCTTTTGCCACCTGGAATGCTACAGCCACCTTACAAGAGTGCCGCGAGTGCTGTGGCGGCAAAGGATACCTATCTGAAAATCGGATTGAGGCTCTTAAAAATGATACCGATGTCTACACAACATTTGAAGGCGACAATACCGTGTTGATGCAATTGGTAGCCAAAAGCAGGTTAACTGAATTTAGACAAGAGTTTAGCAACATGAATGTATTTACCATCTTGAATTACATTTCTGACCAGGCTAAGACAACGATCACAGAATTGAATCCAATCATTGTTCGCAAAACAGATGAAGAACATTTACTTGATGCCGAATTTCAATTGGATGCATTCAAATACCGTGAGCGCGATATTCTAACCTCTGCTGCTAAACGAATAAAACGGCACATTGATGATGGTATGGATTCTTTCGATGCCTTTAATGTGTGTCAACATCATCTGGTGGAAGTTGCACATGCCTACATTGAACGTATTATTCTTGAACAATTTATTTTACAAGTTGAGAATACAAAAGATGCCGGTTGTAAAACTGTGCTTAAAAAACTTTGCGATTTGTTTGCGCTATCACAAATAGAGAAAAATAAAGGTTGGTATTTGGAAGCAGGTTACATGGAAGGTGTGAAAACCAAAGCGATCCGCAAATTGGTAAATCAACTTTGTTGGGATATCCGCCAAGATGCTGTGCCTTTAACGGATGCCTTTAATATTCCTGATGAATGTTTGAGCGCGCCTATTGCCCTTGGTGTTAGGTAAGAGGTGGTCAGTGGTCAGTATTCAGTAATTGATTTCATCATAACCTTCTACCGAATACCACTTAATGATTACTTATTACGATCCTGTGTAACCATAGGTTTAACCGGGTGAGTAGTCTCCCGCATCGCTTTTTTTAAAGCCTGAGCCTTATTGAGAAGTTAGAAAATCCATATAAGCAGGAAAATTTCTAATAATCTGTTTTTACAGACTTATTAAAGGGAAGGCCAAATTGATATCCAACGTTCTCATCCTTCTTTGGATCAAGCACATCAAGCCCGTACTTTATTTTCTTTGGATCATCGTACACAAACGTGCCGAAAAGGCGATCCCAAACAGAAAAAATATTTCCAAAGTTTGTATCCGTCCAGGGGCGCTCAAAGTGGTGATGAAACTTATGGACGTTGGGGGTAATGAAAATATAGCTCAACGGTTTGTCAATCCACATCGGAAGAGAAATATTAGCGTGTGTGAAGTAGGTAAAGAAGATCGTGCAAAAACGATAAAATAAATAGTAGGCCAATGGGGCGCCCATAATCACTACCACTACCAATGATAGCGTCTCGCGCAAAATAAAATCACCCGGATGCAAACGAGGCCCGGTGGTAGCGTCCACATGAGTATCGGCATGATGTACCATATGAAATCGCCACAACAACTTGACACGATGAAGCATGTAGTGCGCCATGTATTGGGCTACCAGATCAAAGACTAACATACTCAATAAAAAACCCAGCCAGACTGGTATATCAAACAGATATAAGATTCCGAATTGATTGGTTTCAATCCAACGAAAAACACCCAGTGTTGCAATTCCAAAAAGCGTATTGATAATTAGCGTGGAACCCAAAAATGCAAAATTCACCCCGGCATGTTTCCATTTTTTATAACTAAACAAAAACAAGGGTATGCCACCTTCGAGCAACCAGAAAAAAGTTAAACAAAACAAAACCCATGTACCTCTTTGCCAGAAGGGCATCACATCAAAAAAATTTAAAAAGAAATCCATAATTAATTCGAAATTTAAAACTCAAGATTCAAAAACCTAATCACATTTGTTTTTTGAAATTCATGATTGATAACCTCTAAAGATAACGTTCTATCGGTCGGGTTAAACAGGTTGGGCCGCCCCCACCTTTTACACTTATTTCATGCCCTTCATATTCATGTACTATACAACCGGCTTCGAGTAATCTTTGCTTTGTTACTGGATTACCTTTTACCATAATCACTTCGCGTGGTGCAATAGCAAGAACATTACAACCCATTGAATCCCATTCCGAATCAGGCACTTCCACCAATGAAAATCCTCGCTCTAGTAATGTATTCCGAAATGAAATGGGCATGAGGGGTGAGTAAACTACAGCTAAATCTTTATCAACCGGACTTAATACCGACATTAAATGAAAAACATCTGCTGGACCTTTATAGTGTGGCATCGATGCGATTAAAACATCAATACCTAATGGCTCTAACAAATTTTTAAGTTGAGTTATACCACTTTGATTTGTGCGATAGGTGTGCCCAACTGCAAGTGTTTTAGAATCAATCCATGCTACATCTCCACCCTCTAACGTACCGGGTGGTTTTATCTCGCCTAAAATTTTAATCTTATTATGTTCAAAGACAATTCGTTCTGCTTGAGGTTCATTTTTCCTTTGCGCTTTTCCCATGTTACAGATAATCATTCCAAAATCAGTAGCTATGGAAGCATCCCGACAATAAATAGAATCCATGGTAACATCTGAATTCAACGGCAAGTATGAAATGTGTGCCCCGCTCCTGCTTAAAATCTTTTCAAACTCAACATACTCACCTATTGACTCTTGAAAATCCGGCTCATCTAGAAAATTTAACTCTCTCCATTGATTGCTTACTTGCAACTCATTTACGAAAGCAGTTTCCGGTTTTTTAATAAAGACCGATTTAAGCGAACCATATTCGGAATGACAGGTTGTTTTCAAGACGTTGTTTTTCTTTTCATTTGAACCCATGCATAAAATGGCAGGCCTGCCATCAGTAAAATAAATCCCCAATAAACAATCTCCTCACCCGACCCGATAATCGCCCACATGGAATATATAAATGCCAGAATTGAAATTATAAGTTTAAAACTTGTTAAACTTTTTTGCTTATGCTCAAGCATCACTAAAGAAATTATTGAGAATAGATATGGTAATAATACCGTTAGTGTGGTTAACAGGATCATGAATGTAAATGTATCGGCCAGACTTCTGGTAAAGTTCATACTCATGAGAATAGAAATCAAAACGCTTGAAATTATTATTCCCATAATAGGCGTTCCATTTTTGCTTTCTTTCGCAAATACAGCAGGAAATATTTTGTCGCGTGCAGCTGCATACGGCATTTGACCTTGAATCAAGATCCAACCATTCAATGCGCCAAAAGTGGAAATGACTGCACCACCGGCCACCAGATATCTTGCCCATTCGCCCCAGATGGAAGCTGCCGCATCGGCAAAAGGTGCTTGCGAAAGATGAAGTTCGGCTGGTGGAATTAAGCCCATCACAGCAACCGTACCTAAAAAATAAATAGCAGTAGTTATTAAAGTACCCATAATGGTAGCACGCGGAATTGTCTTTTCAGGATCTTTAATATTCCCGGAAGGAATAGTGGCGCTTTCTAATCCTAAAAAAGCAAAGAGTGTAAGTGTAGTGGCACTGGTGATTACAGATAGATTAGATTCTGAACTTACGTTGAATGGAATGAAGTGATCCATGTTAAGATAAAAAAGTCCACCGATGGTGATCACTAACAAGGGTACTATTTTTAAAATAGTTGTTATCACCTGAACAATGCCCGCCTCTTTAATTCCTTTTGTATTTATCCAGGTTAGAAACCAGATTGCACTCAGTCCTGTGCCAACTGACAAAAAAGGATTGCTACCTAATGCCGGAATGAAGATGGTTAAGTAGCTTACAAAGCCAACGGCAATTGCTGCATTGGTACACCAAACCGAAATCCAATATCCCCAAGCCACAAGGAACCCCGCAAACTCGCCCATACCATCGCGTGTGTAAGCGTACGGACCACCCACGGCATTGGGTCTAAGTTTGCTAAGCCAGCAATACACAAGGGCGAGACACAATGCACCAGCTCCGGAAATCAACCAACCTATTAAACTAATGCCACCATAAACTGCTAAAGTTGCCGGCAGCATAAACACACCCGAAGCAATCATATTTCCAACTACCAAAGAAGTAGTTGTCCAGATTCCGATTTTATTTTTATCCGAATGTGACATAACATCGTTAATTACTAATAAATAACGACATCAAAAATCAAAGTACAAAAACTTTAAGTTGCAAACGCTAATTGTCGATCCTGATAGGCATTGAAATCTTTATCTTTTCCCATTCAAAATTTATTTTGCCTTGGTTGACGCCTGTCGACTCAATCGTGTAGCGCAATCTCTCCTGATTCAACTCTTGTACCTCTGCTTTAGCATTTACTCTGACTAAGTCTTCTTTCGGATCGTAATTATCGGCTAAGTGTTGCTTCCAATTCTTGTTTATAATTACCGTCCATTCGGTTTTACCAGGAATAGCAAACAAAGCATATTTATCGGCCGGGATAGATATATTAGAAATAATCACGTCATTATCAAATTCAATGCTGGTTGCCATGTGTGCGCCAGCCACCCACACTTTGTCATATGGAACAAGGCCGCCCCAAACTATTCTATCCCGCACCGCTGGGGAGTAATAATCGATTTGAAATTGTGTTGTTCCAATTCTTCCCTTCGCCATTGCCTTTAAACTACCTTTCAAAGTATCGGATTTAGATTGAGCAAGAATTTCAATGCCGGATTCTACTACGGGTAAAGGCACAGTAGCCGTTGGCTTTTCTTTTCTAGATTCTTGGGGAGAACAACCAAGTAGGCTAATGAAAAGTAAACTAAAGATAGCTCGTATCATATGATCATAATTTTGAGATTGAAATTGAACTAATCTTTATATTCTTCTCTTGATCATTCGTCCAGGCGAAGATCAATTTTTCCCCAGTCTTTGTCATCTGCGGAAACCCACTTGATCGTGCGCTAGAAGAATTAGCCACTTCAATGGGATTGCCCAACTTTCCATCTTTGTTTACAATCCTTGCATTAATTTTCGAGCCTTCCATCCAACTCACCATGGCTCTGTCACCGTCCAACAGGGCAATGTCAACCCGACCAATTGTTTCACCTTCATCAATGCGAACGGGTTTACTAAATGACTCGCCACCATTGGATGAGAATGAAACATTTACGCGAGCTGTATCATTAGCTGCCGAAAACCAGGCTACCACCAGGCTATTTTTAATACCAGAAATTCTTGGTCCGTTAACCGGACAACCAGCAATTTTCCATTGATCCTTGTACACAGGTGTTGGCTTTGTCCATTCATTATTCACCAAACGAACTATGGACATGTCACGAATTTCATCATCAGAGCGATCGCGATATACAACTACAGGTCCGTTGGAAGTAATGACAGCAGTAGTTTGACAACAATCACAAGTTTTATTATCAAGCTCCCATTCGTTGAGCCGGTTACCGTTTACGTCTATAACAGCTGCTCGTAAACTCATTGCGCCCTGGTGACCGTCATGATGATCCCCTTCCATCCCTTCCATAACGGTGTTCCTTCCATCAAGCCAGGTAACAAAGAAATTATCACCGTAAGGTAGTATGGTTACAAATCCATGCTCAGCTTCTCTATTATCCGTGTTAAGTAAAAAGGGCTTACTCCACTCATCTCCTTTTAAAGAGGAAACCATTGCCACATCATAGGCATAGGTACCAGTACCGCTGCGGGCTAAGTAATGAGCTAAATAGTTTTGATTATTTACTGCCATCATCGGATAATCAGCCCAGTTTACAAACCATGAACTGCCAGAAGCTATCGTAGTAGGTTCGGTCCAACGATCATTTTCTAATCGAGAAAACCTAAAGTGATTTATTGTGTCTTCTTTTTCAATCCATGAAAGAAAAACCTGATCATTAATATCAGTAAATAAAAAAGGCTCAGCACTTGAAACTTGAGCTGGCGATTCAAGTGATTTAATAACCGGAGTCGATTCATTTGCTAATGTACAAGCTGAAAGTAAGATTGAGAATAAGAAAATATTTTTCATTGAGTCTTATTAATATCTGTGATTAGTTTAAGGCTTGCATTATCATTCCAGTTGCGATATCCGGCTTCTGAAAACTTTAGATTTCCTTCGGCATCAAAAATGAATGTTGTCGGCAAGGCCTGAATCCCCAATGCCTCCATATTGGCTAAATGAAAATATTGAAACTCGAAAGTTTGTTTCCGTTTGAATTTATTAATCTGATCCAGACTTTCGTTAGATGCAAAAAGAAAAACAATCGGTTCAGCTTTCAATTTATCCTGTGCAAGAGCAATGGTTGGCATTTCCTGAAGACACGGGCGGCACCACGTAGCCCAAAAATTAATAAAAACAGTCTTGCCTTTGTACTGAGACAAGTCTATCGGCTCACCCAATAGATCAGTTAAAGAAATATCCTCTAATTCAATTTTCCCAGAGTCATTTTTCTTAATAGGTGTGCAGGCAGTAATAGCAATATACAACAAGAATAAAATTCGGCTCATGTTAGTTTAGTTCCTCTTCAACCGATCCACAACTAAGCATCTTAGCTCCAAAATATGGATTTCTAATAGCTTCATTATCGCTTAACCAATAAGCTCCTGTATTATTGAATGCCATAGGGCAATACTCGTAGAAGGCCGTGGTGCCGCCAAGGCCATAAGCTTTAATGGTTTTATAAAATGTATCAGAAAAATCTTTAAAGGCAGTGCGCTGAGATTCGATTTCTGCCTCTCGCTGTATGTCCTTCAATGCCTTTTTCAAATTTTGTTGATACACCATCCAATCAGTATGAGCCGCATCGGTTAATAGTGCCATATCTACTTTTGTCAAGGCTTCCCAAACCTTTTCAGCTTCAGCGTTAACCTTGCTGGGATCTGAGGCTACAAATGCATCCTTTAAGGAAACATAGTTTGTAAATACTAGTGCCAATTGCTTTTGAAATTGTCCGTCAACAACAAACTGAGGTGCCGATACAGCTGCGGGTTCTTCCACAACAACTGCTTCTTCATGTTCCATGGTCTGTTCTTCCATTTTCTTTGTTCCGCAATTAATTACGGAAAGCAATAGTACTCCTGCCATTGTGATTTTTAAAAGTTGTGATTTGATTTTCATGATTGTAAAGTATTTAGAGTTATAAAATAAAAATTATTAATGTATATGTGTAGAGGAGGTACTCATCATAGGATCCATTCCTTTTTTTAAAACAAGTTCGCTGTATAACAAATAAGCTCCGGTGGCAACAACCGTTTCACCCGTTTTTAACCCTTCAGTTATTTCAATTGAATCAAAATTCTCAATTCCAGTTTTTACTACGCGTGGCGCAAATGTATTATGATCGGTTTGAACGAACACGTGTGCACCGCGCCCAGCCCTTATAACTGCGTTTGCAGGAATTGTTATTAATTGACGTGCTGAATGGCCAATTATAATTTGCGCAGATTGACCCGGTTTCAATAGCAATGTCGGGTTTGGTAACGTTGCGCGCACAATCATTACTTGCGTGCCCGCCCGCAGTTCAGGACTTATAAATGTGATGGTGGCTTCGAGTGAACTTTCGGCATTTGTTTGCACCAAAATCTTATCGCCACGCTTAAGGTAATCCGCTTCCTTAGCGTACAACTCACCTTCAACCCAGAGTTGAGAATTGTTCTCAATTCTATAAAGCAAAGAACCTTCAGCTACATAGTTTCCCTCATTGACCTTTATTTCTTTTATAATTCCTGAAACAGGGGATGGAAAGGTTATTCGGTCTTTCAGATTTTGTTCATTCAATCGCGACACTTGCTCTTTTGATAAGCCGTAAAGCAATAACTTCTTCTCCGCAGCTTCATAGAATGATTTGTAGCGCAACTCACCTCCTAATTGGTTGTACTGAGTTCTCGCCATCAAATATTCCTTCTGGAGAGTTAGTAAATTTTCGCTGTACAATTCATAAAGAGCTTCACCTTTTCTAACTTCTCTTCCGCCCTCCTTGAAATAAAGTTTTTCAATTCGGCCTGCAGCGCGGGCACTAACAAATTCCGTGAAGTCTTCGTTAATAGCCAGCCGGGCATTGATAGGAACGATCTGACTAATAGAACCCACACTAACTTTTTGAGTTGTAACATTGGCTAACTTAATTTGAGTATCAGTCAACATAAGTTCCAGGTTATTCGCTGCAGGAGTTTCTCCTTTCAGCACCAAATCCATTCCGCAAACTGGGCATTGGCCAGGGGCGTTCGCAATAACGGCTGGATGCATCGGGCACGTATATTGTTTAGTGGAACTATGGCGATCTATAATATCCTTTTCGTTTTTGAAAGTGCATGCAGCCAAAAGTGAAATTAAAATAATGCAAATGGTTAAATGCTTCATATCACTTAGTTACTTTAACAAATCCTTCGCTGTCTACCAGATAGTGCGCATCAATGGCAACCTCATCGCCTGATGTAAGTCCACTAGTAATTTCAAATGAGTTGTTTGCTCGTAAACCCACTTGCACCTTTTTTGCACTAAATTGATTTTGCTCTTTGATAAAAACAACCTGGTCTAGTCCTAGGTCAAGAACAGCAGACGTAGGAAGCCAAAGTGAACTTTTACTGCTGAGATTAATAACACCTTTTACCAACTGCCCGATTAGCAAGGTGTTACTTTTGTAATACGTTCGAATTCTAACAAAGTCCTCTAGCCTCTCAGTAAATGGGTCAATGAAATCTACTTTCGCTTTATTTTTTTCATTTTTAAATATAAGTTGAATTTCATCACCTTTTTTAATAGTTTGAGCATCAGCCGCTGGAAGTTCAAATTCGATCCAGGTTGCGGTTGAGCTAACAATTTTAAAAAGTGCCTGGCCTGTTTCTACATAGCTTCCTTCTCGAGGTAAACTTTTAGAAAAGTTCGTTAATTGATTTGCACTAACTGTGGCAGAGCTCATACCCATGCCACCGGAACTCTTTATAGTTGATGATAAAGGACTTGGCTGAAGCTCCGGTAATTGATCATCTAGTGTCAAGTAACCCTCATACGGACTATAGATCGTGAACGTGCTAGTTACTTTTTGGTTGTTCATTAAATCAGTTACTTGCTTTTCTGTCGCACCCAAAAATTTCAACCTGCTTATGGCGCCATCGATCAGTGCCTTATTGTCACTATCATTTTGAACCAAAAAAAGAAGTTCGCGTTGCGCGCTTAATAGCTCAGGACTATACAGCTCTGCGATCTTCATTCCCTTTGTTACTGGCTGAAAATTATATTTCAGAAATACTTTTTCTAATCTGCCTCCAATTCGGGTTGGAATTACATAAATGCTGCGGGTGTCGTAGGTAACTATTCCAAATAACTCGCTGGTTATAGGAAGTGATTTGTATTCTGCACGCATCGTCTTAATAGATGTCGTTATGATCCTATTTGGCGATTTAATTAATTGATTTAACTCTTTTGTCATCGTCACTTCCTCCCCTGCCTTTGCTTTGCGCACGAGGTCCATGCCGCACACAGGACAACTTCCAGGCGTGTTTGCTTCTACGGTTGGATGCATGGGGCAGGTATAGGTTTCAATACTCGAAGTTTCCTTTGATGAACAGGCGAACACTAACAAACTAATGACAATAGTCCATAATCCATAGTCTTTCAGCCATCGACTAATAAACCATCGACCATCGACTGAATTTCTATTTCTCAATTTCCTTTTCATAGCGTACAATCATTGAATAGTAATCCTGCATCTTTTCCAAGTATTCCATCTGTGCCATATTCATTGCCTCCCACCCATCTATAACAATTGGCAGTTGTTCACGATTTTCCTCATAGGAAAGCATAAGTGTTTCATAATTTTTGCGCAGGGCTGGAATTATTTTTTGTTCGTAGTTTGACAATTGCTGCTGCATGCGTGTGAGCTGAGATGCCATTGCCGTAAGCATTCCTTTGGTCTCCAATAAAATAGCGGCTTGTTCTTTTTTCATGGCTTCAATTTCATAATTCATTCCGGTTACTTCCGACTTATACATTTTAGATGCCCAAGGAGCTATCGGTATTGAAACCATGGCCATCAACGAGAATTGTTTGGGCATATCACCACGTGGTTGCATGTGTTGGTACTGGATTCTAAAATCTGGTTTAGCTTGTGCTTTTTGAAGCAATTGATTTTGTCGCATCACCTCTATTGAGCGGTTTATCTGCTGCACATCACTCCTGGTTGAAGTTAATGAAGCTGTGTCGTACAAAATTGTATTGGAATCAAACACAACTTGGGTTAGGGTATCTAGCTTAATGGCTGTATCCGACTTTAAGTTCATCAGTGCTTTCAATCTGAATTGCTTATCCGAAATTTCTGATTGCGTCATCAACTTCATGTTCTGAACTTCGTATAACCTGCCTTCGGCTTTATAAATATTTCCAAGGCTTCCTTGATTGTAGGGATATCGTAACCGGGCAAGGTCAAGCATCAACTTAACTATTCGTTCGTTTTCTTTTAGTACATGCAATTTCCGATCAAGGATAAGCCAATCATAATACAAAGTCTTGGCCTCTGATCGTAACTTGTTGTATTGAATGGATCTGCCTTTTTCTTCTACGCTTGCGCGGGAAGAAAAATAATTGCGCTTTGCATTTAATTTAAATGGATTAGGAATATCTTGTTCTATATTAAACATAATCATTCCCTTATCACGTTCGCTCATAATTTCCTGACCGGGATATGGATACCAGAACGGACCAGCCCCTACCATGGGAGCCATCCAACTTTTCGCGCCTGCTGTATAAGCATTCATTGCGTTTACCTTTTGATCAAATTGCTGTAGCATCGGATTTCGAAGATCAATGGCTGATAGCACGCTGTCTAACGTGATCACCTGCGCATTGGCTGGGTTTATTATAACAAGAATTATAATTGACAATTGACAATTGACAATTATCAATTGTTTAATGCTTCGTTTCATATACTTCCATTTTTCCAAGTTTCTCTAATTCATATTCCTTCGCCATCAAAAAGATGAGTGGCGTAACCAATAAAATGTGTGTGCTGGATGTAAGCACTCCCCCAATCATCGGTAGCACAATGGGTAGCATTACATCGCTTCCTACACCCGTTGACCAAAGCACGGGTACAAGACCAAAGAGTGCTACCGAAACAGTCATGATTTTTGGTCGCAGGCGTTTTGCAGCTCCGGCAATTACATATTCCCGCAGTTCCTCATTGGAAATTGTTTCCCGCGAGTTGCCTTTTAGTTTTACCAGTTGCTGCATAGCATCATTCAAATAGATTACCATCACAACACCCGTCTCTACAGCAATTCCGAAGAGGGCAATAAAGCCCACTGCCACAGCTACTGATAAGTTAACGCCATAGAAGTAAACTAAGTAAGCTCCGCCAATCAAGGCAAAGGGTACCGTAATTAAACTTAAGAAGGCTTCGCGAATAGATTTGAATGCTAAGTAAAGCGAGATGAAAATAATCAATAAAACAATAGGCAAAATATAAAGTAAGGTCTGCTTGCCGCGAATAAGGTTTTCATATTGTCCGCTCCATTCTAAGTAGTAGCCGTTTGGTAAAACTCCCATCTCTGCGTTTAATTTTTCAATGGCTTCACTAACGGTAGTTCCAAGATCCCGATCGCGGACATTAAAAAGTACCGCGCCTCTTAACATGGCATTCTCACTAGTGATCATGGGTGGTCCATCTTCAAAATAAATTTCGGCAACCGAGGATAGTGGCACATTGCCTAGCGCAGCTGTTTTAAGTGGAATACGTTTTAGATTCTCAATGTTATTTCTATAATCCTGTGCAAGTCGCACGCCAATGCTAAAGCGTTGCCGCCCTTCTATCGTTTGGCTAATTGCAGTTCCACCAATAGCGGATTCAACGATCATGTTTACATCGTCAACCGTTAACCCATAGCGGCCTAAAGCTTCACGGTTAATATCAATAGTCAAATACTTTCCACCTGTAATTGGATCAACGTATAAGTCCTTAACTCCAGGTACTTTAGCGAGTGAGTTTTTTACTCGTTGCGAAAGTGAATAAATACTATCGAGGTTCTGCCCGTAAACTTTTACGCCCACATCGGTGCGAATGCCTGTAGCCAGCATGTTGATGCGATTGATGATCGGTTGTGTCCAGCCGTTTACCACCCCCGGTATTTGAAGTTTTGCATCCAGCTGATTGACAATATCTTTTTTAGTGATTCCCGCACGCCATTCCGTTTTCGGTTTCAATAAGATTATTGTTTCGATCATCGAGATCGGTGCATTATCTGTTGCTGTGCTTGCCCGGCCCGCCTTACCAAGCACCTTATCAACCTCAGGGAAATCCTTAATAATTTTATCCTGAACCTGTAAAATCCGTTTAACCTCTTCATTTGAAATATCAGGAAGTGTAACAGGCATAAACAAAATTGACTGTTCATCAAGTGGCGGCATAAATTCGCTTCCCAAACTGAATAGCAAAGGCACACTAACTGCCAGTGCCAGCAGATTAATTCCGATGGTTGTCTTTCGCCAGGTAAGGCAAGTACGTATCATTGGCTCATAAATTTTTTCCAAAAAGCGATTGATGGGATTGCGGTGTTCACTCCTGAATTTTCCTTTCATCAGAAATGATATTATAACCGGGGCGAGTGTAACAACCAGCAACGCATCGACAATCAAAATAAATGTTTTGGTATAAGCAAGCGGGTGGAAGAGTTTTCCCTCTTGACCGGTAAGCATAAACACCGGCAAAAACGAAGTGATGATAATAATCGTTGAATAGAAAACACCCCGCGAAACTTGCTTGCTCGATTTTTCAATAATCTCCAATCGCTCGTGCTCAGGTATCGGTATATAGTTTTGTTTCTTTGCCATCCTATTATTCTTTATTAAGTTCTTCAAACCGATGCGACAGATTCTTATAGGAATTTTCAGCCATAATTATTCCGTTATCTACTATTACTCCAATCGCTAACGCAATTCCCGTAAGGGACATGATGTTGGAGGAAATTTCGAATGCATTTAAAAAAATAAAACTAGCGGCAATTGTAATTGGGATTTGAATGATGATACTAACCGCGCTTCGCCAGTGAAATAAGAAAATGATTACGATCAGCGAAACAACAATCATTTCTTCGATTAGCGTTGTTTTAATAGAAGAAATAGATTCTTCAATCAACTTACTGCGATCATAAACAATATTGAATTTCATCCCTTGCGGAAATCCCTTGGCCACCTCTGCCATCTTCTTCTTAACACGGGTGATTACCTCATCTGCATTCTCGCCATAGCGCATCACAACAATCCCGCCTACTACTTCACCTGTGCCTTCGTAATCAAAAATGCCTAATCGCGATTCGCCCGTCATTTGAACCGTGGCAACATCTTTAATTTTGATCGGCACCGTGTTGATGGTAGTCACCGCGATATTTTCAATCTCCTCAATCGATTTCAAATAGCCAGTTGTTTTTATGATGTAGCCAATATCATTGATTTCAAATTTGCGTCCACCCGCTTCATTATTGTTTGACCGAACTGCGTTAATTACTTCGGGTACCGAAAGGTTGTAGTAATTCAGCCGATTGGGATTTAGTGTTACCTGATATTGCTTTTGAAATCCTCCGTAGGAAGCAATCTCGCTTACCCCTTGCACATTTTGCAAAGCAAATTTTACATACCAATCCTGAATGGCGCGCTGTTCACCCAGGTCCATGCCCGGAGCATCCAAGGTATACCACAAAACATGACCGACACCGGTTCCATCTGGCCCAAGTGTCGGTGTTATTCCTTCAGGTAATAATCGACTCGCATAATTCAATCGTTCCAATACGCGCTCGCGAGCCCAATATATGTCAGTAGCATCATTAAAGATTACATACACGAAACTCATTCCAAACATGGAGTTTGCGCGTACATACTTTACTTGGGGCATGCCTTGAAGATTAGTTACCAGTGGATAGGTAATCTGATCTTCAATAATTTGCGGACTTCGTCCCATCCACTCTGTAAAAACAATAACCTGGTTTTCTGAAAGATCAGGTATCGCGTCAACCTTGCTGGTTTGCACAGAGTGAAAGCCCCAGGCAAATAAGCCAGCCGCCACAAGAAGAACTAAAATGCGATTACGAAGTGAAAAAGAGATTAAGTTTTCGATCATAGATAAATAGTATTAAGTAGAAAGACTCAAGCATCGAAACAATACTCGGCCAGCGCACGATTGTGCAGACTTAATCTATTATCTCAAATGAGGAATGATTGAACTTGTACCGTTATATCACGGTCAATCAACGGTGGAGTGTATTGCAGAAACTGAAATTCACTTGATAAACTTGGTGATAAAGTAATCGTTGCAAGGAATGGCAACTCTATTACCAAAAACGCTTGCTGAACGTGCAAAGATGTTAACTCGTGAGATTTAAAACTCTTGCCTTCAAAAGTTATCTGATCTTCTTTGCAACACGTTTTATTTTTTACGATTGTCTTATGGCACGCCTGAGTTTTAACCTCCAAGGCGCAGACAGCAGCTTTTTCAATTACAGAAACACTTTGAACCCTGCCCCCACATACATGCATATTAACCGTGAAACTGCTCGATGAAATGAACACGAGCACTGCCAACAAACAAGAAAATATGGTTCTTAAAAATTTCATTAACGTACAAATGTAAAGAATTTTCCCAAATCAACAGTTTAGGGGTTTTCAACGGTGCATTTAAAATCATCGCGACAAAAAATATATCGTCCCTAATTGGCTACTGATATTACTTCCCTAACGGGAATTAAATTAGTGTGGAGAAACCCCGCTAGGAGTTATATAACGGTAGTGCAAAGAGTATTTCTTTGATAAATCCCGTAGGGATGGCATGTAGGCGAGTCGCGACAAGTTGAGATGCATCCTTAAACAGTCTCCCCTTTATAACCAGCCTTTTTAAGCGCTTCAATTACCTTTTGGTCAGAAACATTAGTCTTTACGGTTAGTATTCTTGTCGGGTCAGTAAGGTCAACTTGCCAGCTGCCAACCC
>Ga0209181_10005795_pt1 | contig 17665 bp, 16 predicted proteins | sample MAT05_FD_187208 | JGI IMG/M metagenome (GOLD analysis project Ga0209181, IMG submission 187208) | Freshwater microbial communities from Lake Fryxell liftoff mats and glacier meltwater in Antarctica - MAT-05 (SPAdes) (version 2) | ecosystem: Environmental > Aquatic > Freshwater > Ice > Liftoff...
CTTTTTTCTTTTTGTTAATTACCCGCTTTTTTGTTGAAAACAAAACTATGCTGCTTGTCGGTATAAGTGTGCCGGTATTTGTCTATCAATACCTTGATGTCTTAATTCGTAATTGTAATGTTTAAAATACCCCTGCAACCCTTTAAATAGTTCTGATCCATCGTTTGCAGGCCAAAGATAAACATGGTCATATTTAACTGACCTCCATAATCTTTCTATAAATATATTGTCAATGGCTCGACCTTTTCCATCCATACTTATCTTTATATCTTCACTATCCAGATACTCGATCCAATCCTTGCAGGTAAATTGACTCCCTTGGTCGGAGTTGATTATTTCAGGCTTGCCATTTATCAAAATAGCTTCTTTAAGAACCGCATGGCTGCTTGCTGCATCAAGGGTGTTGCCCAGCCCTCATTCAACAACATAGCGGCTGTAAAGGTCTATAATTGCGGTTAAATAAAGAAATCCTTTGGCCATAGGAATGTAGGTGATATCAGTTGCCCACACTTGGTTAGATCTGACTGCTTTTAATCCTCTCAATAGATATGGACGAATGTATTTTGCCAAGCCCAACTTACTCAAATTTCTTTTAGGGTAAATGGCCATTATTCCCATCAATCGTAACAGCCTGCGGACCCTTTTCTCATTAACTAGAAATCCATACTCGATAAATGATCCTGCATGCGTAGTACTCCATAGCTGGGTTGGTGCATGTAATGAATATCCATCAAACGCATGATTTTCAAATTCTCAGTACTCTCACCTGCTGGCTTATAAACAAGACTGCTGCGAGGAATTGATAATAGGATGCACTGAGTTCTGGTGCTCAGTTTATCACTAGGGTCTATAAAAAGTTTTCTTTCACTCATAGTCCTGCTTTCTTTAAACTTTTTTTTAAAAAGTCGTTTTCCATCCCAAGCTGTCCAATCTTTGAGTAAAGCATTTCAATATCCTGATTAGGCTCTTCAACAGATGGTTTACTTTCAAAAACATGAGCTGATAAATCAATAAATTCTTGCTTCCATTTGCCAATAATAGACGGATGAAGCTCGTACTTTAATGATAAAGCTGAAATTGTTTCTCGTTCCTTGATAGCATCAATAGATACCCTGGCCTTAAATGCTGCCGTAAATTTTCTTCTGGTTTGTTTCATTTTTTACTGGTTTAAAATTATTGATTTTATCTCTTAACCAGTGGCTCGATTTTTGGGGAGTATTTTAGTAAAATCACAGCCAATTACCATTGGTAAATCCATGATGTTTAAATACATTTGTGATTGAATTAGAAGAGCCGTGTGATGGGAGACTATCAAGCCGGTTCCTTGGGAACGTAATGGTGAAATTCCCGTGCGTGACCCGATTGGTGGCACCAAATTCAAGACAACATTTCAAATAATAAGTAAGACATTTACAGAAATATGTACGACAAATTAATTTATACTTTGAGCCACATGATAACATTAGAGCCTTATGAAATAGATTTTATAAAAAGCATTTTCAAGGAGATTCACTTTAAAAAAGGCGACTTTTTTCTTAAAGCAGGAGAAATAAATAATAAATTAGGGTTTATCCAAAATGGGCTGGTATGATATTTCGATTTTAAAAATGAAGAAGAATCAACTTTGGAATTTAGTAAAGAAGGTGAATTTGTTGCAGAGTATCAGAGTTTAATTCAGAAAAATCAATCCATACAAAGCATACAAGCAATTGAAGATACTTATATGCTTGTAATGACAAGTGATGATTTACAAAATTTATATACCAATACAAAAAATGGAGATAAAATAGGACGAATAGTCATAGAACATAGATTTAATGTCTATTTAAACCAATTAATGTCTATTTATATGCACAGCCCAGACCTACGCTATTTACATTTTATTGAAACATATCCAGAAATAGTGCAACGTGTACCTCAATATCATATTGCTGCTTATGTCGGTGTAAAACCACAATTATTAAGTCGGATAAGAAAAAGATTTACTCAATAAATTTATTAACTTGGGTTTATCGCTAAATTATTTTGTATTGTATATTTTTACACCAATCAATATAATTAAAAATATGAAAAGGTTAACCATTTTATTTTTAGGTTTACTGATATTCGTTTCTTGTAGAGAAACGAATGTAACCCCCGACAATTTCACCACAATATCTATTAGTTTATCAACTCATAAGTTGGTAAGTTTTTCCATTGTCAAAAACTCAAAATACCTCATTGTATTTGAAACAGGCTTGGGTGATGACCATTTAATATGGAATCAAAAAAACTTGCCTACAACTATAAGTGCAAAAGAAGATGTTTTGCTTTACGACAGAGCGGGTTATGGTAAATCAGAAAATGGGCCAGCACCAAGAAATATCCAAAAATTAAGTAGCGAACTTGATAGCGTTATAAACAAATTTGCTAATGGCAGAAAAGTAATACTTGTTGGCCACTCTATTGCAGGAATGATTATTAGAGATTATGCATTAAAAAACCCATCAAAAACAGCGGGTCTTTTATTTATTGACCCTTCACACGAAGCATACAACAACCCAACACAAGCCCAAGAAGACTTAATCTATAATACATTTTTAAGTAGTAATGGTGCAAACTTTGGAGCAACAATGGAAGCACGTGAATTAATAGAAGACTCTCAATATATGGCCACACTTTCAAATTTACCTAATGTGCCTGTTATTGTTTTGACAAGTATAAAAGTAGATGCTTCACATACTACTGCTGACAGACAGAGCTGGTTTAATTCACACGAATTATTCAAAACAGGCGTAACCGATTTTACACATATTGCAACAATAAATTCAGGACATTATATTTTTCTTGACGAACCTAATTTAGTACTAGACAACTTGAATTTACTAATTTCAAAACTACCGTAGAAAAAAAACTGCCACCAAAACGGTATACATATAAAACTGGTTTGTAGGTTGGGAAAGTTCGTTCTCCCAACTAAGTTTGTTCTGGTTTGAACGCTGGTAGGTTCTGAAAGCCGCACTACAATATTTACCGAGACCGTTATATATTAGACTGTTAACAATAATGGAATAACCATCAACTACCCAATTCGATATGCAGGTATCATCACCACCAAACAAATTATCAAGACCAAAACTACCTTATAAAATTTGTGGAGTGTATGAGTATTCTGTTCACTTTCGTGCTTGATGAGCTTTAAATAAGTTAGCAATATTAGCAAAAGTATAATACCTGATAATATGCTTGAAAGCAGGTAAAGTTGATAGTGAAACACCAAGGATGAAACTGGAATAAATGCGAGTAAATTGATGCCCAAAATTATGGTTGATGACTTTTGTTTTCCAAGTGAAGTGGCGAGTGTACCATATCCAAAAATAGCATTTCCTTTATACGATTCTATGCCTTTAAGAATTTCACGAGAAAAGATAATTAACATGGCAAAGCATCCGTAAATAAACAAAGGAATAGTTATGTACTTGTAAAAAATACCAATGCTAAAAAAGGACGTTACCGACAGAAGTGAAGCAGTAATTTCCCTAACAAAAGGAATTTTCTGAAACTTATGTGAATAAGCCCAAAGTCCTAGAGCGAATAAAAAGTAAAACAAAAGTATTCGCCACGACGCCAGCATTGCAATCGTAAGTCCTATGGTGTTAAACAAAAAATAACAATTGAGACAAAACTTTCGACTTACTATTCTTCCGAATAGTGTTTTCTCAGGGCGATTTACTAAATCTTTTTCCAAATCATAAAAATTGTTGATGATGTAACCCCCGGCAATTATAAATGCAGAAGCTAAGGTCATTAAGTGCAATTTGGGATTTGAAAGAATTTCTATATACGATTTGTTTGGATTTAGAATAAAAATAGCTGCTAAGTATTGAGCAAAAATGGTCAATAGAATATTAAGCCATCTAATAATAGACAATAAGGCAAATATCTTAATTAAAATTAATTGTTTATGTCGTTTGCCAGAACTCATAACTTTAAAATACGTTTAACAACAGCATTGGCGTTGTTTTGTAATAAGTTTAAGGGGTTAGAAAGTATAAATTACTTCCGGGCTGTATGCTTTTAATTTTGGTAAAGCCTTCTCGTAATCTGGAGCAAATCCTAAAATATATCCTCCTCCACCTGATCCACAAAGCTTTAAATAATAAGTATTCGAATCAATCCCTTCTTGCCAAAGTTTATGGAAAGTTTTAGGAATCATGGGTTTGAAATGCTCTAATACAACATTAGATAACTTTTTTAAATTATTAAACAAAGGTGCAAAATCATGATTTAAAAAAGCTTTAATGCACTCGTCATTGTATTTTTTAAATTGTTCAGATAATACCTTTCGAAAACCTTCATGCTTCATCTTTTCCATGAAAATATTAACCATTGGCTGTGTTTCTCCCGGACTTCCACTGTCTAAAAGGAAAATTGCTCCTTTTCCATCCTTGTTTTCTGAAGGAATTCCAATGGCATCTACATCATTCTTAGACTTAATAAGCATTGGAATATTTAGGTAACAAATTAAAGGATCCAAACCACTGCTACGACCATGGAAAAAATTCTCCATTTGTCCAAACCAGTTTTTTAACTGTAAAATAGCTTTCTTGTCAATGCTCTTCTCCGGTTCAATTTTGTCAATAGCGTATTGATCATAAATTGCTGCCACCAATGCTCCACTGCTTCCAACTCCGAAACCTTGCGGAATACTGCTGTCAAAACTAAGCCCGTTATTAATGTCTTGTTCGAATTTTTGAAGATTTAATAAAGGTAAGCAGCTATCTATTTGGTTTTTTGTAACCAAGTAATCGTAAAATTTCTTTAGAGATGCGTTGGATTCAGCGTTTCCTTCGATACTTAAGTCAGAAAAAATTAGTTTGCCTTTATAAAAATTGAATGGAATAGACAAACCCATAGAATCCTGAATAATGCCATATTCTCCAAAAAGAAGAATTTTAGCATAAAATAAGGGATTTTTTAACATCTGGTTTATTTGGCTCAAAAGTACGAGTATTTTTTTGATTTTTTACCGTGAAGGAACATCTTGCAAATTCTTCAAGATATGAACGCTTAAGATTTATAACAACTAAAGACCACAAAAGGTTTTAGCCTCTCATTTTTTGTCGTTTTACCAAAAAAGGTAAAAGTATTTGGTCAATTGGTAAAGCTACATCTGCCGGCGAAAAATCAATGCGATATTGTCTACAACGATTTGTAAGTTCTGTGATAAAAGCTTGAGTTTCATGTTGGTAATGTTCTTTAACCTCAGAAGGAAAAAGCTTAAGCTTTTCGCCGGTTTCAACATCTTCAAACAGGTAGGGTCGGTTGTCGAAATTAAAATCAATCTCCAATGATTTATCAAGGGTGTGAAAAAGTATAACTTCGTGCTTATTGAATTTTAAGTGTTGCAGAGCAGAAAATAATTCTTCTTGTGAGCCTGCAGATTCCATCATATCGCTAAAAATAATAACCATACTGCGTTTATGCAGTTTTTCGGCCATTTCATGCAATACCGGAATAATATTACTGGATTTTTGGAGTGAAGGGGTTTGCAATTGCCTCTCGAGTTGTGTAATCAACATACGATAATGGCTTTCTGTTGATTTCATTTCGGTATTAAAATCAATGGTTTCCGAAAAGAAACTTAAGCCGATAGCATCCCGCTGTTTTTTCAGCAGATTCATTATAGACGCTGCCGATAACGCCGCAAATTTTATTTTATTCCAGCCCTTTTCAGGAAAATACATCGATGATGATGTATCAATAAGTATTTGACAACGAAGATTTGTTTCTTCCTCGTAGCGCTTAGTGAATAATTTATCACTACGAGCAAACAATTTCCAGTCAACATTTCTAACAGACTCGCCGGCATTGTAAATTCTATGCTCGGCAAATTCAACGGAAAACCCGTGAAACGGACTTTTATGAAGACCGGTAATAAATCCTTCTACAACTTGACCTGCAAGTAATTCTAAATTTCCGGGTCTAAGAAGATCTTCGTTAGAAATCATTGTTTAGTTAAGGTAAAAACGTTTTACAAATCAAATGGTTAGGAAGATACTCAATTAACAAAATGAATTAAATATCTCCCTAACAAAATTGCTTTTTATGACATTTGAGCTTCCAATTTTTTAACAAGTGCCGATTTGGCAACTACGCCTACCTGCTTGTCTACCAATTGTCCATCCTTAAATATTAATAATGTTGGAATACTGCGTACACCATACTTTGCTGCAACTTCAGGGTTTTCATCAACATTTAGTTTGCCGATTACTGCTTTTCCATCGTATTCGGTATGTAGTTCGTCAACAATTGGACCAATCATGCGGCAAGGTCCGCACCATTCTGCCCAAAAATCTACCAATACGGGTTTGTCTGATTTTAATACATCTGCATCAAAATTACTGTCTGTGAATTGCTTTGCCATTTTTTATATAAATTAATTGATTGTTCAAAAATATAGTGTTTATATGGGATTAACTCAAAGGCTATTCCAAATTTATGCACCTGTCATTAGGTCAGTTAAATAGTAAACAACGCTTTTAGAATATAGTTTGTTGTCGATAAGGAACCATTTACATAAAAAGGAGCTAAAAATTACTCTCAATATTTTAGGGTTTGCTGAAAAATAATTTTCGTCAACCAAAAAAATTAGCAAAACTTGGTTTATTTAGTAGCCAACCTGTTTTACCTAATCAGATACAATACGCCTTTTGCAAGCATGTTTGATGTTTTTTTGCCCTTATAAGTAAAACTGTAAACATAGTAATCCATGGGGCAATTAGCTCCTTTGTAAGTGCCATCCCACCCAACTTTTATATCATCGCTATAAAAAACTTTTTCACCCCAGCGATTAAAAATTGACATACTCGAATAAAGGAACGTAGCATATTCCACTTTAAAAATATCATTAATCCCATCATTATTTGGTGAAAAGGAATTGGGTAAAACAATGTCGGTAATTTCTTTGACGCATACAGTTTGACTAAAACTATCAATGCATCCACCCGAATTTTTAATAACTAGTTTGATGATATATTTATCCTTGAGACCGTCGTATAAATGTATTGGATTGCTATTTGGATCATAAGGAATTATCGTACTATCACCTAAATCCCAAAATCCGCTTGTTCCACCTACACTCAAATTAATCATTTGTATCTCGGCATTATAACTCACCATGCATTTGCCATTTGGTGAATAGGTGAAGTATGCACGTATTGGACTATATCCAGGAATAGCAATGGAGGTGTCAAATTTGCATCCTGTTTTGGTATTTGTAACAAAAACTTTATAGGTATTGCCTGCTGGAGCATTAATACTTGCAGTGTTCTGAGGTGGTAATGTGTTCCAATTGTAAGTAAATGGACCGCTACCTTGCATACTAAATGTTATAAAACCAGGATTACCATAGCATTGAATCGGACTGCTTAAACTCAATCCAGTCATTTTTGGATGAACATAAACTTCTAATTTTTTTTCAGCCGAATCACTGCATCCGTCTTTTAAAACAACAGTGAACCATTTACTAGTATTCGTATTCACAAATATTGATTTCACGTTGCCTTGACCACTGCTCCAGTTCAATAAATAGTTACCACTTCCTCCGCTTGATTTGGTATCGAGGGTTACCGTTGTGCTGGTGCAAATTGAATCTTTATTGCTAAAGAGTATAATCTTTAAAGTGTCGGCTATGTTTACATCTTGACTCCATTGATTGATGCATTTACCTGTTCCAGATTTATAAAGAATAGAATGAGTTCCGCTACCTGCTTTTTTTGGGTTAAACGTACTGTCAGTAATTCCGGCACCAGTTAAAAGGCCTCCACCAGGATTTAATTTTAGGCGTACTAGGGTGTCTTTTAAACAATAATAACTTTTTAGACCCGAAAAGGATACTATTGGCAAGCCTCTAACGGTAATTTTTATGGTATCAACACATTTTCCCGGTAATGAAAATAAAATAGTATGTAAACCAACACCTGCAAAGCCCGGATTAAACATACCAGTGCTTGCATTTGTAATTCCTTTGCCAAAAAAGCTGCCGTTTTTTTCGCCATTATAGAATTTAAATGGATCATCAGCTATACAAAAGGAGGTGTCTTTTTGAACACGAGCCTTATGAAAAATTTGAATAATAAGGGTATCCATACAACCGTTTGCGTCACCAATTATTTTATGAAAAGTTCCGCTTCCTGCAAGCTTTGGATTAAATTGTTGATAGTATAATGAAGTTCCCGTTATTGCATTGCTTCCAGTAAAGTACATATTCCAAGGGTCGTTATAAACAAAAGCATATCGAAGAAAATCGGCTGTGTCATAACTACAACGTTTTATGGTGTCGGCATAAAATCGTGTATAACGCAAATACATTATTTTATCGTCCTTGCATCCATTTGGAGAATTATAAGTAAGAATTGAGTAGGCGAAAGTTGATTTTCCGGGAACTTTAAATGTATCGGCGTCAAATATACCATTAACCTTGTCAAATATGCCTTTCCCCGTCCAATATCCACCGGCTGGAATGCCTAAAGGTAAGGTCCTCTGCCCGGCATCAGGGCAAGCAATTTCGTCCCATCTTGCATCTACTCCTTGAATATTGCGTTTTAAAGTGTCTTTACAACCATTAATTGTATACACATAGATTTTTATGCCTGCGCCTGCAGATATAGGTGAATTAATGCCAAGTAAATTATCTGAAAGTGCCGGACCACTCCAAATTCCACCCTTTGGTGAAAATTTCAAGGTATCTATTGTTACCGACTGGCAAATGGTATCTAATTTTTTTGTTGTTATTCCATCAATATTAATAATTTTGGTTGAGGTGCAACCATTCCAAGAATAAGTAACGGTAAATGAGGCCGCCGAAGCAGGTGGAGTAAAAAGGCCTGCACTAGAAATATTCTGACCGCTCCAAGTTCCTCCGGCCGGTGAAAAATTACTGACCATAAATGGAGCCGATCCCGGACAAGCGGCATTTGGTGGCCCGGCATTAATGGCCTTAACAATTACAGTTACTAAATCAAAACAGCTGTCTTTTTTGTAGGCGATTGAAAAAGTTCCGCTTTTTGAAACCGAAGGGTCAAAGGTTCCGGTAACAGAATTCGTAATTCCAATGCCTGACCATCTTCCCCCTGCCGGTTGTGCCTTTAAATTAAATGCAGGATTCGATTCACAAACCGTGGTATCATTTTGTGCCTTGGGTGGTGTTTTTACAAAAATATCGACCGTGTCTCTTCCTGGAACTGATATTCCATCAGAAACTTGCAAGATGTATCTTGTATTAACAATAGGGCAAACGGTTTTGGGAGGTTTACCACTTATTCCACCACTTAACCATGTATATACATAATTTAGGGGATTGCCGCCGGTTACAAGGGCTGTGAGTGTAGCACAACTTCCATTGCAAATGGAATCTTTATCTGATCTTAAGGTTACAAGGATTGGGCAGTCGGTAATTTTAAAATTTAGTTTGGCATTTATTTGCCAAATACTATCGCATCGATCCTTGAAAGTTGAATTAAAGTCGAGGGTGTAATTCCCGCTCTGGTTTAAACCTGAAACAAAAGTTACATCAAAGATTTTACTTTCGTTTTTACTATTGCAATTAACCCCAACGGCGCTTGCAATAGCCGTAGATAAGGTGCCAGAAAGTTTAAAATTTTTAGCTTTAATCGAATCGCAATTAAACATTTGATCAAGAACAACTCGAATTTTCGTTGAATTACAACTTGGGTCTGAAATTGGAGAAATGGTTGGCTGGATAACTTTTGTGATTTTTGCACGCCAACTTAGTTCAAATCCTGATCCATTGACATATTTGTCGGAGTGAAAGTAAAATGTAATTGAACTATCGGTACTAGAAATAAAACCACTGGGTTTCGAATTATTGTCGAACTTTTTTATCAAAGTAGCATTCGTATCTTTTCCATCGAATACTTTCAAATAATCTGCATTCGATTCTACGTCAAAGGCACCACTAAAAGTAACAACAATACTACTGGCACCTGGAACACTTACGGTAAATATATAATTTTCATCACTCGTGTACCAGCTAGTATTTGCTTTGTTGGTTTCGCTATCGGTTAATTTACCTCTGCAATCGTAAACTTTTCCATTCACCATTTTGTATGTTGACTGAGCCTTCGATTTCATTGTAAATCCTATTGCAAAAAGAATCAATGCTGCCAACGAAATGCAGAAATCGTTTTTAAATACCTTATATGTGTTTTGAGAAACCAATTATTTAGTAATAGTTATATCTGGTGTTGAAATAGTATTGCTCCAATTTCCGGCTCGATCCTTTAAACGTAATTCGTAATTTGTTACTTCTGTATTGGCTGTTCCAAGTAAAAATGTGTTTTTTAATTGCACTGCAATTGTACCTTTGGTTTTGATAGTGGAACCTGGAGGAGATAGCGGTTTAACAAAATAAAAATCAGGTTTGCTAAGGCGACTATCTTTAATCTGAATTGCATTTTTGTCAGGATCTATTTCGCCTATATCGCCATCACCATCGTTGTATTCAATGGTAATTACGAGGCTATCCTTAAACTGAACCACACTCGTTTTTGAAACCGATACCAATTTAATCAATGGTAAAGTGCTTACCACCACTACTTCTTCCTTTTTGCAGGATGATAACAAGCAAAACCCTGAAACAAGTATAATAAATGGCAGCCTTACTTTGAAATTACTTTTCATTAGTTAAAGTGTAATGCAAAATACTTTTTGGTGTTGAAAGCCGCAGTATGTGCTGGTATAAATAAGGCAGGATTAACATTGTCGGTGGTTTCTGTTCGAAGCCAAAGTACATCTCTGGGTAAAATAGCCAAACTAGCAATTGATAATGTGATGCTATGCCAATAATCAATATTGTTGCCTAAAATTCCTTTGGCATTAAATAAACTTGATTCAGTAGTCATTGTTTTTTCAGGATTCAAAAAATCGTATGGGTTTGTTGAATAATTTAAGGATGTGGTTCCAAAACTATTGATTGCCGTTTTATCGTCGATATAAGCAACCATAATTTTTATTGAACCTGTTCCAGAAGGAATTTCTACCGGATTAAGCCCCGAATGGGCTAATTGGGTAGAGGATCCATCCGCAAATACAATAAGTCCACCCAATTGAGGAGAAAAATCATTACTGAACGACGATTTGCCAAATTGATCTTTAGCACCATCATTAATCCAGTTTTTGATGTTTTGAATGTAAATATCTTTTTTGTCCGTCCAATCACTTCCGGGATCAAGTGTTAATGGCATTTGTCCTTGTGTACCCGGAATAAAGGTGTTGATTCTATGTAAAATCATGCTTTCGGCTACATTACCCGGTTTAACTCTAACATTAATTTGAGGGTTGGCTGGGTCATAATTGGTCGCCAATCGGTTAATTAGTGAATTGTAAGTGCTTTCAATACTTCTAAAATCGGGCTCAAAATTTCCATCATGGCAACCACTATTAGCGCAGGTTGGTTTGAAAATATTTTTGTGCAACCCAGCAATAGAATTAGGATCAATTTTTAAATCGGGCGAAACCGGCCCTCTTGGGGTTGTATTCCAAGAATCGTAAGGATTGTCGCTGCTATTTTTGCTGCTGTTTTCACAAGCACACAAAAACATCATCGTTGAAGTGAACAGGACAAAAAGTTTTAGATTTAATGCCTTCATCTTAAATTCTATCAAATAAACTTTTAGCGTCAGCATCAATCAAGCCGGCACTTTGAACTTCGCTCTTGTATCCAAGAATTTCTGCAATGCTAAGATTAAAGTCTGTTACTTTTCCAATTGGAGTCGCCTCAGAACCAACCATCAGATTCTGTGGTACATTAGGTCCTACCATTCCTCCGAATACACGTAACGAATTCGCGTCACCATGATCATATCCGAACCAACCATTTGGATCAATAATTGGGTTGGCTTTCAGATTTCTCCCACATTCAGGTACAAAACATAAAATGGTTTTGCCACTCATTTCAGGAATCTGATTTTGAATGTAATCCCATAAAAAGCCCAAAGCATGATCCGCACGGTGCATCGACTGCAGATAGCTGGTAAAATTGCTATGACAACCATCTATATTGCTCATGTTTACAACCAATAGTTTTGGTTTAAATGTTCTCAATACCTCGGCGGCATAACCCATTGTAGAGCCGTCGCCACCTGATATAGGTGGCATTGGAATTTGACCCGCTGCTTGACGGACAAAGGTATTGGCAATAAATTCTTTAATAATGGTTCGTTCATTATCCGTATTTTTAATGCCGGGCATATCACCCTTTTTAATGTTAAATGAATTATCCAAGAAGTTTTTCATCTTGTAAATAGGTTCAAGTTCTTCCTGTGGATGATAGACTTTTGCATTGGACAGGGTTGCATATCCATCACCACCAAAGGTAATATTTGGAGCAAAAAAATTAGCACCGTAAGGCAAACCAAAATTGGGGTGATTGCTCGAGTTTAATAAGGGTAGTGAATTCCCAATTGAATTGCCAATAAACCAAGTATCTGTAGCCTTAAATCCGCCAAATCGACGGGCATATTCAAATACAGTTGGATTGATAGGACGAACTTTTAATCCTTGCCCTTCAACTCGACTGCCTGTAATTAGTGAGTTTAACCCTCCATAATGTCCACCGGAAATAGCTCGCATCTCTGCAAATATGGTACCTTGTTTTTGCAAAGTTTGGGATAATAATTTTGGTATTGGCTGACTTCCATTAGATTGGCCGGCGGCCGTGATTCCGTAGGCAATTTTGCTAGTAGGCGCATTGCCTTCAAGCATATTGTACAAAATATTGCCTTCGGAATTAAATCCCTGACTGTCTGCTAAATAACGTTTTAAAATAGAGTCTTGTTGTCGTAATCCTCCACCAAATATAACATAGACCACATGCTCTGCTAGAGGCGCATTGGTTTTGGCAAATAAACGACCAGCAGGCAACAAGTAGGGCATTACTATACTTCCGGCAGTTAAAGTTGCGGCTTTTTTTACAAACTCTCGTCTCTTCATCACATTATCATTTTAGTAAAACATATATTCATCTGAGGCCGAAAAGGCTGTGTAAACCAGTTCGGGATTAAAACTTGGATTCGATTTGTTGGAATTTATGAAATTTATAAACCAGGTTTTTTCTGCTTCAGTTGGTCTTCTGATGAAAAAGCGGATATAAGTTTCTTCAACAAATTTTTCGGTGCTGTCAATCATTCGCTGTCTTGTTGGCAACTTTACCGAAGTCGAGTTCATATAATTACTGATAATTACCTCATTGATTAAGGTTTTATCACCACAACTTTGAATAACGCGGTCGGTTCGAGCCAATTCATTGATTGAAGATGGCTTTTGAAATAAATTAGTTGTTAGAATACTATGAAACTCAATATTTGTTTTATCCTTGTCTTTCTTCAAATTATCACCGTAAGAGGGGGTTTCAACCACTTCATATAAGGTATTGGTTGACTCTTTTTTACATTGAAAAAAGAAAACTGTTAAACTAAGTAACAGCAGTATTTTAGAAGTGCGCATATTCATCCGTTGCTAAAATTAAAGTTTGAACTTTTTGTAAATCTTTACTAAGATAGTAATCCTGTATTAAGTTGTAGGATTCTTGGGTGTTTGGTTCTCGGCCAATTAAACTCAAATAACACCATTTAATAATTCCCTCGTGAAACTCTCGTGATTGAACCAAAATCTGGCAATATTCGGGCTTATTGGTTGCAAAGGCGCCAAACAAGCTTCCTCCTTTTCCTGTTTCAATAATGTCGTAAGCAATTTCAAATTCGTCACGAGTAGGAAATCTGAAAAATATATTGTCGAATGAAGCATTGATAAAATTCAGAGAATTCATATTAATGACGTCGTAAACCGGATTGTCGAGCATATAGGCATACATGTCGCTAATAGTTATTTTGCCTATTTGGAGTTTTCTTCGTGAATCAATTACATTTTTACAGCGATCAATGGTTGCCATAGCCGCAAATACGCCTATTGAATCACCTAATAACCTCGCAGAAATTAATCCAAAATTGGCGCTATTAATAACTTGATAAAATTCCCCATCTTCAGCACCTTCCAACAATCGAGCCTTCGTTAAATCATAAATTCGTTGATAATAAGCTCGTTTGTAAGACGAATCACCTATAACAAAACCCGTGTCGTTCATTAATCGAGTAATTAGTGTTTTTCGAATATCATAACTTAAATTACCTTTACGCAAAGAATCAACATCGCGTATTTTTTCAGTATTTAAAGGTTCTCTGCCCAATAAATCAATGTATAGCCGGTTTAAATAATTTTCAATTTTTACAGTTGAAACATCATTGTAATTTCTAGGAACATTACCCGGAATTATTACATCCTTTTCCTTACCACAACTGCTTAGTAGAAAGATGTATGCAAAAAATATATAATAGAATTTTCGAATCAAGTTTGAAGAATTGGTTTACAACATTAATAAAAAAAGATGAATAAACATATTTGTAATTGTCTTGTTGGTTTTAAAGGGTTTTTAGATTTTATTTTTGTGGTTTAATGCTTAATTTGATTCGCGCTTGTCAACTTCTAAAAAAAAGTGTTGGTTTGCCGCTTTATTTTTAAGCCCAAATAATTACTTTTTCAACTCAACACTTAACATGAAAAATTTTAAAGAATATATTTTTTTAAGCATTGGCAGCATTCTCTTATCCGTTTCACTCATCTTTTCTTACTCGGCAAATGCTCAAGATAAATTATTAACCATTGAAGAGACTGTTCTTGGAGGAGGCGGTAAGCTTTTTCCTAAAAACCTAGAACAATTGCAATGGGTTTCAGGCACCTCTAACTATTCACAGGTTATATCCAATCGTCTTTTTTTAATAGACGCAGCAAGTGGTAAAATTGTAACAAACATTGCAAAGAAGGACCTCGATTTATCCATGAAAAAATCATTTCCTTTAGACGATACCTTGAAGAAATTTTCGAAGGTTACTTGGCTAAATTCAAGTAGTTTTAAATACTTTAATAACAATAAATTTTATGCCTACGATTTTATCAGTAAAGAGACAAGGGTGCTTGCTAAATTTAACCCTGCCGAGATGGAAAATGCAGATATTGAGCCCAACGGACATAAAGTTGCCTATACTGTTGGTAATAATATTTTTATTGATGGCAAGCAAATTACTTCCGACTCTAGGTCTGGTGTAACAAATGGTCAAGCCGTGCATCGCAATGAATTTGGAATTACAAAAGGCCTATTTTGGAGCAATGACGGCACACTTTTAGCGTTTTATCACCTCGATGAAAGTATGGTAGCCGAATACCCTATTTATCAACTTGATAATCGTCCGGCCAATGCCCGTAACATTCGTTACCCGATAGCAGGAACTCCGAGTCATCATGCATCTGTTGGTATCTATAATTTGGCCACGGGTAAAACGGTGTTTTTAAAAACCGGTGAGCCGCTTGAGCAATACCTCACTAATATTACATGGTCGCCTGATAACAAAAGCATTTATATTGCCGTGGTTAACCGCATGCAGAATCATCTTTGGTTAAATCAGTATGAGGTAGCAACAGGCAATTTTCTTAAAACACTTTTTGAAGAGATGAACGATAAATATGTAGAACCTGAACATGGCCCTTTATTTCTTAAAAATGATCCAAGCAAGTTTATTTGGTTTAGCGAACGCGATACTTTTAATCATTTGTATCTATACGAAGCAAGCGGCACCCTGCTAAAACAACTTACTAAAGGCAAATGGGTGGTTACAGAAATTAATGGGTTTAATAAAAACGAGAATAACTTGTTTTACACTTCTACTTCAAAAGGAGCCACAGAAAGGCATTTACAAAGCGTTAATTTAAAAACAGGTAAAACAACCGCGTTAACCTCTAGATTGGGAACCCATCAAGTTAGCTTAAGTACAGACGGCAATTGGTTTATTGATCAATGGCAAAATGTGAGTGTGGCTCGCGAAATCAGAATCGTTTCTACAATATCTAAAAAAGAAACCCTCATTTTTACTTCCGAAAATCCTTTAGCAAACTACAAACTTGGTGATATTGAAATGGGTTCTATTAAAGCAAATGATGGAACTCAATTGTTTTATAGACTTATTAAACCAATAAATTTTGATCCAGTAAAAAAGTATCCTGTGGTTGTTTATCTATACAATGGACCTCATTTGCAATTGGTGAATAATACCTGGATGGGAGGCGCAAATTTGTGGATGCATTACATGGCTCAAAAAGGATTTGTTGTTTTCTCAATCGATGGTCGCGGTTCACTTAATCGCGGAATGGCCTTTGAAAGTGCAGTGCACCGCCAATTGGGTACTATCGAAATGCAAGACCAACTAAAAGGTACAGAATTTTTAAAAAGCTTGAGCTACGTAGATGGAAACCGTTTAGGAATTCATGGCTGGAGTTTTGGTGGTTTTATGACAACGAGTATGATGACTCGTCATCCGGGCGTGTTTAAAGTAGGTGTAGCTGGTGGGCCGGTAATTGATTGGGGACTGTACGAAATAATGTATACTGAAAGGTATATGGATAGTCCGGAAGAAAACCCCGAAGGTTATCAAAATGCCAACTTGTTAAATTATGTAAAGAATTTAAAAGGAAAGCTGCTAATGATTCACGGCGGAGAAGACGATGTTGTTTTGTGGCAACATTCGTTGCAATATCTTGAAAAGGCTATCAAAGAGGGGGTGCAATTAGATTATTTTGTTTATCCTAACCATCCTCACAATGTAATAGGAAAAGACAGGGTTCATTTAATGGAAAAAATTTCGAGATATTTTATGGATAATCTTTAATCCATTTCAGATTATTTTTTTCAACTTATAGTGTGAAATTAATTGTTTTTAAATAGATCCTTTTCACTCAATTTAAACTTTAAGAGATGATTGTCTGGTAGTTTTATTATACCAATTGTATTTAATGAGTAGCGCAAAGCTATTTATTAATTTAAAATTGTAAATACCAATATAACAAAATAGTAGTTCACAGGCCAGAAAATTAAAATTGTACTATTTGTTTTGTATAATCATTATTGCATCATTGCCTACTGAACTTTTTTCAAATAATTGATATCGGTTTATTGTTTTTCCTGATGGTCAATTTTAAAAGTTTTGTCCAAATGTTAGTATGATATTTTCAGGTTCAAGCGGCGCAAATTCCTTTTTTTTCCAAGGTTTGGTTTGTAAATATTCATTTGGAGGTGTACTAGTTTTTTTGTTAAACAAGGATTGATATAGTTTATCTATTTAATTAGTTTTGATATAAACCTGTCCGAAGTTATCATTCAGGTTAAGTCCTTTAAACTCAATAAAAATGAATTTCTTTATTGTTTTTACCAAGCATTAAATAGTTGCCGAGCAACTTAAAACCCAAATTGTTTAGGTAAAACTCTTTGGTTACAGATTTGTCGAACATTGGTAATTTTTGGATTAATATAGGTGAGCATATTTGTTAATTTATTTGTGTTTTAAGTTGTGGTAAAATGAAAAATATCAACGGTATGCGGCTTGGCGAAGTTGGCGATTTACACCACAAAAGTTGATGCGGAGAACCAATGTTTGATTTACCACAAATTTGCCTGCGGAGCACTGAACCACTCTCGTTTTAAACGAGACCAAACAGCTGTTATGCCTTCGTTGTTCTTTTCTATTGCCCGTTTGTCTATCGCTGTGTGGTTGGGCAGGCA
>Ga0209181_10005796_pt1 | contig 17664 bp, 19 predicted proteins | sample MAT05_FD_187208 | JGI IMG/M metagenome (GOLD analysis project Ga0209181, IMG submission 187208) | Freshwater microbial communities from Lake Fryxell liftoff mats and glacier meltwater in Antarctica - MAT-05 (SPAdes) (version 2) | ecosystem: Environmental > Aquatic > Freshwater > Ice > Liftoff...
CAGCGGCGGCTACAGGGATGTGCTTCGCTCCCCTCTCCCACGCTGTTTTGGGAGAGGGGCCGGGGGTGAGGGCTGCTCGTGATCCACCACGACGGTTATTGGCACGCCGGATTGAAAAGCCCCTCACCCCCAACCCCTCTCCCAAAAACGCATGGGAGAGGGGAGCAATGGTGCTCTCAAGAAAAGCGAGTGAAAGGCAGGCGAGCCGCGCAAATGCATAGCGCCGCTTCGCGCCAATACATCAATGCGACGACCGGTCACCGCCGTCAACGAGAAAACGCGATGTCGCACGCACCGCTGCCCGAACTTGGCACCAACCGAGGCGATTAGCCGCCTGTGTAGCGCACAAAAATCATCGCGCCCATGAGCAGTAGCGCGACGACGACGGCGGCTGGCATGAGCAAGCCCCAGCGTTCTTTCGGCTGATGGGGCGGGACAAAACTGCGGCGTTGGTCGCGGCGTTGATCGTTCATGGCATGCACCTTAAGAAAAGCACGGCCCAAGCTTAGCGCGAGCGCGTCCACGCAAATGCGAATAAGGCGGTGAACGCAGCTTCGGTGGCGAAAGCGCCCCACAAAAAGTTGCCACCCGTCCCATCGATGAATATGCCAGCAAGACGCACCAGGCCGACGCAGCCATAGCTGAATATCCCGAGTAGCAAGCCCGCGCGTCGGTAGGCGGGTTTCGCCGCGGCACCGAGTAGGCAGATCGCCAGTGCCAATTCCGCGCCGCCGTAGAAGGCTCGCGCTTCGGTGGTGGGGATGCCATTTGGGATCTGCCAGCCTATCGAGGCCATGGTCGCTTGTGGGGCGACCGTCATCAGCACGGCGAATATCGCGAATCCCAAGCCACCCAGCACCAGTGCCACAACATCTACGCGCATCTCGAAACTTCCTATTGGCCCAGCGTGTTGCTTCAGTCTGGTCCTGACGCCGACGATCGGCAAGCCGTGCTGGCCCTTTCCGCGGCGCGCTGTCGTGGTCTGTCAGGAGAGCACGTATCGTGGATCCAGACTCGCAGTAAATTGCTGCCGTCGTGAGACCACCTGCGCCGATTTTGGGTAACATCCTTGAATCTTAAGCGAGAGATTGAATCCATGAAATCCCACACCGAAATCACCATCGAGTCGATTAAAGTCTTCATGAACGATGGCAAGCTCGATGCGATCGAATTCGACCGCCTGATTGAACTGGCAATGCGCGATCAGGTCATCGACGCGGATGAAAAGCGCGTGCTGTTGCGCATCCTGGCCCAGGCCGAGCAAGCAGGACTCGATGCCGCCGCACGCGCGCGCATCGAAGATGTACGTGCGAAGCATCAAATCTGATCTGCACGATGGATCGCCAAGCATTTCTGGATCTGGCGCTCGGCCGTTCGGTGTTGCGCTTTGGCGAATTCAGCTTGAAAAGCGGACGCATCAGTCCGTATTTCTTTAATGCTGGATTGATTGATTCAGGCCAAGCATTACAGGCCCTCGGCCGCGCCTATGCAGCACGTTTGATCGCGAGCGGGCTCGCATTCGATATGTTGTTCGGGCCCGCCTACAAGGGCATCGCACTCGCGAGCGCGACCGCTATCGCACTGGCCGATACGCATGGCCGCGATGTGCCTTTTGCCTTCAACCGCAAAGAAGCCAAAGATCATGGCGAAGGCGGCGTGTTGATTGGTGCCAAGCTGGCAGGGCGAGTGGTCATCGTCGACGACGTCATTTCAGCCGGAACTAGCGTCCGCGAATCGGTCACTTTGATCCGCGCGCACGGTGCCACGCCGGCCGCGGTATTGATCGCATTAGACCGCCAAGAGCGCGGCCAGACCGGCGATCGCTCCGCCGCCGACGAGGTCGCGCAGGAATTTGGCATCCCGGTACTGTCCATAGCTAACTTGGACGAATTGCTGAGTTTTGTGCTCGCCAGACCCGAACTGGCCGAATTTCTGCCTGCGATGGAAGCCTATCGCGGGCGTTATGGGGCTGTTTGAGTCGAGAGTGGGGCTGCTTTTTTAGGCAAGAGTGGGACTGTTGAAGCAAGAGTGGGACTGTTGAAGCAAGAGTGGGGCTGGGGCTGGGGCGTAGCGATGAAATGTCCTAATCACTTGTGGGTTCGGAAAGCGCGCTCGACATTTTGTTGGCAGGAAATTGCGACACCATCACGGCATCACGCGCTCGCGTTATGGCCAAAATAGCCTAGAAAAGTCTTTGCATTCCTAGCTCCCAAGCGCATTTCCCCCGAGCCCGACGCACACGGATGTGCTAGTTCCGCGAGCGGGAGGCAGGCCGAAAGCGGCACTAGCCCCGAGCCCCGAGTCCGCCACATCGTGCGCGGCGCAGAAGGGCATAGAATGCGCGCCTCTCTTTGAGTTGAACGCAGATGCCTACCTTCGACATCGTCTCCGAGCTGGACAAACAGGAGGTGCGTAATGCCATTGATCAGGCCAATCGCGAGCTGACTACGCGCTTTGATTTTCGCGGCACGGGCGCGGTTTTTGAGCTGGACGAATATGTCGTGACTTTGCGCGGCACCAGCAAGTTTCAGCTCAAGCAGATGCTGGATATTCTCAAGCCGCGCTTGGCGGCGCGAAATATCGACATTCGCTGCATGGAGATTGGCGAGGCGCAGGCGAATGTGGCGGCGGCCTATCAAGAGGTCACGCTGAAGCAAGGTATCGAGCAGAAGTTTGCGAAGGATCTGATCAAGCGTATCAAAGACGCCAAGATCAAGGTGGAGGCGCAGATTAATGGCGAGAAAGTGCGCGTGAGTGGCAAGAAGCGCGACGATCTGCAGGCAGTCATGTCGCTATTGCGCATGGCCGAGCTCGAGCTGCCCTTGCAGTATGAAAATTTCAGGGATTGATGCGCATTGGACGTGGAACTGGAAATCCTGCCGGGTTTGTTATTGCCGGAAGCCGAACTGGTCGAGCGCTTCGTGCGCTCCTCAGGGCCAGGCGGTCAGAATGTCAACAAGGTGTCTACCGCGGTAGAGTTGCGGCTGGATATCGCCGGCTCGCCGAGCCTGCCAACGTGGCTGAAAGAGCGTGTGCTGCAAGCACGCGATCGGCGCATCACCGGCGAAGGCGTTCTGGTCTTGCAAGCGCAGCGTTTCCGCACGCTTGATCGTAATCGTGTCGATGCCCGCGAGCGCATGGTCAATCTATTGCGGGCGCATACGGTTGAGCAGAAAAAACGTATTGCCACCAAGCCATCGAAGGCGGCGAAACGGCGTCGCGTGGACACCAAGAAGGCACGCGCCACGGTGAAGAAATTGCGCGGTCCGGCGGATCACGATTCGTGAGCTTTAGCTTGAAGGGAAAGATTCCGCGCGCGCCCGAACAAGCGCCCCTCATCCAGGGTCAAGGTTTTCTACGAGCCATCGCGCGTTTTTTAGTGCGTAGCTCTAGCTGGCGCTTGGTCGGCGAGTTTCCCAACATCCCAAAGTTCGTTTCGATCGCCGCACCGCATAGCTCGAATTGGGACGGGATTTTTGGCATCTCGGCCGCCTATGTGATGGGCATCCGCGCGACTTGGATGGGGAAATCTTCGCTGTTCAAAGGCGGTCTCGCATCGGTGATGCGCGGTTTGGGTGGGATCGCCACAGATCGCAGCAATCCGAACGGTGCCGTGGGCCAAATGGCTGATCTCATGCGTGAGAGCGAGCGTCTTTGGTTATTTATTGCCCCCGAGGGCACGCGCAAGCCCGTGAAGAAGTGGCGCACGGGTTTCTGGCACATCGCAGATCAAGCGCAAGTGCCGCTGCTGCTGATTTACATCGACTTCCCCGCGCGCTGCATTCGCATCGGCGAGGTCTTCCACACCACTGGCGACAAAGACCGCGATCTGGCCGAGCTCTTCGAGCGTTTTCGTCATGTGCGCGGCAAGAACGGCAAGAGCGCGTTGCCCGGCTTTACGAGCTAATCTGAAGCCAAGAGCGGGGCTCGGTGTTGGGGCGCAGCGGTCAATAACTTTGTGGTTTGTAGATTTTGTTGATTGCGCAGCGCGCTACGCAATGCCGCGCACAATTTATCGCTACGCCCCAGCCCCAAATCTCGCGCTCCTGCCTTACGAGCTAGTGAAGCCAAGCGCGGGGCTGAGTGCTGGGGCGCAGCAGTCACGACCTTTGTGACTTGGAGATTTTGTTGATCGCGCAGCGCGCCACGCGACACCGCGATGGTCTCGCATCCAAAACTGAAACAGCGCGGACATTTCATCGCTACGCCCCAGCCCCAAGTCCCGCTCCTGTGTCCCGAGCGAGCGTTGTAGTTGCCGCACCAACTCAAGCCCCGCTCTTGCCCCTCCCTGAAGCCCACCCAACCCGGCAGTATCGGTCACTGTGTTCCCACTCGATTGCGTGACCGACATCGGGTAGCGTCGTGAAGACGTCTTAAGGGGAAGGCTCCATGAATTTCAAGTCGTGCTTAATCGGGGCGTTAGCGCTGTCGGCAGTCGCTTGTACCTGGGTGCCGCTGGAACAGGGCGGCACCCGCGTACGCGTGGTATCGATGAATGAATCGCTATCGCATTGTCAATTCAAGGGCGAGATCACCTCGACCGTGACCAACCGGCTGGCGGGCATTGAACGCAATGCGATCAAGGTTGCCGATGAATTGGAAACCATGGCGCGCAATGAGGCCGCTGGTTTGAATGCCAACGTCATTCAGCCAACCACGGACGCGATCGCTGGCGAGCAGAGCTTTAAGGCTTACGCCTGCCGCTGAGCGTCTCAGATTGCAGCGTACAAACGAGCGCGCCCAAAGCGTTTGGCGCCGATTGCTGCCGATTGGCGCGCGTATACGTGCACACCGAATCGTCAAATTGATAAAAAGCCACAATCCCTAGGCGCGCCTCAGGTCCAGAACAGGTGGGCGCGGCTATGCTTGAGGTCAGATGATTGCACGAGCACTGACCATGGCAAAGGCTGCGACGACTCCGCCCAACCGCAGCAAATACGTGCGCAAGCCACCAAAACGCGGCGGCATTCCGCGCTGGATGAGCGCCATTGGCGTGCTCGGCGTGGTCGTGATTGCGGCTCATTTCTATATCGTCAGTCGCATCAATCGCAGTATCGACGCGGTATCTGCCGCGGCCACGGGCATGCTCACCATCTCGCATCGTGGCGGCTACTACACCTGGGACGGCGATTTTGGCGTTCGTAGACTGCGCATCGAAAATGCCGACGCGAGCGTGATCTATCTGACGATAGATGCGCTGGAATTGAACACGCCGGGCTGGGGGTGGACCTTACAAATGTTGCTGCTAGATTTGGGATTCGGTCGCAATCGTCCCTCAGGATTTGGCGTCGATGCCCCGCAGTTGCCCGACGCAGATGAGCTTGGCTTAACCATGATTGGCTTCGATTTCGATGTGAACTCGCTGATGCCGCCGGGCATGCCCAGCATGAGTTTTGCATCGGCGGCCGTGTTTGAGACTGAGGGCTGTACCAATTCGCGCTATTGGGTGCCGCTGAATCTGCGCAATGATCTTGGCTTGCCCTATCAAAGAGTCGATCTGAGCTTTGGATACCGCAAGCTCGCGCCAAATATGGTCGGCGAATACATGGAACTGAACTCTTCCGGCTTGTCCAGCATTCGCTTTGAGCGCGAGGCATTGACGTCCACGCCGGAAAGCTATTTCAATGGCGGCTTCCTCACTGCAAAAACCAAGCGCCAGCGTTGGACCATCGACGATCAGGGATTTCTCGCGGCGCGCAATCGCTATTGCAGTGAGCAATCGAAAATTGATGAGGATGAATTCCTGCGTCGGCATTTGACCGCCGTACGTCGCGTGTTGCAGGTTTTTGGCATTCAGCCGAGCCCCGAGACAGAGGTCATTTACGCGGACTTTGTGCGTCAGGGCGGGCGCTTGGAAATTGAAGCTGAGCCAACATTGGAGTTGGATGCGAAGCTGATATCGCAGTACCAGCCGGCGCAACTCTGGGAGATCTATAACGCGCGAATTCGTCACGACGAGGCTGCTTTCCAGCCAATGGCCTTGCAGTTCATCACGCCCCGTCCGCTGCCGCGGGCCTACAGCGGCAGCGTCTACGATCTGATTGCGCGTAATGCCGACACGGGCGCTGGTAATGCGTCACCAATGGCAGGGCTCAGTGATCGTTTGCTGGCCAATCTGCCATCTAACAAACAAGATGAAGCAGAGTCTGCCCCGGCGGCCCCGCCGCCGCCCACGCCGGCCGTCCCCGCAGCGCCGCGGCCCACGAAACCGCAACAGGTCGCGATCGGAATCGACACCGGCAGCCTGACCGCCAACATCGGCAAACGCGTGCAGATCAAGACGACCGATGGCAAGACCCGCATCGGTGTACTAATCGATGTGGGTCCGAAAACCCTCACCATCAGCGTCAAGGTCGGTGGCGGGAACGCGGATCTGAGCTATGCACGCGAGCGGATTACCGGAGTCGAGATCAATCCGCCCGGGCGTTGATTCAAGCGTCTATCCGTAGTGCAGGGCGCGCGCCTTGCCGCGGAAGACGTAGTAGGAAAACACGGTGTAGCCAATGATGGCGGGCAGCGTGACGCAGGTTCCAATCAAGATGATCAGCAGTGATTCGGGCGCGCTGGCGGCGTCGAAAGCGGTTAGTTTATCGACCACCAGATAGGGATAGAGGCTGTAGGCAAGCCCGAAGAAAGCCATGATGAAAATGCCGACGCTGCACGCAAAGGGCGCCCAAGCCCAGCGGGATAAACCGCGCTGATTGTCGTTTTCCGCGTCGTCCGCGAGCCGCTTCAAGAATATACGCGCGAGCACGAACAAGCCGGCTGTTGCCAATGGGATCGGCAGCAGCGCGATGATGCCGGGCAGCGCAAACCACTTGTCGAAAATACGCGCGCTTGCCAACGGTGTTGCCAGTGACACTGCCAGAATGCCAATCGCGGTGAACCAAAGGCTGCGGCTGGCCCAAGCGACGGCACGCTTCTGCAGTGCTCCCTCGGTCGTCATGATTAGCCAACTTGCCCCCAGCAAGGCATAGCCGGCGCTGAGACACGGCGCGATCAATAGCGCAAAGGCATAGGCACTGACACTGTGTTCAAAACCGACGATGTAGTGCCCAAGCATGTAGCCCTGTGATAACCCGGTGGTCAGGGAGCCTGCATAGAACATGCGATCCCAGTGCGCCTTGCGCGAGGGCTCGACTTTGGCGCGTAGCTCAAAGGCCACGCCGCGCAAAATCAGGCCGATGAGCATGAAAGCCACGGGCAAGTACAAGGCGCCTAAGATGATGCCGTGCGCGGCGGGGAAGGCCACCAGCAGCAAACCCACGCCGAGCACCAACCAAGTTTCATTGGCGTCCCAGAAGGGTCCGATCGAAGAAATCATCACGTCCTTTTGCTCGGCTGTGGCGCGCCGTAGCAAGATGCCGACACCAAGGTCATAGCCGTCCAGCACCACATAGGCCAGCACTGCCAGCGCCATCAACCCGAGGAAAATGAGCGGCAATAGCTCGTTCATTTCAGCACCTCGACCACACTGCGAGTCGGGTCGTCGGGCTCATCGGCCACGGCCGGCGCCCCCGCTGGGATCGTGGCGGCGCGTGTCGCCAATACGAACAACACGCGGATAAAGGCGAATAGCAGTAGCACATAGACAGTCAAGTACATGAGCAAACTAAGGCCAATCATTGGCGCAGGCGTGGCCGATGCTGCGTCGGCGGTCTTGAGCACGCCGTAGACCAGATACGGCTGTCGACCGATCTCCGTCACATACCAGCCCGCCAGCGTTGCCAGCCAGCCCGAGAAACTCATCGCCACCCACGCTCGCAGTAGTGGCCGCGGTAGTTCACCACGCGTCCGCCGCCACCACCACAGCGTGGCCCAAGAAACAGCGAGCATAAGCAGCCCTAAGCCGACCATGATGCGAAAGCCGAAGAACAGCGGCGCCACCGGCGGATGCGCATCTGGAAAGCTATTTAGACCCTGGATCTCGCCACTCAGCGAGTGCGTCAAGATCAGGCTGGCCAGACTCGGAACGGTAATACTGTAGTGATTCTCGCGCGTGGTGGCATCGGGCCAAGCAAACAGGCGCAATCCGGCACCAGATTCGTTCTCCCAGATGGCCTCCATCGCGGCAATTTTGGCTGGCTGATGCTCCAGCGTATTCAAGCCATGCAAATCGCCGACGAAGATCTGCACCGGAATCAACACCGCGGCGAGGATGCTGGCGGCGCGCAAGCTCAGATGCACATCGGCCCCGCGGTCACCCCGCAGCCAGCGCCAGGCAGAAATGCCGCCGATCAAAAAAGCAATCGTCAGTCCCGAGGCGAGAAGGACGTGGCTAAGTCGATACGGAAAGGACGGGTTGAAAATGATCGCCATCCAATCCGTCGCGTGGGCGACCCCGTCGCGCATCTCAAAGCCAGCCGGCGTGTGCATCCACGAATTTAACGCGAGAATCCAGAAGGCCGATAACGTGGTACCAATCGCCACCAGCAATGTGGCCAGCGTATGGATGCGCGGCGACACGCGACCCACGCCAAACAACATGATCCCTAAGAAACCGGCCTCCAGGAAAAAGGCCGTGAGTACCTCATAGGCCAGCAAAGGCCCGGCAATATTGCCCACACTCAGCATGAATCCGGGCCAATTGGTGCCGAACTGAAAGCTCATCACGATGCCGCTGACCACGCCCATGGCAAAGCTCAGCGCGAACACCTTCACCCAGAGCCGGTAGATCGCCATCCAAGTTTCGTCGCCGCTGCGCCAAAAGCGCCATTTGACGAACAACAAGAACCAGGCGAGCGCGATATTGATCGCCGGAAATAGAATGTGGAAGCTGATATTGGCCGCGAATTGCATTCGCGCGAGCACCAGAGCGTCCATCGTGTACTAGTCCTTCAGGTAAAAGTCCGGTGGGCCGCGCGCGGCCGACTCGGCCTCTGGCGCAGATCCCTTGAAAGTCAGCCGATCTTTGATCTCCAACACGCGCACCACGGCGCCGCCCATCTTGAGCAACTGGCGAAGTGTGCCGGGCGATAGCTTGCGCACGTCGGCAAACCAACTGGTCAGCAGATCGATCAGCTCATACATTTCCTGCAAGCGCGCCTGTGCATGCCGCTCTTGCGCGTTCGCTGGCGCATCCAGTAAGGCATCGCGCAGCATGCTCAAGGTGGGATCAACCTCGCGCCGCTGACGTTCCTCAGCCAGCGTACGGAAGATCGCCCACACATCTTCTGGCGCCGAGTAGTACTCGCGCCGATCGCCCGGTACATGCGACAAGCGCACCAGCCGCCACGATTCGAGCTCCTTCAGCCCCATCGACACATTCGAACGTGAAATGCCGAGCTTCTCGACCAGATCGTCCGCGTGCAGCGGCTTATCCGCGACATAGAGCAGCGCGTAAATCTGCCCCACTGTCCGATTGATCCCCCAGCGCGAACCCATCTCGCCGAAGTGCATCACGAAGCGTTGAATGAGTGGTGTCAGTTCCATGATCTTGAAGCTTCAGTAAGTACTGAAACTTCAGCATAGCAGATGCTTGAGTCTCCGGGATAGCGTGGAATCGGGCCCGGAAATCAGATGAGCCAGATCAAGCGTTCAACACAAAGAGATCACGGCCAAAGATCAGGGTCAAAAGTTCAACGCAAAGACGCAAAGACGCAAAGAAGAGAAAGGCAAGGGAGGCGAGGTAAAAGCTGGACGCGACCAAGTGCAGCCTGTCTGCCAGCGCGCCGAACAATCAGCTCAATCCGCTGTCCTTTCTTTTTCTCCCTTCGCGTCTCCGCGCGTCTTTGTGTTGACCTATTGATCTGAGCTTTCCATTCCGTCACATGTCCAAACCCGTTCAGCCCAGATGCTCGCGTCCAAGATAGGCCTCGCTTTGCATCTCGATTAGCCGTGACTGTGTGCGTGCGAATTCGATGCTCAGACGTTGGCCGTCGTAGAGCGCGGTGGGCGCGGCGGCGGCGCTGACGACGAGTTTGACGCCGCGGTCGTAAAATTCGTCGACCAGATGCACAAAACGGCGGGCCTCGTTTTCGGATTGATCGTCGAAAACGGGGATATTGCTGATCAGCACAGTGGTACAACTCTGCGCGATCTCGATGTAGTCGGCGGCGGCGCGCGGGCCGCGACATAGCGCATCGAACTCAAACCAGATGGCACAACCGGCTCGTCTGCGCACCGGAATTTCGCGTCCATTGACCTCGATCATGGGGCGCGGATTCATGGCGGCTCCGCTCAAGCGCGTGAATGCGGCCTCCAAAGCGCTTTCCGACGCGGCACCCAGCGGCGTGTAGTAGACCGCGGCCTGTGTCAACGCGCGCAGCCGATAGTCGGAAGGGCTGTCCAGATGTAGCACCTTGCAGTGCTTCTCAATCAGCGCAATCGCTGGCAAAAATTGGGCGCGCTGCAGACCGTCGCGATACAAGTTCTTCGGTGCGACATTGCTGGTGGCAACCACGGTAACGCCGTTGGCGAACAGATGTTTGAACAAGCGTCCCAACAACATCGCATCGCCAATATCGGATACGAAAAACTCATCGAAACACAAGACGCGCGCATTCTCCGCGAAATGTTCAGCGACCACTGCCAGCGGATCTTCGACCTCTTTTAAGCGCGCAAGCTCAGCATGGACGCGGCCCATGAAGCGGTGAAAATGCAGCCGCTGCTTGCGCTGGATAGTGAGCCCGTCAAAAAACAAATCCATCAAGAACGTCTTGCCGCGACCCACGCCGCCATGCACATAGAGCCCGCGAACATACGGCGCCGGGCGCAATCGTCGCCAAAGTCGCGTCAGCGCATTTTGGCGACGGCGTAAGAGAATCTCGTCGTGAATGCGCGTCAGTTCAACCAGGACACGGCGTTGCTGTAGATCATTGGTCCAGTCGCCGCGCGCCACGCCTGCTTGATAGCGGCCTAGCGGCGAATCGGGATCCGCTTGCTTGCTCACGGAATCAGCGTCTCCGCCGCGACCGATGCTGCTTCGCCGCGAATCTGTGCGATCAAGCGTTCGCGCATCTGCACCAATTTCCCGTGGAAGAAATGCCCGGTATCGGCGAAGCGCAGCAATTCTACGGGCGGTTGCAGCGCAGCAAAATACTCGAACACTGCCTGCGGCTCGACCACGTCATCGGTCTCGCCCTGGAGCACGATCCAGCGCGCCTGCGGTCGCGGCAATTCGGCAAAGCCGAAGCGCTCAATCGGCGGCGCCACGCTGATCAGTAGTTCGGCATCCAGCGCATCGGCGCGGCTCGCGGCGACAAAGCTGCCGAAGGAAAATCCCGCCAGCCACAACGGCAAGCTCGGCGACCATTGGCGGGCGAGTTCAACGACAGTCGTCAGATCCTGTCCCTCGCCGATGCCGTTGTCGAAAACGCCCGCCGATTCGCCCACGCCGCGAAAATTGAAGCGCAGCGTGGCCGCACCGAGTTCGCGCAAGGCGCGTTCGACCATCACCACCACTTTGTTGTCCATGCTGCCGCCATGCAGCGAATGCGGGTGGCAGATCACAGCAATGCGCTGCGCATCCTCGACGCCATGGGCGATGCATTCGATCGCGCCAGAAGGCCCTGCGATGCTGAATTTTGTTGATGTCGCTGGCCAGCCGGCCTGATTCACGGAGTCCATCAGCTTCACCAAATGACCGCAACCTTCGGGCCGCGCCTTATAACATGGGTGACTGAAATCTCGCCGCGACAGACACCTAGCGCCAGCCTGCACCCGATGCACGCATGCCTGCCTGCTAGCATCATCCACCTCTTGGCATCGCCGTCGACTATGACTGCTGAAACCCCGCGTTGGCCCACTCCCGTGTTACGCCTGACCGAAGCCGCGCTCAATCGCGTGCTGGCGCTCGACCCGGCCGCGAGCGAATCACTCAAAGATCTGGAAGGTCGAAGTGTGGCGCTGCGCTTGAAGCCCTGGCCCGCGCCGCTGCAAATCAGCGTGCAATCCGGTCGCCTGGTCGCGTCCGATGCCGCGAATGCCGATCTCTCGATCTCGGCAACACCGGGCGGTTTGGTTGCGCTGGCCGCCGAGCGCGGTGGTTTCCAACTGCCGGCCGGGCGTATCGAGATCGCCGGCGATGCCGATCTGGCCAGACGCGTGCAAAAACTCGTCGAGCGCTTGGATCCGGATTGGGATGCGCCGCTCGCGCGCGTCTTCGGCGAGGTGGCGGGGCACCAAATTGGCAAAGGTTTGCGCGGCGTCTTCGCGTGGGGCCGCGAGACCGCCAAGGCGATGCTGCTGAACAGTACCGAATATTTGCGCGAGGAATCGCGTGATCTGGTCGCGCCCGGTGAGATGGAACAATTCATCGACGATGTGGATTGCATCCGCGACGACGTGGAGCGTTTGCAGGCGCGCATCGATCGGCTGGCACAACGCCGCGTGCGCGGTTCGGTATGAAGGGCCTGCGCCACTTCGCGCGGATTTATCGCATCAGCAGCGTGCTGATGCGTTATCGGCTGGACGAAGTGACACCAGCCGCGCGCCTGTTCACACCGCTGGCGTGGCTGCGTGCTTTCTCGGGTGACAAGATCGGCGCCGCGAGCATGCCGCGCGGCGAACGGCTGCGCCGCGCGCTCGAAGATTTGGGGCCGATCTTCGTCAAATTTGGCCAGATCCTGTCGACACGCCGTGATTTGCTGCCGGCTGATGTCGCCGACGAACTTGAACGCTTGCAGGATCGCGTTGCGCCTTTTCCGGGCGCGCAGGCGCGCGCGCTGATCGAGGCGCAATTGGGTGGGCCGATTCCGCAGTTTTACGCGAGCTTCGACGAAACGCCGCTGGCCTCAGCCTCCATCGCACAGGTGCACGCAGCGACATTGCTGGATGGCCGCGATGTGGTGATCAAAGTGTTGCGGCCCGATATCGGCAAACGCATCGATGCGGATTTGGGCTTGCTCAAAGTGCTGGCGCGCATCGCCGAGCGCCGCATGCCGCAGGCGGAGCGTATTCGTCCGCAAGAAGTCGTGGCCGAGATTGAACGCACCTTGCGCTTCGAACTCGATTTGATGCGCGAAGCCGCCAATGGCAGTTTGCTACGCCGCAATTGGCTGGGTTCCGCCGAGTTGTATGCGCCAGAAATGATTTGGCCATTGACGCGCACCGGCATGATTACCATGGAGCGTGTTTACGGTATTCCGATGAATGATCTGGAGGCCATGCGCGCGGCCGGGATCAATTTTGAGAAGCTGGCCGAACGCGCGGTGCGCCTATTCTTCACGCAGGTCTTCCGGGACAATTTCTTCCACGCGGATTTGCATCCCGGCAATGTGTTGATCTCGCGCGAGCACCCGCAGAACCCGAAATTCATTGCGCTAGATTTCGGCATCATGGGTACGCTCACGCCGACAGATCAGCGTTATCTAGCCGAAAATTTCACCGCGCTGTTCACCCAGGACTACCGGCGTATTGCCGAGTTGCATCTGGAAGCGGGATGGATGCCGGCGGAGGTGCGCATCGATGAACTCGAAGGCGCCGTGCGCAGCATTTGCGAGCCCTATTTCACGCGGCCGTTGAGCGAAATCTCGCTCGGCGAAGTGCTGATGAAGCTATTTGCGGTGGCGCAGCAATATCAGCTCACAATCCAGCCGCAATTGATTCTGTTGCAGAAAACCTTGCTCAATATCGAGGGCATCGCACGCACGCTGTGGCCTAAATTCGATATATGGGGCGCCGCCAAACCTGTGCTGGCTGAGATCATGCTGCAGAAATACGGCTGGAATGCGGCCATCGCGGAGATCCGCACGCGACTACCAAGCTGGATTCAGAACGCGCCCGAAATTCCGCGATTGATGCATGAATTTCTCAAGCAATCGGTCAGCGGCAGCCACCAGATGAATATGCGCTCGGTGGATCTGGAGCGTTTGGTCAATGTCACGCGCCATGGCCAACACCAAACGGTGATGGCGATCTTGGGCAGCGGCTTGACCATCGTCGCGGCGCTGCTATTTGCGCTAGAAGCTGGCGGGCCGCATATCGCCGGCATTCCGCTCGCTGCGATTGCGGCCGGCCTCGGCGGCCTTTGGGCCTTCTTCGCCGCGTGGCCGCATCGGCCCTAGGGGCGGCGCAAGCCGAGTTCGGATCAGATCCGCCCAAGCCTCACTCGAAACCTGCCACACCCAACACACCAAGGCCGTTACGCGCGGCTGAGAGCGCATCGATACGGCCGTAGCCGACCACGTTATTCGGGATCGTGGCCGCGGGGATGCCACCGCACACTTGGGTGTTGGTGACATCGTTGACCGCAGTGGCGCGCATGATCGCTTCAATGCGCGCGGGGTCGCGTTTGAGTGTCGGGTCAATCGACATCAGCAGCGCCGCGACGCCGGCCACATGCGGGCCGGCCATGCTGGTGCCGCTTTTGCCGCCATAGCCATTGCCCGGCACTGCCGAACGCGTGCCGACGCCCGGCGCGACGATATCGGGTTTGAGCCGATTGCTGCCGTCCGGGGTGATCGGACCGCGACTGCTGAATGAAGCCATTGCGGTGGTGCCGATAGCGCCCACACTGAAGCTCGCTTCATAAAAGCTCGGCGGATCGAGAATGGTCGAGCAGCCCGAGCCTGAATTGCCGGCCGACACCACCATCAAGATGCCCGCATTGCGCACATTCTCGACCACGGTGCGCAGGATGTTCGGCGTGGTGCAGCCCTCAGACACCGGACAACCCCAGGAATTATTGACCACATGCGGCGCGCGCAGCGGATCAGGGTTACTGCCGTTGAGTTGCGTCGGTGCCATCATCCATTGCATGCAATCGATGTAAGTGGTTGGCGTGCCATTGCCCTGATCCATATTGCGACAACCGATCCAACGCGCGCGGGGCGCCACGCCAATTTGATTGCTGCCACCATCGTCGCCAACCATGGTGCCCACGGTATGGGTGCCATGCGAATTGTCATCGCACGGCGCTTGCGTTGCCGTGCCGCAACTGCCGCCGCTACCACCGGCACCAATCGCATCTCGCCAGTGATAATTGTGATCAGCAGTGGTGCCATCCCATCCCGCGTAATTGGCCTTTAACGCCGGGTGATCCCATTGGATGCCGGTATCTTCGCCGGCGACCAACACACCCTGACCGCGGAAACCCATGGCCCACAGTGCTGGGGCGTTCACGCGCGTGACGCCGCTTTCGATGGCCTTATTCGCGTCAATCGGCGCAAATTCCACCGGCGCCAACCGCTTCATCGGCGCATCCAACTCGATGCGCGCGATATCGCCACGCTTGGCTAGCGATTGTGCCATCGCCGCGTCGACCTCAAGCGAGATCACATTCGCCGCCCAGAAGGCGCGATAACTCACCGCGCGCGCGTCCAGCCATTTGCGCACCGGCGCCTGCGTGCGCTGCGCTTGCGCGCGCAAGGCCGCAACCGCCGCCACAATGCGCGCATCGCCCTTGTTGCTAGCCGCAATCTTGGCCGTGTCCGCCTGCGCATCCAGCGTCAGAATTACTGCCACGCGCGACTTTTTCGCCAACGCCAGGTCCACGCCAGGCCCAAACTTCTCCTGCGGCTCCATAGCGAGAGCAGCACTGGAGATTGCCAGTGCCAAGCAGAGGGTGACTAAACGCAGCATGTCGAACTCGCACCGAGACAGATGCGGGAATGCTAAACGCAGAAGGCCTGGATCGTTGTGATCACTTTCCAAAAAAATTGGTTCAGATGGCGGCTATGAGACCGGCCGATTGGCGATCTTGGACGGCTTAGGTGAATGTCTGCTGGTCTGGAGTCGACCGCCGAAGTACATCGATTGCGTGGTCTCGGGCGCAACGTGCCGCGCCGGCCGAATGAACCTAGAAACCGCAGTTGACCGCTGTTCCAGAGCCGTCGTGCGATGATTTTGGTGGTTTTTAGGCCGATCGACCCGTTCACCCATCGGGTGAGTGCGCTACGTGGCGGATTGCACGGTTCTGGCGGCGCACGCTTGCGTTGCAACTCGTTGGAATGGAACAACCATTCACCCCGGCCTGCAAGCTTTAAGCTTGCAGGCGTTCAAGCCGGCGCGCGGCATGCCCTGCACCCCATAACAGCACACTCTGCCACGTCCAACTGCGGTTTCTAGCAGCCTGTCGGACTTGAAGAATCGAAGCGAAAATCTGACTGGGCGAAGCCAGATTTCGTCGATTTTGAAGGGTAATAGCTCTTCTATTGCCCGAGAAAGCGGCGGAATATGGATCGTCCAGGCGGATTTGCAGCCGATTTCCTTTAAGTCCGACAGGCTGCTAGGTTGAACCAACACCGCCCCGCCGCGGTCTGATCTCGTCCGTTTACTAAATCACGCGACCATGAATCCTATGCGAGGCTTACTCGGTGCATGCACCTTGCTGACTTTTTCCAGCTTGGCGCCCGCGCAGGCGCCAGATGCGACCGATATGCAGTCGTTGCTGACCAAGATCGAAGACCATCGGGTTTTGCTGGTCGGCGAGATGCATGGCACCCACGAGGTGCCGGCGCTGGTCGGTGAAATCGCCGCGACACTGGCGAATACTGATCGCACACTGATTGTAGGTCTGGAGATTCCGCGCAACGAGCAGGCGCGCATCGATTCCTTCCTCAAAAGCGCGGGTAGCGAGTCGGATCGCGTGAAATTGCTGGAAGGCGAATTCTGGCAGCGCGACTATCAGGACGGCCGCAGCAGTGTGGCCATGTTGGAGCTGATCGAGCGGCTGCGCCAGATTGCACTCAAATCCAAGATTCGTGTGCTGGCGATCGACATTGTTCCCGATGCCAAAGCCACTGGCGCTGCACGTGATCAAGCGATGGCGAAGATGTTGCTAGCCGCGCTGAAGAAAGACAGCGATGCCAAGGGAATGGTGCTGGCCGGCAATTTCCACACGCGCGTGCAGGACGGCGCGCCGTGGGATCCGAAGCATCGCTTCATGGGTCACTATTTGCTGGACCAGAGCGTGTACGCGATTGAAGTCATGGGCGTTAGCGGCAACATGTGGATTTGTACCGACCCCGACGCCACTAGCTGCAAGTCGCGCGACATCCCGGCAAACAAGCTCCAAGCGGGACTGGTACTCGAAGATGCGGTGGGTGATCGCGGCCATCACGCCCATTGGTGGTTGCCCAGTACCAGCGCGGCCTTGCCCGCCAAGGGCCCGTAAGCCGCGGCGTCCGGTGCAGAGGCGCAAGATCAAAAGTTCAACAAAGCAGACAGCGAGGCCGCGAAGAAAAGCACAGAGAGAGGGGAGCGAGGCCGTAGATGCTGGCGGCGGCTGCGCAGTTTGCGGCGGCAGGGTCATATTTCTCGCCGAGTTGAACAAAAATGAGGCGGCGCGTTTAAGGGCGAGGCGAGTAGGCTTGGCACTGCAAGGTTTATGCGCGCGCTCACTCGAAAGGATGCGCGAAGATCAGCTCGGGCAAGGCACTGCCGGCGTCATTGTTGATGGTGCCGGTGGCGTCGCCATCACTGATCACGGCCGCGATGGGATTACTGAGCACCCTAAAACGGGTCCAGGTTAAGGCCGCCGATGCAGACGCGCAAGCCTGTGACGTGCCCGCGGTGGATAATGGCGTCGCCCCTGCGGCCACGCACCTAAGAGCTGCCATTGGAGGCGAGGAGCTGTGGGCATCTGGGCTACGACAGCCGCGCTTTATAGCCACGACGTCGACAACGCCGCACGCTCGGCGCGCGGAAGCTCAGTTCGAACCCAACCAGACGACACTCGCGAGATAGCAAAGCCTATTCGGGCCGGCTCAGTTCCTCGTCCAT
>Ga0209181_10005798_pt1 | contig 17660 bp, 15 predicted proteins | sample MAT05_FD_187208 | JGI IMG/M metagenome (GOLD analysis project Ga0209181, IMG submission 187208) | Freshwater microbial communities from Lake Fryxell liftoff mats and glacier meltwater in Antarctica - MAT-05 (SPAdes) (version 2) | ecosystem: Environmental > Aquatic > Freshwater > Ice > Liftoff...
AGCGGGCCTCGTTGGCGGCGTAGGCGAGGTTTGCTTTCCAGGGCCACTTCCCTGCTGCGTCGAGCGCGGTGTCGAACTGCTTCACGTCGGCGAAGCTGCCAATCCCGCGGATGCGCTGGGCGCGATCGATGGTGAAGCCGGGCTGCCCGTGGCCGCCGAGGACGTCACCTACCCAGTTGCCGAGGGTCGAGGCGCGCTTGGCGACGACGTGGAGGCGCGTTCTCCAGGGCTCGGCCTTCGCTTCGGTGAGCTTGGCGAGGTTTTCGTCGATGAGGGTCCGCATCGCGTCGGTGGAGGCTTTGGCCTTCTCTTCGGTGGAGTAGCGGGAGACGAAGAAGTAATGAACGTTCTTGGGGGAAGCGGCGATGAGCTTGGTGATGCCCTGGGCCCAGATCGAGGTCTTGTCGAGGGCAGAGACGGGGAGGACGTCGGGTACGAAGATGTAGCTCTCGCAGCCGGACCAGCGCTCTTTGAAGTTCCAGGGATCTTCGCCGACGAGATCGAGGGTGAAGTCGTCCGCGGTGTCGCGGCGGTAGATGCCGTAAGGGCCGGCGGAGAAGGCGCGCTCGGGGAGGCCAAGGGGAATGCAGGCGGAGGGAAGCGGGGGCGGTGCGTCGACGCCGGCGTCCTCCGGGGCGGCGCCGCCGGTGCCGGTGGTGGCGCTGCTCGTCGTCGTCGCGGTCGACGTCGCGCTCACGCTCGCGGTCGCGCTGGAGCCGCCCGAGCCGGTGGGTTGGGCCGGCGTCGAGGAGCACGCGAGGCCGAGGAGCGTTGCAGAAAAGAGGCCTGCCTGGGCCGAGCGACGAGCGATCGATTCGCGCATGAAAGGGACGATATCACCGGTTGGCGGTGGGGAAGATGTCGTCGCGTGGCTCGCCGAGCGCCCGTGTTCTCCGCGCTCCGGGCTGGATCCCCGCGCCGCCGTCGCGGTGCTAAGGGCAACCTCCCCTCGGCCGAGCGCCGGGGAAGGCGGAGATTCATGGCTCGACACTCGCACGGCACGCTCTCCTCGACGACCTCCCGCTCGCGCGCGGCGCGCCTCTGGCTCTTCGCCGCCGCCGCGTGCCTCACGGCGTGCAACGCGATGCCAGGGGCCGAGTCTCCGAAGACGCCGCCGATGCAGAGCCTGGCCCGAAGGTATGCGGCGGCGCTCTCGGCCGAAGCGCAGGACTCGCTCGCGGCCGGGCCGTACCTCGATTTGCTCGACGCGGCGATCGCGTACCCCGAGGCGCCGGGGGCGCTCGCGGCCGGATCAGCGGCGCTCGACGCGCTGGTGACGGGCTCGATCGCCGGGCTCGAAGGGATGGGGCCGACGGCGATCGCTTACCGATCGCGCGAGGTGTTTCCCGTCGTCGTGTCGCGGCTTCGCTTCGCGTGGGCGGCGGCGAATCGCGCCCCGCTCTCCGACGAGCCGGGGACCGCGGCGCGGCCGGAGGCGCTGGCGTTTCTTCGTGGCAGCATCGCTTCGGCGCTGCACGAGCTCGCGCTCTTTCAAGGCGACACGGGGGCGGCAGAGGCGTGGGCTTCGCGGCGTGGGTGCGCGACGACGGCGACGGTGATCGCGCCCCTCGACTGGACGCCGCTGCGCGGGCTGGAGACGAAGCTCGCGATCGGGCCCGACCAGGCGATCGAGAAGAGCTATCCGGGGATCGCGCCCTTCGCTGCGGCGATCGTGCCGGAGATTTTGCACGCCGATCGTTGCTTGCTCGACGTCAACGCGACGAGCTTTCTTCAGGGCACGCGGGCGCTGGTGGTGGACGTGATCGTGCCGTTCGCGCAGACGATTCATCTCACGCTGACGTCGGCGTCGGCGGCGGTGGTGGAGGTCGGCGGCGTGCGCGCGTTGACGCGCGCGTTCGAGGCGGGCGGTCGTCCGCTCGCGCGGCGCGCGTCGATCCAGGTGCCGGAGGGGACGACGCGCGTGGTGGTGAAGCTCGCGCAGAAGGGCGAGCCGAGCCTGGTGGAGCTCGACGTCCTCGGCGACGATGGGCTGCCGCTCCGCACCCACGCGCCGCGGCCGGGCGAGGTGGCGAAGGCGCGGGCGATCAAGGCCAACGCGGTGGAGATCGCGGCGCTCGGGAAGAGCGAAGACGACGTGCTGCTCGCGGCTGGTGGCCTGCTCGGGATCGGGGAGGTGCGCGCGGCGGCGCATCTGCTGGAGGAGCAACCGACGGCCGGCGCGGGCCCTGCCCTCGCGCTGCTCTCTTCGCGGGCGATCGAGGCGGCAGAGGATCTGCCGGAGATGAAGATGACGGAGCGCATCCGCGCGTCGCTGGAGCGCGTGCTCGCGGCGTGGCCGAAGTCCTGGGAGGGGCGCATCGGCCACGCGCGGGCGACCGAGCGGCGGCGAGGCCTGGGCGAAGGGTCGACGCAGGCGCTGCGCGAGCTCGGGGCGACGCCGGTGAGCGGGGACAAGGGAGGCAAAGGCGACACTGTCGCGCCGCGTGACCGGATGGTGACAGCGTATGCGGCCGTCACCGCGCGGCGTTCGGGCCTCCCGGACGTGGCCGAGCAGAGCTACACCGAGCTCGCGGCGCAGGCGCCCGGCTCGTCGCTGCTGGCCGCCGTCGACGTGCGGCTCCACCCGCGCGTGGGCGAGGCGGCGGTGACGGCGGCGTGCCGCGGCGGGCTCAGCCGGGCCGACAACGACTGCCTCGATACGCTGCGCGAGCGCGGGGATTTTGCGGCGGCGCTCGTGGAGATCGAGCGGCTGCGCAAGCTCCGCGACGCCCCGGAGGCGCTGCGCGACGTCGAGCTCAACGTGCGGATCCGCAGCGGCGATCTGAAGGGGGCGCTGGTGATCCACGACGCGATGCACCCGGCAGAGCGGCGGCTGCTCGAGGCGCTCGGGCTCAGCGCGGGGCGCGGGGATCGCCGCGGGACGCAGCAGCGGCTCGGGCGCGATCGGCTGGCGGCGCGCGACGCGCCCTACGCGATCAACCCGTTGATCCGCGCTCTGAACCTCGAGCCGGATCCGGCGCCGCGCCTGGAGACCGAGGGGCGCAAGCTGGTGCTCGCCGATCTGAAAGAGGCCTTCGCGCCCGGCGCGGCGGCGGCGGTGCTGCGCCACTCGGAGCGCTACCAGATCGACGCGAGCGGGCTCGTCCACTTCGTGACCTACGATCTGCGGCGCATCTCGGGGACGACCGACGTGGCCGGCGGCGGCGTGACCTACGGGCCGGCCGTCGACGGGCGCGCCTCGCAGCGCCTCCTGCGCAAGCGGATCCACAAGAGCGACGGCCGCGTGCTCGAGCCGGACGCCGCGGCGAACGCGGCGCAGGCGAGCGATCTGTCGCAGCTCGAGGCGGGGGACTACGTGGAGCAAATCGCCGAGGGGTGGGCGCTCCCGGGCGACACAGGGCAGCTGGTGATCGACACGCCAGATCTGCTGCCGGAGCGCACCAGCGTGCGCGAGGCGACGATCGAGGTCCGCCGCGCGACGGCGATCCCGTTCGTGGTCTGGTCGCACCCGCTGCTGGGCAAGGCCACCGAGCGCGTCGAGGGCGAGATGACCGTGAGCACCTGGGAGATGAAGAACCAGACACCGCGACGGATCGAAGACGGTGTCCCGAAGCTGGAGCGGAGCTGCTCGGTGAGCCTGGGGACGCAGACGTGGGATCAGATCGGCCGCGCCGCGGAGGAGAACCTGCGCTCGCTGGAGGAGCAGGATCCCTACGTGACGCGCTGGGCGAACGAGGTGGCGGGGAGCGACAAAACGCCGTCGCGCGCGCTGGTAGAGCGCGTCGTCGCGGCGGTCGGCAAGAAGGTGAAGATCGCCAGCTCGGGCGAGCTCTCCGACGTGGCGGCGGTGTACGGCGGCGGCTCGCAGCGGACGACGGCGCGGACGATCCTCGAGCTTGGGCAGGGGAGCCGATCGTGGGTCATCTACCGCGTGCTGCGCGAGCTGGGCGTGAAGGTGGAGCTGGCGATCGCCGAGACGGAGCCGTTCAGCGCGGCGGCGAATTTCCCGCCGCACGTGGGGCGCTTTCGCCACGCGCTGGTGATCGCTCATCCGCCGGACGGGGACCTGTGGATCGACGCTGACGTCGAAGGCCCGCCGCTGCCGCCCGGTCGGATCAGCCCCGAGCTGCGGGGGCGATCGGCGCTGGTGGCGTCGCGGGGGATCGTGACGGTGGAGGGCGCGAGCGGCGAGACGGGCGACGAGGTCGATCTGCGCCTCGCCCTCGATGAGAAGGGCGACGCGAAGGGCACGTTCACGGTGCTGCTCCACGGTCGCACCGCGCAGACGCTGGCGGAGGCGTTCGAAACGGTGGTCGGTACCGATCGCCGCGAGATGCTCCGCGGCGTGGTGCTCGGCTGGATCCCCTGGGCCGACGTGGACGACGTGAAGGTGTCCTCGACCGAGGGCTCGTGGGAGGTGGCGCTGCGCGCGGAGATCGCCGTTCACGGCTACGGGCGGCCCGAAGGTAAGGGCGGCAAGACCTGGGTGCTCGCGGGCCTGGAGCCCGTCCACATCGTGTTCCCGCGGGCCATGGTGGGGACGCTGGGCGCCACGTACGCGTCGCGGGGCGCGCGGCAGAACGCGCTCTCGATCGACAGCCCGATCCAGTACCACGTGCACCGTCGGCTCGAGCTCCCCGCGGGCGCCAAGGTGACGCGCGCGCCGCAAGAGGTCGACGTGCGCGGGCCCAACCTGACGGCGAACCGGAAGACGACGATCGTCGGCCAGGTGCTCGAGGACAACTTCACGTTGAGCCTGCCGACCGGCACCGTCGCGGCGGACAGCTACCCGCTCTTCGTCGAGAAGGTGCAGGCGGTGGACGACGGCTTCATGGCGGGCACGCGCGTGCAGGTGAAGCCCTGACGCCCGCGGGCCTGCGCGAGCACGTCCTGCTCGCCGAGCACACGACCCTGGGCGTCGGCGGGCCGGCGCGCTGGTTCGTGGAGGCGAACAGCGAGGCGCAGGTGAGCGAGGCGCTGGCGTGGGCGCGCGAGCAGGGCGTGCCCGTCCTGGTGCTCGGCGGCGGATCGAATTTGTTGATCGCCGATCGCGGGGTCGAGGCGCTGGTGCTGCGGGTGCGCCTCACCGGGATCACCGCCGAGCTGCGCGGTGAGGCGATGGTCGTCGACGCGGGCGCCGGCGAGCGCTGGGACGAGGTCGTGGCGCGCGCCGTGGCCGAAGGGTGGGCGGGGATCGAGTGCCTCTCGGGTATCCCGGGGGACGTGGGCGCGACGCCGATCCAGAACGTCGGCGCTTACGGGCAAGACGTGGCGGAGACGATCACGGCGGTGCGCGCGGTGGAGCGCGCCAGCGGGAAGATCGTGGAGATGGACGCGGCGGCGTGCGGCTTCGGTTACCGCGACAGCGTCTTCAAGCGCGCGGCGAAGAACCTGCTCGTGGTCACGAGGGTGACGTTCGCGCTGCGCCCAGGCGGCGCGCCGAGCGTGCGCTACGGGGAGCTCGCGAAGGCGCTCGCGACGTTCGAATCGCCTTCGCTTTCCGAGGTGCGCGCGGTGGTGCTCGCGCTGCGCAAGAGCAAATCGATGCTGCTCGATCCGGGGGGCGAGAACGGGCAGAGCGCGGGATCGTTCTTCATGAACCCCACGGTCGACGACGCGGCGCTCGCCGTGGTGAACGCGCGCGTGGCCGAGGCGGGCGTGCTCCACGCCGACGAGGCGATGCCCTCGTACCCCGCCGACGCGGGGCGAACCAAGCTCGCTGCAGGGTGGTTGATCGAGCGCGCCGGCTTCAGCAAAGGTACGGGCGCGGGGCGCGTGGGCCTGTCGACGAAGCACGCGCTGGCCGTGGTCAACCGCGGCGGCGCGACGGCGGCCGAGATCGTGACGTTCGCGCAGGGCGTGAAAGAGGGGGTGTACGCGCGCTTCGGGGTGGAGCTCCACGCCGAGCCGGTGCTGGCGGGCTTCAGCGCCGCCGAGATCGCGGGGCTCGTCGCGGAGAGCTGAAGCTCACTCGTCGAGGGGGTTGCCGAGGTCGTCGAGGATGCCCGTGCCGCCTTCGATCGGGATCGCGCGGGCGAGGGCGACGCGCTCGAGCAGGAGGCCGAGCTCGAGGGACTTGGCGACGTCAGGCAGCCAGGTGTGCGATCCGTCCCAGAGATCAAGGCGGATCGCCTTCACCGGGGTGCCCGGGGTCGTTTCGGCGGAGGGCACGAACACGCGATCGATCTGGGCCCACTGGAAGCGACGGACGCGCGGCCAGCCGAGGGAGAGCAGCTCGCGCAGCTCGATGCCGTCGGGGTGGAGGACGACACCGCGCATCTGCTCGCGGAGCACGGCGGCGATGGCGCTCGTGAAGAGGATGATCGAGCAGACGCTGGAGGGGATCATCCGCGTGCGATCGCCTTCGACCACGTAGTGGAAGAAGATCGAGCTCGTCGGCGCGTTCTGGCCGTAGACGATCACCGCAGTGACCAGCAGCGCGAAGACGAGATATCCGATCGAGGGCAGGCGTTGCCGGAGCGGAGGCCCAAAGGCCACGCGGCGCTCCGGCCGGTAGGTCATGTCGAAACCGGGAGGTCTGGAAGGACGCGCCATCGGGTGAGTCTACACGCGAAGATGCTGACCGCTTGGGTCAGCCACGCGATGAGCAGGCGTCGTCTTCGACCGTCGCAGTCACGCGCGGAGCGAGGCTATTTGCACTCCGATGCCATGGTCTTTTTGCCGCGAAAGTGTTCGAGGCACACCATGTCGAGCTCGGCGGTGAAGTCGGCGCACGGGATGGTGTTGGGAGCGCCGCCGGAGCGATCCTTCGCGAGGCCCTCTTTGCACGAGAGGCAGCACTTGGCGTGGAGCTTCTCGGCGCCCTCGGCCGCGCCCTTTTCGTTGGCGTTGACGTTGCCGTTGCGCGCGTCCTCCCCGGCGGCCATGTCGGCGCCTTTGTCGCTGAGCGCGTCGGGCACTTCGGCCTGCTTCGGCGGCTTGGTGTTGCAGGCGGCGGTGGCGAGGGCGAAGGCCAGGAAGAGGCCGGCGGTGGCGCTGATCTTGAGCATCATGAGCGGATCGGTAACGGAGCTTTTCGCGGGAAGCAAAGGGCTATCGCGTTCCTTCGCCGCTCAGGGCGGCGGATCCGTAGGATGGCGCCCGTGTCGAACCCCCTCGTCCCCGTTCCGCCTGCGCACCTCGCGCCGCCCGCGCCCCCGCGCCCCGGCCTCGTCGGTGGCCTCGGCGCCATGTTCACCGGGCTCGGGATCATCGTGAAAACGCCCGCGCTCTGGCCGCTCGCGCTCGTACCCATGGCGATCGGGGCGGCGATCACTGCCGCGCTCTCGGTCGTGGCGATCGGCGTGATCCCGGGGCTCTTCGCCGGCTGGCTCGGGCCGACGCACGCGACGCTCGCGGCGCTCGTCGGGATCCTCGCCACCGCGCTCGCGGTGATCCTCGCGCTCGCCGTGGGCTTCGGCCTGGCGCAGCCGCTCTCGGGGTTCGCGCTCGAGCGGATCGTTCATCACGTGGAGAAGAGCGAGGGCGCGCCCGCGTCGCCGCAGACGAGCTTCTTCGTCAACCTTCAGCGATCGCTGGCCTCGGTCGCGCTGAGCTGGGCCTTTGGGTTACCGATCCTGGCGCTGCTCTTCGCCGTCAACTTCGTGTTTCCCCCGGCGGCTGTCATCACGTTCCCGCTCAAGCTGGTGGTGATGGCGCTGCTCGTCGCGTGGGATATTTGCGATTACCCGCTTTCGATTCGCGGGGTTCCGATTCGCGAGCGCGTCGTCTTCATGAAGCGCAACGCGGGGGCGATGGTGGGCTTTGGGCTGGGGCTGGCGTTGATGTCGCTTTTGCCGTGCGCGCTTTTGCTCGCCATTCCTGCGGGGGTGGCGGGGGCGACGCGGTTGATTGCGAGCATTGAGCGGGCTGAAGGACGGCGGCTGCTAGGTACGGGCGAAGAGGCCTGAGGAGGTGACCTCTTTCTCCATCACACTGCAAGGCTAGAGCCGCCTCGAAGGGCGCCGCACGTTCCAAGGTTGGCCCGCGACGCCCCCGAGGCGGCCGTCGATCACGGCTTCGCTGCGGCGGCGACCCGGCGCTCTACGCACTCCTTGCAACAATTGCAGTCGTCCGCCGGCGTCTCCTCCTTGCTCGCGCAGATGATGCTCTCGAGCATGGCCTGGAAGCCGCCCCCGAGCGTGTCAGTCGACGTGAACGACTCACCGCCGGTCTCGGCCGCGAGGCGCGCGAACTCGGCCTCGTTGGCCTTTTGCGTCTTGGCGTCCGACCCGCTCTTGGCGAAGTAGGTGTGCACCCGCACGTCGCCAGTCTTGGCGACCTCGACCGCCTTGTTGGCTGCGGCGACGTCGTCGGCGTCGAACCCGTCTCCGCCCTCCAGCGCCTCGTCGCCGAGGAGGAACACGGCGCGCCGCGCGCCCGGGCGCCAGTCGTTGTGATTGACGACGTCCTCGATCGCTCGCGCGCCGTCCTCCTGGGCTCCGCCGGACGCCACGGTGCCGCGCTTGCGACCGCGCATCGCCGACTCGGCGACTCCCAGAGTGGTGAGGTGCTCGCGGATCGTCGTGCGGAACAGCGAGTCGGAGAACTTGCCCTCGATCCCGAGATAGGTGACCTTGAGGTCTGACGGGCACGAGGACTTCGCCGCCTGGATCGCGGCGCTCACGGCGGTGCTGAGGCCCGTCGCGTGGGGCTTCATCGACGTGCTCGAGTCCATCACGACGACCAGATCGACGAGCGGGATCTCGGTCTTCACCTCCTGCTTCTTGCCCGGGGTGCAGATCGCGGGGAAGACCAGCGTACGCCCTTCGTTGCCGTGCGCCTCGTCGTTGGAGCGGTGCGTGGACACCGGCCCCGGCTTGGTGAGCGTGGCAATCCCCGCGGTGATGCCGCTCTCGTTGCCGGGAATCTTGAACGCGTTGATGGCGAACCGCGACGGCTCGCCCTCCGCTCCTCGCTGGAAATTCAGGGAGAGCAGCTCGCCGAGGCCGAGCGAGCCGACCATCGGGTCGTGATACCAGAACTCGGTCAGCTTCGACCCGCGTCCCAGCCCGCCGATGATGTGGGCGATATCGACGGGGAGCTCCTCGCCCTCGTAGGTGAAGCACCCGGACCCGTACACCGAGCCATCCGGGTTGAGGACCTTGAAGTTGTACGTCTGGATCGGCTTCACGATCGCCACGAGCTTGGCCACGATGTCGGCGCTGTTGGAGCCGTTCTCGCGGCTCTTGAACTTCGTCACGAGGTTGCCACCCTGCATGAAGCCCTCGATGACGAGCGCGTACTCCTTGCCCTCGATCTCGACGGTCTCGGGCGATCGGAAGGTGGGCAGATCGACCTCGTCGTCAGGCGACGGCCCGTTGTTCGGGGTCTCGTTGTGGTGGAAGCGGAAGCTGAAGTCCCTCGCGAGCACGCCCCCGTCGAACGTGACATGGACCTTCAGATCGACGTCGAACTGATTGGGACTGAAGAAGTAGATCGGAAAGTTCTTGTGCGTGAACGTGCCGAGCACGAACGACGTGCCGTCGAGCGGCACCTCGACGCTGCGGCCCGTGAAGATGTAGCCGCTCTGGCCGGCGCCGCCGGCGGGCACGCCCCACCGGATATGCTGGGTGTTATTCCCACCGAGCCCCGGCGGCGACGTGCTGATACTCGGCCAGACTCCCGACGTGATTGCTGTAGTCATCTCAAGATCCCTTTTCAGTGATGAATTCGTGCAGCGCGCCCGACCTCGGACATGGGCAATCCACGTCTCGGTGTGTACGGACGCTCGAAGGGCCGCGGGCGACCCCGGTGTGACGGTCGACTGCAATCGTTATCAAAAATCTTACCGCCCGTCCAGAGACTCGACGTCCGCGGGGCGCTGGGCAGGAGCACGCGTGGCAGGCGTATTTCACGGACGCGCAGATCTTTCGCGGCGAGGTCGGCGTGGTGGAGGCATGAAGCGTGGTGGAGGCATGAAGGCAGCAACTCCCAGTCCTCACCTGAAGACAGGACCCTTCACCTCCAGAGGACATCCTCCGCGAGGTTCCGGACCTGTCATCGCTTTGACAGTCGCACTCCTGGCTTCGACGCGTGGACCGGCCAGGTCTTGAATAGCTTTGCACGGACTACCCGCATCGCGGGGTTGCCGATCTCCCAAAGCGAGGGAGGGGTCGAGACGACGCGGGATCTCCCCCGAGGAGATATCGAGCCCGCTACATCTCGACGATCTCCTCGCAGGGGCTCAGGGGCCCGACCGTCGGCGTCCCGCGCCGCGGGCTTACTTCTTGTTGAGCCTGTCGACGGTCTCGACGAACTGGGCCTCGACCTTGCTCCAGGCCTCCAGGAGATCCTTGCGGTTGACCGAGTAGCCCAGATAATCGCGGTGGTGCTTGGCGACGGTCTTCGCGCCTGCGAAGTCTTCCTCCTCCACGATGTCCGAGGCCATATCGCTGTCGAATCCGTAGGTGCCCACGTATCCCTGGTCCTGCTCGGCGAGCCCGGGGAACGCGCGCCGCTTCAGCAGCCACTCCTCGAACGTGCCTTTCCCCTCCGGCGTGCCGTCCGTCAACATGTAGCGATAGACGTTGCCCGTGCTGGTGTTGAGGAGGACGAAGAGCCCGTAATCGGCCATGTTGCAGTTCTCACCGATGGCCACGATGTCCTTGGCGCGGGCTCCCTCGAAGACGCCGTCGGCCTCCCAGTTCTCGAAGTCGTCCTCGGTCGCGTCGAGGGACGCGAGGTCCCTCCAGAGCTTCACCGAGTGCAGGCAGACCTCGGCGGCGATGCTGGAGCCGAAGGGCGTGGGGAAGCCAGCGCCGGCGCCGCTGCAGACCTTCATCAACTGCCGGACGTTCTCCGGCACCTTGATGCTGAGGCGCGCCTCGGCAGCGGCGATGTCCTCCTCGGTGTCGCCGGGCTGCCACATGAAGTCGAAGCTGGGCCACGCGGCCTTCACCTGGGACCAGATCGCCTCCGCCGACAGGCCCTCTCCACCCTTCGCGATCACGTTGATCGCCGCGCCCGGGATAGGTGCGGGGCCGGCGGTCGGGGCCGTCGCGCTGTCGTCCTTCTTCTTGGCGCGGGATCCGTAGGCATACCGAGAGATATCTTTACCCGAAGCGTCGAAGAGCACGCCCTCGTCGCCCTTGTTGTTCCAGATGGCCGTCTTGCTGTTGAAGCTGAGCCCGCCGGTCTCCGGATCGTGGAGGTTCGTGTAGACGCGGACGCTCTTACCCGGCCCGAGCACGCTGTTCGCCGAGAAGACGAACGACTGCCGATTGCCCGCTGTCAGCTTGTAGCCCGAGACGTCCACCGGCGAATCGCCGCTGTTCGTGATCTCGGCGTACTCGTCGCCCTCGGTCCGCTTGATGCGGCCCTTGAACTGGATGCTCTCGATCTTGATTGCCCCGACGTTGATGCTGGGAATCATCTTTTCACCCTCATGAGCAGATGAGAATTGCAAACGCCTCCCGATGTCAAGCGTCCGCAATGCGACCGGATGCGACCTCCGGCGAGTCGGCATAAGATCCGATCTACGCGGCGCGAGCGCGTCTCCGGATTCCTTCACGATATCGCAAGGCTAGAGCCGCCCCGAAGGGTGCGCCGCACGTTCCAAGGTTGGCACGCCTCGTGCTCGCGCCAGGCCCCCCCCGAACCGGCGGACCGCTCCCCGCGCCCTCGCCAAGGACTCCTCGGACAGGCCGGACCGCTCCCCGCGCCTCGCCAGAGGAGGCTAGACCAACCTGGGCCGATCCCGCACCTGCAACCGCTCCGGCGCCCTCCCTGCTGGAGGGCGGCGTCGGCGACGATGCCCATCATCCCCACCTGGCAGCCTCCGTACACGCAGCTCGAGACCGCTCTTGGCCAACGCCGCGCCGAGACTGCGCGCAGAAGCGCGAATAGGCCCCGCAAAGCCTTGCTAAACAAATCCTCCATAGGATACCCTCGCCCGCAAGTCGTGCCTTGATGATGCTTCGCCCCCTGCTCGCCGCGTCCGCTGTGCTCCTGATCGCGCTCCCCGCGCGCAGAGCGCCCCAAGGATGCGGTCACTCTGGAGTACCTTCCGAGCCGGGCCACGATCGCCCTGTGCCCCCCGGCGGATTTTCTCGACCTCCAAGTGCATCTCCGCCTCCGGTACGGGCTGTTCCAGCCGAGCGCGCCGAATCACCTCACGGTCAAGCTTGACCGGGCAAACGGTCTCTTTCGCTCCATCGGTGAATACGCGACGAGGACGGTAACGTCCTCTTCGCTCGAACCTACTCCGAGATTGATTGCACGATGGCCGTTATCGATATGGCTATTGGAGTATCCATCAAGTTTACGAGACCACCCGAGCCGCCTGCGCCGGTCCCTCCGCCGCCCGCGCCGAGTCCCTCGCCGCCTCCGCCGCCGCCCCTCCCGATTTACGCGCCCGTCACGCCCCCTGCGCCGCCCAGCGCATCTCTTCCGCTACTTGAACGGCACCGCTTCCAGGCGGGTATCGCTCCCGTATTCTCGATCGGCGTCGCGCCGTCGGTCGTCGGTGGCGTGGGTGGGTTTGTCGGCGTGCGTTGGCCAAGTATTTCGTTGGCGCTCGAAGGCCGCTGGCTTTTCGCCCCCTCGGCAACAATCGAGCAAGCGCAAGTACGTGAAGGCTATCGCTTCGACTTTGGCGCGCTGTCCGGCACGGGGTGCTATCACTTTGTACCGTGGGCCTTCGTATGTGGGCGGGCCGAGGTCGGCGCTCTCTCCTTCGCCAAGACTGGCGTCATCATGCACGACAATCCCCTGAGCGTTCTCGGCTTCGGTGTCCGATTTGGGGCCGACCGGGCGGTGACATCTTGGCTCGCGATCCGCGCGTATTTTGAAGTGTTGGGAGCGCCAGGCTCTACCCGATTGGGCACGACGGCAAAGAATCTTACGTACTGGAGCCATCCCATGGCGTACGGCTCGATTGGACTTGGCCCGGTGTTCACTTTTCCGGGTACTTGAACAAGGCAGAGCAATGAATTTTACAGCATTAAAACAGTGGAAATGGCAGAGCGCGACGATTTTCACGGCCGTGCTGCTCAGTGCAGCCGCAATGATCGTCGTGAGTGCGAACGGTTGCGGCAACGATACGGTCTTGATTGTGGAATGCGTGGACGGGGGACCGCCCGATGGGGGCGATGCAGGGGATAACGGAAGCGGTGGGCGCGAGTATCCGTACTGCGACAACTGACGTCGAGAGGGGTGCAGCGATGAGCAAACTCAGCGTCAAGATTCATCTGTGGGCCAGTCTGTTGTTCTGTCTTGGGACCGCTGCCTTCGGCTGCGGAACCAGCGCAGTCCTGATCCAGGAAGACCCCATTGGGGCCGGGGGCGGTTCCGCTTCGAGCACTGGCGCGGGCGGCGAAGGGGGCGCAGGTTGCCCCGGTCTGAGCGTGATCGCGAGACTCGAGGGAGCCCGGGTCACGAAGATTGAGGGATGTCGGCTGGGAGCTGGCGGCGGGCGACTGACGCGTTGCGTCCCGCTCGTCGCGTGATCGCGGCGGGCGTGAGCCGGTGGGTCAGTTGGGCGTACGAGGCGGGCTTGGGGCGGAGGCGGGCCGCTCCGACGGATCACCGAGGGGCCGACCGCAGCGGCTGGGCGGGTGGAAGTGCACGCCTTCGTTGCCTTCGATGATCACGACGAGCGGTGTCGTGTCCGGCGATGATCAAAAAGGGATGTCGTCGTCGTTGGACTCGAAGACGAGAGCCGCGTCGACTTCGCACCGATAGCGATCGAGAGTATTGCGAAGACGCTGTGCGAGGCGGATAACGGAGCGAGCGCGACGCAGCGTAGGAGGGCCACCGGAGAAGGGCGGGTGTTCGAGCGTCGGGTGTTCGACCTCGAGGGCCGTGAGGAGCGCAGCGAGCGCGGCGTCGGTGAGGTCCACGACGACGAGCTCACGCGCGGCGAGCAACCGTCCGCGCTCGCTCGGCGTCATCGCTTCCTCGCGGGTGACTTGGACTTCTGGGGTGGTGCGAAGACCTCGAAGTAAAGCTTCTCGTCGAGGCGGGGGAGATCGCGATCGGCGGCGGTGACGAGCAGCTCGTCGGCGAGGTTCATGAGAACGCGGTAGTTGCCGGCGGCGTGATCGGCGAGCGTCGCTTTGAGCTCGGCCGTCATCAGCGAGGGATTGCCCGCGACGTGGAGGAGATGCTCGAGGCAAGCGTGGAGCTCGTCGCGAGAGGCGTAGTCGAGCACGAGGCGACGTCGGATGCGAGAGCCGAGCGGGAGGAGCTCTGCGGTGCGGAAGCGCTCGGGCAGGCGCGCGTCGCCGGCGAACACGACGGAGAGCAGTTGCCTCGAATCGAGGTCTTTGCTCGCGAGGAGGCGCAGCTCGCTGAGCACGACGGTGGGCGCCTCCTGGGCCTCATCGAGGATCAGCACGGGGCGCGTCAGCGTGGAGGCGATATGCTCGCACCAGCGCGCGCGAAGAGCCTTGAAGCCGCCCCATCGATTGTGCGCGGAGAGCGTGACTCCGAAGATGTCGCCGAGCTCGCGGTAGAAGTCTGCGGTGCGGCTCTGCGGCCGTTCCATGGTGCCGACAACCACGTTGGGAAGAGCGCGCAAGCGGCCGTCGAGCAGGCGCAGCACGACGCTCTTGCTGGTGCCAGGATCGCCGGTGACCATCGCAAAGCCGCCGTCGGCGATCCCGAGCTCGACGCGGCGGAGAAAAATGTCGACCGCGGGGGCGGTGAACAGGGCATCGAGCGGGACGGCGGGGAGGAAGGGATTGAACTTCAACCCATAGAGCGAGAGAAGACGGCTACTCATTCGGACTCCTCCTCGTCCGGGATGGACGCGGTGTTCCTGGGCAGATACGCAGGCGGCAGGCCGGTCGCGGCCTACTCAGCCATCAGCTCACGCAAGAGCGGCGCGATGCCGGCGGGCTTCGGGGAAGGAGCCGGCGGTGAGGCTACCTCGGGCAACCGACGACGTTTCATGTCGGCGTTCTTGATCTTGTCGAGCGGGTACAACGTGGCGAGGTGAGCGCCGTTGCGGGGATCGACGAGATTGACACTCGACAGGTCCCACCGCGCGACTCGGAGCCTCAGCTTGTTCAGCGTGCGATACGCCGAGGGGACCTCGAAGCGCACGCCCTCCACCGTGACAGTCCCATCACTGCCGCGCTGCGTGCGCGTGATCTCCATCCGGAACGCCCGTCGCAGCTCCTCCGAGCTCGGGCTGGGACGGCCGACGTCGGGGCCTTCGAGGTAGCGTTCGAGAGGCGTCTTGCCGAGCTCGCCGTGGATCGTGCGGTGATATTCCTGCTCGATCCAGGCCTGCGTCGCGGTGTTGAGCAGATCGAGGGTGAGCTCGGGCTCGCCTTCGAGCATCGGCATGAGCCGACCCTCGATGCGCGTCCAGAAGTGTTCTTGTTTGGCGTTCTGCTCCGGGCTCCTCGCCATGGTCAAATACTGTACGATGCTGAGGTTCTCGTGGCCGCCCACGGTCTCGGCGGCCATCATCGCTCCACCTCGGTCACTGAGGCTCGCGCGTGGCAGCCCGCGCTTCTGGATGCCCTGGCTGAAGCCGTGGACGAGGTTCTCGGTGTTCTCCGGATCGAGGTACCATTGCGCGTGGCAGCACACGCGCGAGCAGTCGTCGAGCAGGCCGAACAGATAGGGCTTCTTCCGCTCGCCCGACGGGGTGACCACCGTCCTTCGGCCCTCGTGAAAGTCGTAGTGCCAGAGCGCGTTCACATGCGCGACCTCGTAGGAGCGCGTCTCGCGCGGCGTCGGGTCGTCTTTTCCTCCCTTGCCGCGTCGCCGCTTCGTGCGATAGAGGCCATGATGCTTCATGAAGCGGCGCACCGTCGCGTAGGCCGGCATCGTCGTGATCGCCGGGAGATCTTTGGCGACCACGAGGAGGTTGTCTCTGCGGGGCCCCGTGGGACGTCGGCGTCATGCGATGTCCCTCAGCAAGCGAGATCCATCTCCCGAGCCGGTCGTGAGCGGTGTGAGCCAGTGGAGCAGGCTTCTGACCTGCAATTCCGCCGTGTCGCCGAGCCGGGAGGCGATCGATGCGGGCAGCTCCTCCACGACGATGCCAATCAGTCGCGCCCGCAAGCTCACGAACACGTGGGTGAGAAGGAACGCGCCACGCCACCAGGAAAGCCAGCGCCGGGCCGTCCGCGCCGGCACCCCGGTCGCCTGCCGAAGCGCTTTTGCGGTCGTGAGGGCCTGAGCGATCACGCTCGCCATGATCACCACGGCGCCGAGGTACACCCGACGTCCGAGGAAGCGGAGCGACGGTGGCGTCGCGCGCTTGCGGCAGCCGTCACGCCCGCAGCAGAGGCTGAAGCGCGTCACGAATTCCTCGCCCGCTGCGGCCATCAGCGCGCCGCGCGGCTTGCGCGCGTAGTCGCTCCGGTGGAGCGGCCCGCCGCAGGCGGCGCACCGCCCGGCTGCGATCTGATCCACGATTTCCTCGTCAATTTGCGCCAAAGCTTCGAAAAACTGGCGCTGGAGCCCGATGTCGCTGAACATGTCTGCCTCCGATCTCGGCAACCGGAGGTGAGCCCCTTTGGAGGACTTTGAACAAGTTTTCTGAGGGGCTCTTTTTCGAGTCCCTCGACGAGCGTGCTCAGGATGCCAGCCGCGCCCCTCCATCTTCTTGGCGCTGCTCACCGCTCACTACCCATCGACTCCCCGCCCCAAGCGCAGTAAGGCGCTCCGCAGGGAGATCAACGGCCATGATTCGCAGCAGCGTCAGCTCATTCTTCATCGCAGCGGTTCTGGCCACGGCGAGCTCGGCGTGCGGCGGGTCCGCAGGGGCGAGCCGCTTTCCTCAGGGGGACCCGATCCAGCTCCTCTCGGAGGCCGCGCATCTGGGAAACAATCGCGCCGGGAGCCAGAACTTCACGAGCGGCCTGGCCACCGCGGCGCGACTTTGCTCCCTGGTGAGCATGCCGGTCGCGACCGACGCCAACCTCCAGGTGCTGAACGTGAAGAACACCGAGACGCTCAGCGATCAGCTCACCGTCAACGGGAAAGCGTTCCCGCTGGGGATCAGCCTGGAGCGCGACCCGCACGAGATGACCCCCAACTCGACCAACCTGTCGCCGGTCTTCTTCGTTCACCTCGACGCCGGGCCCTCCGAGATCTGTCTAGTCGCCGGGCAGAAGCCGAACGGGGATGTCGATGACTTCGAGGTCGATCAAGTGACGCTGTTCGTACAGGGGATCGATCCGACGACGGTCAGCGTCCGGCGAGGGCTCGGGATGGGCACGCCGCCGCCGTCGGCGCCGCCGAGTCAGCCTTGGGGGCAGACACAGGGATATCCCAACAGGCGACCGTAGAGGGTGCACGCCCACCGGCAGGGGCGCACGCCTCACCGGCAGAGACGCGCTCACCGCGGCGGCCACGGCCGTTCGCGAGACCAGCCTCGCGGCCTCGGGGCGCTCGTCAGGGAAGAGGGCGACGCAAGGGACTCTCGACAAGAAGGATGGAGAGGCGTTTCACCTCCTCGAAACCATCATCGACGCGTTCGAGAAGGCCCACGACATCGATCCGACGATCCCTCGCCTCATCCCGATCTCGATGCGGCGTCACTTCAGCAAGCATGTCCGCAAGGCGCCCGCCGCGGCCGGGCCCAAGGGCGGCTGAGCGAAGAACACGGACAGTGGCGGAGTCATCCAGGCGCACTTGACTGATTGATCGCGGAAAATTTGGCCAAATTTACCGCGAAAGCGCAGGATTGCGGCATGGATCTGCACCTCCCGCCCCGCCTCCATCGTCCGCTCCCA
>Ga0209181_10005800_pt1 | contig 17656 bp, 11 predicted proteins | sample MAT05_FD_187208 | JGI IMG/M metagenome (GOLD analysis project Ga0209181, IMG submission 187208) | Freshwater microbial communities from Lake Fryxell liftoff mats and glacier meltwater in Antarctica - MAT-05 (SPAdes) (version 2) | ecosystem: Environmental > Aquatic > Freshwater > Ice > Liftoff...
CTTGCTTGGCCGCTGTGCTTGGTTCGACGTGCACGTATTGGGTGCCTTTCTTTGATTGCTGCCAGCGGAAGCTAAACCCAAGGAACTCAAAGACGCTTTCGCGACTATTGAGCACTCGGGTTTTGTTATTAATGAAATCATGCCCACACGAAGGAAATTACCTCAATCCTTCTGCTACTTTCCTTCGCTACGCGATTTATTACCTGCCTCGGTTTACGCGATCATCTTCTTCACGACTTCGCCGAAGACATCGGTGAGGCGGAAATCGCGACCCTGAAAGCGGTGAATCAATTTGGTGTGATCAAACCCAAGCAGATGTAACAAGGTGGCGTGCATATCGTGGACATGCACTTTGTCGGTCACGGCATTGAAACCGAAATCGTCACTCTCGCCAATCGTCACGCCTTTCTTGATTCCACCACCCGCGAACCACATTGAGAACGCGTTCGGGTGATGATCCCGCCCGTCTCCCCCACCCTGCACCATCGGCGTGCGCCCAAATTCACCACCCCAAATCACGATCGTATCGTCGAGCAACCCGCGTTGTTTTAAATCCTTCACCAAAGCCGCACTCGCCTTGTCGGTATGACCGCACTCGTTTTTTAAACCAGGGGTCAGGCCGCCGTGGTGATCCCATGCTTCGTGGAATATCTGCACATAGCGCACGCCCTTTTCGAGCAGACGACGCGTAAGCAGGCAGGCGTTCGCATAGCTGCTCTTGCCGGGCTCTGCTCCATACATCTCCAGCGTTTCCTTTGATTCTTTGGAAATATCCATCACCTCTGGCGCGACATGTTGCATCCGATAAGCCAGTTCGTAGTTGCTGATGCGCGTCGCGATTTCCGGATCGCCCATAATACCAAGCCGCTCTTCATTCATCCGGCGAATGGTCTCCACACTGTCTTTCTGCAACCCGTCATCCACCCCTGCAGGATTGGAAAGATACAGCACCGGATCCCCCTGCCCGCGAAACGGAACGCCGGAATAGGAGGTCGGCAAAAACCCGCAGCCATAGTTACTCGCACCGCCGCTCAAGCCATTACTACCCGTGGAAAAAACCACATAGCCCGGCAAATCCTGCGACTCGCTGCCGAGTCCGTAAGTCAGCCATGAACCCATGCTTGGACGTCCCATGATTTGTGAGCCGGTGTTCATGAAGATCTGCGCGGGAGCATGATTAAACGCATCGGTCACCATAGATTTCACGATGCAAATGTCGTCTGCAATACTCGCAATATGAGGAAGCAGCTCGGAAATTTCCGCACCGCTGTTTCCATGCTTCGCAAACTTGAACTTCGAGCCCATCAGCTTGCTGTTTGGATTAATGAATGCCGCCCGATATCCTTTCAGTAAATCCTCCGGTGGCAGTTTTCCATCCCACTTGGTAAGTTCCGGCTTATTGTCGAATAGCTCCAGATGACTCGGGGCACCCGCCTGGAAGAGATACACCACCCGCTTCGCTTTTGGCGCAAAATGCGGCTGCTTCGGCGCGAGCGGGTTGAGATTTGCCAGACCTGCCTGCGCATCATTCCCCAGAAGCTGCCCCAGCGCGATTGCTCCCAATCCCATGCCGCATTCACGAAAAAACCAGCGACGGGAAACGTGACGCTGTTGATCAGCTAATAGAGTATCGAGGTATTTCATGGTGGCGTCTGGTTTAAGTTATGTTGTCCGGTGTAAATACAATTATTCTTTGCTCATGGCTTCATCGAGATTGAGCATCACCCGCGCAAGCACCGTATAGCCTGCAAGCTGGGTGGGTGTGGTTCCTTCAGGCAGACTCTGCGGCTTCTCGCCTTTACCAGTGGCCAGAATCCAGGAGTCCAGTAATCCATCACGAATCCGCGCTGTCTGACGCTCCAGCAATGCGAGTAATTCCTTCGTCTCGGACTCGGACGGTTTGCGTCCGAGCACACGACTGAATCCTACCGCGATCCGTTCGGCATCCGTCTTCACTCCACTTTCCAACATCCGCCGGGCGAGCGCCTGCGAAGCCTCCATACTGATCAGTTCGTTCAGCGTCGTGAGTGCCTGTAACGGGGTATTACTCCGGATACGGCGCACGCAACTGGAGTTTGCATCCGGCGCGTCAAACGCCTGCAAGAACGGATAAGCTGTGGTTCTCCTGCGATAAGTATAAACGGCACGGCGATAGCGATTCTCCCCAGTTTCATCCACCCAGTTGAAATCTGAATAGCTAATCGGTTTTTTGAAAAGATACGCGGGCGCGGGCGGCATCAATGAACGACCACCCATTGTCAGGTTAAGCAAACCCGATGCAGCAAGCTGCGAATCCCTGATCGTCTCCGCCTCGACTCGAAATCTTGCGCCACGGGCGATCAGCCGATTGTAGGGATCTTTCACCTGCATCTCTTGGCTTACACGACTGCTCTGCTGATAAGTCGCGCTGGAGGTAATCAGCCGATGCAGGTGCTTCATGCTCCAGCCATTCTCCATAAAATCTACCGCCAGCCAGTCGAGCAACTCAGGATGGCTTGGCGTTTCACTTTGCGTGCCGAAATCCTCACTGGAAATCAGCAGCCCAGTGCCAAAATAAGACTGCCACACCCGGTTCACCGCAGCGCGCGCCGCAGTCGAGGAATTATCATCCACCAGCCAGCGCGCTAATGTCAGACGATTTAACTCGGCATCTTTCGGCAATGGATGCAGCACTTTCGGTGTGCCAGCCGCCACTTCATAATCGGGCTTCAACCAATCACCCCGTTTGAAAAGACGTGTCGTGCGCCCACCCTCTCGTGAGGCCAGCACCATCTGCGTCGTCCCCTCAGGAAACTCCTTCCACAACGCTTCAATCTTGTCGTTCTGCTCCTTGTATTCCGGCACTTGCGTCCGCCAGTAATTAAACACCACGCGCTGCTGTGCTTCGCTCCGTTGATCGCGTGGAATCGCCAGCACTGTCCGCACCGGACGCGGAATCTGCGAGAGCTCGGGATTCGCCTTTGATGCTACGCTGATCCGAAAACGTCCCATGCTATTTCCGTCCAGCGCATCATTATGCGGACCACCGTGCAGCATCCCAACCTTCAGGACGATTTGCGTATCGGCAGGCGTTTCCACCGGCTTTTCCGCGACGAACACAATCTCACACTCCCGGTTCCGACGCATCGGCCCAATGTCATTGCTCCATGCCGTCTCGTCCTTTCCGTCCAGAGTGTAAGCCGGAGGGCCAATCATCCGCTTGCCGCTCTCATTAAACTGCGCACGCAGCGGGGTATCTGGAGCCGGATTGATGTCTGCCACCGCACTGGTGAATTTAAACGGCTCGTTTTCTTTTCCGGGCAGACGCAGCTCCGAGGTAAACGAGGTGATTGCAAAAGTGCCGACCAGCGAGCGGCCCGGTCCATTGGCGGGCAGATTGGCGTCATTCAAAAACTCGATCCGCACCGCACCCACCGTCATTGCCGGGAGCTTGCTGAAGATAATCAACCCACGGCGTGGCGGTTGATACCCTTGCGCCAGATAACTGCCGTCTTTTTGCAGGAGAAATTTTTCACCAGTCGCAGAATCCATATCGTAATCCAAAACCAGCGGCTTCCACTCTTCCTCCTTCAGCGCCGTCACACCGTCCTCCCACACATTCATCCGCTGCTCCCAATCCGCCGCCGTGTGCTTGATCCCCATTTCCAGCTCCCCGATCTGACGGAATAGATCCCCGCGCTTCATCTGTTCTTCATTCGTATAAACAATGGGCTGCGCTTCGTTGTCGTTATTAAGAAAGGCGAAAATCTTAAAATACTCTTCCTGTGTGATTGGATCGTATTTGTGATCGTGACACTGCGCGCACTGAATGGTGAGCCCCAGCACCGCCTTGCCGAGGCAGTCCATACGGTCAAACATCGCCTCCATCCGGAACTGCTCGGGATCCACACCGCCCTCTTCGTTTAAAAGGGAGTTGCGTAGAAAACCGGTCGCTACGATTTGATCTTGGGTCGGATTTGGCAGTTGATCTCCCGCAAGCTGCTCGATGACGAACTCATTATAAGGCAGGTCGCGGTTGTAAGCCTGGATCACCCAGTCGCGATAAAAGTGCGCAAAACGCGGCTTGTCCTTTTCGTAGCCGTCGGAGTCCGCATAACGCGCCGCGTCCAGCCATTGACGCGCCCAACGCTCGCCGTATTGGGGAGTGGCCAGTAGCCGGTCGGTTAGCTCCTTGACCGCCTCATTGCGGTCCTTGTCCGCAGATTGGAGAAATGCCTCCACCTCTTCCGGCTTGGGTGGGAGACCGACGAGGTCGAGATACAGGCGGCGGCAAAGCGTGTTGAGATTAGTCTCCGGTGAAGGAACCAGATTTTCCTTCAGCAGCTTCGCCAGAACAAAGTGGTCTATTTCGTTTTTCGCCCAGCTCTCCAGTTTAGAAAATTCCGCCTCTCGTGTCGGATCGCTTTTCTTCAACTCCGCAATCTGCGCCCCCATGTCGGCAACCACTGGCTTCACCGGCTTTTGAAACGCCCAGTGTTTCAGCTTCAGAGGATCCTGAGTTGGCGGGATTTTGTCGTGCTTGGCGACTTCGATCTTTTGCTTCGGCTGCAAGATCACCCCCTCCGGCCACGGCGCGCCAGCATCAATCCACCCCCGCAGCTTGCCGATCTGCTCAGGCGTCAGCGCATCCCCCTTTCCTTTCGGCGGCATCTCCAGCTCCTCCACCAGCCGCGCGGCAAAATGCACCATCGCACTATCCCCCGACTTTCCTTCCACCACCGCCTTGTATTCATCGCCGCCCTTCAAAAGCAGCTCCCGCGTTTGCAACTGAAGCCCACCCTTATCCTTCTCAGCGTTATGGCAATGCACACAACTCAGCTCCATGAGCGCACGCACATCCTTGTCAAAGTCATACTCCGCAATCGCCGTCGGCAGCTTTTGCGGATCACCGAGTTCGGCGTAAGCAACTGCCACGCTGAAAAGCGATAGAATGAAAGCGTATGATCTAAACCTCATGATTGGATGATTCAACGGGAGAAATGGGCAATATTTTTGTGTTAACATAACCCAAAGCCCAACGGTGTCTTATAGAGAATATCCAGTAAAGTCACCCCTGCAAAATACGAGAGTGCAATATTGCTGTGTGTATCCATCTATCAGTTTGTTGAAAACCCTTTGAGATGGTTTGGATGAATGAAACCCAAGGTTCCTACTCTTTGTCTTGCTCTTGATCTTACTCTAAAAATGTCCTCTCCGAGTAAGATCAAGAGCAAGACAGCCGAGCGCAGCGAGACAGACGCGGCGTAGGTGGGTCAAAGAGTAAGATTTTGCCCCCAGCATTATGCGTCGCTGAGTATTTCAACAGTCTCCTTTGAAGGCGTGCCGGTAGCACAACGTTCCCAATTTACCTGTGGCGACAGTGCATTCTAGTAACCACGATAAACTGTTCCTTCCGCTCTTCGGTCTCCGCTTTCCGGTTTTGCAGGAACATCGGGTGTTGTTTTAAAAACCGTAACCGCTACGAAATCTGCCATGCAACAAGCTCCTCATTTTGAAATACATGGCTCCAGACAGTTTGTCAGCTGGCTGAAAGAAACTCAGGCGAGCCTCGTTTTTTCCACTTACCAAAGCGGAAAACTGTTTTTACTGGGGCTTAAAGACGATGGCAATTTTAGCGTATTTGAGCGCAGCTTCGAGCGGGTGATGGGCGTAGCGGCGACACCGGACTCACAGACGCTTTGGGTGGGAACACTTTGGCAGCTCTGGAGGTTTGAGAATGCCGTGCCAGACAAGCAGCATACGGAAGGATTTGATCGGCTGTATGTGCCTCAATTGGGGTATACTACGGGAGATATTGATACCCACGACATCGCACTGGACAGCAATCAGCAGCCGGTTTTCGTGAATACCCTGTTCAGCTGCCTGGCCGCCCCCAGCGACACCCACAGCTTTCGTCCGCTGTGGAAACCCGCCTGGATTTCCCGCCTCGCAGCAGAAGACCGCTGTCATTTAAACGGTCTTGCCATGCGGGACGGTGCACCGGCTTTCGTCACTGCAGTTTCCACCACGGATGTTCATGAAGGCTGGCGTGAACACCGGCGCGATGGAGGCGTTGTAGCCGACGTGGTGAGCGGCGAGATTGTCGCACACGGACTTTCCATGCCGCACTCTCCGCGCTGGCATAACGGAAAGCTCTACGTGCTCAACAGCGGAGCTGGTGAATTTGGAACGATCGATCTCGCGACGGGGAAATTTGAAATGATCACCTTCTGTCCGGGTTATGCACGCGGGCTTGCTTTCATTGGCTCTTACGCAGTGATCGGACTTTCCACCTGCCGCGAAAACCGCACCTTCAGCGGTCTCCCACTGGATGACGCCCTAAGCAGTCGAAACGTCACTCCACGATGCGGCCTGCTCGTCGTGGATCTCCGCACTGGTGATGTCGTGCATTCATTGAACATCGAAGGCGTGGTGCGCGAGCTGTATGATGTAGCGATTCTTCCTGGAGTTTTCCGCCCCAGTGCGCTCGGTTTTAAAAGCGAAGACATCAGACGCACGATCAGTATCGAAGAGTAGCAGCCTCGCAATAATCTGAACTCCTGAGCCTGACTTTAAGGGGAAATAGGTGAGCTTCTGTTGGTTGAGTCAACGGAGGAGTTTATCTCCGAAGCCCGTTGCGGCGAGGCCGGAACGCAACGGGCGGCGGATCGCGTCAAGGGGGCTGACAGCGGCTGCTTGAGCGCTTCTCTCAATCTCCAATATGGATGGAACTTCCTAAGGGAATGAAACGGGAAACCTCATCGAGGAGCAGGGCAAGGTTGATGACGAGTAAAGCCGGGGTGAAATCAAAGTAGTTAGGAACCTACTTCTTGGCAGGAGATGGATTGAGCATTTCTTTCCCCATCTTTAACCCCATCTCCATCATCTCGGATTCTTCCTTTAATGCATTTTTCAAGGTAATCACCTGATCGGGATTGAGCGTTCCAGAAGCTTTTGAAAGAACGCGCTCCTCATACGCTTCCTCCTCTTGCATCCACTCCTGTAGTCCTTCCTCAGATTACAACCTATCTCATACCAATTCGTGATTGAGAACGAAGCATCGTAGTAACGGCGTCACCGTAATCAGCATTCCCCACAAGTATTCATGCTCTGCGTTGAGCCCCCACGGGCCCTTTGGGGCTTGGAGAGACGTTCCATGCTCAATGGAGAATTGGTGCCTTTTTATTTTACTGCAAGAGGGTTCCAAGCCTCGGTAAATCCGAAACCTTGAAAGTGCTCTACACTGATCGTAGCGAAGCGGGTCACACCGTGATGCAGCAAGGTGAAAGCAATGCGGGCGTCAATGATCTGACGGAAACCCGCTTTAGTGTTTGTAGCCCATGTCCAAAGCTTTGTTGAAACCAGTGGGTCGTAGTCAATACAGCGCCAGGCTGGATTTTGTTTAAGCGCATGGCAGTAGGAGGCTGACTCTTTTGCCGAATAAGGTTTTGCGAAAATGGCGGGATTGCGGAGTTGCATGTAAAGTTCAACCAAGACCAATTCACAGAGGACGAAGTCTTCATTGTGCGAATCCACAGTCGCGAAAAAGGCCCGCGCTCCCTCATGATTTGGTGAGTCTGGATCCGCCGCGTGGATCAGCAAATTGGTGTCAGCCGTGAGCATTTTACTTGTTGTGATAACTTTTCTCGACTGCTTCCGCTTCTGGAGAAATGGTTGCTGGATCAATCAAGTGTCCGCCGCTCCTTCGCAATAATGGCATTGTCCACTGCTCATCGGATTTGCTGCATTCAGGAAATGTCTGCTCATAGGATTCCATTCCGCGACGAATCAATTCAGCCAGAGACCAATCCCGAGTCTCGGCTATTTTTTTTAGCCGCTGAAACAGCGGTTCAGGGAGTTGAATCTGCGTCCTTGTCCTGATGACGATGTAATGTAGCAGTCTATATGATGTCAAATGGCTGCTGCTACAAATTGTTCAAGGCTCTCAGCATAAAATCGTAGGCGAAACCGGCTGTGCCGCTCGACTGCTTACTAGATTTCCGGGGAGAGACACGGGCTCTCACGCTCCTACTACCTACTACGGATTCACAGTCTCAGGAGCTGGCAGCGATTTGCCAACCGGCACTTCCGTCGGACCTGTTTCGGATTTGGATTCAGTCGGAATCACTGGTGCCGGAACGGGTGGAGTCTTGCCATCATCATTCGCAGGTATTGGCGGTGCTGGCTTTTGCTGACCAATCAGCGGAGCCTGAAACGCGGCAAAATCGGGCATACTAATCATAAAAATTCCGTTCACTCCATCTGCGGAAGTATAAAAGCCCTCCGCTTTCTGGTTACTGCCAATACTGACCTTCCCTTTTGGTTTACCCGAGATGGTAAATGAAATCACCATGGTTGGTTTATCCAGCCCTTGCTCCGGCTGTTTCGCAGCACTCACCCAGCGCAACGCCCGCAAATGCGCCAAAGTCGTCGCGAGTGTTCGAGCGCGGGTTTGATCGACCGGACTATCCCCTTTTGAAAGCTTCCAGCCCTTCTCCTTGTCTTTTACCAACGCGATTACAGGTTCCCCTGAACGTGCGATCTCCATCGAGTCAATGTCCTCCGGTTTGAAATCATAAACACTCAGCTCCTGCCATTGAACCGGATCCGTCCATACGTTTTCATAAATGAGCTTTGGAACGGCGACCACGAACGGCTCGTCATCGAGCTTGGCATAGCCCGCATCGCCTTCAAATTTCCCGAGCAGGAGCACCGCGAGCGGCTTGTCACCGGCCGGAGTTTCCGGCGTGTTCTCTGACGCATAGCTGCTGAGAGTGATTTTTGCCGCAGGCTGCGCGAGCCCAAAAGGTCCGAGATCGCTCGCCGAATCGGCCACAAAACGCACCACATTTACCGATTCCAGATCTTTTAACAACGCATCCGCTGCCACGCTGTTTATCGGCATATCCTTGCCGCCGACCTTGCGCACCCAGCTTTCCGGCGTGCGTCCAAGCACGATTTTCTCCCGTCCTGGAGCCTCGATAGTAATACGATCTACCATATCCGAATTGACCCGAACGATGTGGCGGTCGCGCAAATCAGAAGGCTGTTTCGCAAACAATGCGTCCAGACTTTTAGGTGCACTCACCACCACTTTTCTGGCAGGCAACTGGACGTAAATCGCCGCACCAGCATCCGTTTCATCCTCTTCTTTTACTGCTCCACCGAACTGTAAAACAAACGGCTCCTTGCTCCCCTCGGCATTGAGCGTGATCGTTCCCCAAGGCTCATTCAGGCCATAAGCACCCATATCCTGCTTATCCGGCAGAAATGAGATGATGGAGGTGGATGTTGCCGTCGCGATCAAATCGTTCACGGCTTGATCATCAGCACGCGCCTTGATCGGACGCTCCAGCCACCAGTGATCCTGCACTTTCTTCAGTTCCATCTCCCCCGCCCCGCTTTTTAATACCACACGTTCGATTTGCTGCGTGCTGAGTTCACTCAAGCGCCGATCCCGGAATTCCTCAGGCTTTTTGACAACCTGATCCTTTAATGCCTTGGAAATAATATGAATTTTGGAAGAACCATCCACGCGCGCATACACCTGGCTTTCCACCGGTGTCTCCTTGCCAAACTGCAACTCCACCGCACCTTCCAGCCCCTTAAACTTCACCGTCGCCTCCGGTTTAGACAGGCCGTAATCCTTGAGTTTGTCTTTGTCCGCCTTTTCGTCGGCCAGCGTGTCAGTGCTCCTCAATGTCTCCAAACTTGTACACAACGCATTGATTACCTCCGAATCGGCGCGGTCATTCACCGGCTCCTCAATCCGCCAGATGTTTGCCGCGACCTGCTTGATCAAAACCTTTCCAGTGCTGTTCTTCACTTCGATTTCCTGAATCTGACTGCGATCAAATTGAAGGATCTGGGTTTTGTCTTTCTCACCCGAAGCGGGCATTTTTCGCTCCACGAAATAAATGAAACCGAAGGAAATGGCTCCGAGAACCAAAAGCAAGAGGGTGTTTTTGAGCTTCATGAGACTTAAGATTTAATAGCGGCGCTGCCACCATACGAGGCAACCGAAAATGGCCACGATCGCCGGCACACAGATGATGGTTGCAAGGGACAGATTCCGAATCTTCGAGGTTTCCAGCATGAGAATCTGGGTGCTCTTGGGCTTTGGCGGTATTCCCGCACCAACCTTTCTATCCAGCAACCAGTTCAACGCATTGAGCCCAAAATACATGTTATTCTCGGCGGCTACTTTCATGCCTTCCACATCCAGCACGCTGGCATTTCCCACCACCACGAGACGGCTCGCTTCCACTTTCACAAGCTTGTCAGCGAGACCTCCCTTTTCCACTGCAAGCCCAAGGATGAGCTGTTTGGTATGATCCGAATGTGGCTCCTTGACCGGGAGAACCTTGCCATCCTGTATTTCCACATGGTTGGTTTCACCCCAGAAATGTTCAGCCGCCTCAATGAGGGGAATATAACGCACCTCCCCGCTTTTCGACATTTCGGCGTTTCCTTCAATAGACTGTGTATCACCCAGCAAGATCGTATTCCGGCCAGCCATATCCTTGGTCACCACCTGACCTTCTGGGATGAAATGCGCGCGCGGACTAATCACCGTCTGCTGCTCCATTACGAGCCGTTGATCTACATCCAGCTTAAACTTGTCCTCGGTTTTGATCACCCGGTCATCCTGTAATATCACTCCCTGCTTTTTCATCCACGCATCCAGATTGGGTATCTTTGCATCGGGATCGTTGCAGATAAACACGCGGCCGTTTTTCTCCCAGTATTTATTGAGAAGCTCGATCTCGCGTTCGGAGAAATCGTTTTTTGCCCCGTTGATAATCACCGCCTTTGCTTCAGCCGGTATCTCCTCGGAGTCAGATAGGCTGATTTGTTTAAACATACCGTTCTGACGTTGGAACAGCATGTGGAAATACTCGATAGTCGGATCTCCCAAGCGTGGTTCACCGTGTCCGATCACATAGAAAACCTGACTGCGCTCATCATCCACCAACTCAAGCAGCTTGGTGGTAATAGCTGCCTCACCTCCAAAAGAGACGATCGCCACCTCTCTGTTCCCGGTTTTTTCAGATTCATACGCGCCATAGGTCGCTAAATCGTTCCCGGAGACAAATTTGTGTCTCCCATCATAATCCAGAATAATCACCGCCCTGTCTTCATTACCGAGCTTGTATTTGGCAACGAGTTCCTTGCCTTTCGCAGGATCAGCATAAAGCGACATCAGTTCCATTCGGAATTTTTTGTCGGAATGCTTTTCATACTCTCGAAGCAGTGGCTCAAGATCGTTGCGCAGCGGACCGAGCGTCTCGAGCAGTACGATCGCCTTCACAGGCTTCTTCAAGGCACCGAGCAACGTCGTAGTCTGGCCGCTCAGCGTAAAGGTTTGATCCCGAGTGCAGTCAAACTGCCGATTATGTCGGAAGGAGAAATAATTAGCCATGATCACCAGCACGCCAAAAACTGCGATCTGGATCACAACGTTGGTGCCTATGAAGAGGCGTTTGATGCCTTTTCTTTTTACCGGTGAGGTTTGAACAAAGGGAGTCTGGTCAGCCATATGATTACGCAACAAAAGAGGTTATGCCTTCCACTTCCGGTATTGGAAGACGTGGTAGGTCACGAAAAGAAAAAGCGAGGTCATCGAGACGTAGTAAACAATCGGGCGGGTATCAACGACCCCCAAGGCAGAGCGGATAATATGATCGGGCGTATTGATGTAGCTGATCAAATTCACTGCCGCAGAAGTTTCGGGGATGGTGAAGTAATTTGGAATAATCCCGGAGAACAGGAACAACACCGTGGTGGAAAATGAAATTGCCGCCGCGTTGATCTGCTCCCTGCACAAAACAGACCCAAGACACCCAATGGCTGTATAAAACATACTCACCAGACCCAGCATTCCAAAGGCGGCCCAAAAAGCCCCGACCGAATGCGCCGGATCCTGTCCTGTCAGTTTTTCAAAGCTGCCCACGTAGCAAAACAACGGTGCCCAAAATAGCATGGAGAAAAACCAGGCTCCGAAAAACTTCGCCCCTACAATCTGCCAGTCCTTCACCGGAGCAGTAGTCAGTGTCTCAATGGTTCCACTGCGAAACTCTTCAGAAAAACAACGCATAGTGGTGATCGGATAGATCAGGGCGAGGGAAAACCAGAAGACCAGCGATCCAAAGGACCTCAACAGCACTCCGACGGTTTGCGGCTCTTTGTTCAACGCGCCCATCGATTCGGAAAAGGCGACGCCATTCAGCGCAAAGACAAAAAAGAGCACCACGTAGGCAATCGGCGAATAGAAGTAGCCGCGCATCTCACGGCCAAGAAGGGTAAAAAATGTTCGCATGAGTTTAAAAAGGGTTGGTTACAGATCCGAATGGGTGAGTTCCACAAACACGTCCTCGAGTGTCGCACGTCGCCTAGTCAGCTCCCTTACCGCCCAGCGTCGCTCCGCCGCCAGTTGAGCCGCCTCCTCCGCAGGGTCCGCAGTGGCGTCGAGCCGCATCTGATAGATATTCCAGTCCCCGTCTTTTTCCACGATCACGTCCTTCACCCCTGGCAATTTCATCAGCATATCCACCGCATTGTCGGCACCGACTTTTGCCTCGATTTTCATGTGACCGATCGCCCGATGGTTTTTCAAAAGATTCTCCGCCGTATCGCTCGCACGAATAGTCCCCTTGTGGATCACCACGACACGCGAACACATGACCTCCACCTCCGGCAGAATATGCGTACTGATCAGCACCGTGTGTTTATGAGCCAGATTTTTGATCAACTCGCGCACGCTCCGAATCTGGTTCGGATCCAGCCCGATAGTTGGCTCATCGAGAATCAGCAATTCGGGCTCGCTCACAAGCGCATCTGCCAGACCCACCCGCTGACGGTACCCCTTGGAAAGTGCACCGATCATTTTCTTTTCCACATCGCGTAAATTGCACATTTCCAGTGCATCCCCCACCTTCTCCCGGAGCTTAGAACCCGGCACCCCCTTCAGCTTCGCCCGGTAGCGCAGGTATTCCCCCACACGCAAATCGGGGTAGAGCGGGGTGTTTTCAGGCAAGTAGCCTATCTTTCGACGCGCTTCGATGGATTGCTCGAACACATCGAACCCGCCGATGCTTGCATGCCCCGATGAAGCAGGCAGATAGCCTGTCAGCATCTTCATCGTCGTGCTTTTCCCGGCTCCGTTCGGCCCGAGGAAACCGACGATTTCGCCCTTCTCAACAGAGAAATTGATGCCGTTTACCGCAGTAAAACTGCCATATTTTTTGGTGAGGTTTTCGACCTTGATCATGGTGTGGGGGAAAGGATGAAGGATGAAGGAGAAAGTAAGAAGGAGAAAATAGAGCCCGCGAGAGACTCCACTACACCAACATCTGCTCAATCTTTGCCATGATCAGGTTAGGAGACTGTTGAAATACTCAGCGACGCATTTCGCAGGGGCAAAATCTTACTCTTTGACCCACCTACGCCCGCGTCTGTCTCGCTGCGCTCGGCTGTCTTGCTCTTGATCTTACTCCTTCTTAGTGACCGAATTTTAGGTGTTAAGTTTTAAGTTTTAAGAAAAAACCGCGCACATCCATCGTCTGCGGCTCCTATCAACCATCAAATATCATCAATCAACTTTGCTTTGAACGATCAAGAGCAAGACAAAGAGTAAGAACCTTCGGTTTCATTCATCCCATCCATCCCCGAGGTTTTTCAATAGGCTGTTAGAGACCACTTGTGTTTAAGCCTGGATTATAGAACCCGCAGCGCAAACTCGGCGAACGAGCACCCTGCGAGCGCACCGATTGTCACGGCCACCCAGCGGCGCCAGCCTGAAACCATGAGGAAATAAACACCGCTAGCTGAAAAGTGCACCATCGCGAATGGAGCAACGCTCCAGAACAAAGCCTTGTAGTTCGGAGAAGACGCTTGTGACGCCACTCCCATAATCAACCCGGTTGCGAAAATGACGAAAAAGACAAGGCCACAAACGATCTGCCGCAGGATTGTCGGAGGAGTTGTTGGGGGAATGGAACCTGTCGGCATTAAAACCAGCTTCATTCATCGGCAGAATTCCAACAAGACTATCTTGTGAAGCCTGAACTTCCAAATTTCTCCTTTTATAAAAGCATCTGCTCAATTTCCGCCATGGTGAGCCCTTCCATGAGCGGTTGCTCGCTTTCAAGGGTGGCTGCGATGACAGCACGCTTCTTTTGCTGAAGGTTGAGGATTTTCTCCTCCACTGTGTCCCGGGCGATGAGCTTGTAGCTGGTCACTACCTTTTTCTGGCCGATCCGATGTGCCCGATCTGTCGCCTGCGCTTCCACAGCCGGGTTCCACCATGGGTCAAAATGGATGACCGTATCCGCTGCCGTAAGATTGAGTCCGGTGCCGCCCGCTTTGAGGCTGATGAGGAAGACCGGAACCTCACCTGATTGAAACCGGGCGACCTGTCCCTCCCGATCCCGGGTCTGGCCATCAAGGTAACAATAGGCTGTCTCCGAGGCATCCAGACGCTCCTTCATGAAGCCGAGCATGGTCACAAACTGACTGAACACCAGCACCCGATGTCCGCCGTCAATCGCCTCACCAATCAGCTCTTCCAGGAGGTCCAATTTAGAAGACGGATTTTTCGTAACAACTCCCTCTTCCAGCCCCAAGAGACGGCAGTCGCAAGCCGCCTGACGCAACCGCAGCAGCGCAGTTAACATCAGCATCCTGCTCTTGTTTTGGTCCTTGGCTCCCGCCAACGCTGAAAGCTGCTCTCGCGTAGCAGTCGCAAGCTTATTATATATTTCTTTTTGCGTTGTTGATAACTCGCAATAAGTGACTTGCTCTAATTTATCCGGCAATTCATGAATCACGTCTTTTTTACACCTTCTCAGTAAGAATGGGCGTATTCTTCGATTTAATCGGCTTTGCTCTGCGTCTCCCTCCCCTTTGTGAATAGGTTGTTCATAACGTTCTTTAAAATCATTTCGATTCCCTAAATAACCGGGCATCAGGAAGTTCATCAATGACCATAAATCGCGCACCGAGTTTTCCACCGGAGTGCCGGTCATTACGAAGCGATGTTTTGTCCGTAACAACGAGGCGACCTGGGCGTTCTGACTATCTGGATTTTTAATGTGCTGAGCTTCATCCAGAAACACCGCTGAGAAATCGTGCTGCCTGTAGGATTCGATATCCCGACGCAGCAGTGGGTAGCTGGTGATCACCAGATCCGCTCCCGGTATTTTCGTAAAATCCCCTGCTCTTCCGGCTCCTTCCACGGTCAAAACCCGTGCTTCAGGCGTCCATTTCGCCGCCTCGTTCCTCCAGTTAAAGGTCAGGGAAGACGGGCAAACCACCAATGCCGGACCTTTTCCCTTCAAAGTCCGGAGGAAAGCCAGCACCTGGAGCGTCTTACCGAGCCCCATTTCGTCGGCAAGAATCCCTCCAAAGCTGTTTTGAGCCAGAAAATGCAGCCAGTTCACGCCCTGCTCCTGATACGGACGCAACACGCCCTTCAGAGAACCCAGCTCCACCGGCACCATTTGCTCCAGCTTACGCTCGCCTCCAGCCCATTCCCGCCAGCGGGCATCGCCCCCGACATTCACGCCCATTTCCTCTGTAAAAGCACTCAAGACACCCGCCTGCGAACGATCCATCCGATACAAGCCGGGCTGCATTTGCTTCGGATTACTGTCGCGCATCAGCTCTTGGAACTCATTCAGCAGTTCCGTCTCGAAGACGACAACCTTGCCGTCCTTGCGTTTGAGGTGATTTTGCCCCGCCTGCAACAGTCGCTGGATGTCGGAGCCCGAAAAGCGCTCTCCGGACGGCGTCGCCAGCTCGTAAGAGAGATCAAACCATTGCTCGCCCGAACTGCGGATTTCGATCTTGGGCGCGATGCGCTCCACCTCGCGAGTGACATGACTGAACCGCTCACCCACGCTCACCGTCCAGCGCTTCTGCAGCCGGGGTAATCCGGCGGCAAAAAAGCTCAAAATGGCGGCCTCCCCCTTCAGTCGCACGAGCCCGTTTTCATCAGGACCTATAAATCCATGACGGTTCAGCAGCCCGATTGCCTCCTCTTCAGCAGCCCGATTGCGGGCAAACTTCGCAAGACGGGCGCGCCCGGCATCGAGCGTCACGCGACGCCCCCCATAATCCGCCTCCAGCGTCCCATCCAAAAAGTTGAGCGATCCTTCGAGCTTGAGATGAAATTCCGGCTTGGGCGCTTCCCTCGGCTCCGCAGTCATCGCCTCGGCGACATCGGTTCCTTCCACCCGGAAAAACCCGGCCAGCAGAGGCAGCTCGCGCTGTAAAAAAACAGCCGCAGCCTCCGAAGAAATTTGCAGCGGCTTCTCAAACAGCACGAGATAGGGCGCTGGCAATCCCGGAGCGAGGGGCGCAAAATGGGGTCCAGTCAGACACCATGCGGAGGCGCTGCCTAGGAGGATGGTTTGGTCCCGAGCCGAAGAAGCTGCGGGCGAGACGCCCGCACTACAAAGCAGGCTGCCGTCTTCCTTGCGATCCACTTTTAAAACGGTCTCCTCCGGTCCCGACACCTCCACCTTTTCGCTCTTTCCAAACGTCACGCGAGGATGGCCACCCAAGACGCCGAGCAACTCCAGAAACTGCCCACAAGACAACATCGCCATGGCTGGAAGCTTGCCGCCCGCAAGCATCGCCAGCTTTTCCGCCAGCATTCGGTCTTGCTCCGAACACAAATAAGTCACCCCCGGCGTCAACGCCCCGAGCGGCTTAGGTTGATCTCCCATTGCCGCCTCAGTCACCACCATCACGGTCTTTTTCGCCCAGGCACCCGGAAAGTTCGGAGGCAAAATCACATGTAGCTCACAAGGCGTCCCTTCCTCTGTGGAGAAAGGATGATCAAGCTTCATCGGCATCGGCTCATTCGCCGACAACTTCGCGCTCTCTGGGCCTACGGGCGCACCTTTGATCACTTGCAAACCCACCGCGAGCGAGTGCGCACAGATCAACCCCCGTTTCTTGGAATCCAAGCACGTGCAGAGATTTTCCATGTTCGTTTTGCCGATCACATTCAATCCGCTCCGCAACTGCGTTTCCCCGCCCCTTACCAGACCTCGTAAAACGCCCTCCACATATTCCGCCTCCAGCACCCGTCCCGCCGCATGCATCGCCCGCGCCTCTTTCATCGCCTGCCAGCCTCCCGCCTCCGCCAATATTTTTTCAGTCAGTTCGATCATGCTTCGTCCGCAAGTTTGTCCACGGAAAGCACAGGAAAAGCAATGAAGCGGTTGCGTCGTCCCAGCACCAAGCCAGTGCATACGTGGCTCGGGCGTCCCATCCGAAGGTTCTTACTCTTTGTCTTGCTCTTGATCGTTCAAAGCAAAGTTGATTGATGATAGTTGATGGTTGATGGGTTGATAGGAGCGGCAGACGATGGGTGCGCGCGGTTTTTTCTTAAAACTTAACACTTCAAACCCGGACACTGAGAAGTGTCTTGACCCGGGTCTGACCCGAAACTGACCCTTTATCCCCTCATCTATTACATGATCCTAAAAACCGCAGTTGAGAGCGACTGTTGGAGCGTGGTTTTGAGGATAAGGAGCGCCGATGATATGTCCTTTTAAAAATCGGAAGTAAACGCGGCTCAAAATGAGCCTCCAAACATCTATCTGGGTCAACTGCTCCGCAATCCGTTTTAACTCGGCTAGGAAGCGCCCTACCTAGAGCCTGTCCC
>Ga0209181_10005802_pt1 | contig 17655 bp, 14 predicted proteins | sample MAT05_FD_187208 | JGI IMG/M metagenome (GOLD analysis project Ga0209181, IMG submission 187208) | Freshwater microbial communities from Lake Fryxell liftoff mats and glacier meltwater in Antarctica - MAT-05 (SPAdes) (version 2) | ecosystem: Environmental > Aquatic > Freshwater > Ice > Liftoff...
AAAACAATGACTTAGATAGACACTACAGGTCAGGCTCGGGTTGGCAACTTCAATGGGGTTGACCAAACAAAAAGGGCGTCCCAAAGGACGCCCTTCTCGTGATGCAACACACTGCTTACTTGTTGTAAGCAGTCTCGCCGTGTGAGGTGATATCGAGACCTTCGCGCTCGTCATCTTCCGAGACACGCAGGCCGACGACCATTTTCACGATGAACAGTGCGACTGCGGTAACGACGCCTGACCAGACGATGGCAATGCCGACCGCTTTGGCCTGAATCAGTACCTGTTCGCCGATTGATGTGAAGCCGGTCTTGGCCGTTACCCAATCTGTGACAAAGCCCGGGCCGCCCAGATCCGGCGAGACGAACACGCCGGTCAACAACGCACCCAAGATGCCGCCGACAGCGTGCACACCAAACACGTCGAGCGAGTCATCGGCCTTGAGCATTTTCTTGAGTCCGGTGACGCCCCACAAGCATATGATGCCAGCCAGCGTACCGATCACAAACGCGCCGGGAATACCGACGTTGCCCGCAGCAGGTGTGATCGCCACCAACCCTGCGACTGCACCGGATGCCGCGCCCAGCATAGATGGCTTGCCTTTGAACAGCCACTCAGCGAAGGTCCACGACAATACTGCACAAGCGGTAGCCAAGAAGGTGTTCATGAACGCCAACACCGCCGAGTTGCCTGCTTCGAGTGCCGAGCCCGCGTTGAAGCCAAACCAGCCGAACCAGAGCAGCGATGCGCCGATCATGGTCATGGTCAGGTTATGTGGCGTCAGCGCTTCTTTGCCATAGCCCAAGCGTTTGCCGAGCATGTATGCCGCGACTAAGCCTGCCACACCGGCGTTAATGTGCACCACGGTACCGCCGGCGAAGTCGAGTGCGCCCATCTGCCACAAGTAGCCAGCCTTGGCGTTCAAGCCCTCGACCAGTTTCGGATCCGTGTAGGCGTCCGGCCCCATCCAGAACCACACCATGTGCGCGATCGGTGTGTAAGAAAACGTAAACCACAGCACGATGAACAGCAGCACGGCGGAGAATTTCATGCGCTCAGCGACTGACCCCAGAATCAGGCAGCAGGTGATGGCGGCGAAGGTCATTTGGAACGCCGCAAACAACATTTCTGGAATCACCACGCCCTTACTGAAGGTTGCGGCCATCGCGAACTCGCCCTTCGGCACATCGGCAATACCCTTGAAGAAGAGTCGATCAAAGCCGCCGATAAATGCGTTGCCCTCGGTGAAGGCCAGGCTGTAGCCATAGACCACCCACAGTACGCTGATCAACGAGAAGGTGACGAACACTTGCATCAGTACCGACAGCATGTTCTTCGATCTGACCAGACCACCATAGAACAGCGCCAGCGCCGGAATGCTCATGAGTAGAACAAGCGCGGTGGACACCAACATCCAAGACACGTCGCCCTTGTTTGGAACCGGCGCAGAAGCGGCGGCGGGTGCTTCCGTAGCGGCCGGTGCAGCCGGTGCAGCGGCAGGAGCGTCAGCAGCCGCGGCGGCAGCGGGTGCTGCAGCTGCGGACTCTGCTTTTTTGTCCTGTGCGTAAGACACATTGGCAGTAGTCGCGAATACCGTCAGCGCGAGCGCGAGTGAAGCGAATAGCGTTTTCATGTTGGAAGGCTCCCTCGGTTACAGTGCATCCGCGCCGGTCTCACCGGTGCGAATACGAACAACGTGTTGTAGGTCGAAGACGAAAATCTTGCCGTCGCCGATCTTGCCGGTATTGGCGGATTTTTCAATCGCTTCCATGACTTGGTCGAGCAGGTCATCCTTGATGGCCGCTTCGATCTTGACCTTCGGCAGAAAGTCGACCACATACTCCGCGCCGCGATAGAGTTCTGTGTGTCCCTTTTGGCGTCCAAATCCCTTGACTTCAGTGACCGTGATGCCTTGCACGCCGATGGCGGACAGGGCTTCACGCACTTCATCGAGCTTGAACGGCTTGATGATGGCGGTGACCAATTTCATTGTTGTGCTCCCGGTGGTTTATCTGTCGAGACTGCCGGTTTCGTCACGTGCGGGCGAAACCGGCAGGGGTGTTGCTGTTGTTTGCCGCAGAGTTGTTAGAACGACTTCGAAACGAATGCAACGAGGCGAGCTTTGCTCCAGTCTTTGCCGAGCACCGTGTAGTTTGCTTCGACGGCGTTGGTCGTCTTGAAGTACGCGCCGGTAGCCCAACCGTCGCCGAGGTCATAGGTGCCGCCGGCCTTGTAAACGGTGTAAGTGAGGCCGCTGTTTTTCTTCACGGTTTGGCGGGCAACTTGCGCATTCAACGTCAGCTTTGGCATGACTTCCTGCGCCCAGTTGAGCTCAATGAAGGTCGACCCTTTGCTGTTGGGAACGCCGAATAGCGTGCTGGTGGAATAAGAGTACTTCGCGCTGAACGGACCGCCGGCAAGGCCGACATAAATCTCGTCGGTGTTTGGACTCGGCTTGAAGGCTTTGCTGGACGGGTATTCGTATCGCAGGTAGCCGATATCCATCGTGATGTCTTTGACGACTTCAAACTTGTAGCCACCAAAAAGATCCACTTCCAAGTTTGCATTGGTGTTAAACCCACCCGCTTTGGCGCCGTCTTTCAGCCATTTGATGTTGGTCAGGAAAGCGCCGAGATAGAGGCCCGACGAGTGCGCGTAGTCGAGATTGAGTTGGAGCGCAGGTTTTTCCGATGTCTGTGTAATGCCACGGTATTCATACTCGCTAAAGACGGATAGTTTGGTGGCGAGGCTATGCTCCGGCGTTGGCGCGGCGGCGGGCGCGGCCTGCGCGGCGGCATTGGTGACTCCCAACGTGCCGCTGGCGGCAATTGCAGCGGCAAGTGTTTTAAGGACGGAATAACGCGGCTTGGTTCTGACTTCCATGGGGACTCCCTTTACGGTTGTTGATCGATTCGTTGGCACACTGGTGTGAGATTTAGCACGTACCGTGCCATTTGTTGCGGTGCGGGAACTGCTTGAAAAATAAAGACTTTTCCAAAGCGCAAGGCTGGTTGGCACCGCAAGACAGCGTACTTTTCTAGGGAGGCACCGTGTTGGTGCATCGAGTTCCACGACACTGAGGTCGGTGGCGATCGGCGCGCAGCGTCGCATCGGCTACCGTTCGGCGCGTCAACGAGTCTGGCGACCCCGCGCGTTACAATCGCTCATGGCAAATTTCACCCCCAACCCCACCCTCGATAAACTTACTGGCTTGGCGCAGCGCCTCGGCGAGGCGATCGCCGCCTCCCCCGCAGGCGAATTGGAAAAGAACGCCCGCCAGCATGTCATTTCCCAATTGGCCAAGCAGGGTTTGGTTACCCGTGAAGAGTTTGATGCGCAGCGCGCCTTGCTCGACAAGACGCGCGCCAAGTTGCAGGAGCTCGAAGCGACGCTGCTGGCATTTACTGCGGCGAACTCGGTGACAAATACGGTGGCACACACGGCCGCACAAGAAAACAAGTCGGCCTGATGTCGCTGGCGGTACTGACCAGCCGCGCGTTGACCGGCATGGAAGCGCCGCCGGTCACGGTCGAAGTGCATCTGGCCAATGGCTTGCCGTCGTTCACCATCGTCGGCTTGCCGGAACTCGAAGTCAAAGAAAGCAAGGATCGCGTGCGGGCCGCACTGTTGAATGCGCGCTTTGAATTCCCCGCCCGGCGCATCACCGTCAACCTCGCACCGGCCGAGTTGCCAAAAGACAGTGGTCGATTTGACCTACCCATTGCGATTGGCATTCTGGTGGCGACCGGCCAGATACCCGGCGACAAATTAAAGCTCTATGAATTTGCCGGCGAGCTTGCCCTGACCGGCGAACTGCGTCCCATCCGTGGCGCATTGGCGATGACGCTCAAAGCCCACCGCGATGGCCGCGCCTTCATTCTGCCTAAAGCGTCTGCAGTCGAAGCCGCACTCGTCGCGGACGCCACCGTGCTGGCGGCGGAGTCGTTGTTGCAGGTCTGTGCGCATCTGGCCGGGCGTGAAGCGATCCAACCGTACGTCGCGGATGTGCGCGCCGCCGCCGTTCAACCGACGGTCGCTGACTTTGCCGATGTGAAGGGGCAGGTGGCAGCCAAGCGTGCGTTGGAAGTCGCGGCGGCAGGCGGCCACAGCATTTTGATGATGGGCCCGCCCGGCACCGGTAAGACCATGCTCGCGCAACGCTTCGTCGGTATCCTACCGCCGATGACCGACGATCAAGCGCTCGAAGCTGCAGCCGTGCAGAGCCTCACCGGTGGATTTAAGTTGGAGCGTTGGAAAGTACGACCGTTCCGCAGTCCGCATCACACGGCATCCGGCGTGGCATTGGTTGGCGGCGGCTCGAACCCGCGACCGGGTGAAATTTCTTTGTCGCACCACGGCGTGCTGTTTCTCGATGAACTCCCTGAATTTGATCGAAGCGTGCTTGAGGTGTTGCGCGAGCCACTCGAGTCCGGGCGCATCACGATTTCTCGCGCCGCACGTCAGGCGGATTTTCCCGCTGAGTTTCAATTGGTTGGCGCGATGAATCCGTGCCCGTGTGGCTACCTTGGCCACTACACCAATAAGTGTCGCTGCACGCCGGACCAGGTGGCGCGCTACCGCGGCAAAATTTCCGGGCCGTTGCTCGATCGCATCGATTTGCAAATCGAAGTTCCCGCCGTGCCGCAACTGGATTTGGTCAAAGCGCAGCGCGGCGAGCCGAGCGAGGTGATACGTCAACGTGTTGCTGCCGCATTCGCGCGCCAACTGGCACGCCAGGGCAAATCGAATGCAAAGCTCGAGGTCAAGGAAATTGATACGCTCTGCATACCGTCTGAAGCAGGCGAAGCGCTGTTGAAGAATGCGATCCAACGTATGGGGCTGTCGGCACGTGCTTATCACCGCATCCTCAAGGTTGCGCGTACCATTGCTGACTTGGCCGGTGTCGACGCCATCGAGGTCGGGCACATCGCTGAGGCGATTCAGTACCGTCGCATGGATAAATCGACGGGCTGAACCGTACACAGAACAGCAAGCAAAACACCGTATCGGCCAGCGCGCCATCGCGCGCTCTTTAGGTCTGCCGCCGCGCGCAGGCGTCTGCGGCCATTGCCAAATAAGAAAAATTCGTGAATCCCCCAACACCCCATCATCAAGCACACCACGCGCACCATGCCACGCCGCGCTGGCTGTTAGCGCTCCTGTTGGCAGCGCTCGGCATGCTCGGGCCGTTCGCCGTGGATACCTATATCCCGGCCTTCCCCAGCATTGCCGCAGATCTGGGCGCCAGTACGTTGCAGATGCAGCAGACGTTTTCGGTCTATCTGTTCGCCTTTGCCTTCATGTTCTTGTTTCACGGCGCGCTGTCGGATAGCTTCGGGCGCAAGCCGATCATCATGGGCGGCCTCATCGTGTTTTTTGTCGCCACCATCGGCTGCGCGATGTCCACGACTATCGGCGAGTTGCTGTTCTGGCGTGTGCTGCAAGGTCTTTCGGTTGGTGCCGGCATGGTGGTGGGCCGCGCCATGGTGCGCGATTTGTATACCGACGTCGACGCACAGCGCGTCATGGCGATGACCACGCTCTGGTTTGGTATCGCGCCGGCGATTGCGCCGGTGATCGGTGGCTTTCTGTACAACGGCCTCGGCTGGCATTCGATCTTCTGGTTCTTGGCGGCGTTCACGTTTTTTCTGATCGTGATCAGCGCCAAGGTGCTCCACGAGACATTGCCGGTCGAGAACAGGCACGCCTTCCATCCGGGGCCATTGCTCGAAGGCTATCGGCAGGTTGGCGCCAGTCTGCCGATGATCTTGTTGTCGCTCGCGGCCGGGTTCAACTTCAACGGCTTCTTCCTCTACATCTTATCGTCGCCGGTGTATCTGCCGCAACAACTCGGTCTGGGGCCAACCGAATACGCTTGGTTATTCGCGCCAGGTATTGGCGGCATCATGTTGGGCGCCTTCATCTCGGGGCGCGTGGCCGGAAAATGGTCGCTCGAAAAGACCGTGCGGGTCGGCTACATGATCATGTTCACCGCCATCTGCGTGAATCTGCTCTACCTCGCGTTCTTCAAGCCGGCGGTGCCGTTCGCGATTGTGCCGATTGCGTTTTATGCGACGGGTTCAGCGCTCGCCTTTCCATCGATATCGCTGATGGTGATGAATCTGTTTCCAGCGCGGCGCGGCATGGCAGCCTCACTCTCCGGCTTTGTGATGGGCATGGTGAATGTGCTGGTGGCGGGTGTTATCTCGCCGGCGGTGTCGCATTCGGCGGTGTGGCTCGCCGTTGCTGCGACCGGCTTGATGGCGACCGGTTGGCTGTGCTGGTTTAGCTACCGGCGGTTGGTCACGCGCAGCTAACAGTTTGTAGAAATTCGCGAAATTCGTTTGATAGGTAGTGTCGGTGTGTGACTTCCCCCTTTGTAAAGAGCCGGCCCTGAGCGTGCCGAAGGGGGCTCGAGGGGGCAGCGGCGTGCAATGCGTTCACTCGGATTTAGCAGAACGAATTTCAACAAACTGCCAAGGCTCAACGCGTAGGGCTCAACGCGTCTGCTGGCAGTGCGTTTCGCGCGTAAACATCAACAACACAATCGATAGCGCGCCCCACACCAGCACCATGCTGAAGGCCTGCGAGTAAGCGGCAAATTCGAATATCCGCTTGCCGGCAAAAGCACCGATACCAAGGCTACCTTGCCACGATCGGTCGAGCATGACACCCACCAATGGCTGCAGCAGCATCGGGCCGGAGATGACTCCCATGTTGGCCACGCCGGATGCGGTTCCCGCGAGTCGGGCCGGTACACTTTCCTTGGCGAAGGCAAAACTGATGATGAAGCTGCCCGCACAAAATCCCGTTAGCGCGAGTAGGACGGTCAAGATGGTGACTGAGTCTATGCGGGAGTAGATCAGCACCGACCAGAGCGCGAGTGCCGCCAATACGCCACCGACATAAAGTGGTTTTCGTTTGCGCATGCGGTCGGTCATTGCGCTAAAGGCCAGTGTGCCGAGCGCCCATGCGACCATCATGGTCGAGCACAGGCCGGCGGCATGAGTCTGTGTGAGCCCATAGTGCGTAGTGAGAAACGGCACGCCCCACAATCCGGCAAAGGTCAGCACCAATCCGGTCATCGAGCCCGACAGGAAGAACAACAAAATGGTGTTGCGATAGCTGAGCACATCGAGCAGTCCCCGCCACACGCTATCCGACGGCGTTGCTTCGTGTTGCGAGGCGTACGATTGAAAGCCGCGCTGAGCGGGATCGTCGCGCACGATCAACCACGCGGCGAGCGCGATGAGAATTGTGATTGCCGCACTTGCCCACATGGTCGCGCGCCAGCCGAAACCATCAACCAGTATGCGTAGAGGCGCGCCGGCGGTCACCGCGCCGAACACGCCCACCGCAAGGGCGGCGGCCGAGGCCAACGCGAATTGGCGTGTCGGCATCCAGTGCGAGGCGAGTTTCAGCATCGACACAAACGCCACGCCGACCGAGCCGCCGATCAACAGTCGCCCGGCATTCGCCCAGAACACATCCTCGGCCATCGCGAAAACAGCGGTGCCAACGGCGGCAACCACCGCGCCACAGGTCAGCAGAATGCGCGGCCCAAAACGATCGGCGAGCAGACCGGTTGGGATTTGCATGGCGACATAGCTGTAGAAGTAAAACGCCGACAGGTTGCCGAGGCCAGCCGCGGTCAGCGTGAACGCATGCGACAACTCGGCGGTGATGACGGCTGGCGCAACCCGTTGATAGAAGCCGATGAAGTAAAGCGCGGCACCGAGACCCCACACCAGCCACGCCAGCGAAACCGGTGGTGTTGTCATTGCGACGCGGTCATGTGGTGCTCATGCGGTACCCATGCGGCACCCATGTGGCACCCATTTGCCATTCATTTGCGACCAAGGCGGCGCTCACGCACATAGAGGAACGCGGGCAGCGCAAACGACAGACCGATGATGAGATTGGCGGGAATAAAGGCCCACCAATAGCGGATGCCGAGGCGTTTGGACTCTGTGTACAGAAACGGCCAGAACACGATGCACGAGATGGTGAAGTCAACCAGCGTCGCGGCGCTGATGGCGCTACCCCACGCCAGACCGAGCGCGCCAGACGAGCCCGGAAAGTAAGCGAGGTAGCCAAAGTAGGTCGCGTAAGGAGCAATGGCGCCGATAATCGCGGCACAAAGATAAAAGCGTTTCATAGGGTTTGCCGCAATGAGATAAACACTAGCAAGGACGGCTGTTTCCAAGCAAAAATGCTTGAAAACCCCCGCCAGTAAACGACTTTCTAAACCTGCTCCCAAGCCAAGCCATGCTTGCGCCAGCCGCCCAGATTGCCGCGCTGGTGGTGGTCGTCGAGATCGCCTTCGAATCCCTCAAGCACGTTGTAGACCTTGGTAAAGCCGGCTGCCTCGAGTGCCTGGCCGGCATCAACGCTTCTGTTCCCCGAGCGACAGATTAGGACCACCGGTCGGTGCGTCGAATGACCGGCGGCTTTTTTGACCTGTCCGACAAAGTGCGGATTGATCTCCCAATCCGGCCCGTCGTTCCACGGAATCATCATGGCACCTACCGGGTGCCCGACAAACAGGAATTCCATTTCGCTGCGGCAATCGACAAACACGGCGGTAGGGTCGGCGCTCAGCAGGGTGTGTGCGTCATGCGGTTTCAAATGGTTCATGGCAATCCTTTCGATCCGATTATAGCGAGTCGGTTTTGCCCGTCGGGAGCCGCTGCTGATGCACGACGCTGCCGATGCGTGCTACTCGCCGCGGAAGGCTCGGTGTCATAATCAATCGCATGAGGCGCAACCCAAAGGAAAGCACCAAGAATGAATGCACCGGACGCCATCTTCGCCACAGATAAGTTGATCGCCGACCACGCCGAGCGCATGGAAATGCCCGTGATTGCGTGGCGACGGGATATTCACGCCAATCCAGAGCTGGGCAACCGCGAATTTCGCACCGGCAAATTGGTCGCAGAGCATCTGCGGGCGCTTGGATTTGACCAGGTGCAGGAGAAAGTCGCGCACACCGGCGTGGTGGGGTTGCTCAAAGGCGGCAAGCCGGGGCCGTGCGTGGCGCTGCGCGCGGATATGGACGCCCTGCCGGTGGTTGAAGAAACCGACGTGCCGTTCAAGAGTACGGTCAGGTCTGAATGGAATGGCGTGGCGTGTGGCGTGATGCATGCCTGCGGCCACGATGCGCACGTCGCGATACTGATGGGTGTTGCGACCGTCTTATCAAACATGCGCGAGCACATCAGCGGCTCGGTCAAATTCATTTTTCAGCCTGCGGAGGAAATGCCGCCGGAAGGGGAGGATGGCGGCGCACGAATGATGATCGACGAAGGTTGCCTGCACAATCCCAAGGTCGAGGCGATTTTCGGGCTGCATATGAGCTCGAAAATGCATGCCGGCAAGTTGGGATTTCGCGCCGGGCCGTATATGGCGAGCGCAGACCTGTTTCGCATCTTTGTGCGCGGCAAACAAACCCACGGCGCGCAGCCGTGGAGCGGCGTTGATCCAATCGTGGTCGGTTCGCAAATCGTGATGGGTTTGCAAACCGTGGTCTCGCGCAAGGTGAATCTGACGGAAGAGCCCGCGGTGGTGACGGTCGGTTCGTTCCAATCGGGCAACCGCGCCAATATCATTCCCGAAGAAGCCTCGATGGAAGGAACCATCCGCACCTTCAATGAAGGCCATCGCGAAGACATTCATCGCTTTGTCGAAAAAATTGCCAAGCTGATTGCGGAATCCGGTGGCGCGACCGCACACGTCCACATTAACCGCGGCTACCCTGTTACGGTGAACGACACCGGGCTCGTCGAGTGGGCGGTGCCGCACCTCAAACGTGCGCTCGGCGACGATAGCGTGGTGGAAATACCGAAGACCTGCGGCGGTGAAGATTTCGCGTTCTACCAACAAAAGATTCCAGGTTTCTTTTTTCATATCGGTTGCACACCGGTCGACCAGGTCTGCAAGCACGCGGCCCCCGGACACAGCCCGCGCTTCTACATTGATGAATCTTCACTGCCGCTCGGTGTGAAAGCGATGTCCACGCTGGCGCTGGATTGGCTCGCCGCCAATCAGTCGCAGAGTTAAGCGGTGCGCCCAAATCCAGGTATCGTTTCCGTCTGCGCAGCATGAGTTATCTCGGCTGCTTTGATCTCTTCAAAATCGGTATCGGCCCGTCGAGTTCGCACACGGTGGGACCGATGCGCGCGGCGCGTCGTTTTTTGGTTGAGCTGGGCGAAGGCGTAATTGAGAAGGTAACAAGAGTCGACGTTGAGCTGTTTGGTTCGCTTGCCCACACCGGCAAGGGGCACGCCACCGACACGGCCATCGTGCTCGGACTCAGCGGCAAGATCCCGGAAGACGTTGATGCGTCTGGCGTCACCGCCTTTATCGCCGGCGTTACCAAGGCCGGCCGGTTAGCGTTGCTGGGCAGCCGCGAGGTTGCGTTCTCGCCGCTGACCCATATCCGTTTCAATTTGCGCGATCTGCTGCCGGTGCATTCCAACGGCATGATGTTCCGCGCACACGCCGATGGGCAACTGCTGGCTGAACGCGCCATGTACTCGATCGGTGGTGGCTTTGTCGTGGATGAGGACGAAGCGTTTGTCGGCACGGCGCGTGGTGATGAACACGCGGTGCCTTATCCGTTTAACTCGATGAAATCGTTGTTGGCCACTTGCACGGCGCAATCCATGACGATGGCGTCGGTGTTGCGCGCCAACGAAGACGCGCTGCGGCCGCGCGCCGAGACCGATGAATTCCTGGATCGTATTGCGCACACCATGTTTGACTGCATCGATCGGGGCGTGGCGACTGAAGGCACACTGCCAGGCGGCTTGAATGTGCCGCGCCGTGCGTATGGCATTCATCAGAAGTTGCTGGCGGAGCATCACTGCCGGTCTGGGTTGCCACACCCGATGCCGCACCAACTGATGGACTGGGTTAGCGTTTATGCAATCGCGGTCAACGAAGAAAATGCTGCTGGTGGCAGGGTCGTCACCGCGCCGACCAACGGCGCAGCGGGCGTGGTGCCGGCCGTGATGCGCTATGCGCGTGATTTTTGCGGCGGCGACCAGGCGCAGTTGCGCGATTACATTTTGGTGGCGTCTGCTATCGGCGCGCTATGCAAAATGAACGCCTCCATTTCGGGCGCGGAAGTTGGCTGTCAAGGTGAAGTTGGCTCTGCGGCGGCGATGGCCGCGGCGGGGTTGGCCAACGTACTCGGTGCAAGCAACGAACAGATCGAAAACGCAGCCGAGATCGCGCTAGAGCATCATCTGGGCATGACGTGTGACCCGATTGGCGGTCTGGTACAAATTCCGTGCATTGAACGCAACGCCATGGGTGCCATCAAAGCGATCAGTGCAACGTCGTTGGCCATGCGTGGCGATGGTACCCATCACGTCACGCTCGACCAGGTGATTGAAACCATGCGCCGCACGGGGGCAGATATGCAAACCAAGTACAAGGAAACGTCACTCGGCGGACTGGCGCTCGCCGCGGTCGAGTGTTGAGACGCGACCCTTCAATATGATCCAACTTTCCAAAAGACAGTGGCTGACGGGCGCGGGCATCCTCGCGGCGGCTGTCGTGATTGGCCTCGTTTATTTCGGGCGCGGTACCGAGGTCGAGGTTGTGGTCGCGCGATCAGGCCCGCTGGTGCAAAGCATTGTTGTCACCGGCCGCATGGCCACAGAGTCGCGCGTTTTCCTCGGCTCCACCCTGACCGGCCGCGTGCGCGAGGTGCGCTTTCGTGAGGGGGCGGCCGTTAAGGCCGGGGAGTTGATCGTTCAACTCGAAGACAGCGAGCAGCTCGCGTCGATGCATCAAGCGTCGGCAGCCTTGCGGACTGCCGACGCCAGGCTCGTCAGCCAGCGCAGCCTGTCCGGCCCCTTGGCGATTCAACAATCTGCACAAGCGCGTGCCAATGCTGAGGCCGCCGAGCGTGAACGCGAGCGCGGCGAGTCACTTTTTCTCAAGGGATTCATCGGCCAGTCGCGGCTTGATGAACTGCGCCGCTTGGCAGATGTCGCGCGCAGCCAACTCAAGGCGGCAGAGGCGCAGTCAGATGCCAACGTCAAAGGCTCCGAGTTGGAACAGGCCGTGGCACGCGTGGCGGAAGCGCGGGCTGCGTTGGAATTTGCCAACTCACGGCTGGAGCAGACCCGGCTTCGTGCGCCTGCGGCCGGGCTGGTATTGGAGCGATTGGTCGAGCCGGGACAAATTGTGCAACCCGGCGCCAAATTGATCGAGATGAGTATTGGTGGTCCGCAGCAGCTGATCGCGCAAGTCGACGAAAAATTCCTCTCCCAACTCAAAATCGGCCAGCTTGCGGGTGTCACGGCCGACGCGTTCCCTTCGCAACGGTTTGAGGCGCGGATACAGACCATCGCACCGGTTGTTGACGCGCAGCGCGGCTCGATCGAAGTCAAGTTCTCGATGTCGTCACCACCCGGGTATCTGAAGAATGACATGACGCTGTCGCTCGAGATCGAAACCGCGCGCCGCGACAAGGCGCTCGCGTTGCCCGCCGAAGCGATTAGGACAGGCAACAGGGTTTGGCTGCTTGAAGACGGACGTGCTCAGCCGCGCAAAGTCGTACCCGGCATCCGCACCCTGACAGCAGTCGAGATTGTTGAAGGCTTGAAGGACGGTGATGTGGTGATCTTGGATCAGAAGATCATCGAAGGACAACGCGTGCGCCGTGGCAAGCATGTTGAGCCGGCAAATGCGGCAAGCTCGCTGCCGGCCGACCTGACGAAATCGTTCGGCCGCGAGTAGGCAAGACCAGCCAACATCAGCGAAAACACCAGAGAGCAAGATCATCATGGGATTCGCCATTACGATTGCCGTGCGTTTTTTACGCGAGGGACGTTTTCAGTCGCTGCTGATCGTCGTTGGTGTGGCGGCCGGTGTGGCGGTTGTCACCTACATCTCAGCCTTGATCGACGGACTGCAGGCAAACACGATCAACCGTACGCTCGGCACCCAACCGCACTTGGTGGTGAAGCCCTTTGAAGAACGCGCCAGACCGAGCCTGTCAGGCGCATCGGCGGCCGGCGCGCCGGTCGGTGCGCCCGATGCGGTCATCGCCCGTGAGATCCAGCCGCGCGCTCAGCGCACGCGCTCGATCGACAACTGGCAAACGATGCTCACTGAAATGGAAAAGCAGGCCAACGTGGTTGCCGTGACCTCGGTCGTGAGCGGTGCCGGCCTCGCCATTCGCGGAGAGGCGAGTCGATCGGTGTCGCTGGTCGGCATCGAGCTTGATGGCTATGACCGCATCGTGCCCTTAAAAGAAAAGGTGATCGCCGGCGTGGCGCGGGTGGCGCCGGGAGAGGCCATGATCGGCTTGCAGTTGTCGCAAGATCTCGGCGTTTCGCTGGGCGACAGAATCGTGGTCAGAACCGCGACGGACGCGGCCGATACGTTCAAGATTTCCGCTGTGTTTGATCTCGGCAGCCGAGACCTGAATCGTCGGTTTGTCTACATCACGCTCAAGTCCGCGCAAAGTCTGCTGAATGTACCGGGCGGTGCGACTAATCTGTATGCCAAGGTGGCGGATCTGTTCGCGGCCGACCAGACGGCAAAACTGTTGAAGCAGCGCACCGGACTCGAAGTGGAAAGCTGGATGGAGTCGAACGCGCAGCTGCTATCGGCGCTGAATGCGCAGACCATCAGCACCCGTCTGATCCGCATCTTCACCGCAATCGTGGTGATTCTCGGTATCGCCAGCGTGTTGGTGGTGTCAGTTGTGCAAAAGCGCAAGGAGATCGGCATCCTGCGCGCGATGGGCGCGACGCGCGGTCAGATGACGCAGGTATTTCTGATGCAGGGTGCCATCGTCGGGCTGCTCGGCTCCGTTACCGGCATTGGCCTGTCGAAGTTGATGATTGTATTGTTCGTCAAATTCGCGCGCGGCTCCGACGGACAGCCGCTGTTCGCCATTGACTTGCCGATCAAGCTGGCGGTGACGGTTGCGGTTGTTGCCACGCTTTGTGGTGTGCTCGCGGCGGCTGCCCCTGCGTGGCGTGCGGCGAGGCTCGATCCGGCGCAGGCGATAAGAATATGAGGACATGAGGAGATGAGCGAGATTCCGATGCTCGAACTATCGGACGTGCACAAATCCTACGGCGTCGGCACCCCCGTCGAAACTGAAGTTCTGCACGGGGTTGGTTTGCGGGTGGATCGAGGCGAGTTTGTGGCGCTGATGGGGCCCTCCGGATCCGGCAAGAGCACCTTGCTCAATATCATCGGCCTGCTTGAGCCGATGACCTCGGGCGAGTACCTGCTGCTGGGTAAGTCTGTGGCGAGCTTGAATGATGAAGAGCTCACTTTGCGGCGCGGCGATACGCTCGGCTTCGTGTTCCAGTTTCACCATCTACTCCCGGCCTTCACCGCGTTGGAGAATGTGATGATGCCCGCACTGATTCGTAACGGACGGTTCTCCGAGCAGGATCGTGCGCAAGGCCTTCAACTGTTGGACAAGGTTGGACTGAAGGCGGCCGCACAAAAGCGCCCCGGGGAGTTGTCCGGTGGCATGCAGCAGCGGGTCGCGGTGGCCCGCGCACTGGTGCGTTCGTCGCCACTGGTGCTCGCCGATGAGCCGACCGGTAACCTTGATTCGCAGAGCGCGGACGACGTGTTTGCGCTCCTGCGCCAATTCAACAAGGACGAGGGCACCTCGTTTCTGATCGTCACCCATGATGCGCGGCTTGCCGAGCGATGTGATCGCGTGATCGAACTGGTTGACGGCCGCATCGCTTAGGCGCTGCCGGCCCCGCTCGGCATGACAGCCGCAACGCATCGGCGTAGAATAGGCATCGCGTCGATTTGAATCAGCTTGCGGGCGCTGGAAGCATCCAACTTCCTAAATACGGCTAAAGCGAGGCACGTTATCCGACCTGTCCGCCTTGGCCTTCGCTAAAGCGACAGGTTTTTTACTTTCGGACGCCGCAATGGATCACGTAATTTCAACCCGCCCCGCCAGAACCCGCGCCTTGATGGATGCGCTGCAGCAACGCATCCTCGTTCTCGACGGCGCCATGGGCACCATGATCCAGCGCTACAAGTTGAGCGAGGCCGAGTATCGCGGCGCACGCTTCGCAGACTGGAAGTCAGACCTGCGCGGCAATAACGACCTGTTGACGCTGACCAAACCAGAGGTCATTCGTGAAGTTCACGCGGAGTATCTGGAGGCGGGTGCCGATCTTCTGGAAACCAACACGTTTAACTCGACGTCGATTTCGATGGCTGATTACCACATGGAATCGCTCGCCTATGAGTTGAACCTTGAGGGTGCGAAACTCGCGCGAGAAGTCGCCGATGGATTCTCCGCTAAGACGCCCGCCAAGCTGCGCTTTGTCGCGGGTGTGCTGGGGCCGATGAATCGTACGTTGTCACTTTCACCGGACGTCAACGATCCCGGGTTTCGCGCGGTGAACTTCGATCAGGTCAAAGATGCGTATCGCGAAGCGACGCGCGGTTTGCTCGACGGCGGTGCCGACATCATTTTGATCGAGACCATCTTCGACACGCTCAACGCCAAGGCGGCGATCTTTGCGGTCGAAGAAGAGTACGATGCGCGCGGTCTCGCACCCGAGCAGCGCCCACCGGTGATGATTTCCGGCACCATCACCGACGCATCCGGTCGCACGCTCTCAGGCCAAGTGGTTGAAGCGTTCTACAACTCGGTGCGCCACGCGAATCCGATCTCGATTGGTTTTAACTGCGCGCTCGGCGCCAAAGAGTTGCGACCGCACATCGAAGAACTCGCGCGCATCGCCGACTGCCGTGTGTCGGCGCACCCGAACGCTGGCCTGCCCAATGCGATGGCCGAATACGACGAACTGCCCGCGCAGACCGCAGCGTTTATCCGTGAATGGGCCGAAGCCGGTTGGCTCAACATCACGGGCGGCTGTTGTGGCACAACGCCGCAGCACATCAAAGCGATCGCCGATATCGTTGCGCCATTCGCGCCGCGTGCGTTGGGCAATAGCGCACCAACGATTGAAAAACGTTTGCGCCTGTCCGGCTTGGAGCCGCTCAACATCGGCGACGACTCGTTGTTCGTGAACGTTGGCGAGCGCACCAACGTGACCGGCTCGCGTGTGTTCGCCAAGCTGATTCTCAACGACGACTACAACGCCGCGTTGACCGTCGCCCGCCAGCAGGTCGAGAACGGCGCACAGATCATCGACATCAACATGGATGAAGCCATGTTGGATTCGCAGGCCGCGATGGTGAAGTTTCTGAATCTGATCGCCTCCGAGCCTGATATCTCGCGCGTGCCGATCATGATCGATTCGTCCAAGTGGAGCGTGATCGAGGCGGGGCTCAAGTGCGTGCAGGGCAAGGCCATTGTCAACTCGATCTCGATGAAGGAGGGCATACCTCAATTCATCGACGCCGCAAAGCTTTGCCGTCGTTACGGCGCCGCGATTATCGTCATGGCCTTCGACGAAAAAGGCCAAGCCGATTCGTATGAGCGCAAGATCGAAATCTGTACACGCTCTTACAAGATCTTGACCGAAGAAGTCGGCTTCCCACCCGAAGATATTATTTTTGACCCGAATATTTTTGCGGTCGCCACCGGCATCGAAGAGCACGCCTTGTACGGGCTCGACTTCATCCGCGCAACCGAGTGGATCCGCAAGAACCTGCCGTATGCCAAGATCAGTGGTGGCGTGTCGAACGTGTCGTTTTCATTCCGTGGCAACGAACCGGTACGCGAAGCAATCCACACCGCGTTTTTGTATCATGCCGGCAAGGCCGGCATGACCATGGGTATTGTCAACGCCGGGCAGCTTGGCGTTTACGACGATATCCCAAAGGATTTGTTGGAGCGCGTCGAGGACGTGCTATTCAATCGGCGTGACGATTCTACCGACCGTCTCGTCGCGTTTGCCGAACAGTACAAAGGTCAGAAGAAAGATCAGATTGAAGACTTGGCCTGGCGCAGTGAGCCGGTCGAGGCACGTCTCACGCATGCGTTGGTGCGCGGCATCACGCAATACATCGTCGAGGACACGGAAGTTTGTCGCGCCAAGATTCACGCGGCAGGCGGTCGCCCGATCAATGTCATCGAAGGGCCGTTGATGGACGGCATGAACGTGGTCGGCGATCTGTTCGGCGCGGGCAAAATGTTCCTGCCACAGGTGGTGAAGTCGGCGCGCGTGATGAAGCAGGCGGTGGCGCACTTAATTCCGTTCATCGAAGAAGAAAAGCGTCGGCTTGGCATTGAGAATGCCAAGGCGAAGGGCAAGATCATCATGGCGACGGTCAAGGGTGACGTCCACGACATCGGCAAGAACATTGTCGGGGTGGTGATGCAATGTAACAACTACGAGGTGGTCGATCTCGGTGTGATGGTGCCGGCGGAAAAGATTCTCAATGCTGCGATTGAACACAACGCCGACATCATCGGTCTCTCTGGCCTGATCACGCCGTCATTGGAAGAAATGGCGCACTTCGCCAAGGAGATGCAGCGCCTTGGTTTCACCATTCCGTTGTTGATCGGCGGTGCCACCACGTCACGCACACACACGGCGGTGAAGATCGAGCCGTTCTACAAGGGGCCGGTGGTATGGGTGCCGGATGCGTCGCGCGCGGTCGGTGTGTGCAGCAATTTGTTGAGCGATGAGTTGCGCGACAACTACGTCAACGAAGTGCGCGAAGACTACG
>Ga0209181_10005805_pt1 | contig 17649 bp, 13 predicted proteins | sample MAT05_FD_187208 | JGI IMG/M metagenome (GOLD analysis project Ga0209181, IMG submission 187208) | Freshwater microbial communities from Lake Fryxell liftoff mats and glacier meltwater in Antarctica - MAT-05 (SPAdes) (version 2) | ecosystem: Environmental > Aquatic > Freshwater > Ice > Liftoff...
AACCAGGCCGAGGCGCGGGCGGCGTTCGCCGCGCCCGCGCCGCCGACGCCGGCCGAGGCCGCCGACTTCGACCGCTTCTTCCGCGCGCTCGGCACCGCCCTCGCCGACCGCGACGAGGCCGCCGTCACCGGCCACTTCGACGCCGACCGGCTGACGACGGAGCTGGTGCGGTTCGGGGTTTTCGCCCGGCTGAAGGCCGCGGACACGCCGGCGAACCGCGCGGACGTGGCCCGCGGGTTCCGCTCCGCCGTCGGCAAGGCGCTCGTGGAGAACGAGTTCATGCGCTGGCAGTCGAGCCGGGTGCGGGCCATCCGCTGGGCCGCCGACGGCCGCGAGGCGGTGGTGATCGCCACCCACCGGACCGAGGTCGCCGGCGAGGAACTCGACCAGCGGATGCGGTGGTGGCTGGTCGGCCGGGCCGGCCACGGGTGGAAGGCCTACGACATCGAAGACCTGGACATGGGGTCGCGGGTCACGCAGATGCTGGCGGCGGTCGCCACGCCCGAGCTCGTCGCCGCCGGCCCCGCCGGGGTGGCCCGCATCCGGGACGCGGCGCTCGCCGTCCGCGAGGCGCAGATGGCGTGCATCCGCCCGGACGCGGTCGCCGCCGAGGAGGCGCTGGCCCGGGCGCGCGGGGTGGACTTGCCGGCGCCGGCCGCGGCCCTCCGGTCGGTGGCCGAAGCCGGCCTCGCCCTCCTCCGCCGCGACCACGCCGCCGTGCTGCGCCACCTGGACGAGGCCGACCGCTTCCAGCCCGGGATGCTCGGGACGAAGCCGCTGCGGGCGAGCGCGCTGAACTTCGCCGGCCGGCACGAGGAGGCGCTCGAGCAGGCCCGCGGGTACGTCGCCGAGCTCGGCCCGGACCCGGCCTCCCTCACCCAGTCCGGGTACGCGCTCGAGGCGCTCGGCCAGCCCGCCGAGGCCGCCGCCGACTACCGCCGGGCGCTCGACGAGTTCCCCGACCAGCTCGACTCCCTGTTCGGCCTCCGCCGGGTCCTGCCGCCGGAGGAGAAGGCCGAGGTCGGCGAGCGGCTGGCGAAGGCCCGCCACCCGGACCGGCTGTTCGACGAACTCCTGGACGACGCCCGCGACGACGACGACGACGCGGGGGCGGCGGCGCTGCTCGCCGGGCTGCGGAAGGCGCAGCCCGACCACCCGCGGGTGGCCGAGGAGGAGGTCCGCGAACTCGTCCGCGACGGGAAGTACGCCGAGGCGACGGCGCTCGTCCGGAGTCGCGGCACGGCCCTCCAGCCGCGGCCGCCGGTCGTGAACGCGTACCTGTTCGCCATGCTCGACGCCGGCCGGTCGGTCGAGGCGCTGGAGGGCGTGCCCGCGGCCCACGCCGGCGCGGCGTTCCAGTCGCTGGCGTTGTCACTGGACGGGCGCCGGTTCGACGAGAAGGACGACGCTCCTGACACGCACAAGGAGCAACGGGAGGCGCTATTCGCGGCGCGGCGGAAGCAGGCGCCGCGCGACCCGTGGGTCCGCTACTACGAGGCGAGCGCCCGCGAGAAGTCCAAGAACTACGACGAGGCCGCGAAGGGGTTCGCCGCCGCGGCCGCGGAGCTGACGGCGTGGGACGACGTGACCGACAACGACCGCGACCTGTACCGCATCCGCCGCGTGTCGGCGCTGTACCGGGCGAAGAATGGGCTGGAGGCGCTGCGGGAGGTCGGCCCCGCGAACAAGACCTTCCCCCAGCTCGGCTACCTGTACCTCGACGACCGCGACGCCGACGGCCTCGCGGCGCTGGTCGCCGCGCACGCCGGGCGGCAGCCGGCCGACCGGGCGGTGGTCTACTTCCGCGGCGAAGTCCACTGGCTGAAGGAAGAGTACGCCGCCGCCGCGAAGGCGTTCGGCGAGTACCGCCGCGGGGCGGACGAAAAGGACGACCCGTACGCGTTCGCGGCCGCCGACCGGGAGGTGCGGAGCTTCGTCCGGGCCGGCGACACCGACGGGGCGCGAGAGGCGGTCGGGTTGGCGAACCGGATGAACTGGCGGCACCGGGCGCTGATCGCCGCCGCGGGCGGCGACGCGGCCGAACTCGGCCGGGTGCTGGAGGAGCAGGCGGACCAGCCGGGCGGCGTCGGCTCGCTGTACTACGACGACGACTTCACCCGGCGGTTCGCGGCCCCGGCGTTCGAGGCGCTGCGGCGGAAGTACCCGGACCCGCGGCCGCCGCTCCCGGGGGGTCCGGTCGGGTAGAATGCGGCGGGTCGGGGCGTCGGCCCCGGTATCCGGCTCGGGGCTTCAGCCCGGAGGGCGCCTTCGCTAGCCCCGGGCGGAAGCCCGGGGCGGCCTACGAGGTGAACCGGGGGCGTGACACCACGAACTCCGCCCACGCCCGCCCGGGGCTTCCGCCCCGGGCTAGCGAAGGCGCCCTCCGGGCTTGAAGCCCCGAGCCGGAAACCGGGGGCCGGACATCCCCGGCTCGCCGGGACACCCGCGCCACGTCTGGACACCCGCCGCCCTCGGGCCGACAATCACCAATCGCCCCACGTCCCGCGCCGCGACAGGACGCCTCATGGCCCGCGACCCGACCCCCGACGACGCCCAGGACCTGTTCACCCGCGGCCACAAGGCCCTCGCCGACCGGCAGTTCCTGGAGGCCGTCGAGTGCTTCTCCCGGGCCATCACCCTCCGCCCCGACGTGTCCGCGGGCTACCGCTACCGGGCCTACGCGTTCCTCGAACTCGGCGACCGCGTCCGCGCCCTCAACGACCTCGACCAGGCCGTGCGGCTGAAGCCCGACGACCCCCAGGCCTACGCCGACCGCGCCGCCGAGCTCTACACCCAGAAGGCGTTCGACCAGGCCGTCGCCGACTGCGACCGCGTGCTCGACATCGACCCCGGCCGCGCCCCGATCCGGGCGCTGCGCGGCCGGTGCCACGCCGCCCGCGGCGACTCCCCCGCCGCCCTCGCCGACTACGCCGAGGCCGTCGAGGCCGACCCCGAGAACGCCCCGCGCGTCCTCCTGTGGCGGGCCGCCCTGCGGTTCGAGACCGAGGACTACGCCGCCGCCGAGGCCGACTGCACGGCGGCGCTCCAGCACCAGCCCGACGACGCCGACGCGTACCACCTCCGCGGCGCCGTCCGCCAGCAGGCCGGCGACGGCGACGGGGCGGAGGACGACTTCTCGGCGGCCGTGGCCCGCGACCCGGGGCACGGCCCGGCCCGGCTCGGCCGGGCGGTGTGCCGGTTCCTCCGCAAGGACTTCGCAGGCGTCGTCGCCGACTGCGACGCGGCCATCCGGCTGCTGCCGAACTCGGCCCGGGTGTTCGAGCTCCGCGGGTCGGCGCTAAAGATGTTGGGGCGGCCGGACGAGGCGCTGCACGACTTCGACGAGGCGGTCCGCCTCGCCCCGCAGGCGGCGATGCCGTTCAACTACCGGGCCGGGGCGCACTACGCCCGCAGGGACTACGCCGCCGCCGCCCGCGACCACCTGGAGGCGCTGAAGCGCGACCCGCGCAGCGCCGCCACGTTCAACCAGCTCGGCTGGGTGTGGGCGACGTGCCCCGACCCGGACGTGCGGAGCGGCCCGCGGGCGAAGGAGTGCGCCACCCGCGCCTGCGAGCTCACGGAGTGGGCCGAGGCCGGCTACCTGGACACGCTGGCCGCGGCGAGCGCCGAGTGCGGCGAGTTCGACGAGGCCGTGCGCTGGCAGGAGAAGGCGCTGGGGCTCGTGGCCGGCGACGCGGCGAAGGAGGCGGACTACGAGACGCGACTGGAGTTGTACCGCCGGGGGAAGCCCGCCCGGGTCGAGGGCGGGCTCGGGGATTGACGCGCGGCCGGGGGGTGTGGCCGGGTGCGGGGGGGTAGGCGGGAGAGTGCCGACAGCCGCTTCACTTACTCGCCAGCCTTCTCGGGGGTCTTGTCGGGGGTCTTGTCGGGGGTCTTGCCCTTCTTCGTGCCCTTGTTCGTCCCCTTGGACGTGCCCTTGCTCGTCCCCTTGGACGTGGCCTTCGGGACGTCCCGCTCCTGGCCGGTGGCCATCCCGGAGTAGGAGACGAGCGCGAACGAGAAGGCGAGAGCGGTCAGCGCGGCGAGGCGGCGGATCATCAACGAACCTCCGAGATCGGTGGACAGGGGGAGCCGGTCACACGCGACCGGCCGAGACATACTAACCCCGCCCCCCGCCGCGGGTAGTGGGAATTCTCGAAAGTTGTTCATGTTCCTGCGCCGCGGGGCGAACGGTGGTCCGATCAATGCTTCCCAGGCTACCCAGACCAACGAGGCGAGCCGACCGCCGTCAGGCGGCGGGTGACATTCTTCACCCGCCGCCTGACGGCGGTCGGCTCGCCAGAGCTATTCCGCGCCAGATCACGACCACCCAGCGGGCCGCCGCCCACAGCATCAGCACGCACACGCTCGCCACCACGAACACCGTCAGCCCGGCGTTCAGGTAGCCGCTCAGCTGCCCCTTCTCGATCTCGGCGGCGAACGGACCCGTCACCATCTTCGCGGCCGCGGTCAGCGTCGTCGTCGCCACGAACAGCATCGGCAGCAGCGTCACCCAGGCGTAGCGGGCCTTGCCGTTGTTCACCAGCCACGTCGTCACCAGCGTCAGCGCCAGCACCGCGAGAATCTGGTTGGCGATGCCGAACATCGACCAGATGGTCAGGATGGTCCCGCCGCGCACCAGCAGCGCCCACGCGGCGGTGACCAGCGCGCTGGCGATGATCGCCCCCGGCAGCCAGTCGGGCCGCGCGAGCGGCGCGTACACGCGGCCGGCCGTTTCTTGCAGCAGGAAGCGGGCGATGCGGGTGCCGGCGTCGATGGTGGTGAGGATGAACAGCGCCTCGAACATGATGGCGAAGTGGTACCAGTACTTCAGCAGCCAGTCGCCGGTGACGCCGAGCCAGCGGAAGGCCTGCTCGAAGATCACCGACATCCCCACCGCCAGCGTCACCGCCCCGCCCGTCCGGCCGCGCAACGACTCGCCGCCGACCTTCTCCTCGACGGTGCCCAGGTCCAGGTGCGCGGGCGAATCGACGCCCGCGGCGTGGAGCCGGTCGCCGGCCTCGGGCGGCAGCTTCGGGCGGGTGCCGTACAGCTCGTCGACCTGTTTCACCTGCGCCTGGAACTGCGGGGCGCGGTCGATGGCGACGTTGATGTCGTAGTACAGGTCCGGCGGCAGGGCCGCGGCGGCGACCAGCGCCGTGACGCCGACCAGCCCCTCAATGAGCATCGAGCCGTAGCCGATGGTGCGGATGTGGCTCTCCTTCTCAATCATCTTCGGCGTCGTGCCGCTGGACACGAGCGCGTGGAAGCCGCTGATCGAGCCGCACATGATGCAGATGAACACGAACGGGAAGATGTGACCGGGGAAGGTCGGGCCGCCTTCGAGGAACACCGTGTTGATCGGCGGCGCCTGGAGCGGCGGGTTCGCCACGATGACGCTGACGACGAGCAGCCCGACGGTGCCGATCTTGAGGAAGCTGGAGAGGTAGTCGCGCGGGCCGAGGAGCAGCCACACCGGCAGCACCGCGGCGATGAAGCCGTAGGCGGCGAGGGCGAGGATCGTCTGGTCGCGGGTGAGGGAGAACCACGCCCCCATTGTCGACCGCGACACCGGTTCACCGAGGACTACGGCGCCGAGCGTGAGTACGCCGCCGATGAGCGACGCCTCGACGACGCGGCCGGGGCGGATGCGGTACATCCACAGGCCGACGAGCAGCGCGATCGGGATGGTCGCGGCGATGGTGAACGTGCCCCACGAGCTGCCGGGGACCACCTGCACGCAGCCGCCGGGGAGGGTGTAGACCGTCGAAATCCACCGCTGTTCGTCCCGCTCCTCGACCTCCCGCTTGTGGTCGGGCAGGTGCGGGCAGCGGACGCGGAACCCTTCCGGCCGCTTGCTCGGCGCGCTCCCGACGGCGTAGCGCACCTCGCACCCGGGGGGGAAGTCGAGGAGCGCGCCGCCGTCCGCGGTCTCGGCCACCGCGGCGTGCTGCATCGGCGGCTCGGTCTTGTCCCCGTCGGTCACGACCGCCGGGCCGACGGGCGGAATCGTCACCGTCATCCCCGCGGCGAGTTTCACGTCCTCGCCGCCGAGCGCCTTCACGACCACGAAGCCGAGGCCGGCCAGGGCGATCACCACGATGAACAGGATGGCGATCGAGGCGATCACGGCAGCCGGGAAGCCGAGCTCGTGTCGGGCGATCTCGGCCAGCGACTTGCCGTCGCGGCGGACGCTCGCGGCCAGCACGAGCATGTCCTGCACCGCCCCCGCCAGGCACACGCCGATGACGAGCCACACCAGCCCGGGGGCGTAGCCGTACTGGATGGCGAGCACCGGGCCGATCAGCGGCCCCGCACCGCTGATGGCCGCGAAGTGGTGGCCGAACAGCACCCACTTGTTCGTCGGGTGGTAGTTCTGGCCGTCGTTAAAGCGGTGCGCCGGCGTCACGCGGCTGTCGTCGAGCGCGGCCACCTTCGCGGCGAGGAACGCCGAGTAGTAGCGGTAGGCGACGGCGAGGACGCACAGCACCACGATCATGACCGGCATGGCGTGGAGGATGAACCGCCCGGTGACGGGGTCGGTGTGGTACAGGGCGACGGCGAACGGCGGCATGGGGAGGTTCCGCGCGGGGGGTGAGAACAGGGTACGCGGTACACGAAACCCGGCGAGCCGACCGCCGTGAGGCGGCGGGTGAGTTATGCGTCACCCGCCGCCTCACGGCGATCGGCTCGCCGGGCGAGCCGTGGCACCGTGTTTGCTCAGTTCCTGTACGGTAACGAAACCCGAGGATCAACCGCGATGAAAGCGAAGCCCGCGACGGGCAGCCTGTTCGCCACCCGCCACGACCTGTCGGCCGACGCCCGGGGGCACGTCGTCGCCATGCTCAACCGGCAGCTCGCCACGCTCACCGACCTGTTCACCCAGACGAAGCACGCCCACTGGAACGTGAAGGGGCCGAACTTCTATAGCCTTCACCTCATGTTCGACACCCTCGCCGAAGGGCTCGACCCGCTCATCGACGACACCGCCGAGCGGATCACCGCCCTCGGCGGCGCCGCGAAGGGGACCGCCCGCATGGCGGCGTCGAACACTCGGATCGACGAGTTCCCCGAGGGGACGCACGCCGGGTTGGACGTGGTGAACGTGCTGGCCGACCGCTACGCGACCGCCGCCCGGGAGGCGCGCAACGGCATCGCCCAGGCCGACGAGCACGGCGACGCCGGGACCGCCGACCTCCTGACCGAAATCGTCCGCTACCTGGACAAGTCGCTGTACTTCCTGGAGTCGCACCTCCAGGCCGACGAGCAGTAACGCCCGGGGACGGCCGTCCCCGGGCTTTCTTCCTGAGGGTCCGCATGTCGCTCGCCTACACCGACACCGCCGCCGGGCCGACGCTCGTCTTGCTCCACGCCTTCCCGCTGGACCGACACATGTGGAAGCCGCAACTCGCGGCGCTGGCCGGCACCGCCCGCGTCATCGCCCCGGACCTGCCCGGCTTCGGCAAGTCGCCGCTGCCGCCGGAGCCGTGGTCGGTCGACTCCGCGGCCGATTCGGTGGCCGCGCTGCTGGACACGCTCGGGCTGAGCGGCCGGGTCGTGGTCGGCGGGCTGTCGATGGGCGGGTACGTGGCGATGGCCTTCGCCCGCCGCTTCCCCGACCGCCTCGCCGGCCTCATCCTCGCCGACACCCGCGCCGAACCCGATGACGCCGCTGCGAAGGAGAACCGCGACAACCTGATCGCCACGGCCCGCGCGGACGGCTCGGGGGCAATCATCGACGCGATGCTGCCGAAGCTGCTCGGGGAGGAGACGCGGGCGAAGCGGCCTGGCGTCGCGGAGACGGTGCGGGCGCTGGGGGCGAAGCAGAACCCCGAAGCCGTCGCGGCGGCACTCGCGGCCCTCCGCGACCGACCCGACGCCGGCCCCGGCCTGGATTCCCTCACGGCACCGCTGCTCGTCCTCGTTGGCGAACACGACGCGGTCACGCCGCCGACGCTGGCCGCGGCGATGGCCGGCCGCGTCTACGGCAGCGAGCTGGTGACCGTCGCGGGGGCGGGGCACCTGTCGAACCTGGAAAACCCGGACGAGTTCAATGCCGCGGTCGCGCGCTTCCTCGCGGAGCGGACCCCGGCGGGGAAGCCGGCGCGGGCGTAAGAAAGCGTAGGCGAGCCGTGGGCCGTGAGGCCCCGGGTGAGGCGCTAAGGCGCTTCACCCGGGGCCTCACGGCCCACGGCTCGCCATTTATCGCGATGCCCGCCGGCGGAGCCACGCCCCGACCGACTTCCCGCGCTTGACGAACAGCACGTACAGCATCACCGGCGTCGCCACGCAGCCGAGCCACAGGAGGAGATCGACCGGCGGGAATTTCGGCGCCGACCCGGCCTCGCGCCACACCTCGACCGTGCCCTTGCGGGTGGCGAACTCGCCGAGCAGCATTCCCACGCCGGTCAGCAACAGCCCCACCATCACGTCGACGACCAGTTCCAACGCCCGCCCGCGCTCGACCGGCACCGGCTTCGGCCCCGCCACGACGGCGGACCGCTTCCGGGGCGCCGGCGGCTCGGTCGCACCGACTGCGGACGGCTCCAGGTCCGGTTTCGGGAACAGGTCCACGGAGTCTTGAGGATCGGGTACATCGCGAGAGCCGGTAGCTCGGGTGCGGAGGTCGTCCGAGTCCGGGAACAGGTCAACCGTACCCACCACGCCCGGCGGGTCGAACGGCGGCACCGGCGGCTCGGGGTCGGTGCTGACTTCCGGCACGACCAGCCGCTGCGCGCACCCCTTGCAGAGCAGCGACAGCCGGGCCAGCGCCTCCGGGACGTGGTACTCGCGGCCGCAGTTCGTGCAGGTGAACCGAATCACGGGCGGCACCGGGTGGGAGCGACGTTGCGATGATACCCGCCGCGGGCCGGTCGGGGGAATCGTGCGGGTTCGGTTATCCGCGCCGCCGCCGCGCGGCGTCCGCCACGACCCGCAAGACCGCGACAGGCGGACGCCCGCGCGCGGGTTCTCAGATTCTCCTCATTTCGCACTTGACACCCCGCCGCGGGCCGCGTCTACTGGCCTCAATCTCGTGACGGGGCCGACTCGCACCCAGCCCCCTCCCGATCCATTCGCCAGAGTTGCGTCCGTTCACCCGGCCGGCCCGGGGGAGCCTCGTCGTGGCCCGCGCCCGTGGGTTCTCGTTCCTCGAAACCGTCGTCGCGGCGGCCCTGGTACTCGTCGTGCTCGGGCTTCTAATCCCGGCCGTGACGAAGGTCCGCGCCGCGGCGGCGCGGGCGCGCTGCGTCAGCCACCTGAAGCAGATCGGCACCGGCCTCCTCACCTACCACGACGCCCGCGGCCACTTCCCCGCCGGCGGCTCGTCCGCCCCGCACCTCGCCGCCGCCACGCCGACGGCCCGCGAGGCCGGCGGGTGGTCGTGGGCCTACGTGCTGTTACCGCACCTCGGCCACGACCGGCTGTACCGCGACGCCGACCCCGAGGCCGTCCGCCGCGGGGCGGTGGACGTGTACCTGTGCGCCGCCCGCCGCACCGCGGCCGACCGCTCCGGGCTGGCGAAGATCGACTTCGCGGTCAACGGCGCCGCCGACCCGGAGCGGCCGACCGGCGTGATCGCGCCGACGGGCGTGCCGCCGCTGCGCTTGTGCGACTTGGCCGGCGGCACCGGCGGTGTGGTGGTGTTCGCCGGGAAGCGGCTCAACCTCGCCGCGCTCGGCACCAGCCGCGACGACGACGACAGCTTCGCCACGGCCGGGTGGGGTACGGACTACGAGGTGTACCGCACGGCCGCGGTGCCGCCGGCGCCGGACGTGAACGAACCGGGGAATCTGGAACCACGGGCGGGGTTCGGGTCGTCTCACCCCGGCGTGTTCTGTGCCGGGTTCGCGGACGGGTCGGTCCGGCCGCTGCGCTACACGATCGACCCGGACGTGTGGCAGCGGGCGTGCCTGCGCTCCGGTACGCCGACGCCGCCGAGCCCGAACAACGACTGACGGGTTCAAAGCCCGGGGACGGCCGTCCCCGGGCTTTCGGCCGTACGCCATGAACTTGCCCGTTCCCCCCGGCCGCCCCGTCGGGTATGCTGACGGATGACCCGCCCCCGCCTTCCCCCGATCCGACCCCGCCATGCCTCTGCCGCCTCTCTCCCGCCTGGCCCCGGCGGTCCTCCTGCTGATTCCCGCGCCGGCCCGCGCGGCCGACCCCGTGGACTTCGCCCGCGACGTGCGGCCGCTCCTCTCGAACAGCTGCTTCAAGTGCCACGGCCCCGCCAGCCAGATGGGGAAGGTCCGCCTCGACACCCGCGACGCCGCCGTGAAGTCCGGCGCGATCGTGCCGGGGAGCCCGGACAAAAGCCTCCTGGTGGAGCGCGTCTGCGAGCCGAACGACGACGCCCGCATGCCGCCTGCCGAAGCCGGTGCGCGGCTGACGGCGGACCAGGTGAAGATGCTGAAGCAGTGGATCGCCGAGGGGGCCGAGTACAAGCCGCACTGGGCCTTCCAGCGCGTCCAGCGGCCGGCGGTGCCGAACATCAAGACACCGCTCCCGAACCCGATCGACGCCTTCGTCCTGGCGCGGCTGGAGAAAGCCGCCCTCACGATGTCCGTGGAGGCCGACCGGGCCACGCTGCTGCGCCGCGTCACGCTCGACCTCACCGGGCTGCTGCCGACGCCGGCCGAGGTGCAGGCGTTCCTCGAAGACCGGTCGCCGGACGCCTTCGAGAAGACGGTCGATCGGCTGCTGGCGTCGCCGCACTACGGCGAGCGGCAGGCCCGCCACTGGCTCGACATGGCCCGCTACGCCGACAGCAACGGCTACACCATCGACGGCCCCCGGTCCATCTGGCCGTACCGCGACTGGGTCATTCGCGCCCTGAGCGCCGACCTGCCGTTCGACCAGTTCACGACGCACCAGCTGGCCGGCGACCTGCTGCCGAACGCCACGCTCGACCAGAAGGTCGCCACCGGCTTCCACCGGAACACGTCGTTCAACGAGGAGCGCGGCACCGACCCGGAGCAGTTCCGCGTCGAGCGCACCGTGGACCGGGCGAACACCACCGGGGCCGTGTGGCTCGGCCTCACCGTCGGCTGCGCCCAGTGCCACACCCACAAGTACGACCCGATCACGCACCACGATTACTTCCGCTTCTACGCCTTCTTCGACTCGTGCGACGAGCCGACGATGCCGATGGGCGGCAACGCGGCGATGGAGGCCACGATCACCAAGCTGAACCACATGGAGGCGTGGATTCAGAAGAACGGCGGCAGCCGCGAGGACATCGATCTGGTCAAGGCCGAGATCAAGCGGGTGCAAGGGAAGGTGACGACCACGCTGGTGATGCGCGAACGGCCCGTGGCACGGGTGACGAACGTGCAGGTCCGCGGCGACTTCCTCCGCAAGGGGGACGCGGTGCAGCCTGGGTTCCCGCCCGCCCTCGGCGCCACGCCCGCCGGGAAGCGACTGAGCCGCCTCGACCTGACGCGCTGGCTGACGAGCCGCGACAACCCGCTGACCGCCCGCGTGACGGTGAACCGCGAGTGGCAGAAGTTCTTCGGCCGCGGCCTCGTCGAGACGGAAAACGACTTCGGCATGCAAGGGAGCCTGCCGACGCACCCCGAACTGCTGGACTGGCTGGCCGTCGAGTTCATGGAGGGGCAGCGCTGGTCGATGAAGAAGCTCCATCGGCAGATCGTCACGAGCGCGACGTACCGGCAGGCTTCCTACCTACGCCCGGAGCTGGCGCAAAAGGACGCGCGGAACCTGTTGCTGGCCCGGCAGTCGCGGCTGCGGCTGGAAGCCGAGGTGATCCGCGACGCGGCGCTGACGGCGAGCGGCAAGCTGAACACGAAGGTCGGCGGCCCGGGGGTGTACCCGCCGCAGCCGAAGGAGGTGTTCGCGTTCACGCAGAGCCAACGGACGTGGCCCGAGAGCAAGGGGCCGGACCGCTACCGCCGCGGCGTGTACACGTACATCTGGCGGCAGAGCCAGCACCCGCTGTTGACCACGTTCGACGGCGCCGACGCCCAGACCGCGTGTACGAAGCGGAACCGCAGCAACACGCCGCTGCAGGCGCTCCACCTGGCGAACGACCCGGTGTTCGTGGAGCTGGCGACGGAGTTGGGCCGCCGCGTGGAAAAGGACGGCGGCGCGGACGACGCCGCGCGGGTGCGCTTCGCCTACCGGGCGTGCTTCGGCCGCGACCCGACGACGCAGGAGGCGGCGCGGGTGCTCGCGTACCTGGAGGCGCAGCGCCGCACCAACGCGGCGACGGCGTGGCCCGCGACGGCGCGGGTGCTGATGAACCTGGACGAGTTCATCACCCGGGAGTGAAGCCGCTGTCTTCGTAGGTCGGGCCGAGTCTTCGAGGCCCGACGCGGGGCGCGAATGGCGCACGATGAAAGCCCCGTACCGACGGCCCCGCTTGGTTTCCTCAACAGGTGGTCCGCGCCCCGCGTCGGGCCTCGAAGACTCGACCCGACCTACAAGACCGAGCCAAGACCCGAGCCATGACCCCCCGCGACCCTCTCCTCGCCGCCACCCGCCGTCACTTCTTCCGCGACTGCGGGGTCGGCGTCGGTTCCATCGCGCTGTCCGCGCTGCTGAACCGCGACGCCGACGCGCAACCGCGCCGCGACCCGCTCGCGCCGAAGGCGCCGCACTACCCCGCGAAGGCGAAAGCGGTCATCTTCCTGTTCATGGCCGGGGCGCCGAGCCAGCTCGAACTCTTCGAGCCGAAGCCGGAGCTGAACCGCCTCAGCGGGCAGGTGGTGCCGCAGTCGTTCACCCAGGGGAAGCGGTTCGCGTTCATCAAGGGGGACGCCAAGCTCCTCGGCACGCGCCGCTCGTTCAGCAAGGCCGGCCAATGCGGCATGGACATCTCGGAACTCTTCCCCCGACACCGCGAGATCGCCGACGATCTCTGCTGGGTGCGGTCGATGAAGACGGACGTGTTCAACCACGGCCCGGCGAAGTGCTTCGTGAACACCGGCAGCCCGCAGTTCGGCCGGCCGAGCATGGGCTCGTGGCTCACCTACGGCCTCGGCAGCGCGTCCGACTCGCTCCCGGGGTTCGTGGTGCTCCAGTCCGGGCCGCGGGGTCCGCGCGGCGGGGCGGCGCTGTACTCGGCCGGGTTCCTGCCGAGCGTCCACCAGGGGGTGCCCTTCCTCCGCGGCCCGAGCCCGATCCTCGACCTCGCCCCGCCGCCCGGATTCGACAACCGCCGCCAGGGCGAGTTCACCGACGCCGTCCGCGACCTGAACCGGTTGCGGCGCGACGCCACCGCCGACCCCGAGATCGACACCCGGATCGCCGCATACGAGATGGCCTACCGGATGCAGACGGCCGCCCCCGAGCTGATGGACCTGTCGAAGGAAACCCGCCGCACGCTGGACAGCTACGGCGTCGAGCCCGGCCGGCCGAGCTTCGCCGCGAACTGCCTCCTGGCCCGCCGGCTGGTCGAGCGCGGGGTGCGCTTCATCCAGCTGTACCACACCGACTGGGACCACCACGGCGGCAGCCTCGACCTGACCCGCCCGCTGGAGAACATCTGCCGCGAGGTAGACGGCCCGTGCGCCGCGCTCGTGAAGGATTTGAAGCAGCGCGGCATGTTGGACGACACACTGGTGGTGTGGGGCGGCGAGTTCGGACGGACGCCGATGGGCGAGTCGCGCGAGACGATCGGCCGCGACCACCACATCGACGCCTACACGATGTGGCTGGCCGGCGGCGGCGTGAAGCGCGGCCTGCTGTACGGCCGGTCGGACGAGATCGGCTACAACGTGGTCGAGAACCCCGTCCATGTCCACGACCTGCAGGCGACGATCCTCCACCTGATGGGCATGGACCACACGAAGCTGACGTACCGCTTCCAGGGCCGCGACTACCGCCTGACCGACGTTCACGGCAACGTGGTGCGCGAACTGTTGGCCTGAAACAATGAGGGATTGGCCGCAAAAAGGCACAAAAGACACAAAAAGGAAGCGAAGACAGAACAAGATTTTGGATCAGGATTTGTTTTAATTTTGTGTCTTTTGTGCTTTTTTGCGGCCAATCCGTCTTCGGCTCGGAGTCCGCCCCATGCTCCGCGTGCAGGTCACCCGCCGCGACTTCCTCCACGCCGGCTCCGTCGCCGCCGCTTGCGGCGTTGCCGGCGCCGCACCGCCGCGAGCGGCCCCGGCGAAGTCCATCCTCCTCCTCGACCTGTTCGGCGGGCCGAGCCACATCGACACGTTCGACCCCAAGCCGAACGCCCCCGCCGAGGTCCGCGGCGAGTTCAGCAGTATCGCCACCGCCCTCCCCGGCTTCCGCGTCTGCGAGCACCTGCCGGAACTCGCCCGCCGCATGAACCGCTTCGCCACCATCCGCACCGTCAGCCACCGGTACAACTCGCACAACCCGTACGGCGTCATGACCGGCTACGACGGCGGCCAGGACCAGACCGACTACTTCGCCCGGCCGACGAACCACCCGAGCGTGGCGACCGTGTGCCGCTACTTCGGCCTCGGCCGCGGCACCGACCTGCCTGGGTACGTCATGCTGCCGGCGGCCCCCGGCTACACGCAGGGCCTCCGCCGCGCCGGCCCCTACGGCGGCTACCTCGGCACCGCCTACGACCCCGTCTTCGCCACCGCCGACGAGCACAAGCGCGACGACCTCGGCGACGCCAAGGACTTCTACAGCCACACCACCATCCCCGGCGGCGAGCCGCGCCTGCCGCGGCTCGACGGCAACCTCTCGCTCGACGCGCTGAACACCCGCCGCACGCTGGCGCAACAGATCGACAACGCCGCCGCCGCGCTCGACGCCCGCGGCCACGCCGCCCGCCGCGACGCCGCGTTCGACCTGCTCGTCTCGCCGACGGCGCGTTCCGCCTTCGACCTGTCCCGCGAGCCGACCCGGGTGCGCGACCGCTACGGCGCCGGCCTGTTCGGCCAGAGCGTACTGCTGGCTCGGCGCCTCATCGAAGCCGGGGTGACCTTCGTGACTGTCCACACCGAGGCGAAGCCGAACGGCCACTGGGATACGCACAACAACAACTTCAAGATGCTGCAACACGTCCTGCTGCCGTTCCTCGACAAGGCCTTCTCCGCGCTGCTCGACGACCTCGACGAACGCGGCCTGCTCGACAGCACGCTCGTGGTCGTGACCGGCGACATGGGGCGGACACCGAAAGTGAACGGCGCCGCCGGCCGCGACCACTGGCCGCAGTGCGGCTTCTGCCTGTTCGCCGGCGGGGGCACGAAGCCGGGCGTCGTCCACGGCACGTCCGACAAGATCGGCGCGTACCCGGCCGACCACCCGGTGTCGGCCGGCGACCTGGTGGCGACGATGTACCAACTCGTCGGCGTCGACCCGGAGGCGATGGTGCCGGACTTCACGAACCGCCCCACGCACGTGAGCCACGGCGGCCGGCCGGTGACAGCGGTGACGAAATGAATGGCCCCGATTTTTTGACGGGATGAACAGGAAAGACAGGATGAAATCCAAGACCGAATTCAGTGTTCTGTTCTGATCTATTCCTGATTTCATCCTGTCTTTCCTGTTCATCCCGTCAAAAAATGCCTTCCTGCTTTGGAGCGCGCCCATGCTGACGATCGGCGACACCACCCGCCACGGCCGCCGCGACTTCCTCCGCGTCGGCGGGCTCGCCGGCGGCGTACTCACACTGCCGGGACTCGTCCGCGGCGGCGCCCCGCTGTCGAGCGGGAACCGACCCGTCACCGACAAGTCGGTCATCTTCCTGTTCCTCCACGGCGGCCCGAGCCAGATCGAAACCTTCGACCCCAAGATGACCGCCCCCGCGGAAATCCGCTCGGCCACCGGCGAGGTGCAGACCGCCATCCCGGGCGTCACCTTCGGCGCGTCGTTCCCCGAACTGGCCCGGCGGGCCGACCGGTTCACCGTGGTGCGGTCGTTCGCCACCGGCGACGGCAACCACGACATCAAGCCGGTGGTCGGCAAGGACACGTTCGGGGCGAACCTCGGTTCCGCCTACGCGGCCGTGGCCGGCGGCGTGAACCCGGACACGTCGCTCCCCTCCAACGTGCTGCTGTTCCCGCGCGCGGTGGACCCCGAGGCCGGCCCCGGGCAGGCGAACTTCGGCCGGTTCAACAGCAACGGCCCGTTCGGCGCCGGGGCGATTCCGTTCCAGCCCGAGGGCGACACCGGCCTCCGCGCCGACATGCGGATCAACCTGCCGCTGGCGCGCGTCAACGACCGCCGCTCGCTGCTGACCGCGTTCGACGCCGCCCGCGTGGTCGGCGACGAGGCGGGTGGCCTCGACAGCACCCGCGAGCGCGCCTTTACCGTGCTGACGAGCGGCATCGGCGACGCCTTCGACCTGTCGAAGGAGGACGCCCGCACGGTGGCGCGGTACGACACCGCGACCCGCGTGAACGTGGCGGCGATCGACAAGAAGTGGAACAACCACAAGCACTACGCGGACAACGCCCGCACCCTGGGGAAGCTGCTTCTACTGGCCCGCCGGCTGTGCGAGCGCGGGGCCGGGTTCGTGACGGTGACGACGAACTTCGTGTGGGACATGCACGCGGACGTGAACAACGCCACGATGCGAGAGGGGATGAGCTACATGGCCCCGCCGCTGGACCACGCGGTGAGTGCGTTCCTGGACGACGTGCGGGCGCGTGGCCTGGAGGACAAGATTCTGCTGGTGGCGTGCGGCGAGATGGGCCGGACGCCGAAGATCAACCGCAACGGCGGCCGCGACCACTGGGGCGGCCTGGCCCCGCTGCTGCTGGCGGGCGGGGGCTTGCGAATGGGTCAGGTGATCGGCCAATCCGCCCGCGACGCGGGCACGCCGGCGACGAACCCGATCCGCATCCCGCACCTGCTCGGCACGGTGATGCACACGCTGTTCGACGTGGGCCGCCTCCGCGTGGCTCGCGGCGTCGGCCGCGAGGTGATGCAGCTCGCGGACCTCGAGCCCATCCCGGGGCTTCACGGGTAGCGTAGTGCGGTAGAATGTGGCGTGTCGCCGGAGGTCCGACCCATGATCGAACTGACCACGGAACAGGCCGTCGCGATGGCAGAACAGACGGCCCCGTTACAGCTCACCGACCCCCGCACGGGAGAGGTGTACGTGCTCATCCGAAAGACCGTCTACGATCTGACCTGTCGGATCGTCGGAGGGCCGGGGAAGGCGTGGAACGACGACTGCGACGACGACCTCATCCGGAAGCCCGCATGAACCGGGGCGACGTGGTCCAGGTGGACTGGCCGTTCACGGACCTGACGGGGTCGAAAGCGCGGCCCGCCGTAGTCGTCCGCTCCGACTTCCTCACCGGGCCCGTCGACGACACGGTCCTGGTGAAGATCACCGGGTCGTCCTACGGCGTGCCCGGGACCGAGGTTCGCCTCGACCCGGCCGTCGAGACCACGTCCGGTCTGAGCAAGGTCTGCTACGCCTGCTACTACGCGATCCTGACGCGCGACGAGGCCGTCCTCGGACGGGTCGTTGGCTCCCTGTCGCTGGCCGCGATGCAGGAAATCGAAATCTGCCTGATGACGGTGCTGGAGATTCCTTGATACCGGATGGCGGTGATGCATCGGAACGAAGCTCGTTGACGAGACGCTGGAGAAGATGACGTTCGACTATCCGAAGGTCGGCGTGAAGTACGACGAGGGGACGGGGGAATGGAACGAGAGCCCATTCCCCAAGACGCCGAAAGG
>Ga0209181_10005806_pt1 | contig 17645 bp, 17 predicted proteins | sample MAT05_FD_187208 | JGI IMG/M metagenome (GOLD analysis project Ga0209181, IMG submission 187208) | Freshwater microbial communities from Lake Fryxell liftoff mats and glacier meltwater in Antarctica - MAT-05 (SPAdes) (version 2) | ecosystem: Environmental > Aquatic > Freshwater > Ice > Liftoff...
CGCACAGCAAGTCCTGGCAGACCTGTGGTATCTACGACGTCGAGTTCCCCAAGGAGCGCGGCGTGCATTCCATGGAGCACGGCGCGGTGTGGATCACGTACACCGCTGGCATGCCCGCTGCCGATCTCGCGGTGCTACAGGCCTTCGTCGAGAACGGCAAGGAAGTACTGGTCAGCCCGTTCACCGGCCTGCCGACTCCGATCGTCGCCTCGGCGTGGGGCAAGCAGTTGCAGCTGGAATCGGTCAACGACCCGCGCCTCGCTCAGTTCGTGAAGACGTTCGACGACGGCCCGCAGACGCCCGAGAAGAACACCCCCTGCGCCCAGGGCACCACCGACACCGACTAACAGACCGACCTGCCCGCAGCTTTTGGCATCCTCTGCCGCCCATGGGCGGGCTTTCATGTCGAAAGCGGCACGCTTACTCGCCCTTGGGCGGCAAAAGGTGCCCACTCGGCAGCTACCAGTCCGGCCGGTCGGGGGAGCCGTCCTCGTCGTCGTCGGGCAGCACCAGGTCCCAGCGGTCGCGGCAGTCCTCGCAGCGGTAGGCAACGATGTCGCCGGGCAACCAGATGCCGTCCTCCGTGGGGTGGGTCAGCAGGTGGCAACGGCCGCCGCAGTCGACGCAGATGATGGTGGGTTCCGGCTGCAGCACGCCCGTAGTCTGGCCGAGATGGAAGCGGTGACGGTATGCGAGTGATTTCCGGCGAGTTCGGTGGGCGGCGTTTGGTGACGCCCGAGGGTGAGACCACGCGACCGACAACCGACAAGACCCGCGGTGCAGTGTTCAACTCTCTGTCCAGCATGGGCATTCTCGATGGCGCGGTCGTTGCGGACCTGTACGCGGGTTCGGGTGCGTTGGGTATCGAGGCCATCTCCCGCGGCGCTGCCGAGTGCGTCTTCGTCGAGCGTGACCGGTTCGCGCTGCTGGCCCTTCGCGAGAACATCGCCACCCTCGGCCTCGACGACCGGTGCACGGTGCACGGAACCGACGTGATGGCGTGGGTGCCCGCGATGCGCAATGTCGATATCGCCTTCATCGACCCGCCGTACGCATTCGACGCGTGGCCGGCTCTACTCAAGCTGGTCGATGTCGGCCTCGTCGTTGCGGAGGCCGACGACCCGGTCGCAGCGCCGCAGGGTTGGACTCAGTTGCGTTCGCGTCGCTACGGCCGCGCCTGGATCACGCTGCTGGAAACCAACGCACGATGAACGGCTAGCGTGTGGCCGCCATGGCGACCGTTCTCTACCCCGGAAGTTTCGATCCGCTGCACCTGGGCCACGTCGACGTCATCGAGCAATCGGTGGCGCTGTTCGGCAAGGTCATCGTCGGTGTGATGCACAACCCCACGAAACCTGGCGGCATGTTCACACTCGAGCAACGCAAGGAAATGATCCGCGCCAGCATCTCGTACCTGCCCTCGGTGAAGGTGATGGCCTTCGAGGGCCTCGCTGTCGACGCCGTCAAGCAGGTGAAAGCTGCCTTCATCGTGAAGGGTCTCCGCACGGGCGGCGACTTCGAAGTCGAGCAGCAGATGGCGCACACCAACCACGCGGTCAGCGGCGTACGCACCGTCTATCTGCCGTGTAAGCCGGCGCTGGTGTCCATCAGCAGTCGTTTCATTCGCGAGATCGCCCAGTACGGTGGCGATGTAACCTCGCTGGTCCCGGCACCGGTTGCCGCCGAACTGGCCCTGCTTTTTCCCACACACTCCAACACTGCTGAGATCTCATGAGCCACGACGATCAGTACGACGACGAATACGACGACGACGAACTCGACGACTCCGACGCGTTCGTTCGCTCCACCAATGGCTATGTCGGCGACGCCGAGGCCCTGCTGCGTCGCGCCGTCGACATCATCGCCACAGCCCCCACCATGCCGCTGTCCTCTTCGCCGCGAATCGACCGCGACGAGATCATCGAGTTGTTGGAAGAGACCTTGCACCGTCTTCCAGACGAAATGCGTCAGGCGCGTTGGATGATCAAAGAGCGCCAGGAGTTCGTGGCCAAGACGCGCCGCGAAGCCGACGAGCTGCTGGAGGCCGCACGGGTGCAGGCCGAGCGCATGGTCCAGCGCACTGAAGTCGTGCGCGCCGCCGAGCAGCGCGCACGCCAGATCAGCGAGGCCGCCGACACCGATGCGCGTCGCCTGCGTCACGAGACCGAAGACTTCCTCGACCAGCGGTTGGGGAGCTTCGAGATCTTGCTGGACCGGGTGACCAAGACGGTGCAGGCCGGGCGCTCGCGGCTGGCAATCGGCGAGCACAACGAGGCCGACATTGGTGAGGAAGAAGACCCGACCAAGGGCTTCTTCGACCAGGATCGCTAGCGCTGTCGTGAATCCGCTGCGTGTCAACGCCGCCGAACTGTTGCGCCGACCGGGGAACCAGAAGGCCGTCGAACTCGTCGCGGCCCTCGCTGATCTCGAGATCGTCGACCCTGCACGCTTCGCAGACGACGCGCAGGTGGCCGTTCGACTGCATCTGGAAGCGCTCAGCGATGGCATCGTCATCGACGGCGAGCTCAGCGTGCCCTGGCACGGCGTCTGCCGGCGGTGCCTGATGGAGACGGGTGGCACCCAGGTCAGCGAGGTGCACGAGCTGTACCAGCGAATTGTGACCGACCCAGAGGCCTTCGAGATCGTTGGCGACCAGCTGGACCTCAGTGAGGTGGTGCGCGAGGTGGTGCTGCTCGATGTGTCCAGCACACCGCTGTGTCGCCCCGACTGCGCCGGCCTCTGCCTCACCTGCGGCGCCAATCTCAACGATGGTGCCTGCGGCTGCGCAGCCGGGCCCATCGACATGCGGTGGTCGGCGCTGGATGAACTGCGAAATCAGGGCAATCAGGCCAACTGACGGCGGTCGTAGGTAGCAAGGCGCACGTCTGCGCCGCTAGTCTCTCATAGCTCGTGTGCCGAGGGAAGCGTTCCCTCGTCCGATTCCGGGAGTCCTCATGGCTGTTCCCAAGAAGAAGAAGTCGAAGATGAAGACCCGCAGCCATCGTGCTGGCGCGTGGAAGCTGGGCGCCCCGTCGCGCAGCATCTGCCCGCGCTGCGCCGCTGCGAAGTTGCCGCACACGGTGTGCCCCAGCTGCGGTTGGTACAAGGACCGCGTCGCTGTAGAAGTCGGCTGAGCCGCGAGGCTGCCATGCTGCCGATCGCCGTCGATGCGATGGGTGGCGACCGGTCACCTGGCGAGATTCTCGCCGGTGCGCATGCCGCCGCTGGGCTGGGTATTCCAGTCGTTCTTGTCGGGCCCGAGGGGCTCGAGGGCTGTGGTGACCTCCCGCTCATCCATGCGTCGGAAGTCATCGCAATGGACGATGACGCTGCCCAAGGTGTGCGTCGCAAGAAGGATTCCTCGCTCGTTCGGGCTGCTGAAGCGGTGCGCGACGGCAAGGCCAGTGCGATGGTGTCGGCCGGCAACACCGGCGCAACGATGGCCTCCGCCCTGCTGCGCATGGGGCGTGTGAAGGGGGTCAATCGCCCAGCGATCGCGACCCCGATCCCCGTGCCCGGCGAACGCCCGAACATCTTGCTCGACGCCGGCGCCAACTCAGAAGTGCAGGCCGAGTGGCTGGTGCAGTTCGCCACCATGGGTGCCATCTATGCCCGCCATCGGTTCGGGATCGAGCGGCCGACGGTTGGGTTGCTGTCCATCGGCGAAGAGCCAGGCAAGGGTGACACCCTCCGCAAGGAGGCGTACGAAATGCTGGTCAATGCGCCGGGTATCGACTTCATCGGCAACGTCGAGGGTCGTGATCTGATGCGCAAGACGGCCGACGTGATCGTCACCGACGGGTTCACCGGCAACGTGGCGCTCAAGACGCTCGAGGGAGGTCTCAAGACACTGTTCGACGCGCTACTGACCGCCTTCGCCAGCAAGCCGGAGTACAAGGAGCACGCGGACGCGTTGCTGCCTGCTCTGCTACCGCTGCACACAGCGATGAGCCCCGATACGCAAGGTGGTGCGGTGCTGCTCGGTGTCGACGGCATCTGCATCATCAGTCACGGTTCGTCGGGTGAGACAGCGATGGTCAATGCCATCAAGCTGGCCGAGGAAATGGTGCAAACCGGTTTGGTCGCCGAGATCACCGCTGCGTTCGCGACTGCTCCGGAGTAATCGCGGCAGCCTCGTAGCAAGCGCTAGCCTCGGTCGTCCCACGAATTCCAGGAGTAACTCGGTGCCCGCAGAAACCAACGCTGACCAGCCACTCGACCGCGAAGGTGTGTTCGAGATCGTGCGTGCCAACCTCTCCGACATCTTGGAGATCGACCCGTCCACCATCTCCGAGGGCCAGTCCTTCGTCGACGACCTCGACGCCGATTCGTTGGCGCTCATCGAGTTGGTCGAGGCGCTCGAGGAAGATCTCGCAGAGCGTCACGTCGGGTTCCGAATCGAAGATGAAGATCTCGTCGATCTCAAAACCGTGCGCGACGCCGTCGACTACGTGTTCGACCGGGTCAAGGACAGCTGACATTTCGGTTCGGGCCGAACCTGATCTCACCGAGCTCCGGCGGCACCTCGGCTACGAGTTCCAGAACCCGGACCTGTTGCTGCGCGCGCTCGCACATCGCAGCTGGTGCGCCGAAGTGGGTGGTCTGCCCAGCAACGAACGCCTCGAGTTTCTCGGCGACGCAGTGTTGGGCTGGGTGGTCGCCGACCTTGCATATCAGTTGTACGGAGACCTGACCGAGGGCCGGCTCACCGACCTGCGCAAGAGCGTCGTCAACGCATCCGCGCTTGCAGAAGTAGCCCAGGAGATCGAGCTCGGCGACTGCATTCTGCTGGGCAAGGGCGAGGCTGCTGCTGGAGGCCGCTCCAAGCCATCGATCCTCAGCGACGCGCTGGAGGCAGTGCTCGGCGCTGTCTACATCGACGGTGGTGCTCTGGTGGCATTCGCCCTCATCGAGCGGCTGTTCACAGAACGGATGTCGGCCGCCGCACTTCGGCTCGATCAACTGGATTACAAGACGGTGCTGCAGGAACTGACCGCCCGCCTGCACGACACCGCCCCGGTCTACGTGCTCAGCGACACCGGCCCCGACCACGACAAGCGTTTCTCGGCGACGGTCATCGTTGCCGGCGAGTCGGTAGGTGCCGGTGAGGGTCGATCGAAGAAGACAGCCGAGCAAGCCGCAGCCGAGCAGGCGTGGCTGGTGCTCTCCACCCGCGCTGCGGAGTAGACGCCGTGCCCGAGCTGCCAGAGGTGGAGACGGTTCGTCGCGGCCTGGAGGTGCAGGTGATGGGCCGACGGATCACACGCGTGGAAGTCGGCCGTGAGCGGTCAGTCCGCCGCACCTCACGACAAGCGGTGATCGACGGCCTCACCGGTGCCACGATTCTCGGTGTCAACCGTCGCGGCAAGTACCTGCTGTGCCCCCTCGACACCGGTGACGAGCTGATGATGCATCTGCGGATGAGCGGCCGGCTGCTCGTCGCCGACGCAGGCACTGCGCGACCACCGCACACGCACGTGGTGATGCACCTCGCCGGCGAGCCGGCGCAGGAACTGTGGTTCGTCGACCCGCGCACGTTCGGGGAAGTCGTGGTGTTCGACCCTGCCAACGTTGCGGTAGAGCTACCCGAGCTGGCGAAGATGGGTATCGACCCCATTGCCGATGGCTTGTCCCGGGCGCAATTCGCAGGTCTGCTGCGGAGCAGGTCGCGCCAGATCAAGGCGCTGCTGCTGGACCAGCACGTGATTGCGGGAATCGGCAACATCTACTGCGACGAGAGCCTGCATCTGGCTGGTGTGCGGTGGGACCGACGCTCGGACGCGGTCAGCCCTCGCGAGATCACCAAGCTGCACGCAGCCATCATGACCGTGCTGAGCGAGGCCATCGCGGCCGGGGGCAGCACCCTGGCCGACACGCAGTACGTGGGCGTGGACGGTGAGAGCGGCTGGTTCCAGTTGCATCACAAGGTGTACGACCGTGCCGGCCAACGCTGCGTCACCTGCGGGCGCGCAAACATCGTGAAGGTCACCGTCGCCGGACGTGGCACGCACTACTGCCGCCGCTGCCAGCGCTGAACCCGATCGACTGCTACGTGAAGCATCCGGGTTCACGGCCCGACGTCACGGCCGGACAGTGTTGATGTAAGAGTGGAAGCGGCAGGGGGTGCCGACCCTTGATAACGTCGCCGACGCTGTGTTCCTGAAAGCCCTCACCCTCAAAGGTTTCAAGTCGTTCGCCGACGCCACCACACTCCAGCTGGAGCCAGGGGTGACTGTCGTGGTCGGTCCCAACGGGTCCGGCAAGTCCAACGTGGTCGACGCCATTGCCTGGGTGCTCGGCGCACAGGCGCCCAGCGCCGTGCGGAGCCAGAAGATGGACGATGTCATCTTCGCCGGTACCGCCAAGCGCCCGGCGCTCGGCCGTGCCGAAGTGACCCTGACACTCGACAACTCGGCAGGCTTGCTACCCATCGAGTTCACGGAAGTCACCGTCAGCCGTACCTTGTTCCGCACGGGCGAGAGCGAGTACGCGATCAACGGCGTCAACTGCCGTCTGCTGGATGTGCAAGAGCTGCTCAGCGATGCCGGTGTCGGCCGTCAGCAGCACGTGATCGTCAGCCAGGGTCAGATCGATGCCGTGCTCAACGCGCGCCCGGAAGACCGGCGCGGCATCGTCGAGGAAGCCGCTGGCGTGCTGAAGTATCGCCGCCGCAAGGAGAAGGCCGAGCGCCGCCTCGACGCCACCGAAGCCAGCCTGCTGCGAGTGCAAGACCTGTTGCGCGAGGTCCGCCGCCAGTTGCGCCCGCTCGAGCGTCAGGCCGATGCAGCCCGCCGTCACGGCGACCTGGTGGCCGAACTCGATGGATTGCGCATCTTCCTGGCGGGCCGCGAGATCGCGTCGCTGCGTCTACGGATGGTGGCGCAAGTGGGGGAGAAGGTCACTCTGGCCGGAGCGGAGCAGGCGCTGCGTACCGAGCTCGGTGCCCTCGACACCGGCGTGATGGCTGCCGAAGCCGAGCTGACGGCCCGCGGCGACACCGATCTCAGCGATGAGATGGTTCGCGTCGAGCAGCTCCGTGAGCGTGCCCGGGGAATTGCCGCCGTGCTGGTCGAGCGTCGCCGTTCGATGGAGCGCGACCGTGGGCAGCTGATGGACAGCGGCGTGGTCGCCAATCTGGAAGCCGACGCGCAGCGGCTGCGTGACGAGCTTGCCGGTGTCGAAGCCGACCTTGCAGCAGTTGGCCCCGAGGCCGAGGAACTTGCCAACGAGGAGACGTTGTTCACCGACCAGCGCCGCGAGACCCTGGCGTCCATCGAGGGCATCTCCAACAGCACGTCCGCCGCCAGCGCTGCCGCAGAGGTTCGTGGCGAATTGCGTTCGATGCGCGGCAACCTCGAGCGCGCCGATGTCGAGCTGCGCCGCCAGCGCACCCGACTGGAGTCGTTGCGTCAACGCGCCGAGCGGCTCGATGGTGAGTGCGAGCGGTTGCGGATCGAGTGTGAGTCGTCGCAGTCAGCCGAGGCAACGCTGGTTTTCGATGTCGAGGCTGCCGAAGCACGTCGGCTCGCAGCAGATGCAGCGCACGACTCGGCGCTCACCGGTCGCCAGGAGGCCGCCGAGGAAGCCTCGCGCTGGACGGCGCGGTCGGAAGCACTGCACCTCGCGCTGGAGGGCGCCCGTGCCCGTGCCGGCGCCAATCACCTCGCTGGCGTCGAGGGTGTGTTGGGTACATTGCTCGACGTCATCGAGATCGATGCCGGCTGGGAGCCGGCAGTCGAGGCAGCGCTGGGTGAGGCGCTCCAGGCTGTGGTGGTGGCCAGCCCCACCGCCGGACGCAGCGCACTGCAGTCGCTCCAGGCCAACAACGTGCCCGGTGCGGTGTTGGCCCTGGGCGCTCGCCCGGCAGGCGCGCCCACCGCAACCGGCGGTGGCGATGCCGTGCGCCCTCACGTTCGAAGTCGTCACGCAGGTGTGTCCGAGCTTCTCGACGCCGTGCTGGGTGGCGCTGTTCGCGTCAGCCGTTGGGACGAAGCGCTGGACCTGGCCATTGGCAACCCGCTGGCCGTGGTCGTCACTCCCGACGGAGACCGCTTCGGCCCCACGGGTTGGCGTATCGGCGCCGCCAGCGGTGGCGCAACGGCTGCAGCGTTGGAAGAGGCGCAGGAGCGTTCCGCGTCGGCGTCGACGGAGCTGGCCGACCGGCAGGCAGCGCTCGCCGCCGCCAAGACCGAGATGCAGGCTGCCCGCCAGCACGACAACGAACTCACCCGCAAGCTCGACGCGCACGATGCAGGCTTCACGGCCAACAGCGAGGCACTGACTCGTTCGAAGGGTGAGCGCCGCGAGGCGCAGGCCGAGATCGAAACGGTGGAGCGTGGCCTTGGCGACGCTGAGGAGCGCGCCGAGCGCGAGCGTGCTCGCATCAGCGAGTTGGAAGCCTTGGTACCTGCGCTGGAGGCCGACGAAGCTGCCGAAGCGGAGGCCGCCAAGGCTCGCGGTGAAGCCCGCGCTCGGCTCGATGCGCAGACTGCTCGCCTTGCCGGCAAGCGTCAGGACCTCGAGGTGCGCAACGCCGGTCTGCACGAGCGGCATACGTTCCTCGAGCGCCGACTGGAGGAGACCGAGCGTCGCCTCGAAGCCGACACCGTCGCCCGCGCCGAAGCCGCACAGCGTCGGGTTGCCGTCGAGCGCAGTCTGGAAGCGGTGGAGCGGCTCGCGGCGCTGGTTGACAGACACCGTCATGTCGTCGAGGTGCGGCACAACGAACTCCTCGAGATCCGCCGTCGCCAGAGCGACGAAGTGCGCGGCATCGCTCAGCGTTTGGATGTTCTTCGCCGTCGGCGCAGCGCGGCCGAGAAGGAACTGGAAGAGAGCCGCGAGCGCATGCGTCGCGTCGAGATCGACGAGGCCGAGGTGCGCATGCGCATGGAGGGTGCGGTCGAGGCCCTGCGTCGCGACCACGACCTCGAGCCGGCGGCTGCCGAACTCGCCGGGATGCCCGCCTTTGCTGAGGGGGTCGCCGAGGGAACCAACCCTGCGGCGCGTGTTCGAGACCTGGAACGCGAGCTGCGTTTGATGGGCCCGATCAACCCGCTGGCATTGGAGGAGTTCAACGAATTGCAGGAGCGCCATCGCTTCCTGGAGGAGCAGCTGGAGGACGTACGCAACACACGGCGCGATCTGATGCGTGTGATCAAGGCAGTCGACCTCGAGATCCAGACCGTGTTCGCTTCTGCGTTCGCCGACGTCAGCACGCACTTCACCAGCCTGTTCGCGACGCTCTTCCCCGGCGGCGTCGGGCGGCTCATCCTCACCAACCCCGACGACCTGTTGAACACCGGGGTCGAGGTGGAGGCCAAGCCCAGCGGAAAGAACGTGAAGAAGCTGTCACTGCTCTCCGGCGGCGAGCGCAGCCTGACCGCTCTGGCCTTCCTCTTCGCCGTGTTCCGCAGTCGCCCATCGCCGTTCTACGTGATGGACGAAGTCGAGGCCGCGCTCGACGATGTCAACCTGCACCGCTTCCTCGGCCTGATCCACGAGTTCCGCCGCGAAGCCCAGCTGTTGATCGTCAGCCACCAGAAGCGCACCATGGAAGCCGGCGACAGCTTGCTGGGCGTCACGATGCAGCCGGGTGGCTCTTCGAAAGTCGTTGTCGAGAAGGTCAGCACCATCGCCTAGATCCGACGTGCTGGTCCCACAGTCAGCCCGACAGGTTGGGCTAGCGTCTCGGATCCAACAGCCACACGAACTACTCGGACGCCATGTCGAACAACACACCACCCGCAATTCAACTCGTCGGACTGCGCAAGTCGTTCGGTGTCGGTGAGCACGAGGTCGCCGCCGTTGCCTCGGTCGACCTGAGCATCGGGGAGGGCGAGTTCTTCTCGCTGCTGGGCCCGTCCGGCAGCGGCAAGACCACCGTGTTGCGCATGATTGCCGGGTTCGAAACGCCCACGGCCGGAGCGATCCTGCTGCAGGGTCGCGACGTCACTGGCCTCGCCCCGTTCGACCGCGACGTCAACACCGTCTTTCAGGACTACGCGCTGTTCCCGCACATGACCGTCCTGCAGAATGTGGAGTACGGGCTGAAGGTCAAGAAGGTCACAAAGGCCGAGCGCCGCACGCGAGCCAACGAGATGCTGGAGTCCGTCCGGTTGGGCAGCTTCGGTCATCGCAAGCCCAACCAGCTCAGCGGCGGGCAGCGCCAACGCGTCGCGCTCGCTCGTGCGCTGGTCAACCGTCCGAAGGTGCTGTTGCTCGACGAGCCGTTGGGTGCCCTCGACGCCAAGCTGCGCGAGGAGATGCAGGTCGAGCTGAAGGAGATTCAGCGCGACGTGGGCATCACGTTCGTGTTCGTCACCCACGACCAGGGTGAGGCGCTCAGCATGAGCAATCGCATTGCGGTGTTCAACCACGGTCGTATCGAGCAGGTCGGCACGCCACGGGAGATCTACGACAAGCCCGAGACGGCGTTCGTTGCCGGCTTCGTCGGTACCAGCAACGTGTTGTCGGCTGCACTCTCGAAGGAGTTGATGGGTGCGGAAGCGGTGCACAGCATTCGTCCCGAGCGAATCCGAGTGGTGCACGAAACCGCATCCGACGGGGAGATCACAGTCACCGGCGTTGTCAGCGACCTGCAGTACCTGGGTGCGGAGAGTCGTATCCGCGTCGACCTTCCGGGCGGCGAACACATTCTCGCCAGCGTGCCGAGCGACGGGCTCGTTGGAGTTGCCATGGGCGGTCCCATCCGCTTGGCATGGTCGCGATTTGCGGCCTACACAGTCGAAGAAACAACCACCTCTGAAGGGGGAAACCAATGAGGACCACCAGAACTGCAATGGCGCTACTCGCGTCGTTGTCGATCGTTGCCGCTGCATGCGGTGACGACAAACAATCCACCTCGACCGCTGCGGACAGCACGGTTGCCGAGACCACCGCCGAGTCGGCAGCACCGCAGACCACTGCCGCAGCAACGACCGACACGGCGACACCTGACACCACCGGCGGCGACGTCGACTACATGTGGACCCCCGACGCCGACCTGCTGGCGGGTGCGGAGGGCCAGCTCAACGTTGTTGCATGGGCAGGTTATGCCGAAGACGGCTCCACCGACCCTGCCTACGACTGGGTGACACCGTTCGAGAAGATGACCAGCTGCTCGGTCAACGTGAAGACCGGTGCCTCCAGCGACGAGATGGTGCAGCTCATGCAGAGTGGCGAGTACGACGGGGTCTCCGCTTCGGGTGATGCCACGCAGCGCCTCATCGCGGGCAGCGAAGTCGCCGCCATCGATCCTGCCGAGTACTCCAGCTACGCCGACATTTTCGAAGGCCTCAAGCTCCAGCCGTGGAACTCCGTCGACGGCGAGCCGTACGGCATTCCTCACGGTCGTGGTGCAAACCTGTTGGTGTACAACACCGAGGCGTTTGCCGATGCTGCCCCCGATTCCTGGAGCGTCATGTTCGAGCCGGGTAGCCCGGCCGACGGTGCCATCTCGGTCTACGACAGCGCCATCTACATCGCCGACGCTGCGTTGTACCTGATGGCCACGCAGCCCGGCTTGGGAATCACCGACCCCTATGCGCTCGATCAAACTCAGTTCGATGCAGCGATCGCACTGTTGAACGACCAGAAGCCACTCACCAGCCAGTACTGGGGCGACTACACCGTGCAGCAGAGTTCGTTGGAGAACGGCGACGTGCTCGCGGGTACCACCTGGCAGGTCATCGTGAACCTGGCGCAGGCCAACGGTGCCAAGATCGACGCAGTGAAGCCCGTCGAGGGTGCCACTGGCTGGTCGGACACCTGGATGCTGTCGGCGAAGGCCGCCAACCCCAACTGCATGAAGTTGTGGATGGATTGGATTGCGTCGCCGTGGGCCAACTCGCAGGTTGCCGTGTGGTTCGGTGAAGCACCCAGCAACGCCAAGTCGTGCGAGCTCGACGGCATGGCCGAGCACTGCGCCACCTTCCATGCGTCGGACGATGCCTACTGGAAGGACGTGTGGTACTGGACCACTGCCACCGAGAAGTGCCTTGACGGCCGTACGGATGTGAAGTGTGTTCCCTACACCGAGTGGGTGGATGCTTGGACCACACTCCGGTCCTGAACGAAGTAGTCCAGACCGACACGACCGAGGGAGGGAAGGCCGCAGGGCCTTCCCTCCCGTTTCGTGGTGTCAATCGCGCCTTTCACGGGCGCCGCCGTGTGGGCGTTACCAGCACTCTCGGCCTTCCACTGCTGTGGATGCTGGGGGTGTATGTCGGCTCTCTGCTGTTGTTGATGGTCAGCTCGCTCTACGAGCTGGATTCCACGACACAGAAGCCCAGCGACACGCTGACGCTCGCCAACCTCAGCAATGCGTTCACCAACTCCAGCGTGATCTGGGTGATGGTGCGCACCACGATTCTGGCGTTGGCGGTCACGGCGATCTGTTTTCTCATTGCGCTGCCTGTGTCGTTCTTCATCTCCAAGATCGCGTGGCGTCGTGCCCGGCGCGGCCTGGTCGTCGCAATGCTGATGCCGCTGTGGGCCGGCTACCTCGTGAAGGGGTATGCGTGGCGCGCCATGGTCGCGCCGGCCGGCGGCCGCTTTGCCGCCGACGGTAAGGGCGGCGGCGGGTTCCTGGACAGCACCTTCGGGTGGACGCCCGGTTACGGCCGCGCTGCCATCGTCATCACGCTCGTCTACTTCTGGCTGCCGTACATGGTGCTGCCCATCTACGCGGGTATCGAGCGTCTTTCCCCGTCCCTGCTCGACGCAGCCGGCGACCTTGGCGCAAGGCCATTTCGCACGTTCCGTTCGGTGATGTTGCCGCTGCTACTGCCTGCTGTCGCTGCCGGCTCCATCTTCACCTTCTCCCTGACCCTCGGCGACTACATCGTCCCGCAGCTCGTCAACAACGGCAAAGAGAAGTTCATGTTCGGCACGCTGATCAACAGCACGCTGGGTGCCCCCAACCAGCCGCTGGCCGCGGCCTACACGCTCTGGCCGTTGCTGATCGTCGTGCTGTACCTGTTCGCGATGAAGCGTCTCGGCGCGTTCGAGAATCTGTGATGAGAGAAGGACTCTGATGAGACTCTCACGGTTCTCGCGAGCGTCGCTCTGTGCGATGACGGTACTGACGCTGGTCTTCCTGTACCTCCCTTTGATGGTCGTCGCGCGGCTGTCGTTCAACCCGCAGAAGTCGGTCTCCTGGCCCGGATGGTCGGGTTACACCACCTCGTGGTGGGGCAAGGCTTGGGAGGCGGACGGCCCGCGTGAAGCGCTGCTCAACTCGTGCAAGGTGGCCTTCGCCTCGATGCTGATCGCGCTCGTACTCGGCAGCCTGGCCGCGTTCGCAATGACCCGATTCAGTTTCTTCGGGAAGACCTCGGTGTCGTTCCTGCTGGTGTTGCCGATCGCGTTGCCCGGCATCGTCACCGGTATCGCGCTGCAGAACACCTTCTCGCGCACGATCGACCTGGGACTGTTCTCCTTCAAGGTGGGTTTTGGCTTCCATTCATTGATCATCGCCCACGCCACGTTCTGCGTGGTGGTGGCCTACAACAACGTCGTTGCTCGTCTGCGGCGGTCATCGCCGAACCTGCTGGAGGCGTCTGCCGATCTGGGCGCTCATGGCTCGCAGACGTTCCGGTACGTCACCTTCCCGCTGGTCCGTTCGGCGCTGGTGGCAGGTGGCATCTTGGCGTTCGCGCTCAGCTTCGACGAGATCGTGGTCACCACGTTCACGGCGGGTTCTGGTTTCGAAACGCTGCCGGTGTGGATCTACTCCAACTTCAGCCGTCCCAACAACGTGCCGCTGGTCAACGTGATGGCCACGTTCGTCATGCTGGTCTCGATTCCCCTGGCCTGGCTCGCCCAACGCCTCAGCGATGGCGGCGACGAGTCGTGACGCGACGGGCCTGAGCGTCGTGCCACGACACGGATAGCGTGACGTCGCCATGTTGTGGATCTATCTCGTACTCATCGTCGCCGTTCTGGTCTTTGGTTTCGGCGTTGTACTGCTCAATCGTCGACGGTCAGCGGCTCCAGCTGCGCCGGTACGCCCGGCCCTCCCGTCGAAGCCCGGACCGGTCGACTCAAAGACGGTCGCCGACGAGTCGGTTCCTGCGGACGACACGTTCGTCGAGGACGCGGTCGTCGAGGCGAGCGTTGCCGAGGCGCCGCAAGAGTTCGAGCGGCCCAACTTCCGGTCACGGATGTCGAAAGCCCGTTCCGCGTTCACGGGAGCGCTGCTGGGTATCGCCGGGCGCACCGGCATCACCAACGAGACCTGGGACGACCTGGAGGAGGCGCTGCTGCGAGCAGACGTCGGCGTGCGCGTGACCGATGAGCTGTTGGGCGGCCTTCGCTCGCGGGTCAAGGCCAAGGAGATCACCGAGCCCGGACAACTACTCACCGCGCTCCAGGTCGAGATGACATCGCGCCTCGAGGGCGCCGACCGCTCGCTCCATCTCGAGCCCGGCGACTCCGACAGTCCGAATGTGTGGCTGTTCGTGGGCGTCAATGGTGTCGGCAAGACCACCACCATCGGAAAGGTGTCCGCCGTGCAACGAAAGGCCGGCGTCAGCGTGCTGATGGCGGCCGGCGACACGTTCCGCGCGGCCGCTGCCGAGCAGCTGACCACCTGGGCCGAACGCAGTGGTGCTGAGATCGTGCGCGGTAACGAGGGCGGCGATCCGAGCGCCGTCATCTTCGACGCCATCGAGCGCGCCGGAGCGCGTGGCATTCAACTGGTGTTGGCGGACACTGCCGGTCGGCTGCACACCAAGACCAACCTGATGGACGAGCTACGCAAGGTGCGCCGAGTTGCCGCGAAGGGCAAGGGTCGCGTCACCGAAGTGCTGTTGGTCATCGATGCCACCACTGGCCAGAACGGCCTCACCCAGGCTCGCGAGTTCGGCGACGCGACCGACGTCACCGGTGTGGTGCTGACCAAGCTGGACGGGTCGGCCAAAGGCGGCATCGTGTTCGCGATCGAGACCGAGTTGGGCTTGCCGGTGAAACTGGTCGGCCTCGGTGAGACCATTGGCGACCTGGTGCCTTTCGATCCGGCCGAGTTCGTGGAGGCACTGGTCAGCCTCGACTGAAATTCTTGGGAACCGAAGCGCTGGCCCGAACCGTCGAACGAAGTGAACGACACGCACCACATCGGTGCGGGTCCATCCGCATCAAGAAGGAACCATCACCATGCTTCGCTCCCACCGCTTCGCCTTCGCCGCCGCCGCCCTTCTGGTTGGCCTCTCCGCGTGCGGCGACTCCAGCTCGCGAACTGTCTCAGGCAAGTCGCCCGTCGTCATTCAGTTGGGTGGAGGTTCGTCGGCGGGAAGCGGCATGGAGACCGCGTCGGCCGACAAGATGATGGCGCCGATGCAGGACATCACCTTCGTCTTCAATGGTGATGCCTCGACAGTCGGTGGCCCCGGTTCGGCGTGGACCCTTCCCGGTGGCGGCACTCCCGATACCGCACGCATTGCCAAGCTGGCCGAGCTGCTCGGCGTGGACGGCGAATTGCGTGAGGTCCCCGCCGATCAGGGCGGTGGCTGGATGATCGGCGCAGCCGATTACAGCACCGCAACCCTGACCGTCAGTACCGATGGCATGTTGAGCTGGTGGTTCAACCCGGCTCCGTCCACGGTGGTCAGCTCGGTCGACTGTGCGTCCGTCGACCCTGCAGTCACCGACGGTTCGACCACGGTCGGTGGCGACGTGTTGGTCGCTCCGCCGGATAGTGGCTGTGCTTCGCCCCCGCCGCCCGCAAACGTTCCCGACAAGGCCACTGCCGAGGCGAAGGCCAAGCAGTTGTTCGCCGACATGGGCTACGACAACTCCAGCTACGACTTCGAGGTCTACGCAGATGAGTGGGGTGCCAACGTCACCGCCTACCTGCTGCTGGACGGGATGCGGAGCCCGATCTCGCTGTCCGTTGGCTACGGCGCCGAAGGCGCTGTGACCTGGGCCTCGGGTTCGCTGGCCAGTCCAGTGCCGGCGGGGGAGTATCCGCTGGTTGGGGTTGACGGCGGCATCGTGCGCCTGAACGATGAGACCGGTCAATGGGGCGGCTACTGGGGTGGGCCGATGGCCATGTCTCGTATGGAGGGCGACGTTTCGGCTGATGTTCGCGTCTCAGAAGTACCTCCGGGGGCCACTGCCGCCGCCGAGCCCGGCCAGGCGGGTGAGCCGATCTCCATCGACCAGCCGGTGTGCGACCCTGCTGCCGACTGCGGAGTGGAGATGCCGGCCCTAGAGCCCGTCACCGTCACGCTGACCGGCGTGAAGATGGGCCTGACAATGATCTGGGCCGCCGACAACACCATCTGGCTGCTGCCGGCGTACGAGTTCAGCTCCGCCGACGGCGGCCAGTACACCGTCATCGCCGTCGACGACAGCTTCATCCAGCTCCCGGCTCCGTACCCGACCGAGTCCACGCTTTTGGAGACCATGCCCGTCGACTCGATTCCCGCCGTTACCAGCCCCGACACCGTTGCGACCGTCGTGGACAGCCAGGCCGCTGCAGAGGAGGTCGGCAAGTCGATCGTCGGTCTCACCATCGACGAGGCCACCACGACCGCCGAGGCCGCCGGGTTCACCGTGCGAGTCACCACGCTCGACGGGGTCATCCAGGTCGGAACGGCTGACCTGCGCACCGATCGGCTGAATGTGTCGGTGGAGAACGGCGTGGTCATGGGCATCGACAGCATCGGCTGACGCATGGGGGTCGTCGTCACTCAGCGCAGATAGCGTTTCGCCTCGCATGTTCGATTCCCTGTCCTCCCGCCTCGAAGGCATCGTCAAGCGGTTACGCGGCAAAGGCCGCCTGACCGAAGCCGATGTCGACGAGATGCTGAAAGAGATACGTACCGCCCTGCTCGAGGCCGACGTCAATGTCGGCGTCGTTCGCAACGTGGTCGCCCGTATCCGCGAACAGGCGGTGGGTAGCCGCGTCAGCGAGGCGCTGGATCCCAGCCAGCAGGTCATCAAGATCGTCAACGCCGAGCTCACCGCGATGCTCGGTGGCGAGACGCTGAAGATCTCCTACGCCTCGCGCCCGCCCACTGTCATCTTGATGGCGGGTCTGCAGGGCTCGGGTAAGACCACCAACTCGGCCAAGTTGGCTCGCTGGTTCAAGAGCCAGGGTCGCCAGCCGTTGCTGGTGGGTGCCGACCTTCAGCGCCCCGCCGCCGTCGAGCAGTTGCGCACGCTTGGCCGCCAGATCGACGTGCCCGTGTTCAGCGAGCCCGGCGATCCGGTCTCCACCGCCCGGCGTGGCCTCGAGGAGGCACGTCGCCTTGGTCGCGATGTGCTCATCGTCGACACCGCCGGCCGTTTGTCCATCGACGCCGAGTTGATGGAGGAAGTTCGACAGATCTCACAGGCGGTGCAGCCCGACTACACCTTCCTGGTGATCGATGCCATGACCGGCCAGGACGCTGTCGGCGTGGCCGAGGCATTCCACGCCACGCTCGCAATCGACGGCGTGATCATGTCGAAGATGGACGGCGACGCCCGTGGCGGTGCTGCGCTCAGCGTCAAGGAGGTCATCGGCCGGCCGATTGCGTTCGCCAGCACCGGTGAGAAGCTCAGCGAGTTCGAGCAGTTCCACCCCGACCGCATGGCCGGGCGCATCCTGGGCATGGGCGACATGCTGACCCTCATCGAGCAGGCCGAGCAGGCCTTCGAGA
>Ga0209181_10005807_pt1 | contig 17643 bp, 20 predicted proteins | sample MAT05_FD_187208 | JGI IMG/M metagenome (GOLD analysis project Ga0209181, IMG submission 187208) | Freshwater microbial communities from Lake Fryxell liftoff mats and glacier meltwater in Antarctica - MAT-05 (SPAdes) (version 2) | ecosystem: Environmental > Aquatic > Freshwater > Ice > Liftoff...
CCGCCGCGACGGCCGGAAGGTCACGCTGTTGTTTCTAGATCTCGATGAATTCAAGGTGGTCAACGACACCCTCGGCCACGACACGGGTGACCGGCTACTGAAGGAAGTGGCGGACCGTATCCGTCGTACGGTGCGTGCCGGCGACGTGGTGGCCAGGCTGGGCGGAGACGAGTTCGCCGTATTGCTGGAAGGCCTCTCGGGACCGCGAGAGGTCGAGGCCGTGGCAAAGGGGTTGCTCGATGTGGTCTCCCGTCCTTACCACATCGCCGAGCGCCAACTGATGATCACGACGAGCATCGGGATCACCATGTACCCCAACGACAACGCGGATACACAGATGCTGCTGAAAAACGCCGACATCGCGATGTATCAGGCCAAGGAGAAAGGCAAGAACAACTTCACCTTCTTTCATCAGAAGATGCATGCCGATCTGATGGCATACCACGCGCTCGAACATGATATCCGCGAGGCGCTACAGCTCGGCCAATTCCACCTGGCGTACCAGCCGAAGGTGAACGTACACATCAACCAGCTGCAGGGCCTCGAAGCGCTGCTCCGCTGGAACAGCCCCACTCGCGGCGCCGTCGGGCCGAGCGAATTCATCCCTGTAGCCGAGGAAAGCGGACACATCGTTCCACTTGGCTACTGGGTGTTGAACGAGGTCTGCAGGACGATCCGGTCCTGGCAGGACAAGGGGCTCACGGTGGTGCCGGTTTCGGTCAACGTCTCGGCCAGGCAGTTTCAGCAACCAGACTTCCACAAACGGGTGGCGGATACTCTGAGTAAGCACGGGATTCAGGCTGCCCTTATCGAGATCGAGCTTACCGAAGGGCTGTTCGTGGAGGATACGGAGGCGGCACTTCGGGAGCTTGCGCAGCTCAAGAAGATCGGCCTGCGCATCTCCATAGACGATTTCGGCACCGGCTACTCCTGCCTGAGCTATCTGCGGCGCTTCCCCATCGACGTACTGAAGATCGACCGGTCCTTCGTGCAGGAGATCGGCAGCAGTCGGGATGGCGAGAGCATCATCGACGCCATCATCTCCCTGGCGAAGAGCCTGCGGCTCGAGACCGTCGCCGAGGGCGTGGAGACTCCGGCCCAGTTGAACTACCTCCTGGATCATGGCTGTCACGTTGTGCAGGGCTACTTGTTCGGCAAGCCCATGGACGTCAGCCTCATCGAGCCGCTATTGGCAGCGCTGGGCCAGGGTGACACCGATTCCTCAGCCGTGCGCCGCGCGCTGAAGGGCTTCGGATGACTACCCACGCGCAGGCCTATGCCGAGCTGAGCCCGGAACTGCAGCGCACCCTCGAGTCCAGTGGTGTTGGTGTCTATTCCTTCGACGCGGCCAGCGGCCGCTTCGTCATCGACGCGACCTGCCGGCGGCTGTTCGACATCGATGCGTCGATTCAGCTCTCGCCGGAGATCATGGCGACCCGTATTCACCCCGATGACCTGCAGCGCTACTGGGCTGCGGCCGCCGACAGCATGAAGACCGGCACCTTCGCCTGCGACTACCGGGTAGTGCACCAGAGCGGCGCCATCCGCTTCGTGAGCAGTCGGGGGCATCTGCAGCCCGGGGCCCCGGGATCACCACCCCGGTTGCAGGGCGTGTGCATCGACGTAACAACACTAAGGGGGCTGGAGACCCAGCTTCGGGCCAGCGAGTCCCGGATGCAGGAACTGGCTGACGGAGTGCCGGGCCTCTTCGCGTACCTCGACCGTGACCTGATAATCCGCTTCCTCAGCGCCCAGTACGACCGGTTCTATGGCTACGACCGGGTGCGCCACCTGAACCAGCACATCTCCACGGTGATCTCGACCGACTCCTTTGCCGAGCGGGGCTACATGTACGACCGCTGCCTCGCCGGCGAAGTGATCCAGTACCAGGAAGCGCGCAGGATGGCGAACGGGGACGAGCGCTACTACTCCGTGACCTACCAGCCCCACCGCTCTGCCACCGGTGAAGTGCTGGGAATCCTTTCCCTGGCCATGGACGTGACCGATCAGCGGATGGCTCAGCAGGCGCTGGAAAGAAATTCCGAGGAACTGGAACGCTCCAACCAGGAGCTGGAACAGTTTGCCTATGTGGCTTCTCACGATCTCAAAGCCCCTCTGCGTGCCATCGACATCCTCGTGGACTGGCTCCAGGAAGATCTGAAAAGTTATACCGGCGGGGAAGTGACGCAGAACCTGGACCTCCTGAAACAGCGCACCGCCCGGCTCCACCGGCTACTGGACGACCTGCTTGCCTACTCCCGCGCGGGCCGCAAACCCGGCGAAATCGTGGACCTGGACACCCGACTGCTCGTGGAGGATCTGTTTGTTCTGCTCGCTCCTCCGGCGACGATGCAGCTTGCGGCTGATCTCTCCCTGCCCGTCATCAATGCCCACCACGCACCGCTTGAGCAGGTGCTGCGGAACCTGATCAACAACGCCATCAAGCACCACCCCACCAGGAACGGCTGCATCCGGGTTTATGCCCAGGACAAGGGCGACGAGGTCCTGTTCGCTGTGGAAGACGACGGCTGCGGAATTCCCCAGGAATTCGCCGAGAAGGTCTTCCAGATGTTTCAGACGCTGAAGCCCCGCGACGAGATCGAGGGCAGCGGCATGGGCCTCGCCATCGTGAAACGCATCGTCGAGTGGCAGGGCGGCCGGATCTGGTTCCATGGCGGCCCCGCAGGCTGCGGCACCGTGTTCAAGTTTACGTGGAAGAAAGTCGCCCGGGACTGGGCCGTTGTGACTCGGAATGAGGTGGTCGATGAGAGACATGAGCAAAACCGTACATATCTTGCTGGCTGAGGATGACCTGATCGACGAGAAGGCCTTCCTTCGCGCGATCCAGAAGCTGCGCATCACCAATCCGGTCACTGTCGCTCGCGATGGCGTGGAGGCCTGGGACATTTTGAAGGGGAACCGGGGCAAGGCCCCCCTCCCCCGCCCCAACCTGCTGGTGCTCGACATCAATATGCCGCGCATGAACGGGCTCGAACTGCTGGAGCGGATCCGGGACGACGCTGAACTTCACGATTCGATCGTCTTCATGCTGACCACGTCTAACGACGACGGGGACAAGATCGAGGCGTTCAACCTGAACGTCGCCGGCTATATGCTGAAATCCGACGTGGGAAACAGCTTTTTGAAGGCCGTGGAACTGGTGGACAATTACTGGCGGGTCGTGGAATTCCCCAGGTCCACGGGCGGTCAGACCGCAAGCAGCGACGATCGCAGGGAGTACGTCCGGCATCCGGATTCCCGGGGGGTCCTGTAGGAGCGGCTTCAGGGGTGCGCAATCGCGCCTAAGGGCGCTCCTACTTGGCGCAGGCGTCTTCCGCCTCGATCACCAGCGCGCTGATCTCTGACGAGATGGCGTCCTGACGCTTCTCGGACGGTTTGCTCTTGTCCAGAGTTGCGTCAGCCTTCTTCGCGACCTCGGCGTCATCCGAACTTGAGGCCGTCAGCAACATGGCGAGCTTGAGGTCGCTGGCAGAGAGCTTGCCGGAGACGAACTTCCAGGCGCAGTCACACTGGGTGGCGGTCAGCCCGTCGACCTTGCAGATCTCCGCGTCGAAGGTGGCGCGGGACGCTCCCCCCTCGCCGTCCGAGTCCTGGGCGGAGGCCAGCCCTGGTGCGAGCGCCAGCATCAGGCTGAGAGTCAGTGCAGGCATACTTTTCACAGCTTCGTCTCCCGGCAACAGTCCACTTCATCTTCGCCTATTCGCCAACGCCAGTCACCTGTGCCGTCCAGGCCCAGATCCGCTTGCGGATTACGGGGTCTACGGCCAGGGGCGATGGCTGCGCCTCTTTGCAGTAGGCGTAGTACTTGCCCGTGACGCCGTCAATCTCGGGCGAGGAAGCAACATGGATGTGGGTACGGGCGCCCTTCTCCGGCGTATTCAGGCGCAACAGGGAGCCAATGCCAAAGACGAACCAGGAACCCCATTTAACGCTGCCGGTCAGGTTCCGGTAGATCGCCGTGTTAACGAAATACCCTGGCGACACGGCATTGACCGTGACGCCGCTGCCCTTGAGGCGCTCCGCCAGCTCCAGGGTGAAGTAGACATTGCAGAGCTTGGCCCGGTGGTAGGCGGCAAAGGACGCGCCGTTGGAGAAGTTGCTGCCCTTCCAGATCTTCTCGTTGTTCAGGTCGTCGAAGTCCAGGCCGGGTCCGGCCTTGTGGGCGTCGGAGGAGATCGAGACGACGCGCGCGGGTGCGCTCTTCCTCAGGAGATCGAGTAGCAGGTGTGTCAGCAGGAAATGGGCCAGGTGGCAGGTAGCCACATGGAGCTCCCAGCCATCCACGCTGACGCGGCGCACCGGGTCGGTGATGCCGGCGTTGCAGACCAGGATGTGCAACGCGGGATAGCGGGCTTGCACGTGGCCGGCGAGAGCCCGGACTTCTGCAAGGGAGGACAGGTCACAGTAGACGAATTCCGCCGCCTGGCGCCCTGTCAGGCGATTAATCTCGTCCCGGGTGCGGGTGCCCGCCTCCCCCTCCCAGTCGACGATGATCACCCGGGCGCCCAGCCTGGCGAGTTCGAGGGCCGTCACGCGACCCATGCCCCGCGCGCCGCCCGTAATCAGTGCCGTCTTTTCTGCGAGCTGCATGGTCGCTTTATACCAGCAGTCCGCGTTGCCGCAACCAGGCCTGGGCTTCGTCCGCGTCTTCCTCAAACCAGCGCCGGGTGGATCCCAGGCGAAAGCCGTACCCCCAGGCATCCATGTCGGCAAACAGCCGCTCGCGACTCCAGCCGGCGGCGTTGAGCCGGGCCCCCAGGACGATCTGCAGGTAGCAGACAGCGTCCTCTTCGGCCACCTCACCCCCCGCATCCCGGTGCAGGCTGGCCCTGCGGTCGGCTGGCATGCAGATGAAGTGCGCCGCTTCGTGCAGGACAGAATGCAGGGGCGTGTCGGGCCTGGCGAAAAGCTGCTCGCCGGACAGCCCGGCCTCCGGAGCGCCCCAGTAGGTTCCGGGGATCTCGTCGCCGTCCGCAAGCAGGATGAGCTGCAGCCCGAACCTGGCGAGCAGTCCAGCGACTGCGGTGCAGTCCGTTTCCTGGAGCGTCATTACACCGCTGATCGTTGGCATTCCAACCGCAACCACCTTAGGCTTCTCTCCGCATTATGCAGGGCCGGAAGAAACACAAGGGAGCGGCGCCAGGTTGGCCAGCCTTCCCGTCGAAGCCCACCCTGGCCGGGTTGCTCGACGGCCTCACGGTTTCCCAGTGGTGGTCGCCTGAAGAGCTCGAGCGGGCCCAGCAACCGCAACTCGCGTGGCTGGTGAAATGGGCCAGCACGGAAGTCCCCCACTATCAGGAGTCTGCCTGGGCCCGGCCTGCCAGCCAGGCACTGGCCGAGATTCTCGCGCAGGAACCGGCGCGCTTTCCCGAGGTGTGGCGCACTCTGCCGCTACTGACCAAGCCGGAACTCCGCACGCAGGGCAAGGCTTTGCATGCCCGGACCGTGCCAGGGAGCGAGAAGCCTCTGAAATCGATACTCACGTCAGGCTCTACCGGGATTCCCGTCGAGGTGCGGTCCACCAGCACCACGCGCGAACTCTGGGACGCACTCACGATTCGCGAACACCTTTGGTCCCGCCGGGACTTCACCAAGCGGATGGGCGCCATTCGCTATATCAATCACAAGAAGCGGGTCGCTGAAGGCACTGTGCGCAGTGGCTGGGGCGCGCCGGTGGCCTTGCGCTACCGGAGCGGCCCGGCCTCCTTCATGCACATCGGGAATTCCATAGAGGCTCTCGCCGACTGGCTGCTGCACTTTGATCCCAGCTACTTGCTGACCTACCCCAGCATCGTGGAGCCGCTGATGGATGCCGTGACGGCGCTGGGCGGGCGGCCGCCATCCCTTGAGGAGATCCGCCTGATGTCGGAGCCGCTGGACCCCGAAGTCGAGGCGCGTCTCCGGAAGGAATGGCAGGTGCGCAGTACCGACCTCTACTCCGCCAACGAGGTGGGCTACATCGCTTTTCGCTGCCGGGAGCAGGGCCATCTGCACATTCAGTCCGAGGCCGTACTGGTAGAGGTCCTTGATGAGGCCGGGCAGCCCTGCGCCACGGGCGAGACCGGCCGCGTTGTGGTCACCGCGCTGCACAACCTGGCCACGCCACTCTTGCGTTATGAGCTGGGAGACTACGCGACCGTTGGGGAGCGCTGCCCCTGCGGGCGCGGGCTGCCGGTGCTGGGCAGGGTTCAGGGCCGGGTGCGCAACCTGGTGCGGACGCCCGATGGTCGGCACTACTGGCCCAACCAGCTGATGGGGATCCGGTCGGTGGCCGCGATCATCCAGGCGCAGTTCGTGCAAACGGCCCTCGATACGGTGGAAGTCCGGGTGGTTTGCTCCCGCCCCTTAAGTCCCGCGGAAGTTACCGAGGCAGTGGCCAAAACCCGCCGGTCCCTGGGCTATCCCTTTGAGGTGCTGGTCGTGCCGGTCGGGGTGATCCCCCGAGGGCCCACGGGCAAGTTCGAGGAGTTTCTGTCGCTGCTGGGTAGCGACTAGCCAAGCCTCGGGAACAATGGAGCGGGTGATGGGAATCGAACCCACGTTAGCAGCTTGGGAAGCTGCAGTTCTACCATTGAACTACACCCGCTTCGGACCGCGATTCTAGAACATGACGCTACCGAGTTTCACTGATCTGGGCCTGGCGGCGGTGGTCCTGATCATCGCGGTGATCCCGGCCGCCCTGACGGTGCTGGCTGCGGCCGGCATCCTCGAGTCTGCCCAGTGGCGGACCCGCCTCGAAGCCCGGCTCGGCACCCCGGGCTTCCGGGTGGCCGCGGCCCTGGGGACCCTGGCGGTGGCCGGCCTGTTCCTGCGTCTGAGCTGGGACTGGTCTGCGGCCACGCATCTCAAGCCCCAGTGTGCCGCCCTGGCGCAGCCTTGGTTTGCCACCGAAGGCCCCACCGGAGCGGGCGGGGTAAGCCTGCGGGTCGGGCGCCGGACGGTGGAGTCCCGCTACTGGACCACCATTACGGCGGATCGATACCAGGCCATCGACGACGCGACCGGCGGGCTGGTCGCAGAAGGCCACGAGGTGTGGATCGACACGGGCCACACCCGCTACCGCTGCGGACTTGCCAGTGGCCCTGTCCCGGTGCGGGGCTTTGCGGAACCGGACCCGGCGGGGATCCGGCGGTTTCTGGTGCGGGCGGGTACGCCGCGATGACTGCGCCGACCGAGCCCCGCCATATTCGGAGTTTTGTGCGCCGCGCCGGCCGCCAGACTAAAGCCCAGGATCGGGCACTGGCCGAACTCTGGCCCCGGTTCGGCCTGCCCACTCACGGGCCTGGGCCCACGCTCGGGCCGGGCAACCCGCCGCTGCTGGATCTGGCCGGAGAATTCGGGCGCGTCGCGCCCTGTGTGCTCGAGATCGGCTTTGGCAACGGGGATGCCCTGGTGACGATGGCGGCGGAGTCGCCCGACCGGAACTTCCTGGGGGTCGAAGTCCACGAACCCGGCGTCGGCCACTGCCTGTTGGCTATTGAACGACTGGGGCTCTCCAACGTGCGGCTCCTGATGCAGGACGCGATGGAAGTTCTCAGGGACCGCCTGCCGGACCGGTCCCTGCTGGGGGTCCACCTCTACTTTCCCGACCCCTGGCACAAGAAGCGCCACCACAAACGGCGGCTGGTACAGCCGGAGTTCGTTGCCCTGCTCGCGGCCCGGCTGGCCACCGGCGGGTACTTCCACGCCGCGACGGACTGGCCGGACTACGCGGGCCACATCCAGGCCGTCGTCAGGGCGAGTCCGGCGTTTGAGCTGCTGGATACCGGCCCGTCCGGTGCGCTCGGTGGCCGGCCCCGCACCCGCTTTGAGGCCCGCGGCGAGCGCCTGGGCCATCCGATCTGGGAGGCGGTGTACCAGCGCACTTCCTGAACATTACAGATGGTTTCCCCCTGTACCCATCCGGGCGCAAAAGGTCTATAAAAACCCCATGAACGAACGGACACTCTCCATCACCTTCGGCCTGCCGGAAATCGGCAGCTGGTTTCGGGTCAGCGAAGGCAAAACCTTCGAGGTGGTCGCCGTTGACGAGAAGGACCTTACTGTGGAGATCCAGCACTTCGACGGCACCGTTGAAGAACTGGATGTGGACAGCTGGCGGCAGATGAGTGCGGAGCCCGTTGAGGCGCCGGAAGACTGGTCCGGTTCCCTGGATGTGGACACCCCGGACCTGCCGGAATCCGAAGTAAAGCACCAGGACTTTGCCGACCCGCTCAATTTCGTGGACCGCTACGAGTGAGAAATGGGGACATTCCTCACCCACACGTCACCGTTCTCTACCCAGCACTCCAGGGCACGCAGCTTCCGGCCCGCGCAGGGCCCGTAGACGCACAACCCCGACTCTGGCTCGAACAACGCGCCGTGGGAGGCGCAGCGGAGCAGCGCCTGCCCGGGAACCAGAAACTCATCGTCGGCCAGGTTGAGCGGGTGGTGCTTGTGGGGACAAACGTTGGCGTAGGCCCTTAGACGGCCAGCCACCTGCACGAGAAAGCCGCGGAAGGGCCAGTCTCCTTCGCCGACAACAAACTCCCGGGCGCCCGGATCGGCGAGGTCAGCCAGGCGCGCCACCACCCGCCCGGCCTCATTCATGAATACTGGCTCATGGACACTGGCTCATCCAGACTTGCTCAGCGTTTCCTGCTCATCGAGCCGGGCGACCGTATGCCGCAGCACCACGAGGACGAGCAACCCGGGAATGGCCGTAAAGAACGTGACCGTGAAGAAGGAGCTCCAGCCCACTACGTCTACCAGATACGCCGCCGGGGGGCCGAGAAAGTTCCGCGCCACGCTGGCCAGGGCCGACAACAGCGCGTACTGGAAGGCGCTGAAGCGGGCATCGCAGAGGGCCATGAGAAAGGCCACAAAGGCAGCGGCGCCCATGCCCCCGGCGAAGTTGTCGAACCCCAGCGCGATCACCATGAGGACGGTGCTTTTGCCGGTGGCCGCCAGCAGGGCGTAGAGCAGATTGGTCAGCGCCTGGAGGATGCCGAAGAACAACAGCGAGCGGTAGAGGCCGAGCCGGGCCAGCAGCACGCCGCCGACGAAGGTGCCGAGCAGGGTCAGGGTGATGACGACCGTCTTCGAGATCGCACCAACTTCCAGCGCCGTGAACCCGACCCCCTTGATCAGGAAGGCGGTGACCAGCTTCAGCGCGAAGGCATCGCCAAACTTGTAGAGGACGATCAGTCCCAGCAGTGACCAGGCGCCTGGACGGCTCAGGAATTCCCTGAGCGGGTCCACGACGGCGTCCACCAGCGTGCGGGGCGGCTGCACCACCCGCTCGGGCTCGGGCGCCGACCAAGTCAGCAGGACGGTGGCGCCCATGAAGGCCGCCATCAGCAGGTAGGTATTCCGCCAGCCGATAACGTCCGAGAAAATCAGGGCCAGCGCGCCAGCAATCCAGGTGGCAAGCCGGTAACCCACCTGGGTGGCGGTTGAGCCCACGCCACGCTCCTCCGGTCGCAGAGTGTCGGCGCGGTAGGCGTCGATCACGATGTCCTGGGTGGCAGAGAAAAAGGCAATGAGCAGGCCTATGGCCGCAACGGCATAAATGGCTTCGCTGGGCGCCTGCAGGCCGAGCAGGGCGATGAGTCCCGCGAGCACCAGCTGCAAGACCAGCATCCAGCCACGCCGTCGGCCCAGAAAGGGCAGCGCGTAGCGATCGAGGATCGGCGCCCAGAGAAACTTGAAGGCATAGGGCGCACCGACCAGGGTGAGCCAGCCTATCGTCTTGATGTCCATGTTCAGCGTGGCGAGCCACGCCTGCAGCGTGCTGTCGGAAAGGTTGTAGGGCAGGCCCGAGGCAAAGCCCAGGGTCAGCGCCGCGGCCACGCGCGGGTTGGCGATGAGATCGCGGATACGGGTGCGCGCCATAGCCTAGCGCAGGTCGCCCAGGTCAAGGTCGAAGTCCATGGCCAGAGGCGCGTGGTCGGAGAAACGATTCTTTTTGTGAATCGCAGCGCTCCGGGCTGCACCTTTCAGTCCGGGTGTGCCGATCTGGTAGTCAATCCGCCAACCCACATTCCTGGCCCAGGCCTGGCCGCGGTTTGACCACCAGGTGTACTGGTCCGGTAACTCGTTCACTTCGCGGAAGGCGTCGGTGAATCCAGACGGGCCAAACAACTCGTCGAGCCAGTCCCGCTCTGCAGGCAAAAAGCCCGAGTTCTTCTGATTGCCACGCCAGTTCTTCAGATCGATCTCCTTGTGGGCGATGTTCCAGTCGCCGCAGAGCAGGTACTGGCGGCCATCATCCCTGAGCCTGGCCAAATGCACCCTGAACTCCGTCATGAAGCGGAACTTGGCCTGTTGGCGCTCCGGACTCGAGGAGCCAGATGGCAGGTACACCGAGACGATACTGAGGGGCCCGAACCGGGCCTCCAGATAGCGGCCCTCGGGATCGAATTCCGCGGAACCAAAGCCGCGCAGGATAGCGTCGGGTTCCCGCCGGCTGAACAGGGCCACGCCGCTGTAGCCCTTCCGTTCCGCAGGTTCGTAGTAGCAGTGCAGGTTTCGCGGGTGGAACAGCGGCGCCGTAATCTGGTCGGCCTGGGCCCGGATTTCCTGCAGGCAGACGACGTCGGGGCGCTCCCGCGCCAGCCAGTCGAACAAGCCTTTGCGGGCAGCCGCGCGGATGCCGTTCGCGTTGAGAGTAACAATGCGCATGGAAGAGTTGAGTGTACGATATCGCCTGCGCAGGAGGATGACCCGCATGCGGGCGTACAAGCAGGACTTTATCGAGCTCGCCCTTCAGGTCGGCGTGCTCCGTTTCGGCCAGTTCAAGCTGAAGTCCGGGCGCAACAGCCCGTACTTCTTTAACTCTGGCCTGTTTAACACGGGCTTCGCTGCCGCCAAACTCGGGCGCACCTACGCTGCGGCAGTGGCAGAATCCGGCATTGGTTTCGACATGCTGTTCGGTCCGGCCTATAAGGGCATTCCCCTGGTGGCACTCACCGCGGCAGCGCTGGCCGAGCATCATGGCAGGGATTTGCCCTTCTGCTTCAACCGCAAGGAGGTCAAGGACCATGGAGAAGGCGGCGCCATTGTCGGAGCACCAGTGTCCGGGCGCGTGCTGATTCTCGACGACGTCATCACCGCCGGCACTGCCATCCGGGAGACCATCACACTGATCCGTGAGGCGGGTGGGCAGAGTGCCGGAAAGGCTGGCGCGGAAGCCGCCGGGGTGGTTCTCGCCCTCGATCGCCAGGAGCGGGGCAACGGCGACCTGTCGGCTGTTCAGGAGCTGGAACAGACCTTCGGCATTCCCGTCACCAGCATCATCAGGCTGGACGACCTGGTGGAACACCTGGAGGGTAACTCGGCGCATCGGCAGTTTCTGCCCCTCGTGCAGGACTATCGGGAGCGGTACGGCGTAGGCGCCTGATCCGTCGCCAAGGCAGCCAATTGCGATCCGGGTCACTGTTTTTGGTTAAATGAGAGCGGGATAATCTGCCCCCAGGCGGGCCTCCAGGGCTTGCCAGGTATGGATTCAGATATGGGGTTGTCGGGCATCAGCAGGGCTTACCGGGGCACGTGGCCACTGGCCGTATTGCTCGCAGTACTGCTTGCTCTGCTTGCCTCTCAGCCGGCGGCGGCGGTCACCAAGAAGCCACGGCAGTCTGGCGCAACAACCGGCGAGGTTTATCGCTGGGTGGACAACGAAGGCGTCGTGCACTTCGGCGACCAAGTACCGGCTGAGTACGCGCCCATCGACCGGCAGGTACTCAATCAGTACGGGGTTCCCCTGCGCACCGAGCAGGGCGCCATGACGGAAGAGGAGCTCGCAGCGGAGAAGAAGGCCGCGGCGGAGAAGAAGGCCGCGTTGGTGGCGGCGCGCCGGGATGAGGTGCTGCTGAGTACCTACCTGTCCGTCGCGGAGATCGAGGCCCTGCGCGACCGGCGCATGGAGTTGATCAACGGACAGTTCTCCGTGACCAAGACCTATCTGCAGAGCCTCAAGGACCGACTCAGCCAGCTGCAGCAGGAAGCCGTAAACTTCAAACCCTACAGCACAGATCCGGCAGCGGAGCCCATCGACGGGAGGCTCGCCAAGGAACTCTCAGACCTCGCCGATTCCGTTGCGCTCTACGAGAAAACCCTGCTGGAAACCCGCTCCCGCCAGAACCGGGTGGTTATGGCCTTTGACGCGGACATTGCCCGCTTCAAGGAACTGAAGGGTCTGTAGGCGCGCCTACCGGCCTGTGTGGCCGAAGCCCCCGCTACCCCTGTCGCTGGCCCCAAACTCCTCCACGACCTCGAAGGCCACCTGCACGACAGGAACAAACACCATCTGGGCCAGGCGCACGCCAGGCTCCAGTTCGAACGCCGCGGTGCCCCGGTTCCAGCAGGACACCAGCAGCTGCCCCTGGTAGTCCGAGTCGATAAGTCCGACCAGATTACCGAGGACGATCCCGTGCTTGTGCCCAAGACCGGACCGCGGGAGGATCACCGCAGCGAGACCCGGATCGGCAATGTGGATCGCCATGCCCGTGGGCACCAGCACGGTCTGGCCAGGCAGAATCGTGAGGGCCTCGTCTACGCAGGCCCGCAGATCCACGCCCGCTGAACCCGCCGTGGCATAGTCGGGCAACGGAAATTCCGTACCCAGGCGCGGGTCGAGAATCCGCAGTTGCACGCGTTGCATTACTCAGAGGTACCGGGTTTGCAATCGGGCAATTTGGCGGCCGAATTGCCCGATTGCAAACCCGGTACCTCTCGAACGGCGGCGAAGCGGGCGGCGACGGTGGCGATGATCCTGCGCGCCAGGTCGCACTTGGCCATGCGACAAAAGGACTCCTGCCCGTCCTGCCAGAGAATGAGAACGCTGTTCTCGTCTTCGTCGAACCCGAGCTTTGCCCCAACCTGGTTGGCAACAATCATGTTTAGCCGCTTGCCCTGAAGCTTCTGGCGGGCGTACTCCTCCAGACGCTCGGTCTCCGCGGCGAACCCCACCGTAAATGGCGCTCCGGGTCGTGCGGCAATGGTGGCCAGCAGATCTGGTGACTTCACCATGTCCAGCGTGAGACGGTCCGTGTGCTTCTTGATTTTCTGGAGCGCCGGCTCGGGGCGATAGTCAGAAATCGCAGCAGCGCCAATGTAGATGTCTGCGTCGGCGATCCGCTCAAGGGTTGCTGCACACATTTCGCCGGCAGTCTCGACATCGATACGCCGGACGCCCGCAGGGGTCGGCAGGGACACCGGACCGGCGACGAGCGTCACCCGGGCACCGGCCTCGACAGCGGCGCGGGCCACGGCAAAGCCCATCTTGCCGGAACTGCGGTTGCTGACAAACCGCACGGGGTCAATGGGCTCTCGCGTGGGCCCCGCAGTGACCAGCACCCTGATACCCTTCAGTTGATCCTTCAGCAGTCCGGTGAGATCACCCGCCGGTGGTTCGCTGAGTGCTGCCACGATATCCGCCGGTTCCACCATCCGGCCCGGGCCGACGTCGCCGCAGGCCTGGCTACCGGAAGCAGGCCCGATGCAGCGCACGCCGCGGGACTCGAGCGTCAGCCGATTGGCCTGGGTGGCGGCGTGACGCCACATGGCCTGATTCATCGCGGGCGCCAGCACCACAGGAGCCGACGTCGCCAGGCAGATCGTGGTCAGAAGATTGCCCGCTGCACCGCTCGCGAGCTGGTACATGAGGTGGGCAGTGGCGGGGGCTATCAGCACAAGATCGGCCCAGCGCGCCAGCTCAATATGGCCCATGGCCGCCTCGGCAGCGTCATCCCACAGATCGGACCGCACCGGATGGCCGGAGACGGCCTGGAAGACGGTGGCAGCCACCATCCGGGTGGCACTGGGCGTCATCACGACACGCACCTCCGCCCCGGCATCCTGCAGGCGCCGGACGAGGTCGGGACTCTTGTAGGCGGCAATGCCGCCCGTGACGCCGAGGACGACACGCTGTTGGCTTAGAGCGCCCAAACCCTGCACCTGTGCTGGAAGGGGAAAAGCTTAGCGCAACAATCACCGGACAAACGTGCTTTGTCCCTAAAGGAGGCAGTTTCTCGGCTTGGTCAGTCCGGCGGGCATGCCCAGAATAGCGCCCGTGCCAGACGACCCCCTGAACGCGCCGCCCCGGAAGTCCAGGCTCATCAAGGACTGGCCTGCGGCAGAACGGCCGAGAGAACGGCTCTTCCAGTTCGGACCCGATCACCTTACCGACGCCGAAGTGCTCTCTATCCTGCTGGGCCGGGGGGTGGCCGGAGCGTCGGCCCTCGACCTGGCGCGGCAACTGCTGGTGCGCTTCGGCGGCATGCGCGGCGTGCTTAATGCTGGCCATGCGGAACTCGAGACCCTGCATGGTCTCGGCCCCGGCAAATCCGCCACGCTCCAGGCAGCCCGGGAATGTTGTTGCCGCTACATGGGGGAAAAACTGACGCCGGGCAAGACCATCAGCTCCCCGGGGGACAGCCAGGACTACCTGCTGGCGAGGCTGCGGGACCGGCCCACCGAGGTCTTCTGCTGCCTGTTCCTGGATAACCGGCACCGGGTCCTGGCGTTCGAGGAGCTCTTCCAGGGCACCATCGACAACACCACGGTCTACCCCCGCGAGGTCGTGCGGCAGGCCCTCCGGCGGAACGCGGCGGCCCTGATCCTGGCCCACAACCACCCCTCCGGGGTTCCCGAGCCCAGCGAGGCCGACCGGCTGATCACCCGCCGGATCCGGGACGCGCTGGAACTGATCGACGTGCGCCTGCTGGATCACTTCGTGGTGGGGGACGGCACTTGCGTGTCGCTCGCCAGCCGGGGGTTGCTGTAGCCCCTGCCTCGCTGGTATAAAGTGCGGCTGCCGGAACGCCCGGCAGCCAATAATCCACTACCCAACTCATTGAGTTCGAAGAGGTTTGCCATGTCACGGGTCTGTCAGGTCACCGGCAAGAAGCCGCTTTACGGCAACACCGTGTCCCACGCCAACAACAAAAAGCGCCGGCGTTTCCTGCCCAACCTGCACACGCACCGGTTCTGGCTGGAAGGCGAGAAGCGCTTCGTCACACTGCGTGTCTCGAGCCACGGACTCCGCACCATCGACAAGCTTGGCCTCGAAAAGGTTATGGAAAACCTGCGCGAGGCTGGATCGGCGCCGTAGGAGCGCCTTTAGGTGCGAACTTCTCTTTTGTTAGGACGAGACCATGGCCAAAAGCATCCGGGACAAAATCAAGCTGGTATCGACTGCCGATACGGGCCACTACTACACCACCACCAAGAACAAGCGCACCCATCCAGACAAACTGGAAGCCAAGAAGTACGACCCGGTCGTGCGCAAGCACGTGGCGTACAAGGAGGCGAAGATCAAGTAGGAGCGCTGTAGGAGCGCCGACCGGCGCGATCCCAACCTCCGTCAAACCAAGGAATAGATTGAGCCAAGAAAAAACCCGCCTGACGGCGGGTTTTTTTTCGTCCTTTCCGGCTGTCTGGACGATCGCGCCTGAAGGCGCTCCTACAGGGCGTAGGCGGGAGCCGGCAGGTACCCGCGCAGGCGGGCTGAGAATTCCTCGAGCGCCTCGATGCCACTGGCTTCCGCTCTGGCGCACCACTCGTGCAGCTGCCGGACGAGCAATTCGTTGCTCACGTTGGCGTGCTCCCAGACCGCGACCAGCTGCAGACGGAACTCGTGCACCGTCCGCAGGGCGTGGTTGTTAGCGAGCAAGGCAGCCAGGCGGGCGCGTGCCGCGTCGTCCAGCAGCCGCGGCGCGCGGATCAGCAGGCGGGGCGACAAACGGCGCGCGGCGGCGTCGACTGCCGCCTCGCGGCGGAACACCGGCAGGGTGACTTTGGCCGAGTAGTCCCGCAGCACGTGCATGCGATTGACCAGCACGGCCTTCAGCGTTTCGATGTCCACCTGGCGCGGGGCCGGAGCAAACTGGGGCTGGGGCGCCACACGGCGGACTTTGCACAGTCCCAGGGCCTTGAAGATGGTGATGTACATCCAGCCGATATCGAACTCCCAGGGGCGCACGGAGAACTTGGCAGAGGACGGGAACGCGTGGTGGTTGTTGTGCAGCTCCTCGCCACCGATCAGGAAAGCGATCGGGTAAAGGTTGGTGGCGGCGTCGTCGGACTCGAAGTTGCGATAGCCCGTGTCATGGCCGAGCCCGTTGATAATCCCGGCGGACAGGATGGGCATGGCGGCCATCTGAATGGCGAAGATCGTGATGCCAATGACGCCGAAGAGCAGGACGTTCACGGTCAGCAGGGTGTAGATGCCGAGGGTGGTGTGGGGCAGGTAAAACCTGCGCTCCAGCCAGTCGTCGGGAGTCCCCCGGCTGTACTTGGCGACCACTTCCGGGTTCCGGGCGTCGACGCGGTAGAGTTCGGCGCCTTCGAGCAAGACCTTCTTGAGGCCGAAGACGACGGGGCTGTGGGGGTCGCCGACCTTCTCGCAGAGGGCGTGGTGCTTGCGATGGACGGCAACCCACTCGCGGGTCACCATGCCGGAGGTCAGCCACATCCAGAAACGGAAGAAGTGGCGCAAGGCGGGGTGCAAGTCGATGGCCCGGTGGGCCTGGTCCCGATGCAGGTAGAGGGTGGTGGCCATCAACGAGACCTGCAGCATGACGACAGTGACGAGCACTTTGGTCCCGCCGCTCAAACCCAGAATACCGTTCTGCAGCAGATCGAGAAGATTCATGTCCACCTCTAAGGGAATCAACAACCGGGGAGAGTCGCCAGCCCGTCACTATAGCGGTGCCGTCAAGTGATGGAAATGCGGGCGGACTTAACCCTTTGCAAGGCTCCCGCGCCAACAACTGTCGCGTCAAAGCCGCACTTCCCGAGCCTCACCCTAGGCCAGCATGCTCCATCTGGTCGCGGGACCAGGTCCCAGTGTGGCGATTTCGTCCCTAAAGTCCCCTCAGATGCCCGAATTACCCGAGGTTGAGATCACCCGGCGGGGCCTTGCCCCGTGGCTGGAGGGCAGGCGAATCGCGCAGGTTGTGGTCCGGGTGCCAAAACTGCGGTGGCCCGTTCCTGCCGAATTCGCCCAGCGCCTCGCTGGCGCCCGGGTGACAGCCCTGGACCGCCGCGCCAAGTGGCTCCTGCTGCGCACAGACCGGGGCACTGGCCTGCTCCACTTGGGCATGACCGGCAGTTTCCGGGTCCTGCGGCAGGAGCAACCGCCCGCTCGCCACGATCACCTGGATCTCGTTACGGATGCCGGTGTGACGATTCGCTTCAACGACCCGCGGCGCTTTGGCTCAGTCCTGTGGACCGAGGAGGACCCGGCCTTCCACCCGCTGATCGCGCCCCTGGGCCCGGAACCCCTGAGCGACGAGTTCAGCGGTGACTATCTCTTTCGGCGCAGCCGAAAGCGCGGGATTGCCGTCAAGCCCCACGTGATGAACGCGCATATCGTCGTGGGCGTCGGCAACATTTACGCCAGCGAGGCCCTTTACCGGGCCGGCATTCATCCTGCCCGGGCCGCGGGGCGCGTCGCGCTGCCGCGGATCGAGGCGCTGGTCGCCGCGATCAAGGCGGTGCTGACGGAGTCCATAGGGGTGGGCGGGACCACCTTGCGCGACTTCTACGACGGCGACGGCCAGCCGGGCTATTTCGGCCAGCACCTCCGTGTCTACGACCGGGCCGGCAGACCCTGCGGCGTCTGCGGCACCGCCCTGAAGC
>Ga0209181_10005808_pt1 | contig 17642 bp, 1 predicted proteins | sample MAT05_FD_187208 | JGI IMG/M metagenome (GOLD analysis project Ga0209181, IMG submission 187208) | Freshwater microbial communities from Lake Fryxell liftoff mats and glacier meltwater in Antarctica - MAT-05 (SPAdes) (version 2) | ecosystem: Environmental > Aquatic > Freshwater > Ice > Liftoff...
AAAGCGTTGTATTTAAAGGGAATGCCGTAAGTTGAATGGTGTACACGCCCGGCGTGGTGAATGTGTAACCTGGTTGGGGTTGGGTGCTGATGGTTTGTCCGTTTACCATCCACATGTATTGTGTGGCGTTCTGGCTTGTGTTGGTGAACTGCACAGTTTGTCCCACCGTAAGGTTACCTGACGGAATGACAAAGGAGGCTACCACCGGATTGGGGCAGGGGGGCAGACAAGCCTTGCTGTCGAGCAGGCTCGAACGAGCGCCTGCGAGGAAAAAATTCATGCGGCTGGCTTGTCCGGGCGTAAAATCGTGCATGCAGTTGCTGTTGCCATAATCCAGGAAATTGCTTGTCATGTCGAAGAGGTCCGGCGCGTCCGTATTGCAGGTGTTTACCGTTTGTCCGCACAGCAGCCATGCGGTACTTTGGTCGGGCGGCGTGTCGCACACCAGGTCGCCGTTGGTGCTGCAGTTGTCGTTTTCACAGCCGCCCCGGAAGGTGTGGTACAGGCCAAAGTAGTGGCCCATTTCGTGGATGAGCGAGGCGATGTCGCCGGCACTCAGCAGGCGGTTGGCCTCCACCACGATGCCGTCGAGGTTGTTGCCGTGGAAGGAGGGCAGGTAAGCATAGCCGTTGATGGCTGGTCCGTAGGTGGTGGAATTGATTTCGGAAACCACCCAAATGTTGATGTATTCCTTTGGTTTCCATCGGATAAGGTTTTTGAGTTGGCCATCTTGGGTTTCGGCGGTCATGTTGGTGAGTGAGCTTACCGTGCGCGTAATGCCGTTGGTGGCGAGGTTGTTGGGTGTGCGTTGGGCCGGACAGAATTGAATCTGCGCATCAGCTCCGCTGCCCTGGTCAAAAGGGCCTGTATTGTTGTACGCTTGGTTCAGCCAGGCAAGGGCTTGCGTTACCTGGGCGTCGGTGAGGTTTTCCGGACCGTTGTTGTGCACCAAGTGAAAAACGACGGGTATGGTTTCCACGTTGGAGCGTGACTGCACAGGTGCGTATGTTGCCCACGCGGCGTCGAGTTCCAGTTGTTTGAGTTTTGTGGCTTCGTCGGCTTGCAGGTAAAAAAGGTCCGCTGCGCAAAAGGGCGCATTTTGGGCTTTTACGGAAAAAGCAAGCAGCATCAGGAGGAAAACGGCAGGTAGGTTTTGTGTCATTTTGGTTTGTTTTTCCGAATGCAAATTGTGAAAATTTTGCGAAAGAGGGAGGTAATATTCTTGTCGGTTTTGGACATATGGTGGGGCGTTTGGTCGTATGTTTCCCCACCACAGAGATGCTATCACGTGAGGGCAACTCTGTGCTTTTCCTCTGTGTAACTCTGTGGTGAAATGCGATGATCCACCAAGTTGTAAAAATTTCTTTTTAGGCATTAAATTTCAAGAATTTATACAATTGATTCCAACAACTTAATGGTAATAAAAAACAATTTAACCATCCTGCCAGAGTAAACGTGTCTGAGCCTCTGAATTCGGACGGACTATAAGGTAAATTGATTTTGCGCTGCCTGGGGATAGAATCATAGAAAAGATTTACTACATCCAAGTGGATGCTCAATCCTGACTTCTTTTTCCACCAATCCCAATTTTTTATTACTTTTCCAGCCTAAAATGGTTGAAACCATGAAAAACGTCCTTGTCCTCGTCCTGTTTTTTGCCGCAGGCAACATCGCCTTCGCCCAAACCAACATACTCATCACCAATCCGGAAGCCGAAGCCGTGTTGAAAGGCACATACGATCCGACGCAATACGCCGCTTCGCTGCTGATCGAAAATCCAGTACTGGTGGCTGCGGGAATGCAGGAGCGCATTTCGCCCGACAGTTTGCAGGTTTACATCACACGTCTGAGCACCTTTGGCACCCGAAACACAGGCGCCGATACGGTTTCCGATGTAACGGGCATGGGTGCTTCGCGGCGTTGGGTGTATGAAAAATTCAAAACGTACAGTACGGAAAACGAGGACCGGTTGCTGCCTTTTTACCTTCAATTCAACCAGGACATTTGCGGCACGGGCCAACACAGGAACATTTGTGCGGTGCTGCCGGGCGCAAATCCGGGGCGGCATGGCGTGATCATCATTGAAGGGCACATCGACAGCCGGTGCGATGTGTTGTGCGACGTGAATTGCGCTGCAGAAGGCGTAGAGGACAACGCCACAGGTACTGCCCTGGTGATGGAACTGGCGCGGGTGATGTCGGCCTACACGTACAACCAAACCATCGTGTTTATGGTCACTACAGGTGAGGAGCAGGGATTGTTCGGCGCCGATGCATTTGCCACCTGGTGCCAGTTGAACAACATTCCCGTTAGGGCGGTACTGAACAACGACGTAATCGGCGGCATCATCTGTGGGGAAACATCATCGCCGCCGTCGTGTCCGGGTTTTAACAACATTGATTCCACGAGTGTGCGTTTGTTTTCTGCCGGTAGTTTCAATTCCCGGAACAAACAATTGGCGCGTTTCATCAAAATGCAATACGTGGAAAACCTGATCGAGAGCGAGCCTGTGCCGATGAACATTCGGATCATGAGTCCGGAAGACCGCACGGGCCGGGGCGGCGACCACATTCCGTTTCGGGAAAAGGGTTACGCTTCCATGCGATTCACTTCCGCGAATGAACACGGCGACGCGAGCAACGGTCCTGGCTACGAAGACCGTCAGCACACCTCCGACGACGTCCTGGGTGTGGACACCAACAACGATGGCATCATCGATTCGTTTTTTGTGGATTTCAATTACCTGCGTCGCAATGCCCTCATCAACGCCAACGCCGCAGCCATGGCGGCAAGGGGTGTGCCAACTCCTGTGAATTTTACGGGGCTGCGCAGCAACGGGCAGATAACGGTCAGCATAACGGATACGGCTTCATTGGGCGTGTACCGGATGGCCATCAGGTATTTGGTGAACGATTGGGATACAGTGTTTACATTGAGTGGCGCAACCAGCGGTACGTTTCCTTGCAACCCGACGGGTGCCTTGTACTTGAGTGTGGCCGGTGTGGACGACCAGGGTGTGGAGAGTTTGTTTACGGGAGAAAAACTGGTATCCAACACGACATCCACAGAAGAGGCCGGTGGTGAATCAGCCAAGAACATACAATTGTTTCAGAACCGTCCGAACCCTTTTGATGAGGCCACCTGGATATCTTTTTGGATAAATGAAGTGCCGCAGTACAGGCAGGCGGTGATCCAGGTCAGCGATTTGCAGGGCAAGGTTATTGAGCGCATGCCGGTAGGGTTGCATCAAGGTATGAACGAGGTTTTGTACACCCATGGCTATGGGGTGCGTGGCGCTTTTTCGTACACCTTATTGGTGGATGAACGGGTGGTGGATACCAGGCAAATGGTGTTTGCAAATTAAATATAATTTATTCATGTTGTTTTAAATGTTAATAATCTTTTATTTTATATAAATAAATTATTTCAATTTTAAAATATTGTCTAAAATTTTTAAATTTTTTTGGCGGTCTGCCTGATTGGTAACATCTTTGCATCGTAATAGAATATTCTCTCACTCCAAAGAGCCTATATTGTATTATACACGCTTAGAATACTAATCTACTTTTTTTGATCCATAATAATCTCATGAGTGAAAGTTTTGTCGGCGCCTACCGACACTATGCAACCCATTAGGTTGTACCTTTATACACGGCGCTTTCCTTCACTCCACTTCATTGCAGTACTTTCCAAATGCTTGATTCCGAGCGTCAACTGACGTTGGGAAATAAGCGCGTTTTTCCGCCTTGTTTCAACAAGGGATAAGGCTCCTTGAACTGTGTATGCAGCTCAGGGCTTAATTCATTTTGTGTTAACAAAGAATTGACGTTTTTACGCCTTTTTTCAATTTTAATAAGAAATTTTCCTCAAAAGTTTACCATGAAAAAGTTTACACCCTTGCAAATTTCTTCCTTGACGCTGATTGCCTTTAGCTTCATGCTTCTTGGAAAAACAAACGCCCAGAACTGTTCCGTAAACTCTGGTCTTCCAGATACATTTTGCCTTGGTAGTCAGATGCCATTATTTGGTGGCCAGAACGGAATATTTGTGGCCAATTCATTTTTTTGGACGCAGGTTGCTGGCCCTGCGGTCATTATTAACAATCCGCTGCAACTAACGAGCAATGTAACTGGATACATGGGTGGAGGCGTTTATACTTTTCGTGCCCACCTGACCTGTTCAGATGGTTCGTTGGTATTTCAAAATGTGACGCATACGGTAAAACCGGTTACACCAGCCACAGCGGGCGGGGACATCACGGCGTGCCCTGGAGCCATGCCGCTGCTTTTGTCGGCCAACAGCCCGGGCGTAGGAGAACTGGGATCTTGGTCGGTGTTAGGCACCAACAATGGTGTCACCATAGCAGATCCACAAAATCCAAACAGCAGCTTCATGTTGGCAAGTGGAGCAGGTGGACAAACAACAGTCCGGTGGACGATCACTAATCCCTCCGGTTGTACTTCAACAGACGATGTAATTGTTACCAATTGCGGCGGGGTAAGTCCTGTGAGCGCAGGCCCCGATCAAACGCTTGGAAATTGTTACTCTCTTACCACTACGACCTGCCTCAATGCCATGCCTGCCGGTTTTTGCGGGATGGGTATGTGGAGCGTTGTGAGTGGCCCCAATGTGCCTAATATTGCGAATGCTACAGTCCCCAATACCTGTATAACCAACCTCATTGAAGGTTGTTACGTGTTTCGTTGGGAGGTTCAAAACACAACATGCATGGTGAACGGCTTTGATTTGGTACAGATTTGTGTGCCACCGCCCACGCAAAATGTTTCTCAGGCTAGTTCCTCCAGCCAGTTTTTTTGCGACAATCGCACTTCCACCATTTTAAACGGCAGCGTTCCCCAATTTACCAACGAAACGGTCATGTGGGTTCAAACCGGCGGCCCTGCAGCTACAATAGTCAGCCCCAATACGCCTGTAACCAGTGTAACAGGATTGGATGGTATGAGCACCTATACTTTTTCCTACACCATTACGAATCCGACAACCTTGTGTTTCAGCACTGTCACGGTGACCGTTGGTTTTGGCGTTCCAGGTTCGGTTGTAAATATCGTTACACCTGGTCCCATCATCAATACGTGTGATGTTACTTCATTCACCCTTGCCTATACCCAGTCAGGGCCAGGAGCTGTTGAATGGCGTGTGGCTTCCAGTCCAAATGGAATTTTGACCAATTGGGCAGCTGCGGGTCCCTCTCCTTTTACCATTATTGATTGTTACGGACCCGGTAATCCGGTTCCACCTGGCGTGTATGTTATTGAATTGCGGAAGAACACTCCTGTTGGAGCACAATGCAGTACCGCAGCATCCACCGATCAGATCACTGTAGAGATTTCTGCCACAACAGGTTCCAATGCAGGTACGGATCAGGACTTACCATGTTCGATTTATTCAACCGGGTTGATTGGCAATGTGCCATTTGTCGGTTCCGGTACCTGGTCGCAGGTGGATGGGCCGGCAACAGCCACCATCGTTGCTCCGATAGCCAACAATTCATCCGTTATTTTCCCTTCTGGCATCAATGGGGCCTATGTGTTCCGATGGACTGTGAGCGGAGGTTCAGCGTGTGATCCGGCTCAGGACGATGTGATCGTCCGGGTAACCGATGTACCACCGGTGACTGCCAATGCTGGACCAGACCAAACGGTTTGCTTTGGTACGCCCATTTATCTGATGGGGAATACGCCCATTCCAAGTGATGTAGGTACTTGGACCGTCAGTCCCAATACAGGTGTGCTTTTTTCAGATGCCAATGATCCAAATGCTGTGGCAACTGGTCTTGCAGCAAATACGGTTTATACCTTCACTTGGACCATCACGAATAAATGTGGTATGGCAACAGACAATGTTGTGATCACCACCAACAACTCACAGGGTCCGGATGTCGCCAATGCAGGTGTGGATAGATGCTTGCCGGCAGGAACCACCAGTATTATCCTGGCAGGCAACAACCCAGCTGTAGGTACTGGTTTATGGACCAAAATTTTAACCATTCCGGTGGCGCTTCCTGCTAACATTGTGACGCCTACATTGTTCAACACGGCTGTCAATGGTCTGGTCAACGGTACCTATTATTTTGAATGGCAAAACCTTAATGGCACTTGTGCGCCCACCAGAGATACGGTTATCATCACCATTTCTGCCCCTGTGACACCCGCCAATGCAGGCCCGAATCAGCAAATTTGCGGCACTCCTGCTACCGCCACCATGGCGGCCAATGCACCGCTGGTTGGAGCAGGCATGTGGACGCAGATCATAGGCCCCGGTGGTGCGGTGATTACCAACCCACTTAACCCCTCTACCACCATCAGTGGACTGACTGATGGCGTCTACAGCTTCGTTTGGACCATTAAACTAGGCGCTTGCTCAAGTGCAGATACGGTCAAACTGTTCATTTCATCGCCAGCTGTTCCGGCCAATGCCGGACCCAATCAAACGATCTGTGGAACAACCTCCGCTACTTTGGCTGCAAATGCCGTAGCAGATGGATACTGGACGGTAGTATCAGGGCCAAATACACCTATTTTTTCCAATTATTTATCGCCTACAAGTATGGTAAGCGGCTTGGTATTTGGCACCTATGTTTTGAAATGGAACAGCACCAGCGGTCTATTTTGTCCAATCTTGATGGATGAAATGGAAATTACAATTGTACCAACAGCCGATGCCGGTCCCGACCAATCATACTGTCAAGAAAATATGTCGGTCAACCTGATCGGAAATGTAAACAGTATCGGTACCTGGACCCAAGTGAGTGGTACCCCAGCAACGGTGACAACCACCTCCAACAATACCGCCACGGCTTCAGGCCTCACGGTACCTCCCATGAGCGTCTCTAATGTGTATGAGTTTAAATATACCATCAACCAGCCTGGTTGTATGAGTATGGATCAGATGACGGTGACCTTGTTTATGCCACCGAATCAGGCAATGGCAGGCCCAGATCAGTCATCCTGTGATTTGACGGGCACGACTACCTACGCTTTGGCGGGTAATAATCCAGTAGCGCCCTATGTAGGGACTTGGACCGTCATAGCCGGCCCGGGTGGTGGAACCTTCATCCCGAATGCCAATGCGCCGACGGCCATGTTTGATCCCAATGGGTATGGTGTTTACCTGCTGGCTTGGTCCATTTCAAATGGCGCCTGTGCCAGACAAGACGAAGTACGCATTACGAACTTTCAACCACCGTCTACCGCAGATGCCGGACCCAACCAGACCGTTGTATGTGATGACCAGGTGACCATGGCCGCAGTAAATCCTGCTGTAGGTTTAGGCACCTGGACGCTTGTCAGCAAACCTGTTGCGGCTCCGGATCCAATCATAGCTTCCCCAATCCTTTTCAATACCGTCATCAGTAATTTTTTGGTTCCCGGCACCTATGTGTTTAGGTGGACGACCAGTAACGGCCCGTGTCCGAATTCATTTGACGATGTTAGCATCACCATACTGGCACAACCTACGCCAGCCAATGCTGGCCCCAATCAGGCATTTTGTAACTTGAATACCACCACCCTTGCTGCAACGCCTGTTACACAAGGCACAGGCATGTGGACCATTGTAAGTTGGCCTGGTGGACCACTTCCTATGTTTGCCGATGCTACAGTCCACAATACGGTGGTGAGTAATCTTTTCAACGGGACATATGTTTTCCGTTGGACGACCACCCTCGGGCTTTGCACTTCTACTGATGAGGTGACGATCATAAATTATGCCCTTCCAACGGTAGCCAATGCAAGTGGCACCACAATGTCGCTGTGTTTCAGTCAGCCTATGTTACTGGTTGGCAACGCACCTTTGATTGGTACCGGCTTATGGACACAGACTGCGGGCTTGCCCGTTCTGATCCTAAACCCCACCAGCCCGAATGCCCAGGTCGTTGGTTTTATTTTGGGTACTTATACGTTTAAATGGACCATCACCAATGGAACTTGTCCGTCCAGCGAAGCATCGGTAACCATTACCGTGAATCCAGTTCCTACGCAGGTAGCCTTTGCCGGCTTTAATCAGGCCATTTGCAATGCAACTACTGCGGTGCTCAACGGAAATATTCCACAGGGTGGTGAAGTAGGTACCTGGTCTTTATTTAGTGGCCCGAATGCAGTTACTTTCACCAATGCCGGCCCCAATTCTTTCAATGCAACCGTGAATGGTTTGGTGGGTGGAAGCCCCAATATTTACGTCCTGAAATGGGAAGTTGCTGTTGGTGCATGTATTACTTCTGATACCATGCGCATTGTTGTTTGGGCACAACCCACTGCGAATGCTGGTGTAGATCAGCAAGTTTGTGGCGCTGGTTCCTTCCAACTTGCTGCTACGCCTTTGCCGCTTGGATTTGGTACGGGCATGTGGATTAAAGTAAGTGGTCCGGCAGCCACCATCACAAATCCCACTTCGCCTACTTCGACTGTAACGGGTATTACTACAGGCACTTATGTGTTCCGGTGGACGGCAACGAATGGTTCCGTCTGTCCGGCGAGTGTAGACGAAGTTACCATCATCAACAATGCCTTAATTTCCGCACCTACTCCTGCCAATACTACGGTTTGTACGGGCGGTACGGCTACAATGACCGTTGCCCCAACAGGTGGCTCCGGTCCCGGCAGCTACAGCTACCAGTGGCAGATCAGCACGGTGGATTGCATGCCCGCTAATTTTAGTGATATTGGCGGTGCGAATGGTCCAAGTTTCACCACGGCTGCATTAACGGCAACAACCTTTTATCGGGTGAGAATATCCGATAATAACATGATTTGTAACCCGTACTTCACCCCTTGCATCACGGTTACCGTGGTGGCAGATCCCATGATTACGGTGAACCCCATAAACGCATTGGTTTGTACGGGTGGAAATAATACCTTAAGTGTAACGGCCACCGGTGGTACGCCATCCTTGAATTATCAGTGGCAAAGTTCGACGACGGGTATTGGATCATGGATCAATGTTGGAACCAATACCACTACCTACAATACAGGGGCTTTGACTGCCACAATGTATTACCAGGTGATTGTATCCGCCACGGGAAATGGCTGTAATAGTACTACTTCAACGGTCGCCACCGTTACCGTGGTGCCGGATCCGGTCATTACTTTAGATCCTGTTGGAACAACCATTTGTACCGGCGGCACACATACCATGACTGCTGCAGCTACGGGAGATCCGCTGGCTGGTACAGTGGCTTATCAATGGCAAATTGCGAATGCATTTGCGGGGACATACACCAATATTCTAGGTGCTACGATGCCTTCTTACACTACCGATGTATTAAACGCAACACGTTTTTACCGGGTGATTGTTACCCAAACCGCCAATGGTTGTTCCACAACTTCTGCAATAGCGACCGTTACGGTAGTGGCCGATCCGACGATTACCGTGCAACCAGTAGGTGCTGCGATCTGTATCGATGGCTCACATGCTATGAGTGTAACGGCAACGGGCGGTACACCATCCTTGAATTACCAGTGGCAAAGTTCACCAAATGCGAATGGCCCATGGACTAACATTCTATTGGCGACCACTGCATTTTATTCTACAGGTCCGCTAACCGTAACGACCTTTTACCGGGTGTTGGTTTCTGCCACGGGCGTGGATTGTGGTACAGCTACATCTACTACCGTACCAGTTACGGTATTCCCGGATCCGAATATTACCGTTCAGCCAGCCAGCACCAATTTCTGTATTGGCGGCAGCATCACGTTGACTGCGGTAGCTTCGGGTGGTGCACCCGCGCTGGTTTACCAGTGGCAACGTTCCCCAATTGGATTAAACACTTGGACGAACGTAGGCACGAATAGTCCAAACTATTTTACAGGCGCCCTGACCATGAGTTTCGATTACCAGGTACTGGTTTCTGCCATTGGCAGCGGCTGTGATCCGGTAGCTTCAACCATTTCAACAATACAAGTATTGCCAGATCCGGTAATCAATGTACAGCCCTTGGGCAATACACCCATGTGTGCAGGCGGCACACATGCTATGAGTGTGAATGCCTCAGGCAACCCCCTGCTGGGCGCGCTGATTTACCAATGGCAAATGGCCCCGAATGTGGGTGGTCCATGGACCAATGTGGGGATGAACAGTCCAAACTACACCACAGATCCCCTGAATATCACAACCTTTTACAGGGTCCTGATTACACAGGCGGCCTCTGATTGTCAGACCATATCTTCTGTTGTAACGGTGACGGTTTTGCCAGACCCAACCATTACATTACAGCCCATACCGGGATCAGTTTGTATTGGTGGCAATTTTAACCTTATGGTCACGGCTGTAGGTGGCACCCCTGTATTGAATTACCAGTGGCAAAGTTCACCCTCCGGCATGGCCGGTACCTGGAGCAATGTTGGCAGCAACAGTGCCAGCTACAACACGGGTGCGTTGACCAGCACCACGTATTATCAGGTTATTCTTTCGGCTACCGGCGATTTTTGTGGAACTGCAACATCAATCCCGGTTGCTGTGACCGTAGTGCCCGACCCGGCTATTACCACAGCACCCATGCCAGCCCTCATTTGTACCGGCGGTACCCAGGCCTTGAGCGTGGTGGCTACGGGTGGAACACCTTCTTTGAATTACCAATGGCAAAGTGGACCATCGGCTGGAGGCCCATGGACCAATGTGGGTATGAACATTCCCAACTACACCACCCCTGCGCTTACCGCCACGACCTACTATCAGGTGGTCATAACGGCGAGTGGAAGCGACTGCAATACCATAACCTCCGCTCCGATAGAAGTGACGGTTGTACCGGACCCTATTGTTTCTTTACTTGTTGGCGGTACCATTTGCACCGGCGGAACATTTAATTTGGGTGTTATGGCTTCAGGAACTGCAACTGCTGGTGCTTTATCTTACCAATGGCAAAGTGGACCATCGGCTGGAGGCCCATGGACCAATGTTGGGGGAAACATGGATTCCTACACTACGCCTGCATTAACGATGACCACATTTTACCGAGTAAATGTTACACAGCCTACTACTGGTTGTGGTACAATTTCCAATGTGGCTCAGGTTCAGGTGTTTAACCAACCAACTGCAAATGCAGGTCTGGATAAAGACATTTGTTTCAATCAAGTATCTTCTGTTACAATGAGTGCTAATATCCCGGCACAGGGAACTGGCACATGGACCCCCGTGAGCTGGCCGGGTGCAAACCCAGGCACGATCCAGAACCCAAACAGCCCAAATACGCTGGTTAATGGTTTAACTAATCTGGGCGACTACGTATTCCGTTGGACGGTGACGAACGGTCCTTGCCCTCAAGCTTTTGATGATGTGACAGTCACTGTGGAGGAATGTTGTATACCGCCCCAGACGACGAATGCGGTGACCTTGAAAGAATGCCCGACTGTTTACGGCGGCATGATGGCGGACTTTGTCCTCACGGATGCTGACTTACTGGTAACCGGAGGAGTTATGGGCCTCACGGTAACTTACCACGACAGCTACTCCGATGCCCAGCAAGATATAGGAGCCCTCGTTTCACCATATACTTCGCCCACTGCGAATGTTTGGGTACGCGTCGAAGCTGCCAATGGTTGTGCAGGCATCGACATCGTTGAACTGGTGGTACTCACCAGTCCATCGCTGACACTTGCTGCTACCAACGTAACCTGCAACGGTTCCGCAAATGGTTCGGTAACAGCTTCCGCAAACGTTGGACCCGCTTTTTACACTTTTGTCTGGTCGAACATGACAACGAATGGCCCGCAAGCCTCGAACAATTCGACCCTCAATAACCTTACCGCCGGCACTTACACCGTTACCCTCACCGACGGCAACGGCTGCACGGCTGTTGAATCCATCATCGTGACAGAACCTGGCGTACTTGATGTAACCATCGGTTCGATCTCCAACGTTTCCTGCTTTGCAGGCAACAACGGTTCGGCTACGGCTACGGCTACAGGCGGTACTGCTTCTTACAATTACCTTTGGAGCAACGGTACAGGTAACGCAACGGTCAACAATCTTACCGCAGGCATCCACACCGTAACGGTGATTGATGCCAACGGTTGCATGGACATTGCCAGCGTTACCATCACACAACCAAGCACTGCGCTTACCGCTACCGTTACGGTCACCAACGCCAACTGCGCAGGTGGCAGCAACGGTACGGCTATGGCTACACCTGCTGGTGGAACATCGCCTTACACCTACCTATGGAGCAACGGTGAAACCACTGCTACGGCGAACAACCTTGCAGCCGGTGGTTATACGGTGACCATCACCGACGTCAACGGTTGCAGCATCGTTAAAGCTTTCACCATCACGGACCCGACGGGCGTACTGCTCGTTGTCACAAACGTGACGAACGAGACGTGCGACGAACTGAACAATGGTTCGGCCTCGGTAAATGCCTCCGGCGGTACTCCGGCTTACACGTTCGTTTGGAGCGGCGGCACGGTAGTTACCGTAAGCCCGAACAGCACAGCGTCGAATCTTGCTGTAGGCACCTATACGGTAACTGCCACAGATGCTGGCGGCTGCCAGGCTGTTCAAACGGTCATCATCAGCCAACCTACCAACCTGATTGCTCAAATTGTTGCATCCAGCAACGAAACCTGCCCGGCCAACAACGACGGTTCGGCTACGGTAAATGCTACGGGTGGTGTAACACCATACACATATGCCTGGGGTGCCGGAGCCAATCCGACCAACCCGACCAATACAGGCCTCGCTTCCGGAACCTATACGGTGACGGTAACCGACGCCAACAATTGCACGGCTACCGCTTCGGTATCGATCACGCAACCAGCGGTGTTGACGGCTTTGGCCACCAATGATGTAACGAACTGCTTCGGCGGCGCCGACGGTCAATCGACCGTAACGCCGACAGGCGGCACGGCTCCGTTCCTCTACCTTTGGAGCAACGGTTCGACCGACCAAACGGCAACTGGTCTTGCTGCCAGTGTATACACAGTTACAGTAACCGATGCCAACAACTGTACGGCTACAGCTTCTGCAACGATTAGCGAACCTGTAGCACCCGTAACCGTAACCATCGCCAAAACGGACGCCAACTGCGCCGGTGGCGACAACGGTTCAGCTACAGCTACACCAGCAGGTGGTACTCCAGGCTACACGTACCTGTGGAGCTCGGGCGCTACGACGGCCACGGCTTCCGGCCTTGCAGCCGGTGGTTACACCGTTACGGTGACCGACATCAATGGTTGCTCAACGGTAGGCGCTGTTGAAATCGCCGATCCGACAGGCGTTTTGTTTGTGGTAACATCGGTTACCAACGAAACGTGCGACGAAGCCAACAACGGTTCTGCGACAGTAGTTGCCAGTGGCGGCACGGCTCCGTACACGTTCAACTGGAGCGGCGGTACGGTAACGACAATCAGTCCGACGAGCACATCCAACAACCTTGCAGCAGGTACGTACCTTGTAACAGTGACGGATGCAGCAGGCTGTTCGGCAGTACAAACAGTAATCATCAGCCAACCGACGAATCTGCTTGCGCAGATCATCAGCTTTACCAACGAGACGTGTCCTGCGAACAACGATGGCACAGCTACGGTAAATGCAACGGGCGGCACGACAAACTATACTTACCTGTGGCCAGTGAGCGCAGGCAGCCAGACGACGGCAACCGCCGTGAACCTTGCTGCCGGCACGTACGTGGTTACGGTAACGGACATGAACAGCTGTACGGCAACGGCAACGGTGACGATCACCCAGCCTTCGATCCTGACTGCCAGCATAACCTCAACCATCAATGTCAGCTGCGACAACGGCGCCAACGGCGCTTTGACGGTAACGGCAGTTGGCGGCACGGCTCCGTATCTCTACCTGTGGAGCAATGGATCGACCGACAAGACGGCTACAGGTCTGACGGCAGGCACTTATACCGTAACGGTAACCGATGACAACAACTGCACGACAACCGCTTCCGGAACAGTAACCGATCCGACACCGATTGTGTTGATAATGAACTCGACCCCGGCCGATTGCGCTGGCGGCGACGACGGTTCCGCCTCTGTGTCCGCTTCGGGCGGCGCAGGTGGCTACACCTACTTCTGGAGCTCGGGCGCTACAACGGCAACCGCATCCGGCCTTGCTGCTGGCGGTTATACCGTTACGGTGACCGACGCTAGCGGTTGCACCGCCGTAGGAGCAGTAGAAGTTTCCGACCCAACGGGCGTAACCCTTGTTGTGACCAACGTCACCAACGAATCGTGCGACGAAGCCAACAACGGCTCGGCCTCGGTTATGGCTTCAGGTGGAGTGGCTCCCTATACTTTTGGTTGGAGCGGCGGCACGGTGGTGTCCAACACCCCGAACAGCACAGCTTCGAACCTTTCGGCCGGTACCTACACGGTAACCGCTACCGATTTCAACGGCTGTTCAGCTGTTCAAACGGTGGTTATCGGTCAGCCGACAAACATGATCGTGACCATCATCGCGAGCACGGATGAATCCTGCCCAGCCAACAACGACGGCACAGCTACAGCACTGGCCACAGGTGGAACACCTGGATACAACTACAGTTGGAGCAATGGAGATGCTGGCATCACCGCCGACAACTTACAGGCTGGTGTAACCTATTTCGTGACGGCAACTGACATCAACCAGTGCACGGCTACGGCTTTGGTATCGATCAACGAACCTCTGGTACTTACCGCGGCTGCTTTCATAGCAAACAACGTACAGTGCAACGACGGTTCCGACGGTGCAGCCACGGTAAACCATACCGGTGGCACTCCAACTTACACCTACCTGTGGAGCAACGGTTCGACAGACAAAACGAATACTGGCCTTTCGGCTGGAATCTATACCGTAACTGTTTACGATAACAACAATTGCCAGGCTACTTCATCGGTAACAATCACAGAGCCACAACAGGCTGTTTCGGTAACCATTACCACGGTCAATGCCGATTGCGCCGGAGGCGACAACGGCTCAGCTACAGCAACACCTGCCGGTGGAGTAGCACCGTACGATTTCTTCTGGAGCACAGGATTCACCCAAATCAATATGCTTACCTCGACGGCTGGCGGCCTTGCAGCCGGTGGTTATACGGTAACCATAGTTGATGCCAACGGTTGTACGACGGTAGGCGCCTTTGAAATTGCCGACCCGACGGGCGTAACGCTGGTGGTAACAAACGTGACGAACGAGACTTGCGACGAAGCCAACAACGGCACAGCTACGGTGGTTGCCAACGGCGGCACCAGCCCGTACGACTTTGTATGGAGCAATGGCCAAACGTTCCCTAACGTTGCCGGTCCGAACGCTACCTCAACTGCTACCAGCCTGCCCGCAGGCACCCATACCGTAACAGTTACGGATGACGGTGGATGTATTGCGGTTCAAACGGTGATCATCACCCAGCCGACCAACCTGCTCGCCGAGATTATCGATGTTGAAAATGTCGATTGCACCGGTTCTGCAACGGGTTCAGCTACGGTGAATGCGACGGGTGGCGTGACCAACTACACCTACCTTTGGCCGGTGAGCGCCGGAAGCCAAACGACGGCTACCGCGATCAACCTCGCAGCAGGTGTTTACGTTGTGACGGTTACCGATGCCAACCAGTGCACGGCAACGGCAACGGCAAATGTTCTTTCAGATGGCGTACTGGTTATGGCTGATGTCGCCAACATCACGGTGTGCCCAGGGGGGGACGTGAACGACATCTTACTCTCATCTACACCGTTCAACCCGAACATCGTGTACACATGGACGGGTGGCACAGCTGCTGGTCTGGTGAACGGAAACAGCACGGGTCTGAACCCTGCCATCCCCGGCTTCACGGCTTCAAACACCGAAGGCACGACCACGGTGACTCTGACGGCTACATTGAGTGGATGTACTTCTGTACAAACTTTTGACATCATCATTCTTGATAACACGCCTCCATCGTTTGTGAACTGCCCAGCCGACATTACCGTTGGCAACGACGTGGACAAATGCGGCGCCAATGTGGTGTACAGCACACCAGTGGCTTCGGACAACTGCGACGCCAATGTGGCAGTAACACAAACGGGCCCGCTCAGTGGCAGCCTGTTCCCAATTGGAACGACGACCATCGTGTTCACGGCCAACGACGGTAACGGCAATACCTTTACGTGCGACTTCACCATCACGGTGATGGACATGCAACTGCCGACGATCTCCTGCGCAGGCAGCGGCGACTTTGTTGATATTTTCACCAATCAGGGCAACTGTTCGCACACGGTCAATAACAATGCGTTGAATGCCTCGGTAACCGATAACTGCACCGGGGCAACGCTGGTGAACAACTACACCGGCACATCAACCCTGAACGGAGCGGTATTCCCGATCGGTAACACGAATGTAATTTGGACGGCTACAGACGCTGCAGGCAATACCTCTACCTGTCTTGGACGCATCCGCGTGCTTGACAATGATGAGCCTACGGTTGCCACTTGCCCAGCCAATATCAATCAGGTAACGAATGCTGGCCAATGTGTCGCAACAGTAAACTATACCTTGCCAACGTTCAACGACAACTGCGATGGCAACGGCTTGTCCGGCACCCTGATCACGGGTCTGGTGAGCGGCTCAACATTCCCTGTTGGCACCACCACGATCACATATCAGTATGTAGACAACGCCAACAATGGCCCTGCGATCTGCTCGTTTACCATTACGGTAACGGATGATCAGGATCCTGTGGTCACTTGCCCACCGAACCTCGTGTTGAACAACGATGTGGACCAGTGTGCTGCAGTAGCGACCTGGGTTCCGGCAACGGCCACCGACAACTGCGGTGCTGCGACGGTGACCCAAACAGGCGGCCCTGCTCCTGGCGTAATCGTCAATGTTGGCAGCCCGATCACGATTACGTACCAGGCATCTGACTTGGGCGGCAATACGGCGACCTGTTCCTTCACCATCTCGGTGGTAGATGTACAGGATCCAACGGCTGTTTGTAAAGACATCACGGTGGCTTTGAACGCCCAGGGAGCTGCAACAATCACCGTTGCCCAGGTGGACAATAGCAGCAGCGACAACTGCCCTGGCCTGACACTTGCGATTGATGACAATGCCTTCGACTGCGAAGATCTCGGCACGAACATCGTGATCCTGACTGCCACGGATGCCGCATTGAATACGGCAACTTGTATGTCGGTGGTTACCGTTGTGGATGAGATTGATCCAACCATGACGTGTCCTGCACCGCTGACTGCCATATGTGCTGCCGGCGAGCAACCTGTATACACCAGCCTTGCCCAATTCACGCAAGCAGGCGGAACAGTTACGGACAACTGCGGCATCGAATCGTTTATTCTTGAAAGTGAAGTCGACAACGGTCTGACGTGCCCACGCACGATTACGCGTACCTACCGCGTATCGGATGCAAGCGGCAACACGGCCACTTGTGTACAAACGATCACAGTAGACGACAATTTGGTTCCGACGATCACGGCACCAGCCAACCTGACACTTTCCTGCGTTCAAGACCAGCAAGACAATGCAACAGCAATTGTTGACTGGCTCGACAACTATGTTGCGGTAGACAATTGCGACAGCGAAGTGACGGTATCGCACAACTTCAGCAGCACGACGATCAACTACTGCACAGGCGCAGACATCGTGGTGACGTGGACGGCTACGGACGACTGTGGCAACTCGAGCACAGCTTCGGCTACGATCGT
>Ga0209181_10005810_pt1 | contig 17639 bp, 11 predicted proteins | sample MAT05_FD_187208 | JGI IMG/M metagenome (GOLD analysis project Ga0209181, IMG submission 187208) | Freshwater microbial communities from Lake Fryxell liftoff mats and glacier meltwater in Antarctica - MAT-05 (SPAdes) (version 2) | ecosystem: Environmental > Aquatic > Freshwater > Ice > Liftoff...
CGGGTATCTTTGCGGGAAACAAACACTAACTAACATGGCACAAGCAAAAGCTGGCGATACCGTTCAGGTACACTACACAGGCACTCTGGACGACGGTACAGTTTTCGACTCGTCGGCGGGCCGCGACCCCCTCGAATTTACGCTCGGTAATGGGCAGGTGATTCCAGGCTTCAATAACGGCATTCAGGGAATGGCCGTTGGGGAGAAAAAAACGATCAATATTCCTCAAGAGGATGCCTATGGCCCGGCTATTGAAGATCATGTATTCAGCATCGAACGGGGCGAAATTCCCGCCGAAATTCCGGTGGAAGAAGGTATGACGCTCAATATGCATCAGGACGGATCACCCCAGCCAATCCCGGTGATTGTTCGCGAGGTAACCGAGACCAACATTGTTCTGGATGCCAACCATCCCCTCGCTGGTCAGGACTTGACGTTTGAAGTTGAACTGGTTGGAATTAACTAATTCCCTCGATACAGATTTATAGAAAAGCCGCCCTGCTTCTCAGTAGGGCGGCTTTTTTTTGATGTACCTCTCTTTACACTTCCGCCACTTTCTCCGGCTGACTAATATGCAGGTACTCAATCAAATCGGCGACTAAGCCCGTCCAGCCGGTTTGGTGAGCGGCACCGAGACCCGCGCCAATATCACCGTGGAAGTATTCAAAAAATAGGTAGAGATCCTTGAAATGCGGGTCATTCTGGAATTTCGGTTCATTACCAAAAGCCGGAATCATACCCGTTTTCGCATCGCGCCGGAAAATGTTGATTAGGCGCTCTGATACCTGAATAGCGGCTTCTTTGATACTCATCACCTGCCCCGAATGGGTTGGGTATTCAATCTCGAAATCGTCGCCGTAGTATTGGTAAAACTTAAGGAGCGAGTCAATCAGCAGGAAGTTAACCGGGAACCAAACCGGCCCGCGCCAGTTAGAATTACCACCAAAAACACTCGTCTCTGACTCTGCCGGTACATATTTAACCTGGAACACCTCGCCGTTGAGCCCAAACTGATATGGCTGCTTCTCGTGGAATTTCGATAAGGCCCGGATGCCATAATCCGACAAAAACTCCGACTCGTCGAACATTCGTTTCAGCAACATTTTCATCCGGTGCCCCCGTAGCAGCGAGAGTAGGTGCGTTTCGCCCTTACCCGGCTCATGCCAGCGCGATACCAGCGAGGCAAGGTCAGGTCGGTTTTTCAGAACCCACTCCAGCCGACGCTTGAAATCGGGGAGTTTGTTCAGTAGTTCTTCGTCCAGAACCTCCACCGCAAACAGGGGAATCAGCCCCACCATCGACCGGATTTTGAGCAGCCGGGCGTTGTTATCAGGTGTATGCAGCACATCGTAATAAAACTGATCGACCTCGTCCCACAAACTAATGTGCTCTTTGCCGAGGTTGTTCATGGCCGATGCAATGTGCAGGAAGTGTTCGAAAAACTTGCTGGCCATGTCCTGATAAGAAGGCCGTGTGATGGCAATCTCGCACGAAATTCGAAGCATGTTCAGCGTGTACATTGCCATCCAGCCCGTACCATCCGCTTGCTCAATACGGCCACCCATGGGCAACGGCTGCGAGCGGTCGAACACCCCAATGTTATCGAGACCGAGGAAGCCTCCACCAAAAATATTGTTACCGGCAACGTCTTTGCGATTCACCCACCACGTGAAGTTCAGAAGCAGTTTGTGAAAAACGCGCTCCAGAAAGCCTACGTCGCCCACGCCGTTCATCTGCTTATCTATCTCGTACACTTTCCAGGTTGCCCAGGCATGCACGGGCGGATTCACATCCGAGAAATTCCATTCGTAGGCCGGAATTTGCCCGTTGGGGTGCATATAATACTCGCGCAGCACAACCGCCAACTGGCGTTTGGCAAAGTGGGGGTCAAGTCGGGCGAGTGTGAGCGTGTGGAAAGCCAGATCCCAGGCGGCAAACCAGGGGTATTCCCACTTGTCGGGCATGCTCAGGATGTTGGCCGTGTACATATGCCGCCATGTCTCGTTGCGGGCATATACCCGCCCCTGAAACGGCACCGGCATTTTGGGGTCTCCTTTGAGCCACTCGTTGACGTTGTAATAATAAAACTGCTTGTTCCAGAGCATGCCCGCATAGGCCTGCCGCTGAATATTCAGCAGTTCAGTGTTTTCGATATTCTGCTGAAGTCCCCGATAAAAAGCATCGGCTTCGTGCTGACGGGCCTCAAAAATAGAATCGAAATCATCAAACGGGCGACTCAACAGCGTATTTTGGCTGAACCGCACCCGCACACTCACCGATTTTCCTGGCTCCACAACGCGGGCATACTGCGCCGATGCCTTGGTGCCAATGCGGTTTGGATTAATGGCTTGGGTTTTCCCGGCAACCACATAATCGTTGATACCATCTTTACAAAAAGGCGACGCATTAGGTCGGCCATAGAGCCGCTCCGTATTGGTTTCATTTTCGCAGAACAGCAGATCGTCGGCATTATCGCAGTAGAACTTGTATTTGCCTAACTGCTTGTGATTCACCTCAATCTGATTGTTGGCAATGCCCGTCAGCATAGGCCGTGTGTTGTACTGATCGTATCCCCACGACCATGTATTACGAAACCAGATCGTAGGCAGTAAGGTGATTGACGCTGCTTCGGCCCCGCGATTATGGGCCGTAATTTTCACTAACCAGTCGTTCTGGTCAGCTTTAGCGTACTCGATAAATACGTCGAAATAATCATCATTCTCAAAAATACCCGTATCAATCAGCTCAAATTCGGGGTCCTGACGCGACCGGCGCATGGTTTCAATCACCAGTCGGTTATAGGGAAATTCCTGCTGAGGATACTTGTACAGCATCTTCATATAGGAGTGTGTAGGTGTACTGTCCAGATAATAATACAGTTCCTTCACATCTTCGCCGTGGTTCCCTTCGGGTCCGGCTAGCCCAAAAAAGCGCTCTTTCAGAATACCGTCGCGGTGATTCCAGAGCGACAGGGCAAAACAAACGTGTCCTTTGTTATCCGATATGCCACCAATACCCTCCTCGCCCCAGCGATAAGCCCGTGAGCGAGCCATTTCATGCGTTACGTTGTTCCAGGCATCGCCATAAGGGCTGTAATCCTCGCGAACAGTCCCCCAGGCGCGGTCGGTCAGGTAGGGTCCCCATTTTTTCCAACCCTTATTATCCGGGCGGTCATATATGCGTAGTTTCTCAGCTTCAGCAGGCATAGGCAGCAGTTGGTGTTCACAAATTTCTTATGGTGGATGAACCATCAAAGATACTATGCAAGGCTAATAACAAGCCTGAATTGATCGGCTAATAGTGGTTTTCGGATAAAATAAGGTTGATTTCGAGTCGTTTAAGAATAGGCTTAACGAACATAATCAATCACCAGATCGATAGTTTGACGTCAATATTCTACTTTTAGCTCTGATTCTGAACACAAAATTCTATAGTGAAAAGACGTAATGCCTTAAAAATGGTGGCCACAACAGTCGGCGGACTGGTAGCCCTGCCCGGATGGGCCACCAACTGGACCTCCGATTCGCTCCGATCGGCGGGTACTTCCAGCCAGTTCCTCTCCACTGCTGAACTTGATTTGCTGGCCGAAATCATCGATGTTATTATTCCGGTCACGACTAAAGGTCAAACTACTATTCCGGGAGCAAAAAGCCTGAACGTGCATCAGTTTATCGAGAAAATGGTGACTGATTGTTATGATACAGCCACACAGAGCACCTTTCGTAAAGGACTGAACAGCGTGGATACCGTGACGCTGGACACTATCGGGATGCCTTTTCTGGAAGGGGATGACACGCAACGGCTCGACATTCTAAAACAAATGAGCCAATCGACCGATACCACGCAAAAAGCCTTTATGACTCTCGTAAAAAACCTGACCATTCGAGGCTTTATGACCTCCGAATATGTCATGACAAACATTACCCATTTTGAAATGGCACCAGCCCGATACAACGGGTTTATGCCCGTAAAAAAATAGCATGTCTTACTTCAATATCGACGCGACAGCCCCTAACATCGGGATGCCGAACCAATACGATGCCATTGTGATTGGCTCCGGTATTAGCGGGGGGTGGGCCGCCAAAGAACTAACCGGCAAGGGGCTTCGTACGCTCGTGCTGGAACGCGGTCGCGATGTTCAGCACGTGACCGATTATCCCACTACTATGAAGCAACCCTGGGAGTTTGAACACCGGGGCCAACTGCTGCGGGAGGTGCGCGAAGCCAACCCAATCATTAGCAAGTGTTATGCTTTTTACGAAGGCACCGAGCAGTTTTTCGTAAAGGATGCTGAACATCCGTATGTGCAGGATAAGCCTTTTGATTGGATCAGGGGCTACCAGGTGGGCGGGAAGTCGTTGATGTGGGCGCGACAAACGCAGCGGTGGAGCGACTTTGATTTTGACGGTCCTGCCCGCGATGGATTCGCCGTCGACTGGCCCATTCGATATGCCGATTTAGCACCCTGGTACAGCTACGTAGAGAAGTTTGCGGGTATTTCGGGCAATAAGGATGGCTTGGCCAGTCTGCCCGATGGCGAGTTTTTGCCCCCGCACGAGTGGAATGCGGTAGAGAAACATTTTCAACAGAAAGTGGCGGGCAAGTATGCTGATCGGCACGTCATTATGGGTCGGTCGGCTCACATTACCCAGCCTAAACCGATCCATCTGGAACAGGGCCGGGCGCAATGCCAGCGTCGAACCATCTGCGAGCGTGGTTGTCCCTACGGTGGTTATTTCAGTAGCAATGCCAGCACCCTTCCCTGGGCCATGCGCACGGGCAAAATGACCCTTCGGCCGCATTCGGTCGTGCATTCGATTATTTATGACGAAGGCAAAAAACGGGCCATCGGCGTACGGGTGATCGACGCTCAGACTAAGCAGATGCAGGAGTTTTACGCCCGCGTTATTTTCCTGAATGCAGCCGCACTAAACTCCAACCTGATTCTACTTAATTCCACCTCGAACCGGTTCCCCAATGGCCTTGGCAACGATAGTGGTGTGCTGGGCAAATACGTAGCGTTTCATAATTACCGGGCGGGCATTTCGGCTGAGTACGACGGAATGCTGGACTTGACAACCGACGGTCGCCGACCCAATAGCCCCTATATTCCGCGTTTCCGTAACTTGCTCAAGCAAGAAACGAGCGGTCCGGCGTCCCGGTTCCTGCGGGGCTACGCGGCCGGTTTTTCGGCAGGGCGAGGCTCGCGCTCTGACCAAAGTGACTTGGGTATCGACCTGAAAGAAAGTCTGCTGAATCCGAAACTGGAAGGCTGGCATGTAGGCTCACACATGATGGGCGAAACCATTCCTAAAGAAACGAATTATGTTGCGCTCGATTCGGCCTTGAAAGACCCGTTTGGCATTCCGCAGTTGAAAATCTCGATGGCCTATGACGAAAATGACGAAAAAATGGTGAAGGATTACCAGGAGCAAATGACCGACATGTTCACCGAAGCGGGTTTCAAAAATATCCGTCTCCGCGACGACCACCGCAACCCCGGCCTCGATATCCACGAGATGGGGGGCGTTCGGATGGGCAAAGACCCAAAAACGTCGATGCTAAACAAGTGGAATCAACTCCATGCCTGCAAAAACGTGTTCGTGACCGACGGGGCCTGCATGACATCGACGTCCACCCAAAACCCTTCACTTACCTACATGGCGATGACAGCTCGTTCGGTTGATTATGCCGTCCGGGCTATTAAGAACGGGTCGGTGTAATTCGTAATTGAGGTAAATAGTCAATTACCTCAATTACGAATTCTTTACCTCATAGTATCTCGGTAACATCAGTCGAAACGTGGTTCCTAAACCCGGCTGGGTATCTACATCCATTGTTCCATTGAGCAAACCGCATAGCCGTTTTACGATATGCAACCCAATGCCTTCGCCCTGAGTGGGTGTTGCTCCCGAACGTCTCCTTGCCCCAATAGTAGATGGGGCTGAATGGGGTAAACCAGGGCCTGTATCCTGCACGGTAAACTGCCACCACTGCTCATTTTCTGCTGACCAACTGATCGTTATCCCTCCTCTGGGCGTATACTTGAGGGCATTAAGCAGCAAGTTCTGCACAATCCGCTGCACTTTCACGCCATCGCTCTGCACGATCAATGAATCAGGCCCGATCAGTTCAATGGATAGATTCCGCTCATCGGCAAGCGGCTGTGTTGTCTCTGCTACCCGGATAAGGAGCTTGGCAGCATCGAACGTTTCCGTAAATACTGTTTCCTGGCCCGCTTCGAGCCGGGCCAGATCCATAAGTTGAGTCAGCATAGTGGTTACCTTCGAGAGGTTCCGTTGCAGCATTTGTACCATTTCGGTACGCTCTTCCTCCGTATTATCGGGTTGGTCGAGAATATAAGCCGCACCCCGCATCACACCAAAGCTACCTCTAAGATCTTGCGAAGCCATTCGCAACAAATGACTACGCTGTCGCATCAGCTCGTTCAATTCACCTAGTGTTTGCTGCAAATCTGCCGCCCGTTCGGCCGCTCCAATTTTTTGGAGATCGTGGTATTGAATAACACTCCCGCTAATAACTTCGTGAATCAGTCGAGTACCAATCTGATCGGCTTCGAGCAGCATAGCCGGGTCCGGGTTTGGGAAATCAGCCCAAAAATCTTTCGTCTGATGGATAAGGCACTGGTGTAGGTGAGCAATTTCGCTCATCAGTTCCTGCAATCTATAGCCTTTCTGCCAGCGGTGCATTCCGTGTTCGCGGGCCAGCAAAATGGGATCATCAATAAAGTTTTGGAGCGTTTCGGCAACTAGCCTATTCGTAAGGGCAAGTTCAGCCTGGGCTTCTAAACGTTGCGACAGCACCGTTAGCAGATCAGGTACCCGATCTGTAAAATCATGGCGTGTGAGAGTTATTATTGTCGGAAGTGATGGATCTTTCTCACAGGCCTGCTGCCAGCTTTCTAGAATAGTTTCTTGATTTTCAACTAAATATGCCCCTAATTCAGCCAGTGGCCGAAAGGGTAAAGGTGATTTTACCATTAGCAGTTATGAAGTTGGTGGCAGGTACATGCAGGGCTTTCTTATAAGTTCAGCAAATAAAGGCGCTTGTTTAGCCCGCGAAGGAACACAAAAATTTCACCAATCCATCTATACCCGAGCATATTGTGCAGTCATATACTCGTGAGTGTCAGTCAAGTATATTAGTAATTAAAGATAGCCCAGACCAGCAAGTGCTGATTCGGTAGCCCTGCAACGAGCTATGCACGGCATTGAATCAGTTAGCGTCTTTGATGAAAACGAAGCAATCTCTTCAACATCTCAAAGCATACCCCTCACGCCGGTCAATGCCCGTAGTTGTTCTTAGTGTTTCGAGTGCTGAAGACGATGTACACCGGTCTTATCAGTTGGGCGCCAATTCATATATTGCCAAGCCCCTCGATTTTGAGCAATAGCTTACTTATTTCCAGACTCTGCTCCAATACTGGCGGGAAACCGTTACCCTGCCAAAGCAGGCGTATGATTATTAGCAGTGTGGCTACTGGCTAATAATCACCCCTTCCCTTCAGTCAGTATACTCAGTTCGGCCAGCGATAGTTGAATAGTTCGCGTATTGTTGCGCGTAATACCAGCAGCAAGCGCTACGGTCAACGCACCTAAATTGAGAGCAACCACCTGCTCGGAGGTTTTTCTCAGTACTTGCGTTGCCCGTTCGATTAGGTACATTACCGACGCATAAGTCGGCCCTGCTGGGTCTGTAAGTAATAAATAAGTCCGCTCGTCCATATCTTGTGCCCGTGTCAGTAGGCTATTCTGATAAGCGTTCAGGTCGAGGTGTTGCACGGTTGTGAGGTCGTGCCAATTTATCCCCTGATAAGCGTTGAGATTTCGAGCCATCTCTCGCCATACCTGGGCCATTTCGGAAAGTTGAGTGCGGCTAAGCTCGCCCATTGATTTTTCGTGCTGACAATGACAGCAATATACCTAACTATGTAGTAATGGTCTATCTGAATCCAACTATTTTGACGGAACGGTAATCTTTCGTCCAAGCCAATGCCGATGGTAAGGCAGTAAGGCTGCACGTGAATGAGTTAGCCCCCTAATACAACTCAAGGGCCATCAACCCCAAATTAGCCACGTTATTTGGGCTCCAGAACGGCACAATTCACTGACACTGGCAGGAAAAGAGTGCAGTGTTGTGGGGGTATTTAAGACTTCGGTGGTCGTCAGTCCGATTCACCATCTGGTATACGCTACAATGTTTGTTTTCCGATTCTCGCCTATTCTCGTCTTCGGCATGCTCTTCTCACTGACCCCATTTGCCCAGCGCCCCCTTACCCAGACCATTCGTGGCACCGTAAGCGATCAAAGTCTGCAAACGCCTATTCCGGGAGCCACTGTCGCCCTAATTACTACTGTTCCTATTCGGGGAGAGATAACTGAGTCTGATGGCAGTTTCCGGCTGACCGACGTGCCAGTAGGGCGTCAAACGATCAAAATTTCGTTTGTTGGCTACAAAGATGCCCTATTGTCCAACATTGTGTTGGATGCCGGTAAGGAATTGGTTTTGACAGTAGGGCTTGAAGAATCGGTAGCGCAACTCTCGGAAGTTACCGTGAAACCAAACGTTGAAAAGGACGACCTCGGGCCGGCGTTCCGGATCAATGAAATGGCGACGGTTTCGGCCCGGACGTTTTCCGTTGAGGAAACTCAACGATTTGCAGCCGCCGTAAACGACCCCGCCCGAATGGCCACGGCCTACGCCGGAGTAGTAGGTGCCGACGATGGCAATAACACAATTGTGATTCGGGGCAACACACCAAACGGTCTGCTGTGGCGCATGGAAGGTGTTGAGATTCCCAACCCGAATCACTTTGCCAATGTGGGCGCGGCCTCGGGAGGCATCTCAATTTTGAGTGCCCAATTACTGGCTAACTCCGATTTTCTGACCGGGGCTTTTCCCGCAGAATATGGCAATGCGCTATCAGGCGTATTTGACCTGAAATTACGCCGTGGCAACAACGCCAAACGCGAAAATACCATTCAGGTAGGCGTTTTGGGGGTTGATGTGTCGAGCGAAGGACCGTTTTCTAAAACGTACAAAGGCTCTTATCTTTTCAATTATCGGTACTCAACGCTGGGGCTATTGTCGCGGATCGGCGTTAACATCGGACCGGGCGTGACTACGTTTCAGGATTTCTCGTTCAATGTGTATTTGCCAACCCGCAAGCTCGGTACACTTACATTGTTCGGCTTTGGTGGACTGAGCAACCAAAACATTGATGCCCAACGCGACTCAACCACCTGGAAAGGGGAATACGACCGATATGACCAGCGGTTTTATGCCAATACCGGAGCCGTTGGTCTGACCCATTCGATCAACATTGGCAAACGGGCTTATCTGAAAACCGTCCTTTCAGCCTCGGGTTTTCGTACGGGTTTCGACGGTAATTATTTGATGAATAGCCTGGAGATTCAGCCAAGAGATCGTGAGTATTATGGCATTAAAAAAACAATAGCCTCATCAACACTGACGTATAAATTTTCGGCGCAACATACCTTCCGGGCTGGCCTGATTGGCTCCATTATTGGCTATAACCTCAACCGGCGCGAGTACAGCGACTCGTTGCGCACGCTCAAAATAGTAGTCGATATTACCAATCAATCGACCCAAACACTCCAGGCTTTTGGTCAATGGAATTACCGACTGAGTGACCAATTGACGGTCAATGCCGGACTTCACTATCTCTGGCTATCGCTCAACGGTTCTGATGCGATCGAATCACGCGGAAGCATCCGGTGGGCATTTCGCCCTAACCAGTCAGTCAGTGTTGGGTATGGCTTGCATAGCCAGGTGCAGAATCCGGCAACCTACTTTGTCGTGAGCCCGCAATCCGATGGCTCATTGACGTCGCCGAACCGGAATCTCAGTTTTACCCGTTCGCACCAGGTGGTATTGGCCTACGATTACTCATTTAACAACGGCCCCGACGGTCGACCGCTTCGCCTGAAAGCCGAAACGTATTACCAATCGCTGTTTGGCATTCCGGTGAGTGCAACCGAGCGTACTTCTTACGCGATTATCAACTCGTTTAGCGGGCAAACAACTGACGCATTGCGCGACGCGGGTAAGGGCCGCAACTACGGTGCTGAGTTAACGTTGGAGCAGTTTATGTATCGAAATGCGTACTTTCTGTGGTCGTCGTCGCTGTACTGGTCAGAGTACTGGGGGTCGGACGCAATCTGGCGGAGTACGCGCTGGGACGGACGCTTTGCAACGAGTTTGCTGGCCGGTAAGGAGTTCATTTTTGGTCAATCGTCGGGGCGAAACAGTGTGTTGGGCCTGAACATCAAATTGACTTACTACGGCGGTTATCGCGACACGCCGATCAACCTCGCAGCTTCGCAAGCGCAACAGAAAACGGTTTACCTCACCCAACAGGCTTTCACGGAAAAGCTCCCCAACTATTTCCGCACCGATGTTCGGTTTAGCTGAAAACGCAATCGGCCCCGCTCCACCCGCACGTTCTCCCTCGACCTGCAAAATGCGACCAACCGCCAGAACATTTTTGGGCGCTATTTCGATGCCACCACCGGCACCACCCGTACCCGTTACCAAACGGGCCTGATTCCGGTGCTGAGTTACCGGGTAGCGTTTTAACCGTAACGATTTCGTATTTTTTTCGTTGATTTGGCAACGGGTAGGCTCAAATTGGGCTGACTCGTTGCCTTATTTTTTGTGACTATGGAAAAGCAACACCTGACTTACTTCAAAATCGAGAACTTCAAACGCTTCGACTCCTTCGAGATGAGCAATCTGGGGCAGTTCAACCTGATTGTAGGGGACAACAACGTAGGAAAAACCTCGGTGCTGGAGAGTTTGTTGTTCGATGAGGACGTTGCTATCACTTCTTCAAGCTTTTTAGCATCGTTTGGTTACAGAAGCGGGTTCAGATTCAAGGAGTATCCTACCACCGAAGAAATCAAAAAGAGCAATTTTTGGTCATTTATTTTTAGAGACCCTGCCAAGGCAATAAGCGCAACAGCGAGTGCTCAGCAGGAAAAAATAGTTACCCTAGAACTAGTCAATTCTCACAGTTTGAGTGAGGCAGATAAAACTGTTGTGGAGAAAAATCTGCTCCTTCAGAATGTGAACACCTTTATTAAGCAAGTCATTAGCGAACCAGCGAGTCAACCACAATCCGAATTGATTGGTGCTTTTCTTGAAGATGTAGAAGCCAAGCTTAGAATTCCAGATCTTGTGCCTGCCAATTTAGCTTACGATGAAAACTTACCAGCCCTTTTCTATAATTTTATCAATCCCAAAAAATCTCTGAGGAGAGAGTTGGAAGAAGGACTCAGAAAATTCATTCCAAATCTGGAAGAGATTCGAATTCATCGCTACTCAGATGGTCAGGACACAATTGGTGTTACTCTTTTAGACAGTGACTCTATATATCCACTATCTCAATTTGGAGATGGAACAGTCAAGTTAGCTCGCCTTCTCCTTCATATCATAATTTCAAAAGAACACCGCCTAATGGTCGACGAAATTGGCGCTGGCATTCATTTTACCCGGCTCACTGGCTACTGGAAAACCATTATTCAACTTTGCGATAAATATAAAGTCCAGCTTTTTGCAACCACCCATAGCCTTGAATGCCAGCAAGCCTTTATCGAAGCCCTCGAAGCCCCCGATATGCAGCAATACCAGAAAGATGCCCGGAACATTTCGCTGATTGAAAACAAGGAGGGCGTTGTAGAAGCTATAACATTTGATTTTGAGCAGTTTGAGTACGCCCTTAACATTGGCTTTAACACAAGGGGTGGCAAACGATGAGCGATATTCAAATTTTCGTAGAGGGTATCGCTGATCAGAAATTTTTACAGGATTTAATTGCTGAATGGTACGGAGTCAATCTCACCCGGGGTGGCTTCGTTGACAAAAACCAGCGTATTGAACCAGGCGATATTCTAAATTTAGGCGGCAAAAATTGCTTTGAAGATGCCATCAAAATGCGTCAACTTGAGCCAATACTACGAATTCTACGAGCAAACGGCACGCCTTTAATGGTTATTTTTGACGCTGATGACTTTTCTAAAGAACAAGCCGTTTTGGAAGCGCTAACCCAAACCCATGGCTTTCAATTCTTTTTATTACCCTACAACGGTACTCATCCAGAAGTCGAAAAAAATAATGGCGATCTGGAAACCTTGCTTCAAGAAATTATTTGCCCAGACAATAAGGTAATCTTCGATTGTTGGCAAGCTTTTGAGGAATGTTTAGATGGACAAATAACCCCAAGCACTGCATCGGGTAAGTTTACTTTACCAGCTCGCAAGACAAAGATTTACAACTACGTGGAAGTTTTGGTTGGCAAGTCACGAAAACAAAAGGCGAAAGCCAAAGAAGAGAACCGCGACTATCGCGACCCCAAGCACTGGAATCTTGACCCAACGCACCCTGCCTTACAACCATTAAAAGCATTTTTAGATCCATTTTTCAGTACCCCACAATGACCGAACAAAGCACAACATTCCTGTACGAGTACCTTAACAATGCCTCCCCTACCGGCTTCGAGTCGTCGGGGCAGCAGATTTGGCTCAACTACCTGAAGCCTTATATCGACGAATATCTCGTGGATACCTATGGCACAGCAGTGGGCATCATAGGCCCCGGCAAAAACTACAAAGTCGTGATTGAAGCTCACTCCGACGAGATTTCGTGGTTCGTGAATTACATTTCCGACGATGGCTACCTCTATGTCCGGCGCAACGGCGGTTCCGATGCCCTCATTGCCCCCTCCATGCGCGTGAACCTGCATACCAAAAAAGGTGTGGTTACGGGCGTGTTCGGCTGGCCCGCTATTCACGTGCGCGACCTTACCAAAGATGTGGCCCCGCAGGTGAAAGACCTATTTATTGACGTAGGCGCGGCTACCAAAGCCGAGGTGGAGGAAATGGGAATTCACGTCGGGACGGTTTGCACCTTTGTGGATGGCCTGACCGAGATGAACGGTCGGTACTATGTAGGTCGGGCGTTGGATAATCGCATGGGCGGGTTTATGATTGCCGAAGTGGCCCGAATGCTGAAAGAAAACAAGGTCGAACTGCCCTTTACGCTGTACATTGTCAACGCGGTGCAGGAAGAAATTGGCCTTCGCGGGGCCGAGATGATTGCCCGGCGGCTCAAACCCGACATCGCCATTTGCACCGACGTAACCCACGACACCCAATCGCCCAAGTACGACAAAAAAGAACAGGGCGATCTTAAATGTGGCGAAGGACCGGTGCTTTGCTATGGCCCGGCGGTGCAAAACAACCTGCTCGATTTCATGATCGATGTGGCCAACCAAAAGGAAATTGCGTTTCAGCGACAGGCTGTAAGCCGCTCTACCGGCACTGATACCGATGCATTTGCGTATGCAGCCGAGGGGGTTGCCTCAGCGTTGATTTCGCTTCCGCTCAAATACATGCATACGACCGTCGAGACCGTCCACAAAGACGACGTTCAGGGGGTTATCAAGCTGATGTACGAAGTGTTGTTAACCCTGAAAGGAAACGAAGACTTCCGGTATATCAAGTAGGTGTCAGTAACCAGTGTCCGATTTGGACACTGGTTACTGACACCCTAGAACCAGCACTTTTGATAATTGGAGTCTTTTTGGCCCTCGGCGAAGAAGACAAACAAGAGTAAAGTCAAAACCCAACTTTCCCGCCTTCTCCCCTATCGCCCGATACAGTCTGGTCTTCGAGATTGAAAATATCGGCAAGGGTCATGGCCGACGTAGTGCGATGGTCGTGACCAAGCATTTCTAAAAGCCGGTTGGCTTTGGGGCTGGCAAGTTTCCCGAAGGCATAATCGACCATTAGGCGGCCCTTTCTAAGCAGCGCTTTATCAAGCAAACTTTTGCTGGCGTTGAATGTCGCAATCACCTGAATATGCATACAATCAGCTAACAGACCATCGGTTAGGTTCAGAATGTTCGAGACACTGTTGGTGTCACCCCCAGCCTCGCGCGATTGCAGAATTCGTTCGGCATCCTCAATAATCAGTATCGATTCGCGGTGATCGAGCAGGAAGGGGATAAACTCTGGTGCAGTCAGGAAATTGGTCATGTAGGGAGGCAAAATCAGCATATCCTTTTTCACCAACGAACTCAACAGTTTGATATAGGTTGTTTTACCCGTTCCCGGCTCTCCGTGGAGCAGCACCAGGCCCTTCGATTTGGGGGTTTGTAAGAGGTTCACCAGTCGCTCATGCACCACCGGAAAATCGTCGTTGTAGTGCAGATCAATGTCGATAGTAGGCGGTGCAATCTCTACTCGCTCGGTATGGAGGCCACCTAATCCACTCTGAATTAGATAAATGTGCGTTTGATTGTCTTCGTGAACGTACTTGTGTTCGTATATTCCCTCAAGCAAGGCGTGCATCATTGCTTCGTCGCAGTACAAACCCTGCAACCGGCAAAACCGATCTCCCAGTATTTCTATTTTGAGTAATACCCCATCGGTATGGTGGTAAATTTGTTCGGCCTTGTGCCAGCCACTTTCATTAAGCCGGAACGAGGTATTGACGGGCATAAAGCCCCGTGATTCGAGCAAATCCCGGATAGTGGGTCTAAAATCATCGCTGAAATACACGTAATTAGGGTACTGCCCGTATGTCTGCACAAAGAACGGGGCTAACGGAAATTCCCGTTCCAGATCATTAGGAATATACAAATTCTGAATTGTTGCGGAGGAAGCTGTCGGGCTGTCGTTCATCCAGTAAGAAGAATGTTGCTGTTTCAAAACGTAAACCCTTCTAAGTTTGGGGTGTACCGGAATAAAAGTTCGATTACACCTTTCTGAATGATATTCACAGGGGCTTCGGGCGTCTGGGTGTTGTACGTAAAACCAACTCGAATCGAATTGGCAAGCTGGTACTCAGCCGACACTTGAAAATAGCTCAACGGCGTGTAGCCCAAACTGTTGCGCCGGTAGGATAACCCGATTCCAACCTTTTCCCGATACCATGCTTTTGCGTTAAAATCCGTTCCGAGGGGCTTGCCTTTTGCCTGCGTCACCAAAATGGACGGATACAGCACCAAATCCTCCACGGGATCGAGCTTAGTGCCAACATGCACAAACAAAGGTCGAGTCGATTGAAACACTGTTATGCCCGCCAATGCATATTGTTTGTTGAGAAATTCGGGCATCGACACACCACCAAAAAAAGTGTCGGACTGGTAATAAACCCCGAAACCGACGCTCGGGAATGCTTTATTTACTACGGCCAGAAGGTCACCGACTGGTAGAAAGCTAACTCCGCCCGTTGCGCCAACAGACATGCTGGCTTCGTTGGGCAGGTCCATCCAGTAAGCCGCACTGGCATAAACGCCGGTGGTATTGAACGCACCCATACGGTCGTTCAGCGCTTGCAAACCAAGACCGATTTTGGCGTTGGCTACGGCTCCATCCATTGCCAGGCTCTGCGTAACAGGCGACCCTCCCCCACCCCGCAATGCCTGTCCCTGCCCCAGATTGAACATTTTTCGCCGAAAAATAGCCGCTAAGTGCATCGTTTCACGATTACCCGTATAAGCCGGATTTATGGCCATGGGGTTCATCTGATACTGGTAGTAAAGTACCTCCTTTTGGGCTTTAACTTCGAAAACCAATGCTACCAGAATCACGATCAAAATAGCAATCTGACTATATCTTTTATACATGGGAAGTGAGCAAATATGTCCGAAAATTCGCCTTTCAAGGCCAATTTTCCTATTGATGAATAAATTAAAGAGCGAAAAAGTGAAAGAGTAAAAAGTGCGTCAGTCGGAATGCCGGCCCACACTCTTTCGCTCTTTCACTCTTTCGCTCTTTAAGAACTACGCTTACGCTCTCTACTCAATCGTTACTATCTTAACCTCAGTCCGGCGGTTTTGCTGGTGTTCTTCATCTGTACAGTTCACACCATCTTTACACTGATTTACCAGCAGCTCTTCACCGTATCCTTTTGCAATTAACCGATTTGCTTTGATTCCCTTCGATTTCAGATAAGCAGTGGCCGCTTTAGCCCGGTTGGCCGACAACGTTTTGTTGTACTTTGCACTCGACCGACTATCGGTATGCGACCGCATTTCGATAGTCATTGACGGGTATTTTTTCAACAGTTCCACCAATTTGTCCATCTCAGCAGCAGCATCGGGGCGAATGGCAAACTTGTTCAGGTCGTAATAAATATTCTCTACTTTAATTACGTCGCCTTTCTTAAACATAGTCAAGTCGGGTATGCCGGTGCCTTCTTTCTTGATCTTGCTGCCCACTGTACCCATATTGTCTTTCATGGCTTCGAGCGTATAGTCACAGCCGGGCACTGTAGCGAAGGCATAGTAGCCATCTTCGCCGGTCGTTACTTCCTGCGTAGTTCCGTCACATTCGTTTCGCAAGATAACCTTCACGCCCGCAATGGGGAGTTTGTCGGTTTGGGTAGTCACCCGACCCCGAAGTTGGTTATTAACAATAGCAGGAGCCGGTCCGCTTACAACGCGCGGTTTATCGAGAAGAATTTCAAGGCGTGTGGGTTGATCGTCCTGCAAGTCACGGGTCGAGAAGCCAATTTTGTTATCTATGTAGCCCTCGGTACTAGCCCGGAACCGGAATTCATTGTCGGCATCCAAACACATTCTGACATTACCGAGCGAATCCGTTTTGAGTTCCCGCTGGTCAGTGGCATTATCTGCATTTTCAACGGCCAATTGGGCATTGGCCAAAGGGGCTTTCGACCGGGCATCGACAACGGCAACCAACAGTTCGCGACACGGATAAAGTGGCCCTTCCCGTTTGAAACGGTAAATATCATCGTCGGCACCCCCGTTTTTACGATTGCTACTAAAGTAGCCGCCTTTGCGTTCGCTATCGGTCACAATGCCAAAATCGTCCTTATTGGAGTTGATCGGTTCACCAAGGTTCTGAACCAACTTTGCCAACAATCCATCATCGTTCATCGGGGCGTAGAACATGTCTAGATCACCCAGGCCTGCGTGACCATCCGACGAGAAATAGAGATTGTCTTTCTCGTCGACAAACGGAAACAACTCATTGCCTTTGGTATTTACAGTCGGGCCAAGGTTTACGGCTTTTCCCCAGCGGTCTTTTTCCCAGCGAGCCACGTAAATATCTGTTCCGCCAAAACCACCCGGCATATCCGAAACAAAATACAGCAACTGATCGATGTGCCCCAGAGCCGGGTGTCCGGTTGAATATTCGTTGCTATTGAAGGCCATTTCTTCAGCCTCTTTCCAGGTGCCGTTGATCTGCTGAGCCGTATATAATTTCAGTTTATTGATTCCATCCGATGATTCACGGTATTTTCCATCCGTGTAATTATTCCGGGTAAAAATCACCCGCGATCCGTCCTTGGTAAATGTGGCCGGACCTTCGTGGTATTTGGTATTCAATGATTCGCTAAATCGGGCCGATTCTGTGAGGGGTTTATCTTCGTAACCTAATCCTTCGTTTACGTTGGTTCCCCCGTAATAACCCACCGTCCGGGAGTCATTGGAAGTTGGAGGAGTGTAATCATCCTTTCCTAATAACCGAGTTACCCGCTTATCTTTAGGCGCTTTAGTTGGTTTCGAACCGCCCAATGTAGCGGTTTTAGTCGCTTTCACGCTTTTGCGTTCGGGCATGTAATAA
>Ga0209181_10005812_pt1 | contig 17639 bp, 12 predicted proteins | sample MAT05_FD_187208 | JGI IMG/M metagenome (GOLD analysis project Ga0209181, IMG submission 187208) | Freshwater microbial communities from Lake Fryxell liftoff mats and glacier meltwater in Antarctica - MAT-05 (SPAdes) (version 2) | ecosystem: Environmental > Aquatic > Freshwater > Ice > Liftoff...
CGCCCCTGCAAAGTCACTTCAGGAGCCCGACTGTTTGCGGTCAGGAAAAACCGAGTTCTCTCCAGCGCCGAAGGAGTTAATGGAACAAAACTATTTGGCGCCGGGGGGTTGATTTCAGTCGTGGTAATACCCGCTCCAGTGAAACGCTTGGAATTGAAGAGAAGCTCATCAACGTCTGAATAAAGGTGACTTGTTGGGGTATCCAACAAAGGAACTTGTGTATTTGGGTTACTGTTTTCCGCTTTGAGACTATCTGAAAAACTGGCATCGAGTTTGTTCACATTGAGCGATCCTCCCCTTGAAGTGCGGCGCGAACGGACAATTCCAGCTTGGGTAATGTTGGTATTTCTATAGATCGGTGCGAATGGCGAGATTGAGTAGATGGCTTCTTTGAAAGCGACATAGGGCAGGTCATTTTTATCACGGTAGCTATGATCCGCTTCTGCCCCATTATTCAACCAAAGCCATCCCAATACCGGGCTTAAGCTGGTGGTTGCAGGATGGCCTGGATAACGCTGAAACTCACCGCGCACAGGTTGAATGGCACCGAGATCCAGAGCATGTTTAAGGTACTTTACCTGAAGCTGTGTTTGAGGGGTCGCCAATTCGCCACTTTCATATCTGCTACTTACACTGGGTGTATCCCAAAACACCCCTTCGCTAGCGGTGTTGATATTGAGTTTACAGGATTCATCATCGGTCCAGAAAGCGGTGCGTCCCACGATAGGATTGGTGTCATCTGTAAGGCTAGAGAAACCATCGATCGTGCCGTCGTCTTTCTGTGGCCAGAAGCTGCCGTCTTTCCGCAGATAAAGCCACCTTACCGGCATGGGTAAATAGGCAACAGGCTTGGTATTGGTCACCCCAGACTTGGGATTTTTAACCTGCATTTGCAGAGTTGCATCGATATTGCCTACGGTCTTGAAGTCAAAGCCGTCCACCACCCCCATGCTCGTATCTGCTGGCGCACTGAATCCTCCGGGGGGCGCACTGGTTTTTAGGTCGCCGTTCAGATTGGCTTTCGCCATAGGATCAATGATCGGATAGCGGGGTTCCACAAGGTTCCCGCCCATTGGCATCATAAGCGGCTCGTTCAAGTCCACATGCCCGACAGCGGGGTCATTCCTTTTCCAGTTATTAATAATAGCTTTCTCTTTAGAGAGATCGTCGTTGCCTATACCCCGATATTGACTGGCAGGAGCCCTCAGACGATCTGAGGAGTACAATTTGTACACAAAGTCTGTGTTGATATTGGGCGTGTAGTCAAAGCTGGTGCCTTTTTTGATTCCTATTCCATTACCAAAAGTGCGAATTGCCCCCGGCTGGGATGCCCAGGTGACCGTCTCGTTGGTTTGGGTGGTAGCTTCCCGGATCTGGGCCATTACCAGACTGACGGTACTTTCCGAAATTTGTCGTGCGGCGATACCGCCTGAAGCGACATTCACTGCGCGACGCTCCGACATCACTGAACTCATGAAGCCAATTACAAGAGCCGCAAGCAGTACGATTGCAGACAGCACGATCACAAGAGCTACACCGTGTGTACTGCGGTGTTGAGAGGGGAATGTTTTCATAATTTAATCTTCTGCTTTACTCCATTTGGAACTGCGGATGGCTACATCCATGGTGAAAATCCGGTAATTGATCTTTCCAGGCATTGCCTGAATTTTTTTCTCGAGACTAATCAAGTCGTCCGCGTAATTGGCCGCATCCTTAAAGAGCGGCACCCCGCTTTCGTCCTCCATCCAGTTGGGGATGTTGGTGCTGTTGACATTCATCCGAAGGGCGGATGGTTCGTCGATGGCGACCATGGTGATCTGTACCGAACTCGGGAGCAGATTGTCCCTTGGGGCCTTGATGAGATTAATGCCAGATGCATTCACTAGTGCGCGCCAAGAGTCGTAAGCGTATTCAGGTGCACTCATGGTGGAACCTTTTGTGTCCGTAGAGCCTTGGGTGGCCGTAGAAGAGTTGGTGCTGGTTTCGCTACGAGGGATTTTAGGTAGAACGATAAGAGCCAGCACGTTTTCGGCAAGTACCCGGCCATGCTTGAACTTTGCGCCATTTTCATTGATCGGAGCAATTCTAGTCAACCCCTCCTGCATCCACCGTGGCCGCTTCCAGCTAGTGGTGCGCATTGTATAAACCCTATCGTTTAGCAGCGCGGCATAAGGGTCGTTGGACGTGTCCAGAATCTGAGGGAAACCAATGTAGTTTGGATCCGGAACCGGGTTATTAAGATTGGCATTATCGTCTTTGGGCCGGTCAAAAATGTTCAGCTTTTCAGACGGGATACTTAATTCGATCAAACGAAAACGCTGCCTTGGCGGAATAGCAGTTTTCAAATCATCGGTGTCGTTGAGAAATTGTGGACGATCCGGGTCCATTCCAAACTCCACAAAAAAACCGCACCCCATCAGCATCCGGTCAAGTTGCCTGAATTTGAGAGGTCCACCCGGGTTAACCGTCTCCTCCGTATAACCAAGCGGTGCCTGAAAAAACATCCCATGACCCGGAAAGATTTTTTGGAGTGTGGAGCCGGATGCAGCGCCGGGCACGTGCTGAACCACAGGATTGCCCAAAATCGTGGCTGCCGGACCCGACAGAAACTGGAGTTCCGCCTGACGTCGAAATAGCTTTTGACTGCTGGCGTTTGCAGGGTCCACAGGGATCGACTGCCAGTAAGTGTTTAGCGTTGCCTGGCTCACACGCCTAGTGATTGCCTCGAACCCTGTTCGAGCAGACTGGAACTGATTGATACTTGAGGTGGTTTTCTGCCAGAGCTTTTGCGTGTTATCCACCACGCTGAAAAGCATCCCCATAATGACAACAATCAGTGTGGACGAAACCAACACCTCGATGATGGTAAAAGCGCGGGTGCTTCGCTTCAGGTTTTTAGGGGAAATATTAGTCATATGAATTAAGGTGGCTTACTTGGTGGAGTCCATTTTATTAACCACAAACGTCCTCGTTCTCACGCCTTTATGCACTTTGACACCCAGATCGCTGACGTTTCTAATCGTATCAAATGACGTCATCGCTGACTTGTTGTTTACATTGACCAAAATAACCGCGAATTGCCGAACGTTCGTAACAGTATTGCCATTTCCAATTTCAGGGCGCTTCATTACTCCATTGATGATTTTTGCCTTATAGATTGAAGCCAGTTCCGCCTTGGCTCTATCACTGGAATTAAATGGAGAATTACCTCCCTCCTGCCAGATAAACCTGCCTTCTTCATCATAGAAGTACACTTCCTGATGATACACGTTGTCCACTACCGCTACGCTTGTGCTCGGACTGCTCGAACTTACACTATCATTCGCCCCGGGCATTAATTTTTTCCAATCCGTTGCCAGAACTTTGGCTTGTAAAACTTGGAAAATCCAATTTTCATTCGAGCTGTCTTTGCTCTCCCGATAGACGCTCATCCCGACTGGCAACATGCCCATCATGGCAATGAATGCGATAGCGATGACGCCTAGCGCCATAGAGACTTCCACTAAACTAAAGGCGCTTTGTTTCGCTGAGCGTTGTGGAAATGATCCAAGACGGTGAATACGGGGGGATGCACTCATATTGTGCATACATAGTATTTACTGAATCAGTGTGGTCAACCCTAAATTTCCAATGCCTAAAAAAAAACCGATCCTCACACACGACACCCTTTTCGACATGGGCGAAGCGCCAGATGTTTCCGCTAAAACGTGCGCGAAGCCTCCAACGGATGTGCTTCAAAAGACCGCGTCCTATACCAAGCTGGAATTGCATGAAGGAGATTGTCTTGTGGGGATGGCGAAGCTTCCGGCGGCTTCCGTGGATCTGGTGATTACCTCGCCGCCTTATAATCTGGAGATTAATTACAACAGCTATTCCGATGACTTACCCCGGGATGAATACCTCGCGTGGTGTGTGCGCTGGGCGACGGAGGTAAAACGGGTGCTCAAGCCGGATGGGTCCTTTTTCCTCAATGTAGGCGCGTCTCCCAAAAATCCTTACATGCCACATGAACTCATTCTGGCGTTGCGCGGATTGTTCACGCTGCAAAACACGCTGCACTGGGTGAAATCCATCACGATTCACACACGTTCAGGGGACGATATATCCGCCGGACACTTCAAGCCGCTCAATAGCGAGCGCTTTGTGAATGACTGCCACGAATACGTTTTTCATCTCACGCACGAGGGCACTGTGAAACTGGATCGCCGGGGGGCAGGCGTGGAGTATGCCGACAAAAGTAACATCGCGCGCTGGAGTCACACTTCAGGGAATGACAGGCGGTGCCGGGGTAACAACTGGTTCATCCCATACAAGACGATTCAAAGCCGTAAAGGGGAACGTCCGCATCCCGCGACGTTTCCAGGTCAGCTGGCGGAATGGTGCGTCAAGCTGCACGGGTATCGTCCCGATCTCGTAGTGATGGATCCGTTTCTAGGGATCGGTCACGCAGCGGAAGGCGCGATGGCGTGCGGAGTGGCGAAATTTATCGGGTTTGAGATTGATCCCGGTTATCTGGCGGAAGCGAAGAGGCGACTTGGATAAAACACTGCTGACAATCCACACTGAGTATTATCCTAGAATCGGCGTTTGGAATTAACCGCGAAGAACGCAAAGGCGCGAAGAACAGGCAATTGAATATGAAATTAGAGTTTCCTTTTTCTCACCCAAAAGGTGGTGGCTCGAACTTTTGTAATGTCTTTATTTCGTGTATCTTCGTGTTTTTCGTGGACATTCCAATGCCGTTTTAAGGATTAAAGTTTTGCGTAGGCGATACAGGACGTATGCGCGCAAATCGTTATTTCACAGTGCTTTAAGATACTATTGCGACCAAGTCGCAAAAGAATCTTGACGATTTTCAGTAGTTTTAGTTTTGTGTCGAACTTGGCGATTGAGACTCAGTCGCATTTAAAACAACACCAAACACCATGAAATTACCACTTATCAGCTCCTTGATCGCTTTGACTGTTCTCGCGAATAGTGCCTTTGCTGGCGACCGTCGTTTTACCTATACCTACGAAACTACCACCCTTCCAAAAGGCGCAGCTGAGTTTGAAACTTGGGTTACTTGGAAGGCCTATCGTTCGGACGGACCGGACCGCGATAAGTTTGAGTTTCGTCATGAATTTGAGATCGGCATCACGGACAAACTTCAACTCGGACTTTATCTTCCAAACTGGTCAGTGGACAAAGTGGAAGGCATGGAATCCAAGTCAAAGTTCGACAGCGTAGGAGCTGAGCTCATTTATAACCTCAGTAATCCGACCACCGACTGGCTGGGTTCTGCAATCTACGGTGAAGTGCGTGGTGGCGAAGATCTCTGTGTGCTGGAAGGAAAAATCCTGCTGCAAAAGAATATCGGTTCCTGGATTTTTGCCTGGAATGGCATCGTGGAAGCCGAATGGGAAGGAAAGGGGCTGGAGGAAGAGATTGGCGTGTTGGAGCAAACACTGGGTGTCAGCTATCAATTTACTCCGAAGTTCAGTCTTGGTGTGGAAGCAAAGCACGAGATTGAATTCGAAGAATGGTCAGAGGCAGGCGATCACGTCGTGTATGCCGGACCCAATATGTCTTTCCGCTACAAGGATATGTTTGTCGCACTCACAGGCATGGTGCAGGTCACGGATGTAGAGGGTAAAGCGGATGCACAGACCCGTTTGATCGTTGGATTTCACTTCTAGTATTGGTGTGTAAAATCGCAAAAGTTTTGCTGTTTGCTGCATTCACGGCCCTTGGAGGCTGTGTGAGCATCGAAACAATTGCGCCTCAGGTGAACCCCGCCCTGCTCGCAGCAGGGCGGGGAACCAGTCAAAGCGAACTTGCCGAGGGGCGTCGTATTTACACTGCGCAGTGCACCACTTGTCACACCGCAGAGCCTGTAATGGATTATAAAGGCCGCTGGCCGGAGATTATCGAGGACATGGCCCCCAAGACAAAATTGAACGCCGCGCAGACCCAGGCAGTTTTGAGATATGTGCTGGCTGCGGAACGGATAACTCCAATGCAATAGTGGAGGCGGAGAGAAAGGGTGAGCAGCCAATCTCTTCAACAGCAAGGCGACATCCCGTTGCGCATGGAAGCCCAAGGTTCCTCCAGAGAGACATCCACCACATCCGGTCCGACAGTGTTGGAAGGCGAAAGGATGGCGAGAAACACCAGTTTCTCAGCATGAGGATTGTAAGTTCCATGCACCTCTCCCTTCGGGATAAACGCCACATCACCCGGACTCAGAATGCGGTGTTCTTTTCCAACCCATTGCTCGGCTTTACCCGAAATCACATAGATCAATTCCTCGCGTGTGGGATGCGTATGAAAGCCATGACAACGCCCCGGCTCCATCGTGGGACGCACCATCAGTAATTCCTCATTCGGCACAATATCCGAACGGCAAAGCCACTCCTCTGAAGTCCAGGGTGAAGTGCTCAGTATCTTCTCTGCTGCGGTGACAAAACGACGCTGGGTAATTTCCATTCGGAAACTGAAAAGGAGGAAGACGAACGGTTAAAGAAAAAAGTGTCTGCAAGGTTCGCGCAAGACTGCATACCAATTCTCAATTGAGAATGGAACGTCTCTCCAAGCCTCAACGGGGCTTCGTCCTCAATCACGAATTGGTATCAGCTCTCGGGTGCGGCAATAGGAGACTGTTGAAATACCCAGTGATATAAGATCAAGAGTAAGAACCTTCGATTTTCATTCATCCCACCCATGTACAATTATCCGTGAATTCCTGTTTCATCGGATTATCCCAAACGCTTCTACTAACCATAATTGAATGGCGCGCTACTCAGCGACCGTGATGCGAACCACCAGGGTGGAACGCCCGTTCTGATTTTCTGCGGTAAGTAACGCATAGAATACTCCAGCGGTTTGGGGCATACCGGAGATGACTCCGGTGGATACGTTGATCGACAGGCCGGGTGGCAGGCTCAGCGCACCAAATTTCGTCGCTCCGTTCGCAGAGATCGGAAGCGTGAACTCAGTTTGGACGGACGCATCCGCAGCACGTAAATTTGTAATTTGAGGAACTCCAGACGCCTTAATCGCGAGAACATGATACCCTCCAGCGGAGAGGCACGCGATGGGGGTGAGGCCTTGAGGGATGAGGTTTTGACCTTGAAAAGTGGAGCCGGAGAAATAGAGCGAACCGTTCTCCTTAATTCCAAGCACATATTGTCCGCCAGCGGCAAAATCGATAAAGTTACCGCCATATTGGATGGAGCCACCCGGACCCCACCCGATGAGTTGACCGTCCGCCTGAAGCGCGGTGGCAGCCGCCTCCCCCGCGCCCACCGTGATAACATCATGCAGAGTATCCGGCGGATGAGTTATTCCCTGATTACTGTTTCCCCCCACGTTCCCCAGGGAACCCCACACGGTCACTATGCCATCCGCAGATACCACCACCGGGTTGTACCAGCCACAGCTGATGCCCACGATATCGTGAAGGTCAGTCGGGAAAGGTTTGTATCCGGGTCCGCTGAACTGCGTGCCCCATTGTACCACAGTTCCATCGCCGAGAAGGGCCATCGAAATGGAATCACCCGCGGCAATCGCAATGACATTGTTGAGTCCTGCCGGAACTGTACTCCCTAAGCCAGATCCCCAGACTACGACCGTGCCATTACTGAGGAGTGCAAGACTTTGGTGCCAGCCCGCCGCGCACGAGACCACATTGTTCAATCCGGCTGGAGGTGTGGCCTGCCCATAAGTGTTGCTTCCCCAGCCAACGACCGTGCCATCCAATTTCAAAGCCAAGGAGTGACTGGTGCCAGCGGAGACTTGAGCAACCCCGGACAATGTAGCCGGGACGTCGGTTTGATTTAAGCCATTAGAACCCCAAGCCACCACCGTGGGAGGGAAGGAGGCTGCACTCAGCGGATTTGTGCCCGCAAGGAACTCGTTCTGGTCTGTGGCAAGATCGTGGTCGCTATCGAGATCATGATCGCTCGTGCCGAGAGTCGCCTCTTCAGTTTCGCTCAATCCATCGTTGTCTTCGTCGGTGACATTCTGGAGGGCGATCACCATCTCCTGTTCTGAACTCAGTCCTGAAATATCGGTGGTTCGAATGCAAATCGACCGGGTGGCACCCGCTTCGTAGTCCAGCGGCAACCGTGTTTTCAGGACGTTCCTGACGATTTGAAAACTCGCGTTGTCCGTATTGCCGGCTCCGTTGACCAGCTCAAATGAGAACTGATCCCCTGCATCGGTGTCGCTGCCAGTGAAGGTGCCGATGATCGTGCCTGCGACTGCGTTTTCGAGGACACTAGCACTGCTCAGCACGGAAGATCCGGGCGGGTTATCGCCGGCTGATATTCTAAGGTTCAGCATCCGCGTAGCCATGGTTGCCGGTCCATACGCGACAATCCGGCAGGTGAAATTACCCGGCAGTTCTGGCGTTCCGGAAACGACCCCTGATTCCGGATTGATTGAAAGCCCGGTAGGCAGGCCCAGAGCCAGGAAGCTTTCGGAATTTACCGCCGTCGGGGTGAACTCGAACGGCGTATTTACCATTCCGGTGATAAGGCGCTCAGCAGTGAGGCGAGTCTGGGGAGATACCTTGAGTCCAACTGCGGCTTGGGTGACCACTGCTGAGGCCAGATGATGGACCTCATTGGGAACTACCCTCCGGTAAGCCTCCAAAGGATATAAAAAGGGAGACAGCATCGAAGGCAATCCATCCTCAGTGATTGCCACAAGAAGTCCCGAGCCTTCATTCGCAGAGAGCACGTTGGGCACCGCCGGTTTAGTCGCGAAATTCGTGGCGAGCGTATCATCTTTAAAGATCAGCGTAACACTCGTGAGTCCGGACCAGATACTTTCGACATTCTGAAAGGTTTGAATGGCCCCCGTTGTCAGCGACCATTTTACGGCAGTTCCATCGCTTTTAAGAACACAGCACACTGCGTTCGCGCCTGTTCCTGCACCCGCGATATCGATGGCATTGTCGAGTTCCGGAGGCACGGGTTGTTGACCGGCAGTCACCATACCATCGGACTTCAGGATGAAGCCCCCTTGTGCAATTGCCACGGTGTTGCTGAAGTCCGGAGAGAAACCCACGTTTGAACCCCACACGGTGACATTCCCATCCGATTGCAGGGCCATGTTACTTGATGGGCCGGCTGCAATCGCGATCACGTTGCTGGTGCCAATCGGCGCATTCTGAGTGGCGGAATCCCAAACGGTTCCATCACGCCTCAAGGCCAGAAAGGAATTGATGCGTCCGGACAATGCAACCACCCCCGAGATCGCGGGCGTCGGCGCGTGGTAACCGGCCCAGTGGACCAAGGTGGGTGGGATGGATTCGGCGTCACTTGGATCCGCGTGCTGAGCGACCTCCGTGCCGTCATTCACCCCATCGCCGTCCGAATCCGGATTGTTGTCGCTGGTTCCAAGGGTGATCTCCTGAGCTTCAAGCAATCCATCTCCATCGGTGTCCTCCTGGGTGGAATTAAGGATCTGAACACTGAGTATCTTGTCGTGTTTAAGGTCCGCCGAGTCCATGGCCCGTACCCGAATGGAATATTGGTTTTTCGTCTCGAAATCGAATTTCACGGCGGTTCTCAATTCCCCATCCACGATCATGAACTTCAGGTTGTCCTGGCTTCCTGTGCCGGGCACCAAGCTGTAACGAAAAACGTCCCCCGCGTCAGGATCAGTGGACAGAAGATTCCCAACCTTCGTTCCCGGCTCCTCGTTTTCCAGAACACTATTCGGGTCGAGTTGCACGGAACTGGGGCCATGAGTTCCGGCGCGCACTTTTAATAGGATCGTCTGGCTGGTTACCCCGCTAGGATTCGCGGCGAAAATGCGGATTCGAAACTGCCCAGCGGTGATCGGAATACCAGAAATGAGGCCAGTTTGCGCATTGATCTCCAATCCTGCGGGAAGCTCCAGTGCGCGGAAGAAGGTCGGTCCGCCCGTGGCAGCCACGGTGTATGCAAAGCTTTGGTCTTTATTCGCCCAAATGGTTTTAAGTCGTTCCATTTTTGGAGCAGCGGGACTGGCGGTAATCGCCAAGGTGTGAAAGAGGCCACCCGCTATATGAATAACAGGGCTAATGATGCGTGTCGTAGCATGCTCCCCATAGATTCCAAACTCCCTTAATTTCCCGTTCGCCGTCAGTATGCTCGATCTTCCTATTGTCCCAGCCATTTCCTGGACCGGCGAGAGCGACACTGGCACGTTGGAATAGTTGTCCGGAAAACCGCTACCCCAGCCCCAGATCAAAACCCGCCCATCGCTCTTCAATGCATAGGACTGGAGGTAACCCGTCCCAATTGCACGGATATTCGCGACCTGTGAAGGAAAAGAAAAATTGTACCCGAAGAGATGCAAAGTTCCATCAGCGCACAGGGCCAGAGAGCGCGCGCTGGTCGCAGCGATTGCCACCACGTCCTGAAGCGTTTCGGGCAGATTCGTAGCGGGACTTGTCGGTCCCCATGCAACCACTTTGCCATTGGCGCGCAGAGCAAGGTAATGGGCGCCTCCGGCCGCGATTGCGATCACATCGTCCAAGGCAGGCGGAGTGCTTGCCGGATTTGCGGATACCATCACCAGTGTCCCATCCGCACGCAGTCCAAGGAGATCCTCCCCATAGGCGATCTCAACCAGATCCCCGCGGTCCGAAATTTCAGTTACTTCGTTGTTGTAGTTCCAGGTCTTCACGGTGCCGTCTCTTGTAAGCACCGCGTTGCGTTGCAAGCTGGAGATTGCCTGTATGACGGGTCCCAGATTGGCGGGGGCTTGGGGAATCGACTGCGTATAACTAAGAACCCTCACTCGGGCCGGAGTGGAGCGCGCATTTGCCGGGTCAAAACCTTCTGTTATCTCGTCCGCATCGCTGACTTCATCGCTGTCTGAATCCACCATGCTGTCGCTGGTGCCTAGAAAGGCCTCCGTATCGTCGATGACCCCGTCGTTATCCTGATCCAGTGCAGCGTTAGAAATCTGAATTTCAAAAGTCGTTTCCAGTTCAAGACCGAAGCTGTCGCGCGTTCGGATTCGGAGAAGGTATGTCTGCCGTTTTTCAAAATCGAAAACCGCCTTGGTTCGGAGTTCATTGCCTACGATCTCGAAAACCGCCTGATCACGGCCCTTCGTAGGCAGCCAAAAAGTAAATGTCTCCCCAGAGTCCGGATCGTTGGCGGATAGCGTACCCACGGCAGTTCCGATGGATTCACCCTCGGCCACGGTGGAGTTATTCAAGGCAATGCTCGTCGGGCGCTGGGATACTGCGGCAATTTGAAACGGGAACACCCGGGTGACCTCATTCGCACCGTTCCTGACGCGGATCGCAGCCAGAAACTCGCCACTTTCACGAGGACGCCCAACCAACCTCCCGGTAGAGCCATTGATTCTCAAGCCCCGGGGTAGGCCGAATGCCGAATAAGTCACACCAGTGCCCGATGCAATAATCTTGTCATTCTGGGGAATCCCAAAGGCACCCTTGATGGTTCGAGACGCTTCTAGATTTGCCCTCTCGGAAGTTGATGTGATTGAGGCGCTGGTGGCGTTCCCCGCCGCAATACTCACAACTCCTGGAAATTCATTGGTCACCGCAGATTCGCCCTCGGTGTTCGATCCCCAGCCTCGAACGGCTCCTCCTATCAACGCCAGCGAGTGGTTCCTTCCTGCGGCCACTTCCACAGCTTCAGCAAGCCCCGAGGGAACAGAAGCCTGGCCTTGGTCATCACGCCCCCAGCCCACCACCGAGCCATCTTGGAGCAAAACCAGTGAGTGATCTTCTCCGGCAGAAATGGCCGTGACAGGACTCAGAGCCGGAACATCACATTGCTCAAAATTGTTGGCACCCCATGCAATCACGGTGCCATCAATCAACAAAGCCAGGTTGTGATGACCACCTGCTGAAATCGCGATAACGCGTGATGTAAATTGAGGCACTTCGATTACCTCTGACTGTGCGTTTGCACCCCAGGCGCGCACTAGTCCGTCCCGGCCCAGCGCCAGCAGATGAGAGGTTCCGGCGCTGATTGCAACGCTTCGTGGCAGGCCGACTGGTGGAGCGAGGTCTCCAGCGTTTTCTCCATGGATTAGAACCTTACCAGAGGAAGTAAGCCCCGCAATAAAGCCGGTCCCTTGAGAGATCAAGACGACATTGAACCAACCCGGAATTAATCCTGTGGAGAGCCTGACGCGACCATTCGGCTCCAGTAGCGCAATCTCCTCCGCAACGTCGATGGATTTGGCCAAAGTCGGCACTCCAGGCAGATTGTTGGAGTGGCCCCAGCTGTGCAAAATCCCGGCGTTAGTGCTCACCGCCATTAAAAACAGAGCCAAGCCCAGGATTAGCAGAAAGGACGTGAAGCGACGCCTAGTAGAAGAGGTAAGGAGCATGAAAATGGTGATTAACTGAGACCCAAACGTTAAGGCTCTATGTAATCAGCCGCAACAGCCAATAGAGCCAGCTGAATCCCGGGAGCACGACCGTCTTGTCGTCCTCACATTTGCCGAGGAGCAACTCCTTTGCCGACAAAGCTCAAATTTTACAATCGACCATGAACCCCGAGAGTGAAACTCTGCTGCGCTGTCTGCTCGAACGCGCGCTGCCTGCTCGGCGGACTTGGTGTGGACCTGAGCAGTGGCTCAGCGGATACCAACAGCATCGATAGCTCTTCGCAGCGCTGGGTGTACGGCCTTGGCATCGGCGCCTCTTGGGAGACATGGTTTCTGCCAGCTCGGATTCCGTAAAGTTTGGGCGTCTGCAACTCGATCAGGGTCAGACGGACATTTTCACCATTCTACGACTCGCCGGGAGAAAACCTTGCAGCGAAGATCGAGTTTACGAAAGTCCGCGCTTCGCGCTCTGAGAGAGCGTGTGAACTTACACCTCGCACTCGGCGGTGGTTTCAAGGCGAGTTTAAATTCAGAGAAGTAGACTCTCGGGATACCATCACGTAGCAGACGATAGACAGCACCGATTAATTTAATTCTGCTCCAGCGTTTCATTTTTCGCCTGAGCCGCACGCGCCTTTTCAAACACTTCCAAAGCACGCGGCATGATCTCTTTTAACTGTTCGATGCGCGAGCCGTGAGAGGGATGCGTCGACATGAATTCCGGAGGCTGGCCTCCCGTGTTTTTCGACATGCGTTTCCAAAACTCGATCGCTTCCCGTGGGTCATATCCCGCCTTCGCCATATAGATTACGCCCATCTCGTCTGCCTCGGATTCATGTTCCCGACCAAAAGGTAGTACCACACCATATCGCGCTCCCGCCCCGATCAATCCCATGATCGTGCGTTGTTGCTGGTAATCCATATCCGAGAATGAAACCGATGCCCCAACGAGCAGGGTATTGGTCATATTCTCTTTCAACACACGCTGGGCACCATGTCGTAAAGTGGCATGCGCCATTTCGTGTCCCATCACCGCAGCAAGACCGGCATCCGTCTGCGTCGCGGATAAAATACCGGTGAATACCACGATTTTACCACCCGGCAGGCAGAAGGCGTTTTCTTGTGGATTATCCACAAGGCTGACCATCCATTCAAAGCCCTCTGCTTCGGAGCCGGTCACATTGGCGAGGCGTCCTGCTACCCGCTTTACCTGCTCCCATTGGGAACCGGTAGTAATGGTCTTCTCATTGGAGGTCACTTGCTGAAAAGCCTGCAAGCCCAGCTGATCCTCCTGCTTGCGTGATAAGCCGACGCGAGTCGTCTGGCCAGTCAGGGGATTGCGCACTTTATCGGATGAACAATACTGAAACCCAATCACAACCAGTGCGATCAGGATGGGAATTATTCGGGCAGCAACAGAACGACGTGTCATTGATGTGTGGGAGTATCGAAAATGAAAAACAATCCGGCTGCATGCATGTCCGATTCATGATAACGGTTTTGCCTAGAACCCATTGAGCCACGAGAAGCTTTCTCGATCGAATCCCTTCTCCTTACTCCGCTGATATTTTTTTCACACCTTCAAAGGTCAGTGGCTGATTTTCCAACAAGCCAAGAATTTTGTAATTTATACTGATCCATGCAGTCTTTTCCTCCGGCGTGAGAAGCGTCAGCATGAGTTTACACCACTCCACGAGGGTTTTGCTGAGTTCTTTCAAGATGCGTTTTCCTTGCGTGGTGATACCTACCAGTATGACACGCCGGTCTGTTCTGGTCATCGTTCGTTTCACCAAGCCCAACTGGTGCATTCGATCAATCATACCCGTGGTGGCTGCGGTGGTATGCTGCATGTAGATCGCGATTTCGTGCATTGCCAGCGGCTTGTCTTCATCACGTAAAAAGCCCAGAAGGACAAACTGGGGAAGTGTCATGGAATGCTTCGTCAATTCCGGGACAAGATGTTCCATTAACTTTTCGCTGACGGCTAGTAAGGTATCAACCATGTGGCTTTGTGGGATTAAGTTTTCTGGGTGAAGGGAAATTCGCCTTACTACTTGATCGAAAATCACTTTACAAATGGATGCGCTAAATACCGTAAAGTTTCAGCAGGTGTTAATGTCGGGTGATCAGTGCGGCCACACCCCCTGCATCCAGTGACAAAAACTTTTTTCTAATGGAATTCGCCCGACGTGGTCTTACTTCTCGTTCTGGGGGGAACAACGGGGTCACCGCTACTGATTCAGTACGGTGGCCCCGTAACTTTTATACAGAGGATTTAAATTGGATTTTTCATGGGCGATTGAGGGATGGCCCCCCATAGTCCGCAACTTATGAACAAGGCAGAGATTATCGCCCGCATACAGGAGCCGGGCATTGTCGCAATCATTCGGGCAGACAGTTCGGAGCAATTACTGGAGGCATCGAAGGCATTACTGGAAGGCGGTGTGACTACCATGGAGATCACCATGACGACACCAAACGCATTGCAAGTGATTTATGAAGTCACCCAGGCGCTCGGCGACAAAATTTTAATGGGCGTGGGCACTGTGTTGGAGCCGCATACTGCGGAAGAGGCGGTCAATGCAGGCGCGCAATTTGTGGTCACTCCGGCGTTTCGTCCGGCAGTCATCGAGTTTTGTCACCGCAACGAAATACCCATCGCGTCTGGCGCGATGACTCCCACCGAAGCGCTTTTCACCCACGAAGCGGGAGCCGATTTCGTAAAGCTGTTCCCTGCCGACAATCTCGGCCCAGGATTTATCCGCAACCTGCTCGCACCCCTGCCCATGCTGAAGATCATTCCCACTGGCGGTGTGACTCCTGCCAATGCCGCCGAGTTTCTCGCTGCTGGAAGTGTGGCGCTCGGCGCTGGCTCCTCGCTGGTCTCAAAGGAAATTTTAAAAAATGCCGACTGGCAGAAACTGACCGCGCACGCCGCAGAATTTGTCGCGGCAGTAAACAAGGCGCGTAATCTATCATGAAACCACCCAAAAAAGGAGTTCGCTTCTCCAGTCCCAAAAGCGGAGGAGCATCACTCTCCGGCCGTATTCTATTTTCTCAACGCGGAGGCGGACGCATCGTGGATGGAAAAGGCGAGGCGATGGCGTTTGTGGATCAAGACTCTCTCGGGGTAGCTCTCCATGGCGATACAGTGGAGGCAAAATGCAGTTCGCGTCAGGGCGGTGGCGGAAACTGGCTTCCAGATGCGCGCGTGTTGCGGGTGATGAAACGCGCATCGGCCACGATGGTCGGCACGTTGCAGTTTCAGAAAAAATTCATGTGGATGATTCCAGACGATGCACGGAATCCACAAATTTCGCTCACGGGCACGGACGGCGTTTTTCCTTTCCCACCAAAATCGGGCGATAAGATCGTGGTGCGACTGGACGATTGGAAAAATCCGGAGGCGATTCCAACCGGGGTTATTCTGGAGGTGCTGGGCTCTGCTGGCGCGCCCGGCGTGGACATGGAGTCGGTAATCCGCACGTGGAATCTACCGCGTGAATTTCCTGCTGAGACGCTGGATGAGGCCCGCAGCTTTGGAGACAATATTGATCCCGATGAGCTACAGCACCGCGAGGATTGCCGCGAGCAGATGGTTCTGACGATCGATCCCGATGACGCCAAAGATCACGACGACGCCGTTCACGTTACCAAACTGGACGACTGCTGGCTGCTCGTCGTCCACATCGCCGATGTCGCGCATTACGTGCGCCCGGATTCCGCACTGGATCGCGAGGCAAAACATCGCGGCAACTCGACCTATCTTCCCGATCGCTGCATTCCCATGCTGCCGATGGAATTGAGCGCAGGACTCTGCTCGCTGCACGCAAAGGTGGATCGTCTCGCTCACAGTGCCTTCATCACGCTCACTCCTGTCGGCAAAATCAAGAAGGTGCGCTTTGCCAAGACCGTGATCAAAGTCACCGAGCGTCTGACTTATAAACAGGCGATGAAGATGCTCAATGGCGAGGGTGATGGAGCCGTTCCGGAACAAGTGCGTCTCGCCTGGCAGCTCGCTTCCATCCTGCGCAAAAACCGTTTTGCCGCCGGATCGCTGGATCTCGATTTCCCGGAAGTTAAAGTCCTCCTTGATGCTGAAGGCCACGCAATCGGTCTCGAAAAGATCGCGTATGACCCATCGCATCAGCTTGTCGAAGAATGCATGTTGATCGCTAACGAGGTTGTCGCCAAGGCGATCAGGGATCGCGATACGCCCGGCGTCTATCGTATTCATGAAAAGCCAGATCCTGAGCGGCTGGAGGAATATCGTCAGTTTGCGGCGGCGCAAGGTTATCGCGTCGGCGATTTGAAAGTGCGCGGAGAAATCCAGAAACTGATTTCGATGATTCGCGGGAAGCCCGATGAGCATCGCGTGAAGCTGGAGCTGCTGAAGAGTCTGCGCCGAGCTGCATACAGCGTTGACCCGCTCGGCCACTACGGACTCTCCAAGCCAAACTACACGCACTTCACCAGTCCGATCCGGCGCTACGCTGATCTCGTGGTGCATCGCGTTCTTGCAAAAGAACGGCTTGGATCGGGCGGCAGCCGCAAGGGGCTTGCAGAAGTATGCGAGCACATATCCGAGACAGAACGCGCTTCGGCCTCGGCGGAAAAGGACGGTTCGATGATCAAGAAGGTCGAGTTTTTCCAGCGTCAGATCGAAATGCTTCAGCCAGACGAATTCGATGCAATCGTCACCGATGTGAAATCAGCGGGGTTATTGATCGAGCTTCCGCAAGCGGACATGACCGGCTTCATCCAGGCGAGCACACTTCCCGGCGGCTATTACGATTTTGATCGCGTGCGACTGCGCTTTTACGATCGTCGCACCCAGCGCGCCTACGGAATCGGAGATCGCTTTAAAGTGATCGTCTGTCGCGTAGACGGCTGGCGCAAGCAGGTAGATTTCGCACCCGCCGCGCCAGTGAAGAAGAGCGCAGACGACGGGAATGAAAAGAGGCGCTAGTAATGTGGGTGATTGGAAGGGTAGGGGAGGAAAAACGCGAGAATACACTTTTGAATGAGGCTGAAACCCGGAGGGTTTATTGGACCATAGCCGGGGGTAGCACCCCCGGAAAAGGTTCAGAACTCCTGACCTACCGGAAGTAAGGTGAGCCGATAAAATGGAAAACGAGGCGTAGGTTGGTTGGATCCTCAGACATCCTGACCTCTGCCCGTAGCTTGGAAGGTTCAGAGCAGCGATGAGGAATCGCAATGAACCGGACTGGCGCACTTGAGGTGACTGTGTCTCCATGGGGTTGTGCCTCAGATCCAGCTTCCTATCT
>Ga0209181_10005815_pt1 | contig 17628 bp, 54 predicted proteins | sample MAT05_FD_187208 | JGI IMG/M metagenome (GOLD analysis project Ga0209181, IMG submission 187208) | Freshwater microbial communities from Lake Fryxell liftoff mats and glacier meltwater in Antarctica - MAT-05 (SPAdes) (version 2) | ecosystem: Environmental > Aquatic > Freshwater > Ice > Liftoff...
TAAGACAGGAGGCTTTCCTCCTATCGCTGTACTCCGACGGATGCTCCATGACCATATTCCATTAAAAGAAGGATTAAGACTAAAATTTAAAAAATAAAATAATTATGAATACTATCGCTCCATGACCATATTCCATTAAAAGAAGGATTAAGACAGTCCAAAGCAGTTAATCCGCTTCATAGTGGGTTGGCTCCTCCATGACCATATTCCATTAAAAGAAGGATTAAGACCGTCTATAGTACAGACCCGTCCTTCAAACACAAACAAGCTCCATGACCATATTCCATTAAAAGAAGGATTAAGACTCCCTTGTAAAAGACGGGGTAGACGTTATTCCCATACTCCATGACCATATTCCATTAAAAGAAGGATTAAGACGTACTGCATAGGCATCTCTGCCAACGTCTCTGCAGGCTCCATGACCATATTCCATTAAAAGAAGGATTAAGACATCCTGATGTACTGGCCAGATTCACGGTTAACGTCACTCCATGACCATATTCCATTAAAAGAAGGATTAAGACTATTTTAAGCGGCCCCACCGCTATCAACTTCACTGTCGTCTCCATGACCATATTCCATTAAAAGAAGGATTAAGACGATACTTTTTTTTAAAATAGCCACAACCTTAACACCTCTCCATGACCATATTCCATTAAAAGAAGGATTAAGACGTAAAGGATCTCCTTTACTTTGGCTACGAATGTGCCCGCTCCATGACCATATTCCATTAAAAGAAGGATTAAGACATTTTCTACTGAATTATTCATGATGTTTATATTTAAAACTCCATGACCATATTCCATTAAAAGAAGGATTAAGACTACACTTGTTCAGGTGTTATTGTTGAGCAGTTTATACACCTCCATGACCATATTCCATTAAAAGAAGGATTAAGACTTTTGAAAACATTTTTTGGTATTAATTAGTTGGTATTTACTCCATGACCATATTCCATTAAAAGAAGGATTAAGACAAACTCGAAGTGTTCGAGGGCCGGCCCCCTCTTTCATCTCTCCATGACCATATTCCATTAAAAGAAGGATTAAGACGAATGTTTCCTTGTTTGATGACGAAAGGATTGTTGATTACTCCATGACCATATTCCATTAAAAGAAGGATTAAGACTGGGAAACCTATTAGGTTACCTGTTAGTAGGCAACCTCCATGACCATATTCCATTAAAAGAAGGATTAAGACCAATGGCTTCTTTTAATGAGGCCTCTCTTATAATTATCTCCATGACCATATTCCATTAAAAGAAGGATTAAGACTGATCCGTTTTTAAGTGTCACCGAAAGCGCGTTAGCTCCATGACCATATTCCATTAAAAGAAGGATTAAGACCCCCGCAGGACGGGAGATGGATCCAAATTTATCCTTTCTCCATGACCATATTCCATTAAAAGAAGGATTAAGACTATACCCATTTACTTCCTTGCAAAATGTTACGATATTCTCCATGACCATATTCCATTAAAAGAAGGATTAAGACCCGTAGGGAGGTCAAATTATTGGCGGGCCAACCCGTACCTCCATGACCATATTCCATTAAAAGAAGGATTAAGACCCGGTGGAGGACCTGTGGAAACAAAAAAGATCTGGCTCCATGACCATATTCCATTAAAAGAAGGATTAAGACCGCACTGAAGCCCCCGTCGATGCATTGACAGATGCAACTCCATGACCATATTCCATTAAAAGAAGGATTAAGACAAAGCGTTCCTAAAACGCCTATAAAACCGGGTTTAAGACTCCATGACCATATTCCATTAAAAGAAGGATTAAGACTCCTGTATTGAAAGGTCCTGGCACATTTCCTGTCCTTCTCCATGACCATATTCCATTAAAAGAAGGATTAAGACAGTCGCACACAGACTCCAGTGGCTTAATCGTGATGTCTCCATGACCATATTCCATTAAAAGAAGGATTAAGACAATTCAACTTCAACTTCAGACATCTGCTTACGCGCCTCCATGACCATATTCCATTAAAAGAAGGATTAAGACATATTTATATGATATTTATATGGCTTTAAATCCCTTAACTCCATGACCATATTCCATTAAAAGAAGGATTAAGACCGTAGACGATCTCCGTCTGATTATTTTCATAGTGGGACTCCATGACCATATTCCATTAAAAGAAGGATTAAGACCTGCCGACCACCCTTGCGGGCAGTTTGCCTTTACAGTGCTCCATGACCATATTCCATTAAAAGAAGGATTAAGACGATCAGACCGAAGTGGTCTACGTGCCGAACGGCACTCCATGACCATATTCCATTAAAAGAAGGATTAAGACAGCACCAGTAGAAGTTCCAGCGACTCCAAAAGCTGTTGCTCCATGACCATATTCCATTAAAAGAAGGATTAAGACACTGTGTTAAGAGTGCGCTCATCTCATCAATTTGTGGCCTCCATGACCATATTCCATTAAAAGAAGGATTAAGACTTTATCAAACTTTTAAGGGATTTAAAGCCATATCCTCCATGACCATATTCCATTAAAAGAAGGATTAAGACAACAACAGGATTAGTCCCAGATGCTGCGTATAAAATTCTCCATGACCATATTCCATTAAAAGAAGGATTAAGACGATATCTCCAACTCATCAGTATTAACGCATCTTTCCTCCATGACCATATTCCATTAAAAGAAGGATTAAGACGTAATTCTTCAACTTCAGACATCTTCTTAGTTTCCCACCTCCATGACCATATTCCATTAAAAGAAGGATTAAGACGTAAAGGGTGGGAAGCCTGCGTGGAACGCATCTGCTCTCCATGACCATATTCCATTAAAAGAAGGATTAAGACGACGCTTGCTACCAAAGTCGCCTGGTTGGCGGCCTTCACTCCATGACCATATTCCATTAAAAGAAGGATTAAGACGGCTTTCCTCCTATCGCTGTATTCAGAGGAATGCGTCTCCATGACCATATTCCATTAAAAGAAGGATTAAGACATGATGAGTATAACACCTATGCCCACCCACTTCTCTCCATGACCATATTCCATTAAAAGAAGGATTAAGACAATGGAATTATTACGCAGGTCTTTTGATTCTATCTCCATGACCATATTCCATTAAAAGAAGGATTAAGACTATTGCGGAGGCAACTTTTTCCGGCATTATTTTGCGAATCTCCATGACCATATTCCATTAAAAGAAGGATTAAGACTGGATGTCGTTTGTCCTCAACTGCTCTACTATGTGCATTACTCCATGACCATATTCCATTAAAAGAAGGATTAAGACCACGAAAGACGGGATATCTTGCCGCCTCCGTTCCACACTCCATGACCATATTCCATTAAAAGAAGGATTAAGACGCGAAATTGCCCTGACCGCTTTAATCTTCTATAATTGCTCCATGACCATATTCCATTAAAAGAAGGATTAAGACTCGCGATGTACTCCTTCGTAATTTTTAAATACGAAAAGGCTCCATGACCATATTCCATTAAAAGAAGGATTAAGACCGCATGGACGCATTCCTCGGAATACAGCGATAGGACTCCATGACCATATTCCATTAAAAGAAGGATTAAGACTGTAAAGAAGATCCAAGGACTTGTCCCCATTCTTACCTCCATGACCATATTCCATTAAAAGAAGGATTAAGACGATAATTAAGAATCGGGTTTCTGTGGGTAAACTTACTCCATGACCATATTCCATTAAAAGAAGGATTAAGACACCCGTTCTTATGGGCCTTGAATTTTACTAAATTTTTCACTCCATGACCATATTCCATTAAAAGAAGGATTAAGACTTTTAAATTTTTAAATTTGAACCGAGGCGGAATTGCCTCTCCATGACCATATTCCATTAAAAGAAGGATTAAGACTTGAAAAACAGATTTTAGGCGTGATTGATTCCGGCGCTCCATGACCATATTCCATTAAAAGAAGGATTAAGACCCTTACTAACGCCCCCCTATGTGCGTCAGCAATCACGATCTCCATGACCATATTCCATTAAAAGAAGGATTAAGACCATTTTATCTAATTTTACAGGGATTAAAGGCCACATACTCCATGACCATATTCCATTAAAAGAAGGATTAAGACAATAAAAAATGCTGAATAAAATAAAGAAAATGTTTGGATGCTCCATGACCATATTCCATTAAAAGAAGGATTAAGACTGAAGCAATGCGACCTCATCGCCGTTGTCATCGGCTTGTCTCCATGACCATATTCCATTAAAAGAAGGATTAAGACGCGGGCAAAATCCGCCTTTACTTTTTTAAACAAACTCCATGACCATATTCCATTAAAAGAAGGATTAAGACATCAGCCGAAATGGTGCCGGTGACTTACGATGTTCTCTCTCCATGACCATATTCCATTAAAAGAAGGATTAAGACTGTAGTAACGTCTATCATAATTTATTGTTAATTTTTCTCCATGACCATATTCCATTAAAAGAAGGATTAAGACTACATGAGCATTTATAAGAAAGACCTTCAACAACTGAACTCCATGACCATATTCCATTAAAAGAAGGATTAAGACTTGGTAGCAAGCGTCAATGCATCGAAAGGGGCTTCAGCTCCATGACCATATTCCATTAAAAGAAGGATTAAGACATTGGGCAAAGAAGATGGCAGCATCTGAATTGCCTGTCTCCATGACCATATTCCATTAAAAGAAGGATTAAGACCGCAATAAAGCGGATCATTTGTTTCCATGAAACATCTCTCCATGACCATATTCCATTAAAAGAAGGATTAAGACTTTTAGGGGCGTTTAGACAACGCCAAATCATCGTGCTCCATGACCATATTCCATTAAAAGAAGGATTAAGACTGTTGTTATTGTGAGGTCGGGTTCTACCCAGATTTTAACTCCATGACCATATTCCATTAAAAGAAGGATTAAGACAACCCTAAAAAAAGCCTAAAAAAAGCGTTCTCAATCTCCATGACCATATTCCATTAAAAGAAGGATTAAGACATAGTATAGTATATTTTTAGGCTCTCCGGGACGCACCTCCATGACCATATTCCATTAAAAGAAGGATTAAGACTCCCACTTTCGGGTTTTCGATTTCGACATTATAGTTTGTCTCCATGACCATATTCCATTAAAAGAAGGATTAAGACGGTAGCAAGAAGGGAGGTACTAAAGAAAAAACTGGCAATACTCCATGACCATATTCCATTAAAAGAAGGATTAAGACAAGTTCGTCGTAGATCGGGATACCTCGTTCTGCTAATCTCCATGACCATATTCCATTAAAAGAAGGATTAAGACTATTGTTGTTGTTGATAGCACAAAGATACGGTAATTGCTCCATGACCATATTCCATTAAAAGAAGGATTAAGACTGTACAGATGATTTCAGCAGAACTTCTTTGCTTGTTCTCCATGACCATATTCCATTAAAAGAAGGATTAAGACAATTGTCTCTCTCTCTGGCAAACAGCGAAAAGACAACTCCATGACCATATTCCATTAAAAGAAGGATTAAGACGTCAATAGTACACATAGATACCATCCCCTCCGTCTCTCCATGACCATATTCCATTAAAAGAAGGATTAAGACCGTAATGGACTTTTGTTCTGCAGCGGTAGGATATCTCGCTCCATGACCATATTCCATTAAAAGAAGGATTAAGACCCTTTTGCAAGGGGGTGCACAGACGATGCTGTCATTCTCCATGACCATATTCCATTAAAAGAAGGATTAAGACATTATATAATATTATATTATATAGCCTTTAATCCCTCTCCATGACCATATTCCATTAAAAGAAGGATTAAGACTGCAGGTCATTCACCACCCGTAATGGGCGGGTGTAAACTCCATGACCATATTCCATTAAAAGAAGGATTAAGACGTGAGTTTTATCACCTCCCGGGCCATAGTCAGTTCCTCCATGACCATATTCCATTAAAAGAAGGATTAAGACCCTATCCATTTTGCAATTACTCTCCCCATCTCTTTTGATACTCCATGACCATATTCCATTAAAAGAAGGATTAAGACAATAAACGTAAACTTAATTTTTTGCATTTTTTTTGTTGCTCCATGACCATATTCCATTAAAAGAAGGATTAAGACTCCATTTCGTCGATTTGTGACGCGTTAAGGCTCTCCCTCCATGACCATATTCCATTAAAAGAAGGATTAAGACATTTGGAATTGCTCGAACTCGTTCAAGCGGACGACTCCATGACCATATTCCATTAAAAGAAGGATTAAGACGGGAGATAGAATATTTCACGATGTTCAGTAACGATTTCTCCATGACCATATTCCATTAAAAGAAGGATTAAGACAGCCCCCAAAGTGGGCGAAGCGATGTACCTTGCCAATCTCCATGACCATATTCCATTAAAAGAAGGATTAAGACACGCTGTGAAGGTTTATGTTAAAATTCAGGCCATTTGCTTCTCCATGACCATATTCCATTAAAAGAAGGATTAAGACCCATTTCATCAATTTGGTTCCCTGATAACGACGCGGGCTCCATGACCATATTCCATTAAAAGAAGGATTAAGACTGTATTAACCAAAATGTCTTTCCTTAAATCTTCTCTTCTCCATGACCATATTCCATTAAAAGAAGGATTAAGACGTTGTTACCATGCTGGTCGGTAATCCCTTGCGATAGTATCTCCATGACCATATTCCATTAAAAGAAGGATTAAGACTAACACCTATGCCCGCCCACTCCTCCCTCATCTCTCCATGACCATATTCCATTAAAAGAAGGATTAAGACGGTTCAACTGGCAATTCAACTGGCAATTCAGATGCTCTCCATGACCATATTCCATTAAAAGAAGGATTAAGACAGGAGGGTGTACAGCGTGACACTGTGGAGGTTTATGTTACTCCATGACCATATTCCATTAAAAGAAGGATTAAGACTTATTTGAAGCACTGCGACCTCACCATCACCGGCTTCTCCATGACCATATTCCATTAAAAGAAGGATTAAGACGGCACCTCTTCATACGACAAAAGTACTTCAAACACCTCCATGACCATATTCCATTAAAAGAAGGATTAAGACTGGGGACGCTTGCCCCCGTCGATGAGTTAACACTGCTCCATGACCATATTCCATTAAAAGAAGGATTAAGACAATAGTTGGTTAGTTGTCTGATCTGCTTTTAATTCTCCATGACCATATTCCATTAAAAGAAGGATTAAGACTTTCTCTGCTGAGAAAGGTAACTCTCAACTCCTTCTCTCCATGACCATATTCCATTAAAAGAAGGATTAAGACGTGAACTTAATGAGACTATCCAAATGCGGCAGTAACTCCATGACCATATTCCATTAAAAGAAGGATTAAGACACGATCAATCTGCATTCAGTAACCCTTTACGCCCTCCCTCCATGACCATATTCCATTAAAAGAAGGATTAAGACGCTGTGCCATGATTTCTTTCATCTCTTTTAGGAACACTCCATGACCATATTCCATTAAAAGAAGGATTAAGACTTTTATAGGGTTTTTTTAGGGTTTTTAACCCGGTTTTTCTCCATGACCATATTCCATTAAAAGAAGGATTAAGACTTTCATTGGGCAATACTGGTACGTCTTCAGCCATCTTCTCCATGACCATATTCCATTAAAAGAAGGATTAAGACTCGTTCAAGGTAGCGAACCTTTGGGCTTTCCCCACGACTCCATGACCATATTCCATTAAAAGAAGGATTAAGACTAATTAAGCCGTTTCGATTTCTAATTCTAATGCCGGTATTTCTCCATGACCATATTCCATTAAAAGAAGGATTAAGACGCCCAATGCACATTGGGATTTTATGAAAATTCGGTAACTCCATGACCATATTCCATTAAAAGAAGGATTAAGACTATTAATTCTTTTGGCATGATATTTAAATTTAAAAACTCCATGACCATATTCCATTAAAAGAAGGATTAAGACCGGAGACACACAACGCGTGCACACGCGTTGACGTCTCCATGACCATATTCCATTAAAAGAAGGATTAAGACAGCCAGAGTTAACGAATTCCTTCTGGTACACGTTTCTCCATGACCATATTCCATTAAAAGAAGGATTAAGACTCCTTACTAACGCCCCCCTATGTGCGTCAGCAATCACCTCCATGACCATATTCCATTAAAAGAAGGATTAAGACTTCGCCGACCGTAACTTTAGTAGGTCTTTTTTAAATACTCCATGACCATATTCCATTAAAAGAAGGATTAAGACGTTACTGAATGCAAGTTGATGGCAAAGGATATGCCATCTCCATGACCATATTCCATTAAAAGAAGGATTAAGACGGATTAACTGTTTGCGTGTAATACCTATCATTTTTTTACTCCATGACCATATTCCATTAAAAGAAGGATTAAGACGCCCTGTGGCCATACGGCTTCCTTCTTTTTTTTCAACACTCCATGACCATATTCCATTAAAAGAAGGATTAAGACGTTGTCGTCGATCCAGATAGACGAAATGGAAGCACTGTCTCCATGACCATATTCCATTAAAAGAAGGATTAAGACAACTCGAAGTTTTCGAGGCTGGCCGTCCACCTCTTTCCTCCATGACCATATTCCATTAAAAGAAGGATTAAGACGATAAAACGCCAACGTCGTCTGTGCACCCCCGTGCAACTCCATGACCATATTCCATTAAAAGAAGGATTAAGACAACTGGCTGAATTTTATTCCAATCATGTTGTTTTATTCTCCATGACCATATTCCATTAAAAGAAGGATTAAGACGGTGAGAGAGAGGGCACAGCAAGGCTTTGTATCCTACCTCTCCATGACCATATTCCATTAAAAGAAGGATTAAGACAACTTTAGCAGATCTGTCTTATAAATGCTCATTGTATCTCCATGACCATATTCCATTAAAAGAAGGATTAAGACGTGACGGAAGCCGGTGGCTTCTGGGTGGGTATGACCTGTCTCCATGACCATATTCCATTAAAAGAAGGATTAAGACATCAATAGGGACGGATCCCCTTTGATTTGAATTAACGGCTCCATGACCATATTCCATTAAAAGAAGGATTAAGACTTTCATTTGAAAGGGGCGCGTGAAAAGGATACTTTGCACCTCCATGACCATATTCCATTAAAAGAAGGATTAAGACTTTTCAATCAGGATTGGCGCTATTTTCAGCGACCCCACTCCATGACCATATTCCATTAAAAGAAGGATTAAGACGTATTTAGCCCGGTGGGAATACGGGTATCTTCTTTTTCCTCCATGACCATATTCCATTAAAAGAAGGATTAAGACCATAAGAAGGTTCTGGACTTACATCTACCTTCTGCACCTCCATGACCATATTCCATTAAAAGAAGGATTAAGACGGTATCTTCTTTTTCTACCAAAATAGGGCTTATTTTCTCCATGACCATATTCCATTAAAAGAAGGATTAAGACCACACGAGATGCATATGAGACAGGGACACGTAGTGCGCTCCATGACCATATTCCATTAAAAGAAGGATTAAGACTTTCATAGTCTCATCTATGGGCACGCTTGCGCCCTTTCTCCATGACCATATTCCATTAAAAGAAGGATTAAGACGACTTTTGCTTGTAAACGGACAATGATCTCTCCAATCTCTCCATGACCATATTCCATTAAAAGAAGGATTAAGACGATAGTATAATCATTATTATTTTAAACATTTAAGTATCTCCATGACCATATTCCATTAAAAGAAGGATTAAGACGATGTACTGCATTGGCATTTTTCCCAGCGGTACTTTCTCTCCATGACCATATTCCATTAAAAGAAGGATTAAGACGCATGCCTCCTCAATGGTGAGTTTTACCTCCTCCCCTCCATGACCATATTCCATTAAAAGAAGGATTAAGACCACGCTGGTGTATTCCTCCCAAGCATTTGAGATGTTTCTCCATGACCATATTCCATTAAAAGAAGGATTAAGACTTGAACGATACCAGACCAGGCAATTCCGCCTTGGTTCTCCATGACCATATTCCATTAAAAGAAGGATTAAGACGAAATATTCTATCTCCCAACAGGGGTAGTTTCTGAGGACTCCATGACCATATTCCATTAAAAGAAGGATTAAGACCTGACAGGGCACCAAATTGATGAAATGGGGGCCCTATCTCCATGACCATATTCCATTAAAAGAAGGATTAAGACGGTTTCGACGCGGTCTTTTATAAAGTGGTTTAATGTCTCCATGACCATATTCCATTAAAAGAAGGATTAAGACAGACACATACTGTGCCTCTTCCATTGTGAGGTTTTCTCCATGACCATATTCCATTAAAAGAAGGATTAAGACCTTGCGGAAGAATGCTGCCACCTCTTTCATCTGAAAGCTCCATGACCATATTCCATTAAAAGAAGGATTAAGACCTCATCCTTTGAACTTTACCAATTCTTAGGAGGAAAACTCCATGACCATATTCCATTAAAAGAAGGATTAAGACCGAGATCACTATGGGATGGTACATTCCCAGCAACCCTCTCCATGACCATATTCCATTAAAAGAAGGATTAAGACCGTAGAACTCAAGTACGTCAAACACCCTCATCGGGTGAACTCCATGACCATATTCCATTAAAAGAAGGATTAAGACCATTCAAGGCACAGAAAAACGGGTATATCCCGTTTACTCCATGACCATATTCCATTAAAAGAAGGATTAAGACGGTTTTGGGAACGCTTTTTTAGGGTTTTTAGGCGTTTTCTCCATGACCATATTCCATTAAAAGAAGGATTAAGACGAGTAACGTTTTTAACGTGGAAGTATGATGAAGAAGAAGCTCCATGACCATATTCCATTAAAAGAAGGATTAAGACCCCGATAATGCATAAATTCCAGCCCCGTCGATACCTCCATGACCATATTCCATTAAAAGAAGGATTAAGACCATTTCCTGCCGATACAATCCTTTCGCCTCCTCAATGCTCCATGACCATATTCCATTAAAAGAAGGATTAAGACCTGTTCGCCTCCTTCACGGACATTCCATTCTCCCTGCTCCATGACCATATTCCATTAAAAGAAGGATTAAGACGACGCGGAGTGCCGCGTAAACGTGTATCAAAAAAACTCTCCATGACCATATTCCATTAAAAGAAGGATTAAGACCCACGTTAATTTGTTGCTGCGTTTGCTCTTCGTCCTCCTCCATGACCATATTCCATTAAAAGAAGGATTAAGACGTTCGATTTCTAACGGCTCAACTGGTACGTCCTCAACTCTCCATGACCATATTCCATTAAAAGAAGGATTAAGACCGTTACTAATTCCTTTGACATGATATTTTAAATTCTCCATGACCATATTCCATTAAAAGAAGGATTAAGACACGTCAAACACCCTCATCGGGCGAATGTTTATGACTTCTCCATGACCATATTCCATTAAAAGAAGGATTAAGACAAAGTAGCCTGATTTGCAGACTTCAGCTTTAGCAGGTCTCCATGACCATATTCCATTAAAAGAAGGATTAAGACAGCCAATACCCCCCTGCCTTTGTTACTGTATTCTCATAACTCCATGACCATATTCCATTAAAAGAAGGATTAAGACGGTGAGGTAAGACTCTATTCTCAGTTCATCCAGCTCCATGACCATATTCCATTAAAAGAAGGATTAAGACTACTAATTATTTCCTGCGTTATTTCCGCTTGTAAGGAACTCCATGACCATATTCCATTAAAAGAAGGATTAAGACTATGAACATGATACTTGTTTTAGTTGTTTTAGTTGTTAACTCCATGACCATATTCCATTAAAAGAAGGATTAAGACGAATACACATTTGGTGCTATGTTTATGTATGGCCTCACCTCCATGACCATATTCCATTAAAAGAAGGATTAAGACAACAGCATGATTTGCGGTTCAATGAAGAATCCATCAGCTCCATGACCATATTCCATTAAAAGAAGGATTAAGACCCTTATTGTTGCTAAAATGTTTTTAGTGAGTTCCCTTACTCCATGACCATATTCCATTAAAAGAAGGATTAAGACTGAAGCGGAGCATTTGGCTTAATGTTACGTCAATCACTCCATGACCATATTCCATTAAAAGAAGGATTAAGACAGGTGACCCGACACACCCCGCCGTGGGTGTTATAGCTCCATGACCATATTCCATTAAAAGAAGGATTAAGACGACCTGACAATCACGACAGATGTTAATGGAGTTTACGACGCTCCATGACCATATTCCATTAAAAGAAGGATTAAGACAGCTTGTAGATATTCATGTATAAAACCTTTAACACTCCATGACCATATTCCATTAAAAGAAGGATTAAGACGAAGCGGAGCATTTGGTTTGCTTTAATGTCAATCATCTCCATGACCATATTCCATTAAAAGAAGGATTAAGACAATTGTAAAGTATTTTAGCCTATTTAAGGTAAAAAACGCTACTCCATGACCATATTCCATTAAAAGAAGGATTAAGACCCTGCACAGGACATGCCTAACCACCAGCCCCCCGTTTCTCCATGACCATATTCCATTAAAAGAAGGATTAAGACATTGCAAAGGAAACGCCATTCGCCTCCAACATGACCGCCTCCATGACCATATTCCATTAAAAGAAGGATTAAGACATCAAGTCCGACTATACCGAGACTAAATCAGAACCGTCTCCATGACCATATTCCATTAAAAGAAGGATTAAGACTTAACAATTGCCAAGCCCATCAATTCTTTACCTGATATCTCCATGACCATATTCCATTAAAAGAAGGATTAAGACAAATCAAGCAACTCAATAAGTTCTTTTAAATCGGAACTCCATGACCATATTCCATTAAAAGAAGGATTAAGACACTTGCCGGGGATCTTAAAATCGATATACCCCTCTTCCTCCATGACCATATTCCATTAAAAGAAGGATTAAGACTTTTAAGCCGGTTGTTCGATTTCTAATGGCTCAATCGCTCCATGACCATATTCCATTAAAAGAAGGATTAAGACGTAGATACCCTTCCGGCAAAAAAGGGTTGTGAAAAGCTCCATGACCATATTCCATTAAAAGAAGGATTAAGACTTGTGGAAATCCAGCATGGACACCTTCATCGGAAAACCTCCATGACCATATTCCATTAAAAGAAGGATTAAGACCACTTTAATACTGCTTATTTTCATAGTGGCGCCAACCTCCATGACCATATTCCATTAAAAGAAGGATTAAGACGTCGTAAACGTCATTGAAGTCGGTCTTCGACTCCATCACTCCATGACCATATTCCATTAAAAGAAGGATTAAGACACTTCCATCTCATCGATCTGGTGACTGCTCAATGTGGCCTCCATGACCATATTCCATTAAAAGAAGGATTAAGACCGTCAATTGGAACGCCCTCAATAGATTCTTCTGCATCTCCATGACCATATTCCATTAAAAGAAGGATTAAGACACTCCCTTCCCACCCAAGAATTAGCATTGCGGCGCCCTCCATGACCATATTCCATTAAAAGAAGGATTAAGACTTGTGGAAATCCAGCATGGACACATTCCTCGGAAAACAAGCTCCATGACCATATTCCATTAAAAGAAGGATTAAGACTATTCAGGTTCATTTGGAAGCCGACGCCATTTGCTTCCTCCATGACCATATTCCATTAAAAGAAGGATTAAGACAAGATGGGATATCTTGACGCCTCCGTTCCAAACATCTCAAATGCCTCCATGACCATATTCCATTAAAAGAAGGATTAAGACTCCAATTTTAATTCCCATCTTTTTAGATTTTAATTTTCTCCATGACCATATTCCATTAAAAGAAGGATTAAGACTTCCGGATTTGACTTCGGAATAGTACTTGCCGGGGCTCCATGACCATATTCCATTAAAAGAAGGATTAAGACGGTTAAAACCCAATTGAGAACGCTAATGTTATTTTTCGTCTCCATGACCATATTCCATTAAAAGAAGGATTAAGACCCCTTTGACGAGTTGACACTTGCAACCAAGGCCGCCACTCCATGACCATATTCCATTAAAAGAAGGATTAAGACGCCTTTAGTCTAACCATGTCTGTTTTGTAAATATCCCTCCATGACCATATTCCATTAAAAGAAGGATTAAGACGTTACACTGTGAAGGTTTATTGGGAATATTAGGCCATCTCCATGACCATATTCCATTAAAAGAAGGATTAAGACTTTTTTATCCCCGTAAGATTGTTCATTCCACGCCGCTCCATGACCATATTCCATTAAAAGAAGGATTAAGACTGGTGAAAAGTATCTGCTTAACCTCTACATGTACGACGCTCCATGACCATATTCCATTAAAAGAAGGATTAAGACTTTGACAGACAGCCCCGACTCCCTGAAGAATCTTCGCTCCATGACCATATTCCATTAAAAGAAGGATTAAGACGACGCTTATCTGCTCCGATCAAAATAGGGCTTATTTCTCCATGACCATATTCCATTAAAAGAAGGATTAAGACATGCCATTTGCTTCCAACGTTACGGCGAATTTCGCCCTCCATGACCATATTCCATTAAAAGAAGGATTAAGACATTATAGCGGTTTTTGCTGCTTTTTTTTGCATTTCTCCATGACCATATTCCATTAAAAGAAGGATTAAGACGTTATACAGTGTAGTTATAGTTCTCATTGATATAATCTCCATGACCATATTCCATTAAAAGAAGGATTAAGACATTAAGGAGAGAGAGGGCACAGGTAGGCTTTGTATCCTCCATGACCATATTCCATTAAAAGAAGGATTAAGACTTCTTTGCCCATACTTCTAATCGCATCTCCATTTGGTCTCCATGACCATATTCCATTAAAAGAAGGATTAAGACGTTCTATGGTAATATAATTGACCGCGATTTGTCCGACCTCCATGACCATATTCCATTAAAAGAAGGATTAAGACAATTCGAGCCTTTACCAGCACGTACAGTAGTTGTGTGACTCCATGACCATATTCCATTAAAAGAAGGATTAAGACAACAACTGTTTTAATGTAATACCCATTTTTTTATTTTCTCCATGACCATATTCCATTAAAAGAAGGATTAAGACTATCACGCGTCGGTCTTAGACCACGAAACAGTAATGCTCCATGACCATATTCCATTAAAAGAAGGATTAAGACTTTCCATGATATTTAAATTTTTAAAATTTTAAATTTCTCCATGACCATATTCCATTAAAAGAAGGATTAAGACACATCCGAAGGTACTTCGCTAACCGTACCGGGCTGCCCTCCATGACCATATTCCATTAAAAGAAGGATTAAGACATGTACACTCTTCCCAAGGACTCTCCACCTTTTCTTCTCCATGACCATATTCCATTAAAAGAAGGATTAAGACTATTTTGGTTTAACCGAGCAATAATCATAGTAGTTTTAATCTCCATGACCATATTCCATTAAAAGAAGGATTAAGACATAGTTGTGGCCCCTTGCAGGGCTTCTTTGGTTGTCTCCATGACCATATTCCATTAAAAGAAGGATTAAGACGAGGAGGAACGCCTCCTGGATGCTAAGTTCTTGTTTCTCCATGACCATATTCCATTAAAAGAAGGATTAAGACGCATTAGTAGAACATAGAATCTACGACGGGGATGATTACTCCATGACCATATTCCATTAAAAGAAGGATTAAGACTTTTTGGTGTGCCTGTTTAGCGGAGAGCGTGACGTGTCTCCATGACCATATTCCATTAAAAGAAGGATTAAGACTTTGCTGTAATCGATCCGTTTACGGTGGTAATGATGTCTCCATGACCATATTCCATTAAAAGAAGGATTAAGACGTTCATGTCGAACCTTACGCCATTTGCTTCGAGCGACTCCATGACCATATTCCATTAAAAGAAGGATTAAGACTCATCAATAAACGTAAACTTAATTTCTTGCATTTTTTCTCCATGACCATATTCCATTAAAAGAAGGATTAAGACAGTGCTGGAAGATGTCACGCCGGAAGAGTTTGATTTTTCTCCATGACCATATTCCATTAAAAGAAGGATTAAGACATTTCTTTGTCTCGAGGCCCGGTTTGTGTTGTGTCCCTCCATGACCATATTCCATTAAAAGAAGGATTAAGACTATAAAACTGATGACCCCGACGGCGGGGTGGGTCGCTCCATGACCATATTCCATTAAAAGAAGGATTAAGACTTGTTCGGAAGACCATTCAAAAGCCACTTCCTGCGGCCTCCATGACCATATTCCATTAAAAGAAGGATTAAGACGTGCACACAATTTCCCCTCTATAAAAGACCGGGTATTCCCTCCATGACCATATTCCATTAAAAGAAGGATTAAGACTATCTCTGCTCTATCCTCCCATTTTCTTCTCCTCCTTGCTCCATGACCATATTCCATTAAAAGAAGGATTAAGACCGGCGTAGAGAAATCCCATCAACTCAGTGGCCCTTCCCTCCATGACCATATTCCATTAAAAGAAGGATTAAGACAGTCTATTAAACTCAGGGCGTCTTTTTCAATAGAAGCTCCATGACCATATTCCATTAAAAGAAGGATTAAGACGTACTATTTCGTGACCTTTCGGGCAGTTTGCCTCAGCACTCCATGACCATATTCCATTAAAAGAAGGATTAAGACCAGATTTTTACCTCACGTCAATGGGATTAGTGAAGTTGACTCCATGACCATATTCCATTAAAAGAAGGATTAAGACCTTCTTTCATCCGAAATGGACGAGTGAAGTAAATACTTTCTCCATGACCATATTCCATTAAAAGAAGGATTAAGACTCCGGAGAAGTGCCATTTATACCCTTCGGGTACGAGCTCCATGACCATATTCCATTAAAAGAAGGATTAAGACTGTGCAGGGTTTCTAAGATCTCGCAGGAGGACCCAGATCTCCATGACCATATTCCATTAAAAGAAGGATTAAGACTTGTAGCAGGCTGCCCTGCACACGTCATCCCTATCTCCATGACCATATTCCATTAAAAGAAGGATTAAGACTACTGTGCCTCTTCCATGTTTAAGTCTTGGTTGATTACCTCCATGACCATATTCCATTAAAAGAAGGATTAAGACTACAGTTTCCTTGTTATATACGAGGCCTGTTAATTGGGCTCCATGACCATATTCCATTAAAAGAAGGATTAAGACAGGCTTCCGGGGAAGGAGCGCCATCATTACAGGTCTCCATGACCATATTCCATTAAAAGAAGGATTAAGACTCTTCCAAAAACGGACGCAGTTACCTCCTGCGCGCGAACTCCATGACCATATTCCATTAAAAGAAGGATTAAGACTGCGGCATCCGGCAAAGACTTAATGTTGCTTGAAGTTTCTCCATGACCATATTCCATTAAAAGAAGGATTAAGACTTAACTTGATTATAAAACAGCAGACGGCAATTTTGGGACTCCATGACCATATTCCATTAAAAGAAGGATTAAGACTTTTTTCGTTTCTAACTTCAAAGGTTTTTTATTGTCGCTCCATGACCATATTCCATTAAAAGAAGGATTAAGACTATCTACCAATTGATGGTAGGATACAAAGCCTACCTCTCCATGACCATATTCCATTAAAAGAAGGATTAAGACGACTCGGAAGAGGAAACGGTTATGAACTCGGAAGAGGAACTCCATGACCATATTCCATTAAAAGAAGGATTAAGACACGAATAACGAAAT
>Ga0209181_10005818_pt1 | contig 17623 bp, 17 predicted proteins | sample MAT05_FD_187208 | JGI IMG/M metagenome (GOLD analysis project Ga0209181, IMG submission 187208) | Freshwater microbial communities from Lake Fryxell liftoff mats and glacier meltwater in Antarctica - MAT-05 (SPAdes) (version 2) | ecosystem: Environmental > Aquatic > Freshwater > Ice > Liftoff...
CTTTGCCGAAGTGCGCGGCCTCTCCGAAGAGATCGGGCTGGTGTCGGCTGAAGAGGACATGCAACACCTTGCAAATGCCCTAGGAAAACTAGAGGACGAGAAAGCTCGATTGATCGAACTGCGCTACATGGACGGAATGAGCTTCGCTGAACTGGGCCAAGTACTCGGCATTGGCGAGGATGCGGCCAAGATGCGCACCCACCGCGTATTGGCCCAACTGCGCACGTACATTAAGCCCAGGGCATGAAACGACAGTACCGCATATCGCCCAAGGGATCAGGTCCATCGCCTACCGATGCCGAGATCGCGCGCTACCGCGATCCGAAGCGCCTCATCTACAACTACCAAAAGGCCGTAACACGCAGCAAGCGGCCATTGTACCGTGATCCCAAAGCGTTCATCATTTTGATCCTCATCGTGCTGTTGGCCTTGTTCCTCGCGGAGGTCAGCGAACGCCAGCACGATCCACAGCAGCCAGCGCCAATAGGAACAGAAGAGCCAACGAACTGAAGGTTGCGCACCGCTCCCCGAAGATCTGAATGGCCCCAACGCAGCAAGCCCCGACAATGTGCCGGGGCTTGCGTGTAGAAGAAGGATCGTCGATCAGGCAGCGCGGCCGATCAGCGCTTGGCAAGGCTCACCTTCACCAGCAAAACCGATGGCGCTTACACAGTGCCAGTACACTTTGAAACTTTCTAGGCCGGTGTCCACGTAGCTCACCTTGCTGGTAGTGGCCACCACTTCCCAGTTGGCTTCTACAGAAGGATCCTTATCGCTGCGCTTCACCTTGTAGCCGGTTGCGGCACGCACCCGGCGCCACATGTTTTCCGTCCGCCCGCTTTTGCTCCCATCAACACCTTCAGGTTATCCGGCATGCCGGGCAAGCCGATGGGTTGTGCCACCTTCGCCATATCGAACCCACTGTTGGCGAGAATTACACCGTCGCCATTGGCCGTGGCACGAACGTAGGTGGCCGTCTTGGTGAGCATGTCGCGCACACCCTGCACTTGGGTATCTCGCGTTCCTTGGCACAAACGGGTGCCGTGCAGCGCAGCGTTATCGCCTTTCCCAATTGTTTACCGCCAACGTCATAGCTGCAAGCGTTATCGGCGGGGTCGGTAGCGCTACGTTGCCCGTCAGCTTTTCGGTGACATTGCGCAACAGGGACAATAGGAGCGACGGGATCTAATTGTAGAGGGCGGTGCGGATGTTGGCTTTCATGACATTGGATCATTTGTTTCCGGAGTTGTGATCCGGGGTTTGTGAATTTTGGTGGTCGAACGGCGAGTTTCCGTACAGGTTCGCATTATACCCATAGGGATCTCGACCGTGGCCTTGGAGCCCTTGTCCTGCAAGGCTTCAGGGCCATCATATTCCCTTGGATAAGATGGCATCATTCGACCTCGGGTATGCCATCGCGCGACCCTTGGGATGACATCACTTGACCTCGGGGATGACATCACTCGACCCTTAGTATGACATAACTCGACCCTTGGGATGACATCACTTCACATCGAGGATGACATCACTCGACCCTCAGGAAAACATCACGCGCCCCTTGGGATGGCATCACTATCCTCGCAGCAGGATTGCACCGAAAAACCCATAAGGCCATCACACCCCAACCCTACAAGGCGGAACCCACTCGCCCTTGGTACTTACCACCTACTATAGGGATAGCCGTTGCCCGCCTTACAGCAGATCCTTGGCGGGCTGCCCACCGTCATCCACCACCTTGCTCACATCCACCTTCATGCCGTGCAACAGCTTTAGTGTGGCATGGAACCTAGGGTCCACCTCGCAATTCTACATCCTTACTTATCGTGCTCTGGCTCAGGCCAGCTGCAGTGCCCAAATGCTCTTGGGTAAATTTGCACAACACACGAAACTCGCCGACGCGCTTACCGATCCAGTATTTCATGACGGTGGGTGTTTGGCCACACGCCGTTACCAGCGGCGCGCGGGTGGGTTTATTGCCAAACTCACGAACGTGGCAGCGCGTATGCGGCGGTGGCTATCGGTTTTCAACCGCGCGCGGTTGAATGCGGCGATCTTCTGGGGTGCAGAACGCACAGCGGTGGTAGACCTTCCTGTTCAATTTGTTCCCTAAGCCAGATGACCTGGAGGCCTTAAGAATTTGGCCCGAGTTTATTTGGCTGCTTTGTGTTTTGGCTGGGTGTTGGCGGTCACTGTATTCCACCAATGAACCCCAGAACCACCAAGCCCTAAGACCAAACGGCCATTCGTGCAGGCAGCCAAACGCCGCTGGGCGTTAACTTCAACCCACCATACACAGCATTGATCAAAAAGAAATGACACCCTACTTTGACCGAACAGACCCCAATGGCGCCGATGAATTCTTTTTGAATTGCGTTAGGAACGGTGATCTGAAGAACGCGATGTCCTGTTTTGACCCTGAAGCGATCTACATGGACAAGCACGGGAACACCATTCGTGGGATCGCCAACATAGAAGATGTAGTTGCGAACTTGTGCAAGATGAAGGCGGACATTACGGTCTATGAGCACAAAGCCGCTCCGGTCGGGAGTGACATGATGTATTGGTTGGACAAGTGGACCATGTCGGCTACAGACCCACAAGGGGTTGCTATTTCGATGAAGGGTGCTTCCGCTAATATGATGCGTAAGAGCGTTGATGGCACTTGGCTTTGGCTTGTTGACAACCCATTTGCAGCGCCCTTTTTCGCTGACCGATAGTCACATGCTCTGGCAGGGGTTTCGTAGCGAAACCCTGCGAACCGAGGGTGCGGCAGGGTCTCCTCCGAATGGCGGAAGACCCTGCCAAGGTTTAAAGAGTGAACGCGGTTCGCCCAAGGACTGCCCGCAGTGGGAGAAGGCTTTGCCATCTTTGCGTACCGATCCTTCACAATGCGCACGATCGCTTGGTACCTCGCATGGACTTCCACACGAGTCCCTGCCAGGTTATAGTGATGTCGTTACGGATCCTTGGGTGAGAAGAAGAAAGCCCCGCCTATCGGCAGGGCTTTCGTATGCGAGCGTTGTGTCCTACTTCTTTTGTGCAGGTGTTGTCTTGGGCTGTGGTGCGTACTTGTCTGTTCCAGTGGGCCATGTCCAATCCTCTACCGTGCCTTCTTCGCCCTCTTCGAGTTGCGTGGTGATCTGCACATCGCAATGCTCTTTGCTCGCTTTGGCATCCGGCACGAAACGCACCGTCCGGGTTATCATGGACATCATGGGTCCATCGTCCCCGCCGCGCGTCTCTGTATATTCCTGTCCAAGTACCGTTAGCATCGTTTGCAGGGTCTTTGAATCCATATAGTGATCGGTGCGGGTGTTCGCCACCATGTCCCCATCGCTTGATGACAGCAACAGTGCGACGGGCTTGCCGTCTACAATGACATAGGAAGGCTTGGCCGCACCTTCATACACCCCTTGGGCCAGGAACCATTTGTCGAAGTGTTCGAGCACATAGCCCACCGGCGTGTGGCGGTAACGTGCCACACCCAAGTGGTCTACGCACAGCTCGCAAAACTCCCCCATGTCCGCGTCCTGCGGTATGGTCGTCCGGAAGAAGACCAGTTGCACGTCATCGCCAACAGCGAGCACGGTATCCACTGTGGTGCGTACGCTCTTGACCGGCACATCATCGAAGTGTTTGGCATCTTCACCTTGCGGGGTCCAGGAAAGCGTCGGTGGTGTGCCTTTGGCCGCGCCGCCGTAATGCTGCGTGATCAGCGTTGCGGGGTCCAGTACGTCGGTTCCGTTCTGCGCGGTGGTGAAGGTGCGGGCCACCAACAGCAATGGAAGTAGGAAGCGTTTCATGTGGTTCGGGGTTGCACGGTCTACTGTTTTACCAGCTGCACGCGATGGATGCGCTCCAGATCCTTCCAGAAGAAGGCCGTGTAGGTACCGCTGGCCAAGGTTTGAAGGTCGATGTGTGTTTCGCCCGTAAGCAGCTTGTCGTGTACCAGCTTGCCCTGCGGGTCGTAGAGCACCACACGCACCGGCATACCATCGTTGGTCTTTACCGTAATGCCTTCGGTGAAGGGGTTGGGGTAAACGGAGATGCCGACGGCAGTGTTCAAAACGACCACGCTCGTTTCCAGCACGGAAACGAAGTTCGTCTGGCTCCACTTTCCATCCGCATCGTGACTGCGGATGGCCAGCGTATCCATTGTCAATAGGATCATCGGCAGGTCCGATGTCAAGGTTACGACCACCAAATTCGATTGAGGATCCGACACGGTGAAAGGTGTTGCGTTCCCGAATCCGGGATCGGGCTCATCGGTTAAATTGAATGCCTCTACCCGGTCGATCACCGGTAATGCAGGTGGGGTGGGGGTCACGAGAACGGCGGTGTGGTTCGTATGGCCCCACACGCCATCGGCGGTCCGGCTGCGCACGAACAGGGTGTTCACGCCCGCTGTGGCGTCCGTCAGGTCCGCCGTGAAGGTCAAGCTCGCGGTATCCGTATCGCTGCCGACCCAGGCCGTTGTTCCGGCTCCCAAACCGGGGTCCTGGTTCAGGAAATACTCCACCTCCACCAAGTCGTCAATGGGTGGCGGCGGTTCGGTGATCAGCACAGGGGTGAAGTTGGTAAGGCCCCAGTGCCCGGCGGCATCCTTGGTGCGGACGCCGATCGTGTGCACGCCGGGTGCTAGGCCAGCAAGATCGATCGTATAGGTGGTGTCCGTCACGTTCGTAGTTGCGTTGATCACGAGCTGCCCGTTCTGCGGCGATCCGAAACCATTGTCTTGGTCGATGAAGTACTCGCCGTGGACGATCGTCTGTGCCTTTGCGCTGCCAAAGAACGCCAGCGCTGCAAGCCAAAGTGTTGCACGTAACATGGCGATCAAGGGTTGGAACGGGTGCTCAACGTTACTTCCACCGAACCGTTCGGAATGGTATTCACCGTGGTCTGGAGCGTGTAGATGGTGGGGATGTTCGGGATGCCGCTCTTGCGATAGGGGTTCGCGCCACTGTACATACCCCGCCCATTGGGTTGTTGTACCCCGTTCACGTATTCGTTGGACCCTGATGTGGATAGGATGTCCCACTTGGTATCATCGGACCCTACGCTCAGATTGTACACATTGCCCATGCTCACCACCGGGTTCGTCGCCAGGTCCGCTCCGGTAAGCGCGGCAGCGGTGATGTTGTCGTGGATCGTATTGTTGGTCCCGGTCACGTTACCTTGATGGAAGACATTGTAAGCCACCTCCGCGTTCGTCAACGCTTGGGTGCCATTGTAGTCGAACGTATTGTTCGTGACCACCACGTTCGTCATTTCGTCGTTACTGCCATTCAGTTGGAGGTTACCACTGAAGTAGTTGTTCCGTATGGTAAGGTTGGTGATCGTATTCGGATAGGGCCCGGACTGTGAGATACCCCCGTTAATGAAGTTCTCCGCTATCGTGACATTGTTCACGCCACTTCCGCCTTCCACGAAGAACAGATCGATGCCAACGATGAAGTTCCGCGAGATAATGATGTTGGACGTGCTGAACATGGTAAGCCCGGAATAGGGCTCGCCTGGAAAGTGAAGCCCCATGATGCGGCTTCCATCTGAATTCGCCTCCAGCGCGATGTTCCGGACCATCGAAGTCTGGGTATTGGCTTGTAGGCCACTGTTGTTAGGCGCGGCACCAAGCTTGTATCCCGCACCGATGACGACAAGTCTTTTGGCGATCGAGACATCACCATAGCTGAAATCCGATGGTTCCACATGGATGGTATCGCCGTCGATGGAAGCATCAATGGCCTGTTGGAACGAGGTACTTCCGTAGTAGCACGTCAGGCAAGAAGTGGCGAAGGATTGAACATAGTTCACCCGCCGTACCGTGGCATTGCTCAGTGTTGGTAACAGCGCCATCGCGCAAGCGAGAAAGAGGGTCTTCGTTTTCATGGTCATCAGGTTTGAAGGTTAGTGTTGTTTGGTTTGAGGCATAGGCCTCGGTGGTGTCAAAAGTGGAACTAAGGAGGGTTGCGGAAGTGGGTGATCGAGGATCCGGCGGCCCGGAGAGAGGATCCGGTGGTCAAAGGCGTTCAAGGGCTTCCATCAGGTCGGCCTTTTGGCGGCGGCTAACCGGCAGGTTGGCACCGTTGCTCATGATCACCTCACCACCCTCGCCCTTCACATACCGGCGAATGTGCTTGCGGTTGATCAGGTGGCTCTGGTGGATGCGCACAAAGCCCTGGCCGCTCAGGAAGGCGTCGAACTCGCTCAAAGGGCGGCTCACCACCAACGCCTTCTTGTCGCCGCGCACATGCACTTCGGTGTAGTTGTTGTCACTGTTGCAGTAGAGGATATCGTCCAGGTGTACCACGCTCAATCCATGGGCATCGGGCAGTGCTATCTGGCGATCACCGAGCAGGGTGCCCAGCAAGGGTGCCATTCGGTCATTCCCACCAGCGTCTTGTTCGCGTTCACGCACGGCTTTGTGTACGGCATCGTCCAGGTCGAAGGGGTCGATGGGTTTCAGCAGATAGTCCAGCGCGTTGAAACGGATCGCCTTTACCGCGTATCCTTCGTGCGCAGTGGTGAAGATCACATGCGGGTCGTGCGGGGCAATAGCCTTGAGCAGGTCGAAGCCGGTGCGGTCGCCGATCTCGATATCCAAGAAGATCACATCCGGCTTGGTGGTGCGTACCAGATCAATGCCTGTTGGTACATCCTGCGCTGTCCCCAGCAGTTCAAGCACCGGGTGCCGCCGCTTCAGCATGGCTTGCAACGAAGCGATGCAGATCGCTTCATCGTCAATGATCACCGCAGTAGTTCGATCACGCATGGCCATTGGGAAGCGGTGGAGATGCCCCCCGCATCGAAGTTGACCATACAGGTCCACATAACCAAATGCACGGCCTAGAGCCTGTTTGGGATCTCTTCAAACTCGTCCTCCAGTCTCTTTTCCGCCCATGCTTCACCTGAAAATAATCCCGTAGGCACCGCTACACAATGATTTTCAGGCTGTGCCTGACCGAAAAATAGCCTCCGGGTCCTTCGTTCAAGAGATCCTAAGCAGGCCCTTAGGCAGGCGCCACGTTCATAGCACGACCTCCAGCGGCAAGTGTATCTCTGCACATGTGCCGCGTAGCACGTCTACATAACGGAAGCCAGCCGGGCGACGTTTCTGTTTCTGGACCAGGTCCAGTCGTGAGCGTGTGATAGCTGTGCTCAGCGAGGTGCGTCCCATGCGTGTTCCCGTGTTCTGCGTGTCGCGCCCAACACCATTGTCCTTAACGGTGATCAGCAATTGATCATGCACCTGTTCCACATGCAGGCTTATATGGCCCTGACCGCTAATGCCAGCGACGCCGTGCCAGATGGCGTTCTCCACAAACGGCTGGGCCACCAGCGGCGGCACAAGGACCGTGTCCGGGTCCAAGGCAGGATCCACCGTAATGGTGAAATCGAACTTGTTCTGGGTGCGTATGCGTTCCAATTCCATGTAGGTGCGCAACACCTCCAAGTCTTTGCGCAACGGCACCTCGGTAGATCGGCTGTTCTCCAGTACCGCACGCATGAGTTTGGCAAAACGGGCCAGGAAGGTCTGCGCCTGATCGGGGTCGTTGGTCTGGATGTACCCACTGATCGAATTGAGCGCGTTGAAGATGAAATGCGGGTTCATCTGGCTGCGCAACGCCTGTGTCTCGAAGGCGGCGGCATCTTTCTCCAAGCGGGCGGCATCCCGCTCATATTGTGCCTTGCGCCGCCTGCGGTCCAGAACGAACCCGATGGCACCACCGCACATGACGAGTGCGGCGATGCCGGACACTGCCCAAGTAGTGGTGCGTTGGCGTTGGATGCGTGTATCCGCAGTGGCCTTTTGCAGAGCGAGCCGCTGAATATGGTCAAGACTATCGGCGAACTGTTGCTTTTCAAATACGGCACGGGCGTCCACGCGGGCCAGTTGGTTCACGTTGCTGTCCGTGAACAACTGGAGTTGCATGGTCTTGGCCTCTTGCATGGCGTCCAGTGCGGCCTTGAGGTCGTTCGTACGGCGGTGCAAATCAGCGAGATCGTCCAACACCACGATCACATCCACTTTCATGTCCAGGTCCCGGCTGATCTGCAGAGCTTCGGTAAGATCCTGCCGCGCCTCGCCGATCCGTCCAGCATGGTCGGCGACATCGGCGGAGCGCCGCAGCACCTCCTGCAGCGTCACACGGTCGTTCCGCCGGCGTGCTGAAACGACCGCTGAATCCATCAATTGCCGCACTCGATCAGTTTGGCCAGTGAGCATGGAACACTGGCCTAACGCTGCTTGGAACACCGCTTGATAACGCTCGTTCCCTGAAGTGCGGGCAACGGACAACGCCTGCTCCAACTCGCCTGTGATCTGTTCAAGCTCTGTTCCGGATTGTGGGGGACCATTGGTGCGTGAAGTGCGGGCCAGGTCCAACTCCATGATAGCGAGCGATCCGCGCGAGCAAGCTTCGATATCTGCCATACCCACCCGTGCAGCATTCCGTACCGAGGTCGCCAACGCGTTGCGTGCCTCAGGAAATCGGAACAGGATCCGATACAGGCTTCCCAATTCGAGGTCGACCATGGATAGCGACAACGTATCGCTTGCAGCTTCGATCTTGGCACGGGCGGAAAGGAGTAGTTGCAACGCAGCGCTCAGGTCGGCCGTCAGGAGCTTCAATTCGCCATAGTTCATCACTGCCATGTTGAACATAGCGGGATCGTCCTGGATCCATGGCTCTGCGATCACACGATGGAAGGCTAGATCCGCGCTGTCCATGGCACCCTTGTTCATATAGGAAATGGCCAGATCGACAGCAGCGCGTTCGATCACCCGACGCGCGATACCTTCAGGTGGCAGGTGCACAATAATGCGGCCAGCGGCGATCGCGGAATCCGGAAAACCCATGGTGTTCTGCGTGGTCATGCGTAGCCACAGCGCCTGCGCCCAATTGAACGTGTCTTTCAGGGCCAGGGCTTCCGGGATCGCGCTCGCAAGAATGGAATCCGCTTGTGTGATGGAACCCGTTTGCATCAGGACCATGCCCAGGTTCATGCGTGCTACCAAGAGAGGAACTCCGGCATTCGCCTTCTCACGATCGACCATTCGTGACCGCAGATACTCCATTGCCGAGGGGTCGTTCCGCGCCCGTAATACTTCGAAGTGGAGATCTTCTACATCATAGCGCAAGCTGTCACCACCGATGTGCAGGGCGGTGACTTCAGCGTCCTTCAGCAAGTTCCACGCACTGTCCGGGTCGGTGCGGTAGACTTCACGTGTGGCGGTGCAGAGTGCTGTGTAGCGGGCGATATCAGTTGGGAGCGCAGCATCGGGAACCGAGGTTTCGGATGTTGAACATGCCACCAAGCCAAGCGCAGTGATCATGAGAACATGCGAAAGCAGCACCCCGATCTGTCGCCGCGCCTGTTGCAGCGCGTCCATGGTCAAATTGGCGTAAGGTCTCTTCTCCATACGTTCCCTAATGCTTGGCAAACCGCAACACGTGGGTGTATCGAATGTAGGGTTATGCGGTGTATACTCCCACACCTAACCCTCGCAGCGGTTTCGCTCTTCGTGTGCAAAAGGCTTTGGGCGTTTCAACGCTCCTAGTTTCTTCGTTCCGAGTCATCGTAGGGGCTCCATCAGGTACCCGTATGGAGGTTGGAACCAGTAGCTTACCAAGGCTTTGCCATCTTTGCTTCCCCTTTTCAAGCACCATGCGCAAGATCCTCCTCGCCGTCCTCCTCGTCGCTTCACAAGCACAAGCCCACGAGGGCATGTGGCTACCCACCTTGCTCAAGAGCATAGAGAGCGATATGCAAACCGCCGGCATGCGGCTTACGGCGGAGGATGTGTACAGCGTGAACCACAGCAGCATCAAGGATGCCATCGTGCTCTTCGGTGGCGGCTGTACGGCCGAGGTCATCAGCGGCCAGGGGCTCATCCTCACCAATCACCATTGTGGTTTCAGTGCTGTACAGGAGCAGAGCAGTTTGGCGCATGACTACTTGAAGGATGGATTCTGGGCCAGCGACAAAGCGGCAGAATTGATGAGCGCCGGGGTAACGGCCACGTTCGTGGTGCGCATGGAAGATGTCACCGACCGCATCTTGCCCAACCTTACGGGAGCGGCGAAAGCGACCGAGGCACAACGGCGCGAATTCATTGGCAAACTGGCCGAGCAGATCGTTAAGGACGCGGTCACAGGCACACACTACAAAGCGGTGGTGCGCCCGTTCAATTTTGGGAATTCATACTTCCTGATCGTCACGGAGACCTTCAGCGACGTGCGGTTGGTTGGTGCGCCGCCCAGCTCCATCGGCAAGTACGGTGGCGATACGGACAACTGGATGTGGCCCCGCCACAACGCGGATTTCAGCCTGTTCCGCATCTATGCAGGACCGGATAACAAGCCTGCCGAACCAGCGGCTGCGAACATCCCGTTCAGCCCACGCCACGTATTGCCCATCAGCATGGATGGTGTGCGGGAAGGTGATTTCGCCATGATCTATGGGTTCCCCGGCAATACCCAACGCTACCTGAGCTCCTATGCGGTGGACTATGTAATGAGCACCGCCGATCCGCTCCGGATCCGCATGCGCGCGGCCAGCCTCGGCGTTATTGATGCGGCCATGCGCAGCAGCGATCGCACGCGCATCCAGTATGCGGACAAACAATCCAGCATCAGCAACGCCTACAAGAAATGGATCGGTGAACTGCGCGGGCTGAAGGAGCTGCACACCGTGGAGAACAAGCGGAAGCAGGAGCAGGCGTACGTGGCCAAGGCCGGTGAACTGGGACGCACGGATCTGCAGAACGTGCTGCCGGAGCTGAAGGCGCTTTACGCGCAGTATGTGCCCTTCGCCACCGCGCGCGACCTCTTCACCGAGATGGTGTACTACGGACCGGAGGTGCTGCGCTTCGCCGATAGCTTCAAGGAGCTGATCGAAGACCATGACAAGCTGTCCGCGGAGAACAAGTGGGCCGACAAGGTCGCAGAGCGCATCAGTGTGCTGCCCGGTTACTTCAAGGACTACGACGTGGAGGTGGACAAGCGGGTGTTCAAAGCGCTCTTGCCGATCTACCGCAGCAACATTCCCGCAGCTTTCCTTCCACCGATCTTGATCGAGATCGATACCAAATTCAAAGGGAACAGCGATGCATGGGTGGATCACATCTACGCAAACAGCGTGCTCGTGGACGAGAAGGCGTTGGACGAACTGCTGAAGGGAGCCGGTAAGAAATTCCTGAAGAGCATGAAGAAGGACCCGGCCTACCGCGCCTCGCGCAGTTTCTATAAGACCTTCTTGGAACAAGTGAGGCCGCAGCACATTGCCTTGGGTGATAAGATCGAACCCGCCATGCGCATCTACGTGAAGGGCATGATGGAGATGGACACGACCCGGACCTGGTGGCCCGATGCGAACAGTACGCTACGCCTTTCCTATGGTAAAGTGGAAGGCAGCGATCCGCGCGATGGGGTGGTCTATTCGCCCTTCAGCACCTTGGATGGGGTGGTGGAGAAGTACATTCCCGGCGATGTGGAGTTCGATGTGCCGAAGCGCTTGCTGGAACTGCATGCCGCAAAGGATTACGGACCTTACGGCGTTAACGGCACCATGCCGGTCTGCTTCACCTCATCGTTGCACACAACAGGCGGCAACAGCGGAAGCCCCGTGCTGAACGGGCGTGGTGAGCTGATCGGACTCAACTTCGATCGCACGTGGGAGAGCACCATGAGCGATATCCAATTCGATCCGGACAAGTGCCGCAACATCTGCGTGGATGCACGCTACGTGCTGTTCATCGTGGACAAGTTCGCGGGTGCCAAGCATCTGGTTGATGAGATGCAACTTGTCCGAAACCCGGCACCACACATGATCCAACTCCCCCTGCACCGATGAGTACCACAGCATGGACCGAAGAAGGCGGCAAACTCTGCCGCGACTTCACCTTCAAGGACTTCAGCCAAGCCTTCGCCTTCATGACGCGGGTGGCCTTCCTTGCGGAGAAGCAGAACCACCATCCGGATTGGTCCAACGTGTACAACACGGTCCACATGGCTTTGAATACGCACGATGCAGGAGGCGCGATCACGGAGAAGGACCACAGGCTTGCCGCTGCGATCGACAAGTTGCTCTGATCGGAACGGTGTATTGAAAAGAAGAAAGGCCGCTCATCGAGCGGCCTTTCTTCATGTTCAGGATGTCTTTGATCACTGACCCATTTGGATCGTCTGTTCAGTAGCCGGAGCAGCGTCCTTGTTGCCGGTACCAGGGGCGACCTCAGCCTTGATGCGCAGGGTGGTCTCCTTAGGCTCGGTGTTCGCGATCACGGTCACCGTCTTGGTCTGTGCGTTCTCTTGTTTGCCTGGCTTGTAGACGACTTCGATCTCGCCGGTGCCACCAGGAGGGATAGGAGCCTTCGGGTAGTTCGGTACGGTGCAACCGCAGGAGCCGTTCGCCGTTTCGATGATCATTGGCTCTTTGCCCGTATTGGTGAACTTGAACATGTACTTGTTCTCGCTGTCCTGCTTGATCTTGCCGAAATCGTGCTCGTACTGCGTGAAGTTCACGGTCGTCTTTGGGGTGTTGTCCACCGGAGGCGTCGGATTGCTCATTGGGTCGAAGGTGGGGTCAGCGGGCGATGAAGGATTAGCGGCCACATTGCCTACAGGACCTGCAGCCACGGTGGAGTTGCCGGCATCCTTGGTGCCACTGAACTGGTTGATGGCCAATGCCACGAGGGCCACAGCGATCACACTGAGCAACGCGATCTGGATCTTGTCTTTCATCGGTTAGGGGTCGATTTGTGGGTGCGAAAATAGTGTAACCGCCTTCCTTGGAAAGCGCTTAACACATACTTAACAGGTGATCGTAGCGGAAGTTCGCGGTGGGCGGGCCCTTGCCGATCAAGGCTTGGCCATGCCATAGCGCTGGAAGGTGTCGTCGGAGAGGGTCTCCAAGGCCTTTTGGAAGCTGCGGTCCACCGGGTTGTCGGCATTGATCATTTGCCAATAGGCCGAGGTATCCCAGAGGTCACGGGCGATCAAAGCCTTCAGCCGAAGGGCGATCAGGTCGCGCGAGCGTTGTAGGCCTGCAGTGTCAGCGGGTACCTCATCCTTGGCGGCATAGGTCTCCAAATCCTGCAGAAGAGCGTCGTCCACATTGAACTGCTTCCGGAAGGCTTCCGGTGTGGCATAGGTTGCCAACAGCTTGGCGCGGTCAACATCCACCCGCGCCAAGGCGAAAGTATTCAGGATCCCTTTTCGGACCAGTTGGCCGAAATAGTCGGAGCTCTGAGTGGTGTCGATCGGCACGAATACGTCGGGCATGATACCGCCACCGCCATAGACCACCCGCTTGTTCATGGTAAAATACTTGACGGTATCCGCCGCATGGATGCTGTCGGCCGAGGTCAATTCACCGTGTGCAAGGCGATCGGACTTCTCGCGTTGATAGGCTTCCACGCCATCCTCATAGGACTTCTGGATGGAGCGACCAGAGGGCGTATAGTAGCGCGAAACGGTAAGGCGCACGGCCGATCCATCGGAAAGCATCACCGGGCGCTGCACAAGTCCTTTCCCGAAGCTGCGCCGGCCCACGATCAAGCCACGGTCCCAATCCTGTATGGCCCCGCTCACGATCTCGCTGGCGCTGGCCGATCCTTCATCCACCAGGACCACAAGGCGCCCTTTCTCGAAAAGCCCATCTTTCGTGGAATACGTATCCTCTCTGGGAGAAGTGCGGCCTTCGGTATACACCACCAATTTGCGGTCGCCCAGGAATTCATCGGCCATCTCGATCGCGGTACGTAGGTAGCCCCCGCCGTTCCCTTGCAGATCGAGGATCAGGTCCTTCATGCCCTCTTCCTTCATCGAGGTCAGCTTCTCACGGAATTCCTTCATCGTAGTAGCACTGAATCGGCTCACCTTGATGTAGCCCACGCCGGGTTCGGCCATGTATGCTGCTTCAACACTGTAGATCGGTATCTTGTCACGCGTGATGGTGAAGTCCAAGGGCGCAGGTTCGCCTTTGCGCAGGATGGCCACGTCCACCTTGGTGCCTTTTTTGCCACGCAAGCGCTTCATCACATCGCTGTTCTTGAAGTTCACGCCGGCCACGGTCTCCGTATCGATCTTCAGGATGCGGTCACCAGCACGGATCCCGATCCGTTCCGACGGTCCACCCGAAATAGCATCGACCACATAGATGGTATCGCGCACGATATTGAACTGTATGCCGACGCCCTCGAAGTTGCCTTTGAGGGGTTCATTCACTTCCTCGAGATCTTCCTTGGGGATGTAGATGGAGTGCGGGTCCAATTCTTCCAACATGCTCACAATGGCGGCATCCACCAGCTTCTGCTTGTCCACATCATCCACGTACATGCGGTCGATATGGTACAGCAAGGAGCTCAATTTCCCCACCGTGGCGGGGTCTTCCTGCTGCTGTGCTTGTGTGGAAAAAGGGGAAGCCAACAGCGCGATGCACGCGGCGCTGGCGAGGATGGTTGGACGAATGTGCATAGGATATCGGTGAGTGGAACGCGCGAATGGCGTGCCGGGTTGCCGCTTCACGGTGGAAAGTATGTGAAAGGTTGTCAATTGGGCCCGAACGTGCGGGTGCGCTTCAGCGTGTCCTTCTTGTATTTCTCTGTGCGGATGGCCCGTCCATTCTCTGTGTAGGTCCACTTCCCGTGCTTGAGGCCGTTCTTATAACGGCCTTTGATCCCTTCCTTGCGGAACATCCAAGGTCCATCGCGTTTCCCCTGCTCGTACTGGCCTTTCAGGGTGATCAACCCGAACGCATCATACTCGGTCCAATCGCCGTGCAGCGTTTTCCATCCATACACCGCGAAGATCAAGGGGCGGCCATCCGGATAGAAAGCGCGATAGACGCCGGAAGGATAGCCGCGCTTATAGTCCAGCTTCACGGCCACGTGACTGGTGTCCAATGCGAATCGGCCGATGCGTGTATACTGTGGGTCATTGCGCACTGGCTCGTATCGGACGGCGTAGGGCACCGTTGTCCCGTTCGTCGGGACCCAAAGGGTATCCGGTTGTGCCAGTAGGAAGCAGGGTAGTATCGTCGCGCAGATCGAGAGTAGTCGCTTCATTCAGATGGCTCGGCTGAGCGCCCAAGATCCACCTGGAACGAGGTGGATAACGTGCGTCCGCGTTGGTCGGTCAAAGTTAGCCGATGTGTTCCCGGTGGCAGGTCCACGCCCATACGATGATCACCGTTGGTGCGACCGATGTAATTGCCGTCAAGGTCCCAGTTCAGTTCAGCCATCGGATCACGATGTGCGGCGTGCAATACCACCTGCCCCTGCGTTCCATCGAGTTGAACGGGAATGAAGAGATGCGCAAAGAGTTCGGGATAGATCATTCCGATCGGCTTGTCGTCCGTGCCAATGACAGAGGGTGGCAGAGGACGATAGCTGGGATGCGCCGCCATGAAGTAGTGCTCCATTGCAGGCGGAAGGGCGAACCAGTTCATCGCATGCGCATCGGATCCGGGGAGAACGCGCTGGTCCTCCGTGGCGTTCACGAAGATCCGTTGGTGATATGGACACAGCTTTGTACGCAATGCCTCCGAAATGGTCCACAACGTATCGATCGGCGCGCAATCAGGTCCGGCGCGAAAACCGCTACTTCGGCACACGGGCATGCGTTGGAGATCGTCGTACGGAGGATCGAATCCTTTGCCATCGGACAGCAAGCCGAAGATGGAAAAGAGGATGGGCGCGGCCGCCAACGTTCCCGTCAATCCGGGCCTTCCTTCGCCATCGGCATTCCCGGTCCAGACACCGACCGCATAACGGTCCGTGAAACCGATGGCCCAAGCATCGCGGTGCCCAAAACTCGTACCCGTCTTCCACGCGATCTTTTCGGTACTCGCAAAGTACTGCCAGCCGGTCTCCAGTTCGGGCCGGTTCAAATTCTGAAGAGCAAGTACGGTATGATGGAACGCTGCGGCGGAAAGGGGAGGACGTAGTTCGTTTTGATCGGAAACCGTGCGTTCCAGTATTGCATAGGGCGGATGGACAGGGCGATCGTTGTGATCTTGCAAGAGGATCCGTCCTATCGAGGCGTAAGCACCGGTCAATTCCCACAAGGTGCTTTCCGCTCCACCCACGACAAGTGACAGCCCGTAGTCATCTGCGGAGCGATCCACGTGATGCAGGCCCATGGCCCGCAAGGTCCGCAACGTGCGTTCGATGCCATGCTCTCGTAGCGCGCGAACGGCGGGCACATTCAGCGATCGCGCTAGGGCATTGGATGCTGGAACGGCCCCATCGTATCGCTCATCGTAGTTGCGCGGTGCGAAGCCTTCGTAGTGCGTGGGCAGGTCGGCCACGAGTTGATCAGGCATCAGCTCTCCGCTCTGCAGCATGTCCGCATAGAGGAATGGTTTCAGCAAACTGCCTGAACTTCGTCGCGCCTGCACGATATCCACCGATCCCGCATGGGCGGCATCGGCACCTGGCAGGTTGCCGATGTACGCCAGTACTTCACCGGTGGGCACATCCAGCACTAGAACGGCTGCATTATGGACTTCGTTCGCGCGTAGCACGTGCGCGTGCCGTTCGGCGATCGCTGCGATCCGTTCTTGCAGTTCTGCATCCAAGGTGGTCCGCAAACGCTCACCGGTATGGCCCTGTTGCTGCAACGTGATGAGCAGGTGCGGTGCTTCGCGTGGCAGGGCGCGCGGCTTTTCCGGCAGTGGTTCCGCTTTCGCCAACGACCATTGTAGGGTATCGATCGCACCGGTGGTGAGCAGTCGGGCCAGAAGCCTGTCGCGCTTCGCGATCAACGCCGCTCTTCCTTTACCTGGATGCATGCGCGCCGGGGCGTTCGGCAACACGGCCAACGTGGCACATTCCGCCCAACCCAGATCTTGTGGACGTTGCCCGAACCAGCGCCACGCAGCAGCTTCAAGGCCCACCACGTTTCCACCGAACGGCGCGTTGGCGGCATACAGCTCCAGTATCTCCGCTTTCGAATAGCGCACTTCCAGCCGCCAAGCGATCGCCATCTCCGTCATCTTGTTCCACAGCGTGCGCGGTCGATCACCAGCGGACATGCGTGCCACCTGCATGGAAAGAGTGCTGCCCCCACTAACAGTGCGCCCAGCAGCCTGGTTCTGGCGTGCAGCACGGACCAAGGAGGGCAGGTGGATACCCCAGTGCTGGTAATAGTGACGGTCCTCGAATTCCAACAGACACCGCACAAAGCGTTCCGGCAACGTATCACCAGCAGGCATTCGCCATTGACCATCGGAGGCAACGGAAGCGGCGAGCAATTCTCCGTTACGATCAAGTAGCACGGTGCTTCGCGGATCGTCGAACAATGGGTCCATCGGCCCCCATCTCGCCCAAACGAGAAGAATGAGGGAGAGGAGGACGGTCCAGCGCAGTCCGATCATGAATGAGCGGTCGTTGTTCTCCTTCATTCAGAAATCACTTGGCGAAGCACGCAGTAGGCAGTAGGCAGGATAGAGCACGAACTGCCCACTGTCCACTGCCCGCTGCCCACTGCGACCTGCCCACTGCCCACCGCGAACTGCCCACTGATCATCGTCCCACAGTGGCGCCTTCGGTGTTCACCACCTCCACCCATTTTCCAACGGAGCGCGCATTCACGGTGTGGTCATACATCGCTTCGCACGT
>Ga0209181_10005822_pt1 | contig 17620 bp, 16 predicted proteins | sample MAT05_FD_187208 | JGI IMG/M metagenome (GOLD analysis project Ga0209181, IMG submission 187208) | Freshwater microbial communities from Lake Fryxell liftoff mats and glacier meltwater in Antarctica - MAT-05 (SPAdes) (version 2) | ecosystem: Environmental > Aquatic > Freshwater > Ice > Liftoff...
GGGGATACGCTGCTGCCGGGCCGCAGCGTGCCTACAAGCTGAAGTCGTAGTCGATCGTCAGCGGCGCATGGTCGCTGAAGCGCTGGTCGAGGTAGATCGCCTCGCGCTTGGCGGTGGCCGCGATGCCGGGCGTTGCCAGGTGGTAGTCCAGCCGCCAGCCCACGTTGTTGGCCCGGGCTTGGCCGCGGTTGCTCCACCAGGTGTATTGCTCGGGATGGGGGTTGAGCTGCCGGAACACGTCCACCAGCCCGGCCTCGTCCAGCAGCCTGCTCATCCAGTTGCGCTCCTCGGGCAGAAAGCCGGAGTTCTTGCGGTTGCCCTTCCAGTTCTTGAGGTCGATCTCCTTGTGCGCGATGTTGATGTCGCCGACCAGGATGAACTCGCGCTCGGCCTTGAGCGCCAGCAGATGCGGGTAGACATGGTCAAGAAACCGGAACTTGACCGCCTGGCGCTCGTCGCCCGACGACCCGCTGGGGAAGTAGCAGCTGATGATGCTGAGCTTGCGGCCGGCGCTGTCGAACCGGGTCTCGATGTAGCGACCCTCGGCGTCGAAGTCGGCGTTGCCCAGGCCCACAATGACGGCGCTGGGGGTCTTGCGGCTGTAGATGCCGACACCGGAATAGCCTTTTTTCTCGGCGAAGTGAAAATGGCCCTGCAGACCGGCCACGGCATCGAAGCGGCCGGCGATGTCGTGGGCCTGGGCCTTGACCTCCTGCACCCCCATACAATCCGCGCCCGCCAGCGCGGCCCACTCCACAAACCCCTTGTTGGCCGCTGAACGGATGCCGTTCAGGTTGAGCGTGACGAGTCGAAAAGCCAAGAGATCTCCATGAACAAAAGCGCCGCTGACGGCAAAAGCACGGATGCCAGCCGGCTGGCGCAGGATTTTGTGCAGTTTGCAGTCGAGGCAGGGGTGTTGCGCTTCGGCGAGTTCCAGACCAAGGCCGGGCGCCTGTCGCCGTATTTTTTCAATGCCGGCCTGTTCGACGATGGGGCCAAACTGGGCCGGCTGGCCGGATTCTATGCACGCCGCCTGCTGGACTCGGGGCTGCAGTTCGACCTGCTGTTCGGCCCGGCCTACAAGGGCATCGCGCTGGCCGCAGCGGTGGCCGTCGAGCTGGCACGGCTGGGCCGCAACGTGCCGTTTGCCTACAACCGCAAGGAGGCCAAGGACCACGGCGAGGGCGGCACGCTGGTGGGCGCACCGGTGCGCGGCCGGGTGCTGATCATCGACGACGTGATCTCGGCCGGCACCTCGGTGCGCGAGTCGATTGCGATGATCGCGGCGGCCGGCGCCACGCCTGCTGCGGTGGTGATCGCGCTGGACCGGCAAGAACGGGCCAGCGAGGGCGGCACCGACATGCCCTGGTCCGCCGTGCAATACGTCCGGGATCAACTGAAACTGGATGTAGCGTCGATTGCCACCTTGCAAGACCTGTTGCAGTATCTGCAATCCTCCGGTGCTGCCGAGTTGGCGCCGCACCTGCAGCGCGTCGCAGCCTACCGCGATCACTATGGAGTTTGACTTGAGACAGGGGCGGCGGCAGGGCTGGGCGGTACGGGCGTGCAAGGCGGGTGGATGCCCGCGGACTGCACCTGCCGCGTCGCCGGGGCTGAACGGTCGGGTGTCCGGGTGGGTTTGGGCAGTGCTGCTGGCCGGCGCGGCGCCCCTCGGCGCCTGGGCACAAACCGGGCCGTCGGGTGCGTCGGCCGCGGCCGGTATCTACACCTGTGTCGATGGCCAGGGCCGCAAGCTCACCTCCGACCGTCCCATCGCCGACTGCGTGGCGCGCGAGCAGCGGGTGCTGAACCGCGACGGGTCGGTGCAGCGGGTGATCCCACCGACATTGACCGCCGAGGAGCGCGCCGAGCGCGACGCCGCCGAGCGCCGCGCTGAGTTGGCCCGCGCCGGCCAGGCCGACGCCGTGCGGCGCGATCGCAACCTGGTGGCCCGATTTCCGAACGAGGCGGCGCACCGCAAGTCCCGTGAGGCCGCGCTCGATACCGTGCGCCTGGCGACCAAGGCCACCGAGAATCGGCTCAAGGAATTGGCCGCCGAGCGAAAACCGCTGCTGGAAGAGGCCGAGTTCTACAAGGGCCGGCAGATCCCGTTGCGCCTGAAGCAGCAACTCGATGCCAACGACGCCGGCGTCGAGGCCCAGCGCTCGGCCGCGGCCAACCAGGAGGCCGAGCTGATCCGCATCAACAGGCTGCACGATGTGGAACTGGACCGCCTGCGCCGCCTGTGGGCGGGTGCACCGGCCGGCTCGCTGCCGCCAGTGGCGGCAGTGGCGGCAGTGCCGGCCGCGCCGGCCGTGGGCAATGGAGCGTCCGCTGTGCCCCGCACTGCCCAGGCGCCGTCTACGCTGCGCAGTACCGCGCCCTGAGCGGCGGCGCCCGCAGGGGGCATCAAGCCAGGCGCTTTTTCAGCACCTCGTTGACCTGGGCCGGATTGGCCTTGCCCTTGGACAGCTTCATCACCTGGCCGACCAGCGCGTTGAAGGCCTTGTCCTTGCCGGCGCGCACCTCCTCGACCAACTTCGGGCTGGCGGCCAGCACCTGATCGACGATGGCCTCCAGCGCCCCGCTGTCGTTCATCTGCTTCAGGCCCTTGGCCTCGATCAGCGCATCGACCCGCTGTGCACCAGCGTCAACCTGCGCCGCCTCGCCAGCCCACAGTGCGTCGAACACCTGGCGCGCCGCGTTGTGGCTGACCGTGCCGTCGCCGATGCGCGCGATCAGCGCAGCCAGCGTGGCGGCGTCCACCGGGCTTTGCGCCAGCGGCTTGTCCTCGGCATTGAGCCGGCGCGAAAAATCACCCATCAGCCAGTTGGCGACCAGCTTGGGGCTGCCGCAGGCGTTGCGCGCGGTCTCGTAGAACCGGGCGAAGTCCAGGTTCTGCGTCATCACTGCCGCGTCGTCCAGCGACAGGCCGTCCTGCTGCTGGAAGCGCTGCGCCATCGCCGCCGGCAACTCGGGCAGGCTGGCCCGCACTTGCGCTATCCACTCGGGCGAGATCACCAGCGGCGGCAGGTCCGGGTCGGGGAAGTAGCGGTAGTCGTGTGCGTCTTCCTTGCTGCGCATGGCGCGCGTCTCACCGGTGTCGGGGTTGAACAGCACGGTGGCCTGGTGCACCGCCAAGCCGTCCTCGATCTGGTCGATCTGCCAGTTGATCTCGAAGTTGATGGCCTGGGCCATGTTGCGGAACGAGTTCAGGTTCTTGATCTCGCGCCGGGTGCCCAGCGCCGCACCGGGCCGCCGCACCGACACGTTGGCATCGCAGCGGAAGCTGCCTTCTTGCATGTTGCCGTCGCAAATGCCCAGCCACATCACCAGCGCGTGCAGCGCCTTGGCGTATTCCACGGCCTCGGCGCCCGAGCGCATGTCGGGCTCGGTGACGATCTCCAGCAACGGCGTGCCGGCGCGGTTCAGGTCGATGCCGCTGCAGGGCCGGCCGTCCTCACCGTGGTAGCTCTCGTGCAGGCTCTTGCCGGCGTCTTCTTCGAGGTGGGCGCGGGTCAGGCGCACGCTGCGCGGCTGGCCGTCCAGCACAAAGCCCACGCTACCGCCCTGCACCACCGGTGTTTCGTACTGGCTGATCTGGTAGCCCTTGGGCAGGTCGGGGTAGAAGTAGTTCTTGCGCGCAAAGATCGACACCGGCGCCACCTTGGCGCCCACCGCCAGGCCCAGGCGGATGGCGCGGTCAACAGCCGCACGGTTCATCACCGGCAGCGTGCCGGGCAGCGCCAGGTCCACCGCGCAGGCCTGGGTGTTGGGCGCGGCGCCAAAGGCGGTGCTGGCGCCTGAAAAAATCTTGCTCAGCGTGGACAGCTGGGCATGGGTTTCAAGGCCGATGACAACCTCGTAGCCGCGGATCAGGGGAGAGATGTTCATTGGGCGAGCTTCGTACTTCGTACTGCGGTGTTTCGCCCTTCGGATCGGCCGGGCGGGCTCATCGGTATCAAATCCCGGCCGGTGCCAAGGCATGCCAGTCGGTGGCTTGTTGCAGGGCGTGGGCGGCGTGCAGCAACTGGCCCTCCGTAAAGTAGTTGCCGATCAGTTGCAGGCCCACCGGCATGCCGTGCGCGCCCAGGCCGGCCGGCAGGCTCATGCCGGGCAAGCCGGCCAGGCTGGCGGGCAAGGTGAAGATGTCGGCCAGGTAGGTCTGGATCGGGTCGTTGCCTTTTTCGCCCAGCTTCCAGGCCACGCTGGGTGCAACCGGGCCGGCGATCAGGTCGCAATCGGCAAAACAGCGCTGGAAGTCGTCGGCGATCATGCGGCGCAGCTTTTGTGCTTGCAGGTAGTAGGCGTCGTAGTAGCCGTGGCTCAGCACATAGGTGCCGATCATGATGCGGCGCTTGACCTCTTTGCCAAAGCCCTCGGCGCGGCTTTTTTTGTACATGTCGTTCAGGTCGCCGTAGACCGCCGCGCGGTGGCCGAACTTGACGCCGTCGAAGCGGCTCAGGTTGGAGCTGGCCTCGGCCGGCGCGATGATGTAGTAGACCGGGATCGACAGCTCGGTGCGCGGCAGGCTGACATCGACCAGCGTGGCGCCGAGTTTTTCCAGCTCGGCCAGCGCATTGCGCACCGCTGCGGCCACGTCGGCGGCCAAGGTGTCGGGGAAAAACTCTGCCGGCAGGCCAATGCGCAAGCCAGCCAGCGGTTTGCCGGGGCTGGCCGCCTCACGCGGTCGGCGCATTTGCGCCGCAAAGTCTTGCGGCGGGCGCTGGGCGCTGGTGGCGTCGCGCACGTCAAACCCGCTCATGGCGGAGAGCAGCAAGGCGCAGTCCTCGGCCGACCGGGCCAGCGGGCCGGCCTGGTCCAGGCTGGAGGCGAAGGCGATCATGCCGTAGCGGCTGCACACGCCGTAGGTCGGCTTGATGCCGGTGATGCCGGTAAAGCTGGCCGGCTGGCGGATCGAGCCGCCGGTGTCCGTGCCGGTGGCCGCCGGCAAAAGCCGCGCTGCCACCGCCGCGGCCGAGCCGCCGGACGAGCCGCCCGGCACGCGGCTATGGTCCCAGGGGTTGAGCACCGGGCCGTAAGCCGAGTTTTCGTTGGACGAGCCCATCGCAAACTCATCGCAATTGAGCTTGCCCAGGCTGATCGCGCCGGCACCGGGGTGGCCGACATCGCCTGGCAGGCCGCCCAGCGCCGGATCGCCGTCGCCCAGCCGCGCCACCACGGTGGCATCAAACGGGCTGTGGTAGCCGGCCAGCATCTTCGAGCCCGCGGTGGTGGGCATCGCGGCGGTGACAAAGATGTCCTTGTGCGCTATCGGGATGCCCAGCAACGGCGCGCTATCGCCGGCGGCGCGGCGCCGATCGGCGGCCTGCGCTGCGGCGGTGGCGCCTTCGACGTCCACCTGCAAAAACGCACCCAAGCCCTGCTGGGCCTCGATGCGGGTCAGCAGGTGGCGGGTGATCTCGGTGCTTGACACCGTTTTGGCGGCCAGCGCGCGGGCCAGGTCGGCCACGCCCATCATGTGCAAACTCGTGTGCAAACTCGTGTGCAAAGTCATGGCGGGCTTACTCGATGACCTTGGGCACGAGGAACAATCCGTCCTCGACCGATGGCGCACTGCGCTGGTTGGCCTCGCGCTGGTTGACCTCCGTCACCACGTCGTCACGCAGTCGCAGCGTGACCGCCTGGATGGCTGAGAGCGGGGTGTAAAGCGGCTCGACGCCGGCGGTGTCCACCGCACTCATCTGCTCGACCACGCGGAAAAAATCGTTCAGCGAAGCCAGCATCTCGGGCGCTTCGGTGGGGGAGAGTTCAAGGCGGGCCAGCTGCGCAATGCGGCTGGCGTCCTGGGGGGTCAAGGCCATGGGGCGTGGTGTCCGGCAGCGGGTTTCCATCGGGGAAACACCGGGGTGATGGGGTATTATCTATGGTTATCCACAAGCCACGGTACGCCGCCACCGGCCGCTTTGGCGTCCACATCGCCAGCAACCCCGATGCTGACCTTCAGGCCGAGGCCTCTCCCAGAATTCTTGTTCATTTGCTGCCCGGTGCGTGCTTTTGCCGCGCCTGCCGGGCCCGCCCCAGACCACTGACCTGCGCCAAGCTGCCGCCACGCCACCTTGCGGCGCCAGCCCGACGCTTGTCCTGACCGCCCGACAGTCTCCCATGTACGGATTCCTGCGCAGCTACTTCTCTACCGATCTTGCGATCGACCTCGGCACCGCCAACACGCTGATTTATGTGCGTGGCAAGGGCATCGTGCTCGACGAACCGTCGGTCGTCTCCATCCGCCACGAGGGCGGGCCCCAGGGCAAGAAGACGATCCAGGCCGTTGGCAAGGAGGCCAAGGCCATGCTGGGCAAGGTGCCCGGCAACATCGAGGCCATCCGGCCGATGAAGGACGGCGTGATCGCCGACTTCACCGTCACCGAGCAGATGCTCAAGCAGTTCATCAAGATGGTGCACCCGCGCTCGCTGCTGCGGCCCAGCCCGCGCATCATCATCTGCGTGCCCTGCGGCTCGACCCAGGTCGAGCGCCGCGCCATCCGTGAATCGGCGCTGGGCGCGGGCGCGTCCGACGTCTTCCTGATCGAAGAACCGATGGCCGCAGCGATCGGCGCCGGCCTGCCGGTGTCCGACCCGTCGGGCTCGATGGTGGTCGATATCGGCGGCGGCACCACCGAGGTCGGCGTCATCAGCCTGGGCGGCATGGTCTACAAGGGCAGCGTGCGGGTGGGTGGCGACAAGTTCGACGAGGCCATCATCAACTACATCCGCCGCAACTACGGCATGTTGATCGGCGAGCCCACCGCCGAGCTGATCAAGAAGACCATCGGCTCGGCCTTCCCGGGCAGCGAGGTCAAGGAGATCGAGGTCAAGGGCCGCAACCTGAGTGAAGGCGTGCCGCGCAGCTTCACGATCAGCAGCAACGAGATTCTCGAAGCCCTGACCGACCCGCTCAACCAGATCGTCTCGGCCGTCAAGAACGCGCTGGAGCAGACCCCGCCCGAGCTCGGCGCCGACATCGCCGAGCGCGGCATGATGCTGACCGGCGGCGGCGCCCTGCTGCGCGACCTGGACCGCCTGCTGGCCGAAGAAACCGGCCTGCCGGTGTGGGTGGCCGAAGACCCGCTGACCTGCGTGGTGCGCGGTTGCGGCATGGCGCTGGAGCGGATGGAGCGGCTGGGGTCGATCTTCACCTCGGAGTAAGCGCCCGATGTTGCTGCAACGGCCGGCCCGTCTTGTGCGGCGCCGGCTTTTTAATTCGGTCAGCGCGGTCGCCCGCCGGCCCGGTCACGGCTGACCCGCCATGCCGCTGGGCTCGATCGACCGCACGCCGCCGCCGTTTTTCCGGCAAGGGCCGTCGGCGCTGACCAAGCTGGCGCTGTTCTCGGCGTTGGCGGTGTTTTTGATGGCGGCGGACAGCCGCTGGAACGTCACGCTGCCGCTGCGCGCCGCGCTGGCCACCGGTCTGCTGCCGGTGCAGCGTGCATTGCAGGTACCGGTGGACCTGGTGGGCAACGGGCAAAGCTATTTTCAAGGTGTGAAAGAGGCGCAGTCGGCCGAGATGGCGGCCCGCACCCAGCTGGCCCGCCAGTCCGAGCGCGCTGCCCGTATGGAGCAGCTGCAGTCTGAAAACGCCAGTCTGCGGGCCTTGCTGGCGCTTCAACCCGCGCTGCAGGTGCGCTCGCTCGCGGCCGAGTTGCTGTATGAGGCGGGTGACCCGTATTCGCGCAAGCTGTTCATCAGCCGCGGCGCCAGCGCGGGCGTGTTGGCCGGCTCTCCCGTGGTCAACGAGGCCGGCGTGCTGGGCCAGGTCACCGAGGTCTACCCGCTGAGCGCGGTGGTCACCTTGTTGACCGACCGCGAGGCCGCGATCCCGGTGCTCAACACCCGCACCCAGCAACGCGGCGCGGCTTTTGGCGGGGCCGAGGGCGGCGCGGCGATGGAGCTGCGCTTCATGGCCGGCAATGCCGATGTGCAGGTGGGCGATGTGCTGACCACCAGCGGTGTGGACGGTGTCTACCCGCCGGGCCTGGCAGTGGCCAAGGTGGCGCGGGTGGACCGGCGCGCCGACGCCGGTTTTGCCCGCATCCTGCTCGCCCCGGCCGCCGGCATGGACAACGTGCGCCACCTGCTGGTGCTCGAGCCGATGGGCTTGCAAATGCCGGCCCGGCCCGAGGCGCCGGTGCCGGACAAGGCGACAGTCAAGGCGGCCGGCCGGGCCAGCGCGACCGGCCTGCCCGGCCGGCCGGCCAAGGGCGAGGAGTTGTCGCGATGATCATGCCGCGTGGCTCTGACCAGCTGCTGCTGCCGGTCAACCCGTTTTTCATCGCGCTGACGCTGGTGGCCGCGATGCTGCTGGAGATGCTGCCGCTGGGCCGGCATCCGGCCTCGCCCGACCTGCTGGCGCTGGTGCTGGTGTTCTGGAACGTGCACCAGCCGCGCCGCGTCGGTGTCGGCCTGGCCTTTGCGTTCGGCCTGGTGATGGACGTGCACCAGGCTGCACTGCTCGGCCAGCACGCGCTGGCCTACAGCCTGCTGAGCTACCTGGCCATCACCGTGCATCGGCGGGTGCTGTGGTTTTCGGTGCCGGCGCAAGCGCTGCATGTGCTGCCGGTGTTTGTTGCGGCGCATGCGGCCTCGCTGCTGACACGGCTGATGGCGGGCGGCATGTTTCCGGGCTGGTGGCTGCTGGCCGCACCGGTGTTCGAGGCGCTGCTGTGGCCGGTGGTGGTGCTGTTGCTGTTGGCGCCGCAGCGCCGGGCGCCCGATCCGGACCAGAATCGGCCGCTCTAGCCCCGGCTGCGACCGCAACACACCCGCCACATCCGCCACACACGCCTCACCCGCCACACTTGCCCCACCCCGCCGCATGACCGAGCTGAAAAACCTGGCGCGCGAACTCGACCGTTTCAACCTTAGGTTGATCGCCGCCGCGCTGTTTGTGCTGCTGGGTTTCGGTTTGCTGACGGCCCGGCTGGTGTGGCTGCAGGTCTTTCGCCATGAAGACCTGGCGCAGCAAGCCGAGGCCAACCGCACCGCGGTGGTGCCGGTGGTGCCCAACCGTGGCCTGATCGTCGACCGCAACGGCGTGGTGCTGGCCACCAACTACTCGGCCTACACGCTGGAGATCACCCCCAGCAAGGTCAAGGGCGAGCTTGACGCGACGATCGACCGCCTGGCCGAGGTGCTGGAGGTGCAGCCGCGCGACCGCCGCCGCTTCAAGCGGCTGCAAGACGAGAGCAAGAGCTTCGAGTCGCTGCCGATACGCACCAAGTTGAGCGACGAGGAAGTGGCGCGCTTCATGGCGCAGCGCTTCCGCTTCCCCGGTGTGGACGTGCGGGCGCGCTTGTTCCGCAGCTACCCGGCGGGCGAGGTGGGCAGCCACATCATCGGCTACATCGGCCGCATCAACAGCGCCGAGAAAAAGGCGATGGAGGACTGGGACGACGACGTGCTGGCCAACTACCGCGGCACCGACGTGATCGGCAAGCTCGGGCTGGAGCAGCACTACGAGCAGCAATTGCACGGCACCACCGGCTTCGAGGAGGTCGAGACCTCGGCCGGCGGCCGCGCGGTGCGGCGCTTGAAAAGCCACCCGGCCACACCCGGCGACACGCTGGTGCTGTCGATCGACATCAAGCTGCAGGCCCTGGTCGAGCAGATGTTCGGCGACCGGCGCGGCGCGCTGGTGGCGATCGATCCGCGCTCGGGCGAGGTGCTGGCCTTTGTCTCCAAGCCTACGTTCGACCCCAACCTGTTTGTCGATGGCATCGACGTCGAGAGCTGGCGCGGCCTGAACGAGAGCCTGGACAAGCCGCTGCTCAACCGGGCGCTGCGCGGCACCTACCCGCCGGGATCCACCTTCAAGCCCTTCATGGCGATGGCCGCCTTGAGCAGCGGCAAACGCGGCCCCGGCACCATCATCCACGACGGCGGCAGCTACAACTTCGGCGGCCACGTGTTCCGCAGCCACGGCGACATCGGCCTGGGGCCGGTGGACATGCGGCGTGCCATCGTGCAGTCGAGCAATGTCTATTTCTACTCGCTGGCCAACGAGATGGGCGTGGACCTGATGCACGAGCAGCTCGATCCCATGGGCCTGGGCCGCAAGACCGGCATCGACCTGGACGGTGAAGTCACCGGCCTGCTGCCGTCCACGGCCTGGAAAAAACGCGCCTACAAAAAGCCCGAGCAGCAGAAGTGGTACGCCGGCGAGACCATTTCGCTGGGCATCGGCCAGGGCTACAACAACTTCACCATGCTGCAAATGGCCAGCGCCATGTCCACGCTGGTCTCGGGCGGCCAGCGTTTTGCACCGCGCCTGGTGCGCGAGATTCGCGACGTGGTCAGCCACAGCGTCACGCCCAATATCGGGGCCGCTGCCGGCGACGCGCTGGCGCCGCTGGCCTTCAAGCCCGAGCATGTGGCGCTGATCAACAACGCGCTCTATGGCGTGACGCAGGAGGGCACGGCGACGCGGATCTTTGCCGGCGCACCGTACAAGACCGGCGGCAAGACCGGCACCGCCCAGGCCGTGGGCATACGCGCCAACGAGAAGTACAACGCGTCCAGGCTGACCGAGTACCAGCGCGACCACTCGCTCTACACCGCGTTTGCGCCGCTCGACGCGCCCACCATCGCGCTGGCGGTGATCGTTGAAAACTCGGGCTTTGGTGCGGCGGCGGCAGCACCCATCGCCCGCCGGGTGTTCGACTACCTGCTGGCGGGCCAGTGGCCCAATGACGAGGACATGGCCGCCACCCGCGAGGGCCGCAGTGTCGCCCCGATGGGCACGCCGCGCCGCGCTGCGGACGTGACCATGGCGCAGCTGGGCCTGCCGGCGTTGTTGCCCAATGCCGCACTGGCCGCACCGGCCACACCGGCCGCACCGCGGCCGGCGCCCGCGGCGGCCAGCGCGGCACCGGCCGGCGTGGCCGCCATTGGCACAGCGCCCGCCGCAAAGGCCGGCGCCAGCCAGATTTCGCCCCGGAGGCCCCCGTGAGCGCGGTTTTTGCCCGCCCCTCAGTCTGGCGCCGGCTGCGGCCGGTGCTGCTGGGTTTTGACCTGCCCTTGCTATTGGCGGTGCTGGCGCTGGCCACACTCGGCATGGTCACGATGTACTCGGTCGGTTACGACCATGGCACACGGTTCCAGGACCACGGCCGCAACATGGTGCTGGCCGCGCTGCTGATGTTTGCGGTGGCGCAGATCCCGCCGCAACGCCTGATGGCGCTGGCGGTGCCGCTGTACGGCCTGGCGGTGGCGCTGCTGGTGGCCACGGCGCTGTTCGGCATCACCAAGAAGGGCGCCACCCGCTGGTTGAACCTGGGCGTGGTGATCCAGCCCAGCGAGATCCTCAAGCTGGCGATGCCGCTGATGCTGGCCTGGTGGTTCCAGCGGCGCGAAGGCCAGCTGCGCCTGCTCGACTTTGTCATCGCCGGTCTGCTGCTGGGGGTGCCGGTGGCGCTGGTGGCCAGGCAGCCCGATCTGGGCACCTCGCTGCTGGTGCTGTCGGCGGGGCTGTACGTGATCTTCTTCGCCGGGCTGTCCTGGCGCCTGATCGTGCCGGTGATGCTGCTGGCGGGCGTGGCCATCACCGCCATCATCCTCACCGGCGACGCCTTGTGCCAGCCCGAAGTCGCCTGGCACGGCCTGCGCGACTACCAGAAGCAGCGCGTCTGCACCCTGCTCGACCCCACCACCGACCCGCTGGGCAAGGGCTTTCACATCATCCAGGGCATGATCGCCATCGGTTCCGGGGGCCTGACCGGCAAGGGCTTCATGAGCGGCACCCAGACCCACCTCGAATTCATCCCCGAGCGCACCACCGACTTCATCTTTGCGGCTTTTTCCGAAGAGTTCGGTCTGGTCGCCGTCGTCGGCCTGATCGGCGGCTTCACCTTCCTGATCCTGCGCGGTCTGTGGATCGCCGCCCAGGCGCCCACCGTGTTTTCCCGGCTGCTGGCCGGCGCGCTCAGCCTGGGCTTTTTCACCTACGCCTTTGTCAACATGGGCATGGTCAGCGGCATTCTTCCGGTGGTGGGCATCCCGCTGCCGTTCATCAGCTACGGCGGCACGGCGATGGTCACGCTGGGTGTTTCGCTGGGCATGCTGATGTCGATCGCCCGCAGCCGCGGGCTGATGCAGCGGTGAGCGCCGGCCTGGCTTCGTCCCTGTGGCCCACGCCGGTGGCAGTGATCGGCGTGGGCAACATGGGCCTGGCCATGGCGCTGCGCCTGCGTGATGCCGGCCAGGCGGTGCGGGTGCATGACCGGGACGCCAGCCGGGTGGCGCTGGCGGTGGCCGGCGGTGCGCTGGCAGCGGCCTCGCCCGCCGCAGTGGCCAGCGGCTGCACGCTGCTGATCGTGGCGGTGGTGGACGCGGTGCAGACCGGGCAGGTGCTGTTTGGCGCGCCTGATGGCCTCACCGCCACTGCCGCTGCCACCGCCGCTGCCACCGCCACTGCCACCGCCACCCCCGGCGCAATCACCACACTGGCGCCCGGTGCCACGGTGCTGCTGTGCCCCACCATCGGCCCGGCCGATGTCGAACGCATCAGCGCCCGGCTGGCCGCACGCGGCCTGGGCTGCATCGACGCGCCGATGTCCGGCGGGCCGGTGCGCGCCCGCGACGGCAGCATGAGCCTGATGGTGGCCTGCCCGGACGCGCTGTGGGCGCAGCACCGGCTGGTGCTGCGCCACCTGGCGGCCGGCCTGTGCCATGTCGGCACCCGGCAAGGCGACGGCGCCCGCACCAAGCTGGTCAACAACCTGCTGGCTGCCGCCAACCTGGCCGCCGCGGCCGAGGCGATCGCGCTGGCGCAGCGCCTCGGTCTGGACGCGCAGCAGACGCTGGCGGTGATCAACCAGTCCAGCGGCCAGAGCTGGATCGGCACTGACCGCATGGCGCGGGCGCTGACCGGTGATTTTGCGCCGCGTGCCCACTGCACCCTGCTGGCCAAGGATTCGGCGCTGGCAATGGCGATGGCGGCCGAGGCCGGCGTCACGCCGCTGCTGGGTGGCCAGGCGGCAGCGATGTTCCAGGCGGCATTGGCCGCCGGCTACGCCGCCGAGGACGACGGCCGGCTGCTCAGTCTGGTCCAGGCCCAGTGGGGCTGTGCTGCGCCGCCCAAGCCGCCTAAGCCGGCCGCTGACTGAGCCCAAAACGCACGGTGAACAGCGTGCCCGGGCCCAGGCCCTGGGCGGCTGCACTGGCGCGCGGCCGGGCATCCGTGATCGTCATTTCGGCGCCGTGCTGCTGCACGATCTCGTTGACGATCGCCAGGCCCAGCCCGCTGCCGTCCACGTTGGTGCCCAGCGCCCGGTAAAACGGCTGCAGCACCAGCAGGTGCTCGGCCTCGGGGATGCCGGGGCCGGTGTCCTCCACTTGCAGCACCACGACCTGGCCAAACGGGTCGTGCATCACCCGCGCGGTGACCGTGCCGCCGGCCGGCGTGTACTGCAACGCGTTGTCCACCAGATTGCGCACCAGTTCGCGCACCAGCGTGGGCTGGCCCAGCATGCAGCTGGTCGTTGCCGCGTCGGCCCCTTCGCCGGGCCCCTGCGCGTTGGACAAAAGCCCGTCCGGGCCCTCATAGCCCAGGTCGATGCGCTTGTCCATGGCCTTGGGCACAAAGTCGCGCACCGTCTCGCGCGCCAGCGCGGCCAGGTCCACCGGCTCGGGCGGGCGGGCCAGGGTCTTGGCCTCGGCGCGTGCCATCGCCAGCAACTGGTTGACCATGTGCGCGGCACGCTCGCTGGCATAGGCGATGTGCTGCAGCGATCGTTTCAGCGCCACCGGGTCGTGCTCACCGGCGTCGATCTCGCGCTGCGCCAGCTCGGCCTGCATGCGCAGCCCGGCCAGCGGCGTCTTCAACTGGTGGGCCGCATCGGCCAGAAAGTGCTTTTGCGCACTCATCGACTGGTCAAGCCGGCCCAGCAGGTCGTTGATCGCGCCCACCAGCGGCGCCACCTCCTCGGGCACATCGCGTTCGGCCAACGGGCTCAGGTCGTTGGCCTCGCGGCGGCGGATGCGCTGTTGCAGCTCGTTGAGGGGCTTGATGCCGCGCGCCAACGCAAACCACACCAGCAGCACCGCCAGCGGCAGCACGACGAACTGCGGCACGATCACGCCCTTGATGATCTCGGTGGCCAGGCGCGAGCGCTTGTCCAGCGTCTCGGCCACCTGCACCAGCGGTGCCACCTCGCCGGGCACGCCGGTCGGCGCCAGCCACAGATAGGCCACACGCACCGCATCGGCGTTGACCTCGTCGTCGCGGTAGCGCAGCGTCTGGGCCGGCGCGGCGGCCTCGTCGGGCACTGGCAGGTTGCGGTCGCCGGCGATGAACTCGCCGCGTGCGCCCAGCAGCTGGAAGTACACCTTCTCGGCGTCGTCGTTGCGCAGCACTTCGGCCGCCACCTCGGGCAGGCGCAGCCGGATCGCGCTGGGCAGACCGGGCGCGCCGGGCATCACCACCACCTGGCGCGCCACGGTGCGTGCCATCTCGGCCAGGTCGCGGTCGAACGGCCGGCTGGCTATGCCCTGGGCCACCAGCCAGGTCAGCGCCACGCTCATCGGCCACAGCAACAGCAGCGGGGCCAGCATCCAGTCCAGAATCTCGCCGAACAGCGATCGCTGTTCTTTGGGCGGTGAGTCCGGCTCGTCAACGGTGGGCATGGCGGGCACGAGCATAGGGCTTGTGCCGGCCGCTGGCAGGCCCAGCGTGCCAGCCTGGCGCGGCCGCAAGGCCCGCGCTCATGCCACCGCTGTCCTGCTACCCGTCAGCCCGGAATTTTCTCTAGGCAATAGCCCAGCCCACGTACCGTGGCGATGCGGATCGGCCCCTGCTCGATCTTCTTGCGCAGCCGGTGGATATAGACCTCGATCGCGTTATTGCTGACCTCCTCGCCCCACTCGCACAGCCGCTCGACCAGCTGGTCCTTGCTGACCAGCCTGCCGGCGCGCTGCAGCAGCACCTCCAGCAAGCTCAGCTCACGCGCCGACAGCTCGATCATCTGGTCGGCGATATAGGCCACCCGACCGGTGGCATCGAAGGTCAGCGGCCCGTGCTTGATCACGCTGCTGGCACTGCCCAGGCCGCGCCGGGTCAGCGCCCGCACGCGGGCCTCCAGCTCCTGCAGTGAAAACGGCTTGGCCATGTAGTCGTCAGCGCCCAGGTCCAGGCCCTTGACCCGCTGCTCGACACTGTCGGCAGCCGTCAGGATCAGCACCGGCACCGACGAGCCCCGGCTGCGCAGCTTGCGCAGCACCTCGAAGCCATGCATCTTGGGCAGGCCCAGGTCCAGGATCAGCAGGTCGAACTCATGCGACGCCAAGGCCGCGTCCGCCTCGCTGCCACTGCCCACCTGGTCCACCGCATAGCCGGTGGCCCGCAAGGCGCGCAACAATCCGTCGGCCAGCACCTGGTCATCTTCAGCGATCAGAATTCGCATTTAGGCTCTCCTGCCAGCCGGTGTTGTCGAATGAAACACCCTCGTGCGGCGATTCTGGCAAGCCGACCTGACGCCGGACTTGAGAAAGATCAAGCTCGTGGCGCGCCAGCAAGATCCGTAAAAAGTACTGTACAAAAAGCCAGCCCTTCAACACAATCGGCTCTCGCAACAGGAGAGCCGTTATGGACGCACCCGTGAAAGCCTTGAACACCGAAAAAGCCAAAGCCCTGGCTGCCGCCCTGTCCCAGATCGAAAAACAGTTCGGCAAGGGCTCGATCATGCGCCTGGGCGCCGGCGAGGTGGTCGAGGCCATCGAGGTCGTCTCCACCGGGTCGCTGGGTCTGGACATCGCGCTGGGCGTCGGCGGCTTGCCGCGCGGCCGGGTGGTCGAGATCTACGGCCCTGAGTCCTCGGGCAAGACCACGCTGACGTTGCAGGTCGTGGCCGAGATGCAAAAGCTCGGTGGCACCTGCGCCTTCATCGATGCCGAGCACGCACTCGACGCCCAGTACGCGCAAAAACTCGGCGTCAACCTGCAAGAAATGCTGATCAGCCAGCCCGACACCGGCGAGCAGGCGCTCGAGATCGTCGACGCGCTGGTGCGCTCGGGCTCGGTCGACCTGGTCGTGATCGACTCGGTCGCCGCGCTCACCCCCAAGGCCGAGCTTGAAGGCGAGATGGGTGATTCCCTGCCCGGCCTGCAGGCCCGGCTGATGAGCCAGGCGCTGCGCAAGCTCACCGGCACCGTCAAGAAGACCAACACCATGGTCATCTTCATCAACCAGATCCGCATGAAGATCGGCGTGATGTTCGGCAGCCCCGAGACCACCACCGGCGGCAACGCGCTCAAGTTCTATTGTTCGGTGCGGCTGGACATCCGCCGCACCGGCAGCATCAAACGTGGTGAGGAGGTCATCGGCAGCGAGACCAAGGTCAAGGTCGTCAAGAACAAGGTGGCACCCCCTTTCAAGACCGCCGAGTTCGACATCCTGTACGGCGAGGGCATCAGCCGAGAAGGTGAAGTCATCGACCTGGGCGTCGAGGCCAAGATCGTTGAAAAGTCTGGCTCCTGGTATGCCTACAAGGGCGAAAAGATCGGCCAGGGCAAGGACAACGCACGCGAGTTCCTGCGCGAGAACCCCGACATCGCGCTAGAGATCGAGAACAAGGTGCGCGAGGCGCTGGGCGTGCCGTTGCAGGCGCCCGCGGTGGACCGCAACGCAGCCGAGTGAGCGGGCTGGCGCCTTGCGCGCTCCTGCGCATCGGGTCCTGACCTGAACCTGGGTTGATCCCACATTGCTGAGATGCCGCCCCGTCCCGCCTCTATCAAGGTCCGTGCGCTGCAATGGCTGGCGCAACGCGAGCACAGCCGCATCGAGTTGCGCGGCAAGCTGCTGCGCCTGCTGTCGCGCGCGGCGGCCCGGCCCGCCAATGCGGCGGACCGGGCGCAGCCCGATCCGCCTGACCCGGCCATCGAGGTCGAGGCCCTGCTGCAGTGGCTGGAGTCCCACGGCTACCTGTCGCAACAGCGGTTTGTCGAGTCCCGGGTGCAGGCCCGTCAGTCAAAGTTTGGCAACCTGCGCATCCAGCAAGAGTTGCAGCAGCACGGTGTCAAGTTGGACCCCGAGGCCAAGCAAGCCTTGAAAGAGACCGAGTTGCAACGGGCACGTGAGGTCTGGGGCAAAAAGTACACCACACCTGCGCCCGACGCCGCTGGCCGGGTCAAGCAGGCACGCTTTCTGGCCGGCCGCGGGTTTTCGATGGATGTGGTGCGCCAAGTGATTCGTGTGGGCAGGCGCGGCGGCCAGCCCGACGCTGAGGCCGACGCGGCGCTCGATTGGGTCGATTGCTGAGCGGCGGTCGCTGCCCTCCGCCGGCCTGCATGGCTGCTTTGGCCGTGACGACTGGGTTTTGACGCAGCGCAGCATGCTAAATTGCAGGGCTTTTGTCGCCGACGGCTGACCCGGCCTTTAGCTCCGCAAGGGGCGAGCCGGGCCCTGATCGCCCTCCCTCACCTCATGCCTCGCCCGGCGCCTGCCGGGTGCGCCCATCCCCCTCGCTGCGAGCCCCCCCATGAAAATCCACGAGTACCAGGCCAAGGACATCCTGCGCCAGTTCGCTATTCCCGTGCCGCGCGGCATCCCCGCGTTCACCGTGCAAGAGGCGGTCGAGGCGGCGCAAAAGCTGGGCGGCGCGGTCTG
>Ga0209181_10005823_pt1 | contig 17616 bp, 21 predicted proteins | sample MAT05_FD_187208 | JGI IMG/M metagenome (GOLD analysis project Ga0209181, IMG submission 187208) | Freshwater microbial communities from Lake Fryxell liftoff mats and glacier meltwater in Antarctica - MAT-05 (SPAdes) (version 2) | ecosystem: Environmental > Aquatic > Freshwater > Ice > Liftoff...
ACATTGTTGCTATAGCCTATTAAGACTTTAAAGAGTACAGGGAAATTCTTGAAAGTGCCGCGAAGCGGCACTTTCAAGAATTTCCTTGGGTTTTACAACAGCGCAAAGCGCTGTATAGCTGTCGCCAATCTTTTAGAGAAAAATAAGTGCCGCGAATTGAGTTGACTTATGGTAAAGTCGTAAAGGTCAAAAATTTGGACTATAAATAAAGTGCCTAAGCTCAAAACTCGCAAATCTGCTGCTAAGCGATTCAAGGTGACGGGTAGCGGTAAATTTGCACGCCGCCACGCTGGTCGCAATCACCTACTAGAGCATAAGTCTACTGCTCGTAAGAGCAGATTGAGTAAAATGGCGATAGTCGATGATACCGATAACGACAGAGTAAGTGCAATGATGCCTTACGCTTAACTGAAAACTTTTAGGGTGCTATTGCGCCCTAAAAAACACAAAAATAAACGATTTTTACGATAGTAACCAACTGCCATGACGAGAGTAAAACGCGGTAACGTAGCTAGAAAGCGCCGCAATAAAGTATTGAAATTAGCCAAGGGCTTTCGCGGATCGCACTCCAAGCTGTTCCGCACTGCTAACCAGCAGGTAATGAAAGCTCTTCGTAATGCCTATCGCGATCGCCGCAAGAAGAAGCGCGATTTCCGTAGTCTTTGGATTACCCGCATCAATGCTGCGGCTCGCCAACAAGGTTTGAGCTACAGCAAGTTTGCAGGTTTACTTAAGAAAGCAAATATCGAAATCAATCGCAAGATGCTTTCTCAAATTGCAATTCTCGATCCAGAAGCTTTTACTGCGATCGTGGAAAAAGCAAAAACACTCGTTTAAACAAAAGAAGTACATCTTAAAGGTAGGCTTCTTTAAAACCCAAAAAGTAAAGGTGGCGCGAAGCGTCACCTTTACTTTTTGGGTTTTATAATAAATAAAATTTTTGGAGATACTTACTTGAGAAAGGTTAAGAAGACAACTATCTCTTTAGCAACAACCTCTTTAGCAACGACAATAACTACGATCGCTTTATTAGGGGTAATAAATTATCTAAATCCTTTCTGGCTAGAAAAAGCCGCGATCGCTTCTGAGCTAAATTCTTTAAGTGAAATTCAAAAACGGGGTAAGTTAATTATTGGGGTCAAAGATAATTTGCCGCCATTAGGATTTCGCGATCGCGATCAAAATTTAGTTGGCTTAGAGATTGATATTGCTCGTGAATTAGCCAAAGAGCTAAATATATCAATTGAATTTGTCCCCTTAAAAAATCGCGATCGCTTAATAGCCTTACAAAATAATCAAGTTAATCTCGCGATCGCCCAAATCACAGTCACTAGCAATCGTTCGCGCTTAGTGGATTTTTCTTTGCCTTACTACACTGACAGCACGATTGCGATCGCAAAGCGCGGTACAACTTCTCAAGAACTTAGTCAACCATCTGCGATCGGCGTTATCAAGAATTCGGCTGCGATCGCAGTAGTGCAATCGCAATTCCCAAAAGCCGCAATTATTGGGGCTAATTCCTATGCAGATGGTTTAGCCGCTTTGCGATCGGACAAAGTTAAAGCTTTTGTCGGCGATCGCACGAGTCTCACCCAATGGCTCAAAGATCATCCTGATTATGAAATTATTGGTCAAGCATTAGCAGTTCATAGTTTAGCGATCGCCTTACCTCGCGGGTTGCAGCATATAGACTTACGCGATCGGGTATTTAAAATAGTCGAGAAATGGCGCAAAAATGGATGGCTAAAAGAAAGAGTGAATTATTGGGGCTTATAATTTGAACAATGAATCACCCCGCCGCAAGCGGACGGGGTATCTAAATTCTTTTTTACCGAATATACTCACGCCGCAGAGCGGCGGGGTATTTACCCTCTTTGTTCAATAAAAAGTAGGGGCAGTTCATGAACTGCCCCTACTTTTTAGAATTGATTTAGTTGCTGCGATCGCCTGTATAACCTGACGCAGTGGCTAACTCATTGAGGCTCCGCTGACCAGATAGCATCTTGCCATTGATCTCCCAAGTAGGATAGCCCGTAATTCCCTTTTGCTGACATAGTGCGGGCTGAGGATTTTCACCTTTAGGATCGCACTCCACATAGGGAACCAGTTTTTTAGCATCACCAAAGGCTTTTTTCTGATCCAAACAGTGCGGACACCAATATGCGCCATACATTTTTGCATTAGTGGCAGTTAAGTGCTGTGCTAAACGTCCTGCATAGCTATTACTCTGAGCCGAGAGTTTACCTTGGCTAGCGTAAACACCTAAAGTGCCAGTGAGCGTAATGATCGCGACGATCGCGCCTGTAAAGAATAGTTGACCGACATCTTTCCAAACATTACCAAATATTGTTAGCAACCAAATTGTGGTCATTGTTGCCGCTGAAGAAATGCAATAAATACACAATTGCGGTTGTCCGCCAATACTGCCTGATGCTAGTAAATACATTAAATATCCACTAAAAATAAATGTCGAAGTAGACACCATAAACATCAAGAAAGCTGTTGTTTCCTTGAGTTGAGTTTGTGCTTTAGGATCGTCGCGTTTTAATAACAATGGCAATCCTGCTAAAAACGCTAGAGTGAGATATCCCAAAGCCCCAAAAATCGTCAGTGGAATCCCAAAAACTTTGGCATATTCACTACTTAGTACTAAGTCACAACCACTACCCTCCACTGCACAGAGGGCGACTTTTTGCCCGAAAAAGTGAGTCACGGTCAAATAAGTTGTAAGAGAAAAGCCAAACAGGGACAAAACGACGATCGCAAGGCGCGACCACCGATGCAACCATGGCTCAGAACGTTTTCGCATCGCTGTTCCTGACAATTTATACCTACCTGCTCAAAATTAATATTTAAAGTTAACGGCGCATAGCGCCGTTAATACTATCTATAAAGATTTTACCCAATTGGTATAGACGGCGATCGCAGTATTTGCTCTTCAGCCATATGCTTGTTTTTTTTGTTAGCAATATCCAACCGCACCGCATCAACAAATCGACTTACCCGAATCGGATCGATCGCCTGTTGAATTTGACCATTTCGCTTTAGCGAGCTAGAGACAATCACGCCATCAGCATATTGCATCAACTCAGGCACGTTGTCCCATGTTGCGCCAGAACCAACAAATAGCGGCGTTTCGCCACAGGCGAGTTTTGCTTCGTGCAGATCCTCAGTCGTGGGCGGATGCCCTGTTGCCCATCCCGACAAAATCACTGCATCCGCAAGCCCTCGATGAATCGTATCGTGAACTGCGGCGGAAATTTGAGGAACTGAAATTGGTTGAGCATGCTTGACCAAAACATCAGCAAAGATTTTTACATCTGAGCCTAGTTCGCGACGATAGCGCAATAGTTTGTAAGCATCACCTTCGATAATGCCTTGATCGGTAGCCATTACGCCCATAAGCACATTGACTCGAATAAACTTAGCACCCACACAAGAGGCGATCGCTAACGCACTATGTCCATCATTCCTCAAGACGTTTATCCCAACAGGAACACCCACCATCTGTTTGACGCGATGCACAATCAGACTCATGGCACTCACTACCGCAGGATCAACCCGATCTTTGGTAAATGGAGCATCAAAAAAATTCTCTACAATAATTCCTTGCACTCCGCCTGCGGCAAGTGCGGTGGCTTCTTGTTCGGCCCGATCAATGACTTCTTTGAGGCTGCTCCCCCAACGTGGCGAGGTAGGCAGTGGCAAAAGATGAATCACCCCAATTACGGGTTTTGGTGTATCAAATAAACTATTTAAATCCACATGCGTGACGTTTATAAAAATTTGGTCAAAAATCTTAGTTACTAGCTTTTAATTTAACCTGATTATGAGCGCATAATTTTATTGCAAATTTGATTGAGTGGCGATAAACCCATAAAGTAGAGATGGTGCTAGCACTCTCTCTACTTTATGGGTTCTCATATGACTAGCGATTTGACTAGTGACTCACACACCACGGATATTTTGATTTTGTCAAATGGTCCTGGAGAGTTGACAACGTGGGTATATCCTTTCCTCAAGGCTTTGGATACCTCTCTGCGATCGCCGAAAACAAAAATTAAAGCTCGGATTTCGATCGCTTTATCACCCTGTCAGAATGCTAGTGGTCAAGAAGCACAACTTGCTAAAAGCTTTCCTAATGTTGAGCGCGTATTGCCTCACGAACAGTTTTTTGATTTTTTGTTATGGGGCAAAACTCCTAATTGGGAGTGGGCAAAACAAGGGCTGGTAATTTTCCTTGGTGGCGATCAATTTTTTGCAGTATTGATCGCGAAGCGACTAGGTTACAAAACTCTGATTTATGCCGAATGGGAAGCAAGATGGTATCGCTTGGTCGATCTTTTTGCAGTGCGTAATGAAGCGATCGCTCAGAAAATCCCTGCAAAGTTTCGCAATAAAGCAACAGCGATCGGCGACTTAATGGTTGATCGTGCAGAGTCTGCGTCAGTAAGTAATGTTAATTCTCCGCTACGGGTTTGCTTTATGCCTGGGTCAAAAGGTAATAAGTTAAAGATTGGCGTACCGCTAATGGTGGCGATCGCCGATATTCTCAGACAAAAATGTCCCGATCTCGAATTTGTGATTGCCCTTGCCCCAACTACCACACCCGAAACCTTAGCAGAGTATGCCCAATTTAGTTTTCCTACAACCGATAGTGAAGGCGCAACGGCAATTTTGGCTAATGAAAACTTGCTAACTGCTAAAGGTACAACTATCTTGATTCATCGTGAGTTCCCTGCTCATAAACTAATCAAAAGCAGTCAAATCTGCATTACCACAGTCGGCGCAAACACTGCTGAACTTGCCTCTCTAAGTCAGCCAATGTTAGTTTTATTACCTACCAATTTTCCTAACATGAAAGTGGGCTGGGATGGTCTGTTGGGGTTACTCGCGACTTCCCCATTATTAGGCAAGGTTTTATCAAACTCGATTAATTTGCTTCTAATCTCGCAAATTCAAAACCGAGGGCAATTGTTAGCTTGGCCGAATATATGGGCAGGTGAAGCGATCGTGCCAGAACTTTTAGGAATACTTACGCCGACTCAAGTTGCCAATGAAATTTTGTTTTATATTGATCGCCCCGATGAACTCGCAAAAATGCGCGATCGCTTAAAGAAAGTATGTGGTGAATCTGGCGCAGCAAGTAAACTTGCCTCGATGGTGATCAATACTTTGCAGTTATAAAGAAAGGAGAAGCAACGCTTCTCCTTTCTGGATTTAAACTATGGATTTAAACTACTCCCTTCCCAGTGAAAGATTAGATATTAAAACCAAATAATTAGCGTTGCGGCGCGAAGCGCCGCAACGCTAATTATTTGGTGGGAAGGGAGTATGAATCTAAACTGCGGCAGCAGGATAACAAACATTTGTGCCGCCCAAACCGCAGTATCCGCCTGGGTTCTTGGCTAGATATTGCTGATGATAGCCTTCAGCATAATAAAACTCACCAATATCACGAATCTCAGTTGTAATGCCTTGCTTCATTCCTGAAGCCTTAAGCGCATCTTGATATACTTCTCTTGCCTCTTCAGCTAGCTTTCTCTGAACATCGTTGTAAACGTAAATTCCCGAGCGATATTGAGTGCCAGTATCGTTGCCCTGTTTCATTCCTTGAGTGGGATTATGAGATTCCCAAAAAACTTTTAGCAACTCTGAATAGCTAATCTCGTTGGGATCGTAAACTACCAAGACAACTTCATTGTGTCCTGTTTTACCAGAACAAACCTCTTCGTAAGTGGGGTTAGGAGTTAATCCAGCGGCATAACCGACAGCCGTAACATAAACTCCACTTTGTTTCCAGAAACATCGCTCTGCTCCCCAAAAACACCCCAAACCAAAAACAATGGTTTCCATACCTTCTGGGAAGGGTGGTTTAAGCGCCTTTCCATTTACAAAATGATGAGATGCTGTAGGAATTGCCGAAGATCTCCCTACTAGCGCATCTTCAGCAGTTGGAAGCGTTAACTTTTTACCAAGTCCAAATAACATATGCTTACTAAAAAATAATTTTAGGATGAAGATGGGCAGTGCCTTGCACTAATCCTTTTCATCCTAAATCATTCACTCAGCGATCGCTTATACAACAAGCTATAGATTTTTGAAAATTGTGCATTTATTTAATAAAAAAATTAGGCGCTCAAGCCCCTAATTAAATTAATTGATTTAATTATTATAAAGTTTGACCACTAAATGAAGGAAAGCGGTCAAACTTAAAATCCAGTGAATCATCGTAAATAGTTAGCTTTTCAGGCTTACAGCGCTTAATCATTACAGCCAAACCTTTAGAACCTTCCGCTTCCAAATCTTCGATGTAACCGATTTTTGCTAACTCAGCTTCAGACTGACTGGTAAAAGGTCCAAAGTAATAAGTACAACGTGGTGAATCGGTAACAATTTCAATCCACACAGCCAAACCAAGCGCTTCAAGAACCGAGGTAAAGATATTTTTGAACAAATTACCACCCATATTTTTACTCAACTGAGGTGAATAGTTTTAGAGAACGATCAAGCTTTAAATTTAAAACTTTACCTATATCTTCAAATGTAACTTAAAAAATAGCTAGGGTTTAAACTTAATGCTTTCTTCCAATACATTTGTATAACTTAAAATATGTATTCAAGACATATTGTTCAGGTTTAACGTATTTACCCAACGTTGTCTAAAAATCTCATATAGAGCCATCCCAGTTGCAACTGAGGCATTTAAGCTGTCTACTTTTCCTTCTAAAGGGATAGACACAAGGAAGTCACAGTTTTTTTGGATTGACAGACTCAAACCTTCTCCTTCAGCACCGATCACTAACGCGATCGCTCCAGAGAACTTGGTTTTGTGGATAGCACTACCTGAATCTGCCATAGTTCCGTAAACCCAGAAACCAGCTTCTTTGATTTTCTCAAGAGCGCGGTTGAGATTAACTACACGCGCCACTGGCAAAATTTCCAATGTACCAGCCGCAACTTTGGCGACCGTGGCAGTAATACCCGCAGCACGACGCTGAGGTATGACTAGAGCTTGTGCTCCCAGAGCAGCAGCACTGCGAATAATTGCCCCCAAATTATGGGGATCGGTAATTCCATCCGCAATCACGATCACAGGTTGAGTAGATTTCTCTTTGGCACTGGCAATCAACTCATCAAGATCGGCGTATTCATAGGCAGAAACTTGAACAGCAATGCCTTGGTGTCTTCCATTTTCAGTAATTCGATCAAGGCGCATATTGTCAACTTCGTCAACAACTGCTCCTGCTGCCTTAGCTTCGTCAATCAGGGGCAAGAAGTCAGATGAATAACGCAGTTTAGCTGTCACCCAAACGCGATTAATGCTGCGATCGCTATTTAATACTGCTTCAACTGCGTGACGACCATAAATAATATCAGGATTTTCTTCTGCTGGGCTGGGCGGGACTATGCTTAATTCGCCGTCAGGATCGATATTTCGCGAAACTGGTGGCAGAGAGCGACGCTCAAAGTTGGGAACCGATTGGCGATCGCCAAAATTGCGATCGCGGTCAAATTTACGATCCCCAAAGTTGTGATCACTAAAGTTGCGATCAGGACGTTCAGAGCGATCGCCGTGTTCAAATTTCTTGTCGCCAAACTTATCGCTAAATTTTTTATCGCCAAACTTCTTGTCACCGAATTTCTTATCACCAAACTTTTTATCGCCAAACTTTTTATCACCAAATTTTTTGGCAATCGGCTTATCAAACTTGCGATCAGTACGGTCAAATTTTGGCTCAGAAGATGATTCAGAACGTTTTTCAAAGCTCTTTTCAGGGCGGCGATCGCTATATTTGTCAGAATATTTATCAGAGCGATTATCGGAGTATTTTTCAGGGCGTTTATCAAAATTCCGCTCTGAAGATTTATAAGGTTTGTCAAAGGGCTTGTCAGTATTTCGTTCAGATCGTTCATCAGGGCGCTTGTCAAAGCTCCTATCTACAACTCTATCGGTGTTGTTATCAGATGATTTTTTCTTAAACTTTAGTTTAGGTTGCGTTGTCATGGCGGCGGTTGGGTCTCGATGTGGCTAAGTAGCTGAATAAAAATTTGGTCGAGGCGATCGCGATCAGTTAAGTAAAGATAACCAATCAAAGCCTCAAAACCTGTTGCTTTTTGATAAATGCTGGGATCGACTTTACGTGGCGCAGAACCCGCAGCATTGCGTCCTCGTCTAACCAGATCGGACTCAAGATCTGTGAGATCGAGTTTTTCGAGAAGTTTTGCTTGTTGCTCGGCTCTAACTTGACTAACGACAAGTTGGTGATACTGTTTAGCGGTGCGTGGCGGTAGTAAATAATGCAACCGCATTTGCATTTCATAAACAGCATCGCCAATATAGGCTAGAGCAGAGGCTGGGATCTCAGCGATATTTTCAAATGTTGGTCTAAGAGACATTAAATAATAATGCCATTACAAAATGAATAGATTGCTTAAGTTACGTTTCTAGTTTTAACATTTATGTTTATTCCAGACAAGTATGGGCAGGTTTTACCTGCCCATACTTGTCTGGAAAATTTTGCTTCAGTTACATCATAAGTCGATTTTGACCAATCATGACAATATCAAAGTCATTAATCTCGTTAATCTTAATTACAAGGCAAAACGCAGATTTAAAAAATTTACCCCGCTTAATCTTCCTAAATATTTAGGGTGAATTGTTTGTTCAACTTTATTTGTCTTACTAGATTATTAACTTTGGTTAGTCTTTTTTAGTTTGGGAAAGCTTTGCTAAAGCTTCATCAATTGATGTCTGAAGTGACAAGAACTGATCCAGCCTAACCAATTTAACAGTTTGGGTAACTCTTGGATTGGTAATAATCTGGAGCGTGCCATTTAGGGTCTGAGTTTTCTTTGCCATTTGGACTAAAACCCCAAGTCCAGAACTATCAATAAAATCAATAGTTGACAGATCTAAAATCACATTAGTAGGTCCATCCTCAACGCATTTGCCAATTACCTTTTTAAAGGCTGGTTCAGAAAAAGCGTCTAGAAGACCAGTGAGGCGGATCAATTGATATGTGTCCTTGACTTCGCGGCTGCCTCGTAAACTCACAGTCAGGGTTAGCGGTTCAGGAATAATGACCTCCAAGGGGGTGCGAACGTACCTTAATTTGCGGGTATATTGTATTTGCTTTCTCTGCACTTGTCCAGACAATTTAAAAATTAGAGGGTGCTTCGCACTCTATACTTAACATTCCGACCACTAACGTATTAGATTCTTTATGCTTTCGATCGCGCAAATTCGCCAAACCTTATTAGACAAAGAGCGATCGGCAACCGAAATTGCTCAAGAGTTTTTAGATCGGATAGATCGGCTAGAACCGAAATCACATAGTTTTGTAACTGTTACCCCAGAAGTGGTGTTTGTAGTCACATACGGGTTGAATAGTTGGTCATCTTCAGTCAAGACAAAGCCAAAAAACAAAAAAATTAGTGTACTTAGATCCTAATGCAATAATCGCAATCCGAAAACTAACAGAATATCTTTTAATCCCCTTACTGAAAGACGATAAATCCGAATATTTAGCTCAAGGAGGCTATACTTTAGCTAGCTGGCAACAATTAGAGCAGGATTTACGGCAACACATTCTATCTTTAGAAGCCCAACCAATTGTTAAGACACATTATGGACAAAAGTATCAAATAATTGGCTCCTTAATCTGTCCTAATGGCAAAATTTTAACCATAAAAACTATTTGGATAGTAACCAACCAAACAACTCAATTCGTGACCTTATTCCCTGCATAAGGAGAAAAAATTATGATGTTTCCTCTATTTTCCCAAGTTCAATTAACTCAAGATATTCCCCAATTTACTCTTAAGAAAGGCAGCATTGGTACAGTTGTTGAACATTATTCAATGCCTGAAGGTAAAGAAGATGGATACAGTATAGAAGGGTTGATTTCTCAAGACACAGTAGAAGTATCTGAGTCTCAAATTGCTATAACTGTTGCTAATGCAAAACCACAAAAATTAGGTAGCTTGGTTTTATAATTGGGACTCTGCCCAATAACCCATCAGACTGTTTATGTCATTGATCGCGCAAATTCGCCAAACCTTATTAGACAAAGAGCGATCGGCAACCGAAATTGCTCAAGAGTTTTTAGATCGCATAGATCGGCTAGAACCGAAATTACATAGTTTTGTAACTGTTACACCTGAGATAGCGATCGCTCAAGCACAAGCCATTGATGCTGCGATCGCCGCAGGTGAAAAATTGCCGCTGCTTGCAGGTGTGCCGATTGGGATCAAAGACAATATGTGTGTCAAGGGAATGCCGACTACTTGCGGGTCAAAGATGTTGGCAAATTTTGTCCCGCCCTACGAAGCGACAATCACTGCCAAACTGCGATCAGCTGGAGCAGTAATGGTTGGTAAAACCAACCTTGATGAATTTGCGATGGGTAGCTCTACTGAAAATTCGGCGATCGCTCTTACCGCTAATCCTTGGAATACAGATTATGTACCTGGTGGATCATCAGGTGGCTCGGCAGCAGCAGTTTCTGGTGGTGAATGTGTAATTGCTACAGGCTCAGATACGGGTGGCTCAATCCGTCAGCCCGCTTCATTTTGCGGAGTAGTTGGACTAAAACCTACTTACGGACTCGTCTCACGCTTTGGACTAGTAGCATTTGCCTCCTCTCTCGATCAAATTGGTCCTTTTGCTCGCACTGTTGAAGATGCAGCGATTTTTTTGAGTGCGATCGCAGGTTACGATCCTAAGGATTCGACAAGTATTAATATCCAAATTCCTGACTATGCGGCTTTATTAACGCCAGATTTGACTCAATCACTCAAGGGCAAAAAGGTTGGAGTGATCACAGAAACCTTCGGCGAAGGGCTAGATAGTGAGGTTGAAGCGGCTGTTAGAAAAGCGATCGCGCATTTTGAAAGTATGGGCGCAGAAGTTATGGAAATTTCTTGTCCCCGATTCCGTTATGGGTTACCCACTTATTACATTATTGCGCCTTCTGAAGCTTCAGCAAACCTTGCTCGTTATGACGGGGTAAAATACGGCTTCCGTGACTCCAACGCTGAAAACCTGCTCAGTATGTACGAAAATACTCGCGAACAGGGATTTGGGGCAGAGGTAAAACGTCGGATTATGATTGGTACATATGTTTTGTCAGCGGGTTATTACGATGCTTACTACATCAAAGCTCAAAAGGTAAGAACTTTAATTGCTCAAGACTTCCAAAAAGCCTTTGAGCAAGTTGATGTTTTGGTTTGCCCCACTGCTCCAACCACCGCATTTCAAGCTGGCAGCAAGACCGAAGATCCGCTTGGTATGTATCTCTCGGATTTGATGACTATTCCTGTGAACTTAGCTGGTTTACCAGGGATTAGTATTCCTTGTGGATTTGACTCAAAGGGAATGCCGATTGGTTTGCAACTTGTATCCAATGTTTTGAGAGAAGATGTATTACTGCAAGTTGCTTATGGCTTTGAGCAGTCAACTGAATGGCACAAGCGCCAACCTGATATATAGAAAAAAAGCGGTGCATTGCACCGCTTTTTTTATACTGTAATTTTAGCGCTGTCGCCTTCGTTCGGTTGCTTTAAATGATGGTGTTATCGGGAATAATTGCGTTTTTGACGACGACGACAATGCCGTTGCAAATGCAATAGCCTAGATCTTCGCGATTTACATCTTGGACACGATCTTTGTTGATAATTTGCACATTTTTACCAATTCGCGCATTTTTATCAATGATCGCGTGACGAATAATTGTGTTTTCACCAATTCCCATTGGCACTATATTGTTTTCGAGATCTGACTTACGTTGTTCTTGAGGTTGATAAAAATCACAGCCCATCAATAGAGTGTCTTCGATTGTACAGTTTGCTTCTAAATGCATTCGGATACCGACAATTGAGTTAATAATTGTCGCTTTGAGAAGAAAACATCCCTCACCAACGATTGAATCTTTGACCTTGCAATCATGTACTTTGCTAGGTGGCAAATAACGAGCGCGAGTATAAATCGGTTTTTTTGTTTCGTAGAAATTAAAGCCAGTCGAAGGATAGCGCGTTAAAGCTAGGTTAGCTTGATAGAAAGACTCAATTGTTCCAATATCTTCCCAATAGCCGTTATATAAATATGCCTGAACATTCAAATTATGAATTGCCGCAGGAATAATTTCTTTACCAAAATCAGTGTATTCAGGATTTTCACTAAGCAACTTCAGCATTGCTTGCTTATTAAATACATAGATTCCCATTGAGGCAATAAACGGGTTTGCGATCGCGGAGATTGTATCTAAGCCAAGTTTGGTTGTATCAACACGCATTCCATCTAAAGCTTCACCTTTGGGCTTTTCCAGAAAGTTAATCACTTTTCCAGTGGTGTCAGTTTTGAGCAAGCCGAAAGCAGAGGCTTTTTTCTGATCTACAGGTAGTACGGATAAAGTAATGTCTGCACCAGTTTCGCGATGATGTTCGACAAACTTTTCGTAGTCCATATTGTATAAATGATCGCCTGATAGGATCAGGTATTCACTAACATCCCATGATTCTAATAGCCATGCATAGCGACGTACTGCGTCGGCTGTACCTTGGAACCAGTCTGGACTATCAGGAGTTTGCTGGGCGGCAAGAATTTCTACAAATCCATCAGAATAAGATGCGGGACGATAGGCCTGATTGACATGGCGGTTAAGTGATGCAGAGTTAAACTGCGTCAGGATGTAGATTTTCTCAATACCTGAGTTGATGCAGTTACTTACAGGAATGTCAATCAGTCGATATTTACCTGCTACGGGGACGGCTGGTTTAGCGCGTGTTTTGGTGAGGGGATATAGTCGACTTCCCTGTCCGCCGCCCAAAATGATAGCCAGTACATTTTTCATAAATTATTCGGATTATCTTGGCTTTTTTATGTGCATAACTTTTTTCTCAATATCAGTATTGTCTATCTTTGCGGGGATCGTTGCAAGTGATGTTAAGACACAAAAGCTAGAAAATCTTGGTAAGTATTCATAATTATCCTACTTTTTTCTGGAACACTATGAGTAGTAAATACGTCTGGCGGGTTAAGGTTAAACCTACGCAACTAGGAATTTTTAAGATGCTTGTGAAAAAAACGCTGGCTAGTTCATGTTTCGGGTTACTGGGAGCGCTCGCTGTCTCGTTTCCAACTTACGCGATCGCTTCAGATAAGTCGATTCTGGATAGCCTAGTCCAACAAGCAGCTTCCAGTGATCTTCCTACATCGCAACATGCCATTATTAAGTTGCGTGAGTTTAAAGATGCTGGTGTTGATGCCTTTTGGAAAGCTTATCAACAGGATTTACCGAATAATCCACAATTACGCACAGCTTTGGATGCAATCTGTCAGCAAAAAGATTGTGATGCATCGCGTTTGTTTTGGTATAAAGATTTAGAAGTTGCTAAGACTGCCTCAAAAGAGAGTGGGAAACCGATTTTGTCGTTGCGTTTGCTTGGCAATCTCAATGATGAGCTTAGTTGCGCTAATAGCCGATTTTTTCGTACTGCGCTTTATCCTAATGCTGGTGTATCGCAATTGCTGCGCGATCGCTTTATTTTGCACTGGCAGTCTGAGCGTCCTGTCCCCAAGGTGACGATTGACTTTGGTGATGGTCGTAAGCTGGAACAGACGCTTACGGGTAATAGTATTCATTATATTCTTGACAGTGAAGGTCGTCCAATTGATGCGCTCCCTGGGTTATATAGTCCACTTGCCTTTATGGAAAATCTTAAGGAAGCTGAGATTGCAGTTAGCTCAGTTCGCGATATCAATGGGGATTTGAATCTGCGTCGTGAAATTTTAGTTAAGTATCATCGCGATCGCTTGGCTAAGCTAGAAAAAAATTGGCAAACCGATTTAACTCGCTTGCGGTTGCCCACTCAACCATTATTACAACCGACTGCGGCGACTAATCATATCCCTAGTGCGATCTTGGCTAGCCGTTTGACTGTAGGAAAAGCAATGGTTGAGGTACCGACTTTGAGCAGTGCCAATAGACAAGTATTAGCCGAAGTCACGCCGCCTTCACCATTTGCCAAATTGAGCGATTCAAATTGGGCTAGATTAGCAAGGCTCTATCAAAATCGGGTTTATCTCGATAAAGGCAGTCTGAATTTAATGCAACGTAAATTGTCGTCTAGCGCATCTATCCGAACTGTACTCAATAGTTTTGAAAGCGCGATCGCTCAGGATACTGTTCGCAATGAGTATGTATTTCACGCACAGATACATAATTGGTTTGCGAATGGTGAATTTGTAGATAGTGATTCAAAATCTTTGACCGCCCTTAACCGCCGCGTTTATGATCAGTTGTTTCTCACACCTGCTAATGATCCTTGGCTTGGCTTAGTAAATGAGAATGTATATACAGGAATTAGCAAAACGCTATAGTGAGAAACTAGAGGGCAAAGCACCATACAAATATGGCAAATCGAAATATTAGCGATCGCATTCAGCGATTTAATCTTAGTCAATCTAGAGTTCCCAATCTACTTAAAGCAAAATACGCAGCGATGCGTGCAGATCAAGAAAATCCATATATCTTCTTTCGTTCCACTTGTCATCTTTTTTATGAAGACTTACCGATCAAATCTTGGTTTCAAAAGGCACCGTTAGTTTGGATTTGTGGCGATCTGCATGTTGAGAACTTTGGAAATTTTAAAGCCGATAATCGTCACGTTTATTTTGATGTCAATGATTTTGACGAAGCTATCCTTGCACCATGCACATGGGAAATTGCGCGTTTGTTAACCAGTATTTTTGTGGCGACAGAAACCTTCTCAATTGGACAACAAGTTGCCGAAAATCTATGCCAACAATTTCTCGTTGCCTATACTAAAACTATTTCTAAGGGTAAAACCTATTGGATGGGAGAAGATACGGCTCCTAAAGTCATTGAAGATTTACTTTCTCGCAAAACTCAAGTCAAACGGCGAGAACTACTAGAGGAACGGACAGATCTCGATCGAGAAAATCAAATGCGATCGCTAAAAATCGATTTCAAAAAAGCACAACCGATTTCTGAGCAGCAAAGACAAAAAGTAGAAAGTTTCCTGAAAGTCTTTGCAGATCAACAACCTAATCCTCAGTTTTTTAAATTATTAGATGCTGCCCAACGTATCGCTGGTAAAGGAAGCTTAGGAATTGAACGTTATGTATTGTTAGTGGAAGGTAAAGGCTCCCCCGATGGCAACTATCTTCTCGATCTCAAAAAGTCACTACCTTCATCACTTACTCCCTATATTATTTGGGAACAGCCAAAATGGAAAAGCGAAGCCGATCGCATCGTATCTATCCAAAAGCGATCGCAAGCGATGCCCATTGCTTTTCTGCATTCAGTGGCTACTGAAAAAGATTCATTTGTGTTACGAGAGCTTCAATCTACATTAAGTCCCACTGATCATTTAAAGATCGAGAAATGGGATGACAAACACTCTGAACAACTAATGCGGGCTTTAGGGCAAGTGGTTGCTTGGTCACATTTACGGAGTAGTGGTAGACAAGGATCAGCGATCGTTGATCAATTAATCGATTTTGCTGGCAAATCAAAGTGGAAAGCTGAAGTTATGGAATATGCTAAAACCTATAGTCAACAAGTACATCAAGACTGGAAAGAATTTTGCAAAGTTTAGTTACGCTTATAGTAAAGGATTTTCTTGACTTTAAAGAGGTAGGAATAATTGTGCATAACGACCTGATGGACAGAAAGCTACAAGTGATGAGCCTATTCCTACAGAACTTGGCATTGATTTTGCTCGAGCATAAATAAGTGAACCATCGATTGTTTTGACTTTGTGCAAGCCATTGCTAGTATCAAACCTTCATAAGTAACTATAAACCACTCACGGCGCTTCTCTAACTCATCATTTATAATTCGTTTGATAGCACTCTCAAAATTGTTTAGATCTGCTCGTTGTTTTAATTTTTCAAAAAGATTTGAGGACTCATGTTCATGTTGTCGCATATTTCATTATCCACAAGATAGATTTATTTAATTCTAGTTTTCCATTTTTAGCAATCCAAGAATCTGTAGAAATTTACCTCCAAAATTATTGCATTTTAGCTCTCCTGGTAAAGTTATGGGGATTGGTAGACTTCCAGAGGCTTTAGTTGTTGAGCCAAGACTTAATGAGACGAGTCCTACTGATATAAAGCCTTGTAGTAAATGCCAGTTCTTCTGAACTTCTTTTCCTGAATCTAACATGTCAGGGGCAGATGAGAGATATTTGCTTGGCTCTGGATGATACCTTTCCGCGTAGTAGAATGCTCTTAATATTATCAGATTGTTTAAGTCAATATTCTGCAAGATATAAGAATATTGACTAAATTGCTGATAACTAATCTCCTCCTTTACATAAGCTGAGAATATCTTAAATAAAGAGTCTGCTTTAGTAACCTGATCTAACAGAGATAAAGCATTAATTAAATCTAACCCTAATTTTTCCCTGTATTCTGGATCTGTATATTTCTGTTCTAGAGATTTTTTGAATTTATCATCTACTTCTTTAAAGCCAGCGACAAATCGGAATATCTTCTTCATAAAGATATAGTCACGAACTGCGAATCCAGCCTTCCCAAGAGCATAAAATGATTTAAAGATGGGTATTTGGCTCAAGGTTTCGTCTTGAAAATTTTTTAACAGCTTATCAAGTCCAACTTCAGATAAATCAATAAGTCCATCTCTCAAACCAGAATCTGAGAGTGTTTTCATAAGAGATAGTTCTGGACTTAGAACTTCATCATTTTCGTTGGGCTGATCACTTTTCATGATTAAGAGATTAATCAAATATAGACTTTATAATTTTACCTGCTAAATGAAAGCAGTTACACTAAGAATATAACTATTAAGATCAAAATTGTAGATGAGAGTCAAGATCGATAACGAAGTTCTATTTATTCATCGCGAGGATGTGCCGAAATATAATAAACAAGGCTCAATTGTCCGTAATAGTTACTTTTGGGCGTTGCGATCTATTGCTGGTCGCGCAAACTCTCGCTATGATTGGGAATTTGAGTCAGAAGTATGGCTTGCTTTGCAGAGAATGTTAATCTCTTTTGGAGAATCGGGATATTTGCCCACTCGCGAAACTCAGCTAGAATTCGCCTCTTACATAGAAGAAATTCCCCAAGTTTTACGACTAATTTCCACAATCCAAGAAATAGAAGAAGCGTAAATCTCTGCTTATTTTATTTCTTAAATTGCTATACCGCGTTTAAGATGAAACCCGTAGTTCTTATGGAGGGTCGCAGGGCGAAGCCCCGCTTCGTTTTTTCTTTTTGTCTATGTCGAAAACTTCGGCTTTCAACATTGACGAGGTATATAACTTAGCTTAGTTATGATGCTTAGCCTATAATAAAGTTAAATTTTGTAAAAATTTCAACTATACATGACCACTACCATTGCGCTCGAAACCGTGACCGTTAAGCACGAGATTAAGGACATCAGCCTTGCTCCTCTAGGAAAACAACGCATTGAATGGGCTAGCCGTGAAATGCCCGTATTGCGTCAAATTCGCGATCGCTTTGAAGCTGAAAAGCCTCTCGCAGGCATCCGTATCGCCGCTTGCTGCCACGTTACCACTGAAACCGCTAACCTCGCGATCGCCCTCAAAGCCGCAGGAGCA
>Ga0209181_10005824_pt1 | contig 17616 bp, 23 predicted proteins | sample MAT05_FD_187208 | JGI IMG/M metagenome (GOLD analysis project Ga0209181, IMG submission 187208) | Freshwater microbial communities from Lake Fryxell liftoff mats and glacier meltwater in Antarctica - MAT-05 (SPAdes) (version 2) | ecosystem: Environmental > Aquatic > Freshwater > Ice > Liftoff...
TAGAAGCGATCGCTCCCACCTAACGCTAGAGTACTGCCCGGAATCAGCGTATAGTTGCCCAGCTTTGCCAAATACTGCCGTAATCGCACCCGTGGACGCACCAGTTCACACAGCAGCCGCTCATAGCGACAAAAGGGAGCTGTCGTGTACTCGACGTTGCGGCTATCGGGTTCGCGGATAAAGCCATCCAAGTCAGCCACAATTCTGTCTGAAAGACCGACAATTTCTCCTTGAGGCGTACCGGTGTACATCTCGACTTCAAAGCCTTTGGTTAGCATGTCGGTTTCCCTTAAGTTGAGCTTTCCATCTTTACCATTATTCAGTATCGAGGAAAATGGATTCAGTATCGAGAGGAATAGGAATAGCGATCGCGCCGAACCACAATCTCAACTAACGCTAGCGCTTTAAGATAGGGCTATATCAATGGGCGATCGCTCCCCAAGGAAACTCCCATGTCCTACAGTGAATTTAAAACCATCAGTACAGTTCTTCAAGAATTTCAAGTTCGTTATTCTGAAGCCGATTTCATAGAACCTTTGTCATTCTCAGTAACAGACTATTTTCGGGCAGACTTGCACCTAATGATGCGGGAAGGCGTGGTCGATAATTCTGAGTTTGCGATTTGCGAGAACCTGATTTACCCCGTGCTGAAAGAAGTTTGGAAAGAGTATCGTCAGCATTTTATCCTTTGGAGCCATCAAGCGCTTACGTTCGATAATCGGCTATCCGGTTTCCCAGAGTACATTCTGGCGCGGCGATCGCCTCTAGGCAAAGTTGTTTTTGATAAGCCTTATTTACTATTGGTAGAAGCGAAGCAAGACAACTTTGAAGCGGGCTGGGCGCAGTGTTTAGCCGAAATGATTGCTGCCCAAAAACTCAACCAAACGCCGCCAATTACCATTTTTGGTATTGTTTCTAATGGCGATCGCTGGCAGTTTGGCAAGTTAGAGGCAGATGTTTTTACCCGCAACATTACCTTCCACAGCATTCAGAATTTGGATTCCTTATTTGCAGCAGTCAACTATCTTTTTCGGCAGTGTGAAGTCCAGTTGAGTGACTATGCGACCCTTGCGGTATCTGCAAAGCAGCACGCTTAGCTGAAATCTCAGACCCCAGATCTCTCTAACCGCCGTAGTTCCAGCCCGTACTTTCTAGCAGCAGCGGATCGCCGTCGCGGTGAACGCCAGCCGCAATCACTTCGCCCACAAATACCGTGTGGTCGCCCTGTTCTACAGCGCCAACTACCCGACACTCCACATATCCCAACGAATCGGAAATAATAGGGCAGCCTGTCTCGCCTAGATAGAATTCTACGTCTTCAAACTTGTTCCCCACCCGACGTTGGGGCTTAAAGAATTTTTGAGCCAGTTCTTTTTGACCTGCTTCTAACACGCTGAGAGCAAAGACTTGGCTGGATTGAATCATAGCGTGGGAGCCAGAGGTTTTGTTAACGCAATTCACGACCAAGGGTGGCTGAAAAGACGCCTGCATCACCCAGCTTGCTGTAAAGCCGTTGACTTCTTCTCCGTCTTTGACGCCGCAAACAAAAAGCCCGTGCGGAATTTTGCGTAGGATTGTTTTTTTAGCTTGTTCGTTTAGCAAAGTTTGACTGCCCCAATGCGTTCTACATTGTTCAGTCTAATCTTAAAATCTGGTCTAGTTTCAATCCTGTTTTATGCGATCGCCCCCATCTTAGGATAAGCACCCAACATTTCGTCATAAGTCAAACTTTCCTTAGAGTCCTGTGGATTCCAAAGTAGCTCCAGAATCAACAAATCTTCTGGGGAAATAGCTCCCAAATTTTGCAAGGCGGTTTTCAAGTCTTCGCTGGTTTGCACTTTGTCGAACAGAGGCTTGTCGTGTTCTGTACCGATCAATAGCGTCACCATGATGTACGAACCAGGATCTAAATCTTCTTTAATCTGGAGGGCTTGATGACGGACTTTGCCACCTGCGTTGACTAAAGTTTCGGATTCTACTTTGCTGCGTTCTGTCATAGAGATCTGCTCGAAAACCTGACCCGCTGCTTCTCGGTCTTTGACGACCTGCGACTGGCTGTAGACGTGGCTCCAGTTTTCAGGCGATCGCAACAACGCCAACACCGACTCTTTCAGCATTTCACTGCGTCCTTCTGGAGTTTCCATATCGGCATTGAGAGTTAGCTCACTCAGCCGATTTTGAATCTCTCGTTCTTGTGCCAATAGAGCAACCTGAAGCTGAGTTACGGTGACGATATCATTGCCCTTTTCATCCGTGCCGAAAGAACTTTTGACTTTCCAAATCACGTAAGCGATCGCCGCAATGATTCCACCTACCAAAATCAAGGCGAGCCAGACACCATCCCCTGAGCTAGAGCTAGTAGAGCTAGAGCCAGAGCTACCACCACTGTACCCAGACGAGTATCCAGACGAGTATCCGTAGGCAGGACGGCTGTAGGGAACGGGATCAGACCTTCTGGAGCGATCGTTACTAGAAGAACCGCTGCTTCTAGATGGAGACGAAAAACTGCTGCTTCTAGATGGAGACGATGAGCCACCAGAAGAACTGCCGCCAGAAGAGCTGCTACCTGATGATCTGCTGCTAGAAGAACCGCCGCTAAAGGAACCACCTCTCGATCGCCCACCCGAACTCGATTTAGCTTCAGCGCGATCGGTCTGCCAGCCCTGACTCGATAGTTCGGTTTGCCAGTTGAGTGTGAGAGGATGAAAAAGGGTGAGGGCGATCGCCGTCATACCGACCAGGCTTAATTTCGAGAGGTTGCGCATCTGTCCTGCCATTGGGTAAATAAAGAATGCTCACCTACTCAAGATTCCCGCCCTATAGAGATAATCACAATTCTTAATCGCTTGAAACGTTTTGCCCTACTGACAGAGGTTGCACAATCCCATAGGCTGAGAATAAGGGGAGCTATCCCAGATCAATTCCCATCGTCTTAAGGAATGACTGAACCCAATGAAGATTAAAATTGTTCAGCAATATGATGGCAACTTTACCCTCGAACTCACAGCCAAAGAAATGCTGTTTGGCTTGCTCAGGAGCGAAGCTTTTCTACAACAAATTGCGAACCAGGCAACCTGTGAGCAAGTTGAGTTTACCGAGCGGCTCTTTCAACCCGTTCCCTACGCTCCGGGTGCTACTAAAGGAATGCCTGTAGAGTATGAGCCGTACCACGATTCGCCAGACTACGTGATCATTAATGTGCCGCCGAATTTTATGTTTCAGGCGAAGGTGTTTCAACCCAGTCGGCTCTGTGCAATTTATCGGAAGAAATAATTTCTTGCCCCACTCCTAAAGCAATAGACGCTCTTACCCATGAACACTGACACAACTCCAATGCTCGCATCTTTGGAATATCTCCCTTACCTCAATGAACTGGGAGAGACGACTGACCAATTTGCTGGGAAGGTTGGAGTTTACGCCATTTTTGATCAAGCGAAAACCTTGCAACTTATTGGCTATTCTCGTGACGTTTCTATTAGCCTGAAGCAGCATTTGGTTCGGCAACCTGAAGGCTGTTATTGGTTAAAAGTCCAAACCATCGATCGCCCCAGTCGCACCATGTTAGAAGAAATGCGATTAGCCTGGATTGCCGAAAATGGCTCAATTCCAATTGGTAATGATGCAGAAGAAGCCATTTGGAATCAGCCCATTGATGCCAAATTGAAGATGACAGCGGCAGAGCAGGCGGCTTATGCAGCGACGGATGAAATAGGCAGAATCAAGACTTTGAAGCAGGTTGCTCGTCGGGTAGAAGCTGAAGTTCTAGCAGATTTGGAAGCGCGGGGCGTGAAGATGGCGATTCGGTTTGATCCAAAACTGAAGGAAGAGGGATTGTTGAATTTGAAGTGAGGGATGCTTGACAACAAAAACCCCGACTTTTTAGGAAGCCGGGGTTTTGAATCTCTTAGAGGATGTCTGAAAAGTATCGCCAATTATCTGTAGGGGCGTGGCATTCAGTCAAAAAGTTCTCGGACACACCGAAAAATGGTCGTCCGAATGCTGCGCCCTGACTCTCGGATGTCACATCTACGACTTTTCAGACATCCTCTTAAAGTCCAGACGACTTACCGAGTCATCTGGACTTCGAGAAATGAAGAGCAATCTTACTTGATCGAGGCTTTGCCGCCTGCGGTCTCAAGGGCTTTCTTAGCTTCTTCAGCCGCTTCTTTAGCAATGCCTTCTTTAACAGACTTAGGCGTAGACTCCACCAAATCTTTGGCTTCTTTCAGACCCAATCCGGTCAATTCACGAACTGCCTTCAGCACAGAAATCTTCTTGTCAGCAGGAACTTCTTCGAGAATGACATTAAATTCGGTTTGCTCTTCGACTTCTTCAGCCGGAGCAGCCGCACCAGCAGCCATCATCATGCCGCCAACGGGAGCTGCTGCGCTGACGCCAAATGCTTCTTCAATGCCTTTGACCAATTCAGAGGCTTCGAGCAAGGTTAAAGTCTTTAGTTCTTCGAGAATGGAATCGGTTTTAGTAGACATGGACGAAACTCCTTAGTGAATAAGATTGAAATAGTGAATGATGAGTGAAACTAGCATTACTGCTCTTTGTCAGCAACGGCTTGCAGCGCTCTTGCCAAACCAGAAGGCACTTGGTTGATACCAATGGCAATCTTGGCGGTAACGGCGTTGAGGGCACCCGCAATTTGTGCCATGAGTTGCTCTTTAGAAGGCAGGTCGGCGATCGCCTTAACCTGGGCTTCGCTCAGCATCTTGCCTTCCATAGCGCCACCGATGATGGTGGATTTTTTGGAAACCTTTTGGAACTCCTGGTAAGCCTTGAGGGCGCCGCCAATGTCTTCACCGATTAGTAAAAAAGCGGCAGAATCTTTGCAAAGGGGCGACATGGTTTCCCATTTTTCGTCACCAGCGATCGCAATTTTCATCAGCGTGTTCTTAGCGATCTTGCACTGTCCACCTTTGGGGCGGAGACGGTTGCGCAAGTCGGTCATTTCAGCAACGGTTAGACCTTTATAGTCAATGACCACTGCCAACTGAGCATGACTCAAGGTTTCCTTGAGATCAGACACAGTTCCTTTTTTCTCTTCTAGCGTTCTACCCATACGTATCTCACCTCCTTGAAAAACCGGGATAAACTTCTGTCGTCCAAACGTCTTAGCTAGCTCCTTGGCTATGAAACCTCCAATAAAAAACCTCGGATCAGACTCCGAGGTTTTCAAATTTCTTTGAACCTGTCGAAAACGACAAGTTGAAATTCAAACCTCGGCAGGCAATTAAGCACATTGCACCTGCTGTCTCGGGTTCTACTGATTCAGTTTGGACAAAATCTACAATTCTAGTCGCTCCTTAAGTAGCGTCAGTCTTGAGGTCTCGTAGAGCGTTAATATCTAGCTCAATGGAAGGCCCCATTGTTGACGAAATATACATCGTCCGCCAGAAACGACCTTTTGCGCCAGAAGGGCGGTTGCGATCGATGGTTTCTTGCAACGCCTTCAGGTTTGCCAGCAAATCTTCTTCTGAGAAGGAAGCTTTGCCGAACAAAACGTGAACAATTCCTGTGCGATCGGCCCGAAATTCTAGCTTACCAGCTTTGAACTCAGAAATAGCTTGCGCCACATCAAAGGTGACGGTGCCGCCTTTAGGAGAAGGCATCAAGCCACGGGGGCCCAACTGACGACCTAACTTTGCCACTTGGGGCATCATGTCAGGCGTGGCAACCAGCACGTCAAAATCCATCATGCCCTTAGCAATATCATCGATCAGTTCTTCCGAACCTGAAAGATCCGCTCCAGCATTCGTAGCTTCCGTGACTTTCTCACCTCTAGCAATAACGGCAACTCGAATCAACTGACCTGTGCCTTTAGGCAACGCCACAGTCGTTCTGATTTGCTGGTCGCTGTATTTGGGATCAATGCCCAGCCTAATGTGCGCCTCAGCCGATTCTGGAAACTTAGCGTTTGCAGTTTCTTTCAGCAATGTCAAAGCTTCAAGAGGCTCGTAGGCTCGTTCTTCGACCTTTTTTTGCAATTCCTGCAATCGACGCGATACTTTTTTAGCCATTTTTAATCTCCTGGGGTGTTAGCGAGGCTCTTCCTCTCCCCCGCAATAGTTGGGACGTGAAATCGAACGCTATGACAACGACTTAAACGATGGAGACGCCCATATTACGAGCGGTTCCAGCAACAATTTTCATTGCAGCTTCGATATCGTTTGCATTGAGGTCAGGGAGTTTGGTCTGAGCGATCTCTTGAAGTTGAGCCTGGGTAATAGAACCCACGTTCGTCTTGTTGGGTTCGCCCGAACCGCGTTCAATACCTGCTGCTTTGCAAATGAGCACAGATGCAGGCGGTGTTTTGAGAATGAACGTAAAACTACGATCTTCAAACACCGAGATTTCTACTGGAATGACGAGACCCGCTTGATCCATGGTGCGGGCGTTGTATTCTTTGCAGAACATCATGATGTTGACCCCGTGTTGCCCCAAGGCAGGACCAATAGGGGGAGCGGGGTTCGCTTTACCGGCAGTAATTGCCAGTTTAATAATTGCTACAACTTTTTTTGCCATTGCCGATTTAGCTCTGTTTCTGAACCTGGTTGAATTCCAACTCTACGGGCGTATCTCTACCAAAAATCGAGAGAAGTGCCTTGAGCTTGCCGCGCTCAGGAGTGACCTCAATCACCTCACCTTCAAAGTCCTTAAAGGGACCCGTCAGCACTATCACCTTGTCACCCGCAGCCATATCAAACTTGACTAAGGGCTTCTGTTCTAACGCTTGCTTGAAGATGCGATCGACCTCGCCTGCGCCCAATGGAACGGGGGTAACGTGTCCTCGACCTCTGCCGTAGCGTCGCTTTTGCTCAGCTCCAACAAAGTTAATGACGTTGGGCGTGTTCTTGACGACCTGCCAAGAATCGTCGTCCATCGTCATCCGAACGAGGACATAGCCAGGGAAAACTTTTTCATTACTTTCCTTGGGCTTACCTGCCTTAGTGGGCTTGAGGATCGGGGTTTGGGGAATTTCAATTTGAAAAATGCGATTTGCTACATCTAGAGTCTCAATTCGCTGTTCCAAATTCATTTTGACCCGATTTTCGCAGCCAGAGGCAACCTGAACTGCGTACCAACGCGCGCCTTTGGAGGTTAGTTCTGCAACTTCCTCCTCCGACAACATCAAACTATTCTCAGATTCATCTGATGCAAAAACCATTAGAACACCTGTGTAGCAGCCCACCTAAAGAGATTGTCAACCAAGTAGATTAACGTTGCAGAGAGGGTCACCATAAGAACCACGGCAATAGATTCGCTAATTAGCTGCTGGCGACCAGGCCAAACCACTTTATCTAGCTCTTCCTTGCTTCCTTGAAGAAAGTTAGAAACCCTATTGCTACCAGAGGTGGTTGGTTTATTGGCTTCTTTAGAGTCTTTGGAACCGTTCAGATCCTTTGGCTCTTGTTCTTTTGCTTCGACTTCATCTTTTTTTGCCACAGTCCCCTCGCCGCGTAACTTTAGATGATACTTCGATCGCCCTTATTGAAACCAATGGGTACGATCTGCTGGATTTGTAAGTCACTGATGAATCACAGGCACTTTGAGTTACACAAAGACGATCAGCGCGCCCTGGAGGACTTGAACCCCCGACATCCGGTTTTGGAGACCGACGTTCTACCAACTGAACTAAGAGCGCACAATCTGGAGAGACGGCTCCCCTAGAATGCCTTTCCTAGTATAACAGGTTGCTTGCCGTTCGTTACTAATAAACTTTGAGCAAGCAATCTACTTAGATAGGGCGATCGAACCGCTGTTTCAGACGAGCTGACTTGCCCACGCGATCGCGCAGGTAGTAAAGCTTCGCCCGTCGAGCTTTGCCTCGACGAATAATCGTAATTGTGGCGACGAGGGGAGAGTGGAGCAAGAAAACTCGCTCGACTCCAACGCCTTGGAAAATCTTCCGAACGGTGATGGTTTCGTTGATCCCACCATTCCTCATAGCAATGACCGTGCCCTCGTAAGGCTGGATGCGCTCTTTTTCTCCTTCCTTAATTTTTACGCCGACCTTTACGGTGTCACCGACGTGAATTATGGGGAGATCGGACTTCAAATGCTCCGATTCAATGGAGTTAATTATGGCTTGGGCGTTCATTTAATTTTGTTAAAACTCACGATCGCTAATTCTACCTGATCAGAGTGGAGATAGGGAAGGTTTTCTAAAAAGTTGTCTAAGGTTAGCTCGAAAAGAGGCACATCTGAGAAGAGATACGTAGAGAGACAAAGGCAATGAAGAAAAGTTTATCTGGAACTTGTTACGATGAAAGACGCGATTCTAAACCTCACTCTGCACTTGCCGCCTCCTGAATTTCATGAATATTCTGACCAACCTTTTGCCCAAAATCACCAATACTCAGCCCCGCGCTAAGAAACAGCACCGAGGCATTGAGATTAAAACCTCTCAAGAAATCGAGACTATGCGGCAAGCAGGGGCGATCGTGGCAACGGTACTAAAGGAAATATCTGAGCTAGCACAGCCTGGAATGACCACGAAAGATCTGGATGCCCATGCCGAAAAGCGCATTCGTGAAATGGGTGCAACGCCTAGTTTTAAGGGCTACCACGGCTTTCCGGCTTCTATCTGCGCCAGTATCAACAATGAGGTGGTTCACGGGATTCCCAGATCTAAAAAGGTGATCCGCAAAGGAGATGTGCTTAAGGTAGATACTGGCGCATTTTTTGAAGGATTCCACGGCGACTCTTGTATTACGATCGCCGTTGGCGAAGTCACACCCGCCGCCGCAAAGCTGATTCGGGTAGCTGAAGAAACGCTCTACAAAGGCATTGAGCAAGTCAAGGCAGGAAAGTATTTGCTAGACATTGCGGGAGCAGTGCAGGATCATGCTGAGGCAAATGGCTTCAAAATTGTGGAAGATTTTACCGGGCACGGCGTCGGGCGTAACCTCCACGAAGAGCCGGCTGTGTTTAACTTTCGCACCCACGAAATGCCTAACGTAAAGCTGAGGGCTGGAATGACGCTGGCGATCGAACCTATCCTCAATGCGGGCTCACGGCACACTCAAACGCTTGCCGATCGCTGGACGGTGATTACGGTCGATCGCTCTCTTTCGGCCCAGTTCGAGCACACTGTTTTGGTGACTGAATATGGCTATGAGATTTTGACCGATCGAACCCAGGTTTAAGCTTATGGAAAATACGGCTGAATACAGCTGTGCCTATTGTGGTGAAAGCATCTTGACGTTTGTAGATTTGAGCGCGGGTTCACAGCAATCTTATGTAGAAGATTGCCAGGTTTGCTGTCAGCCCAATATTCTCTACATTCAGCTTGATGAGGAGACTTTGGAAATTGAGATTAGCAGTGAGCCTGAGAGTTAGAGGATGTCTGAAAAGTCGTAGATGTGACATCCGAGAGTAAGGGCGCGGCATTTGGACGATCATTTTTCGGTGAGTCCGAGAACTTTTAGACCGAATGCCACGCCCCTACAGATGATTGGCGATACTTTTCAGACATCCTCTTAGGAACTATTCTTAGTTGCTGCGGCAACTAATGCGATCGCCCTTGGCAAAATAATATGCTCCTGAACTTGAATCCGTTGGCTCAAAGTCTCCGGCGTATCATGGGGCAACACTGGTACTGCTGCTTGAATAATAATCGAGCCGCTATCTACAGCCGCTATCACCCGATGCACCGTACAACCCGCAATTTTTACCCCTGCCGATAAAGCTTGCTCCACCGCCCGAATGCCAGGAAAGCTAGGGAGCAAGCTGGGATGGATGTTGAGAATTTGGTTAGGGAAGGCGTTGATTAGTACTGGTGTGACGATTCGCATCCAGCCTGCCATAATTACCCACTCGACCTGATGTTGGTGCAAGGATGCCACGATCGCGGCATCCAATGCCTCGCGGGTGGCAAAGTCGCGGTGGTTAAGCAACACTTTAGGAATGGCAAGGCGAGCCGCTCTCTCGGCAGCCAAGGCGCTGGGATTGTTGTAAATCAGTACTTGAATTTGAGCCGGGATCTTTTGGTGAGCAATGGATTGGGCGATCGCCTCCAAGTTACTGCCGTTTCCCGAAGCTAAAACTCCTAACCGCAGGGGATCAGCCGAAATGATCGGGACATCGGGTGAGATGATGGCGGCACTTTCTAGGCTAGGCGTAGCCAGCAGCGAGGTATCCATTTCCAGAGACGATTTCTTGATGATTTCTTAAAGGCGATGGATTAGCCTACCATTCAATGAGAACGAAATCGGATTTCTAACCGTGAAAACTTTAGATCGATCGCAGCAAGAAACGCGAGCAGCCTGGTTATTTCTCTCGCCTGCCCTGGTTTTATTGAGCGTATTTTTGCTTTACCCGATCGCCTATTTAATCTACCTCAGCTTTACCGCTGGCAACTTCACCCGTGAGGGGACGCACTGGATTGGATTGCGCAATTATTGGCGGCTTCTGGTTGATCCAGACTTCTGGCAAGTGTTGGGCAATACGGCATATTTCACAGTAGCAACGGTGATTCCAAGTTTATTGATCCCCTTGGGATTAGCCGTGCTGTTGAATCGGGCTTTTGCGCTACGAGGAGCATTGCGGACTGCCTATTTTATTCCTTCTGTTACCTCCTTGGTAGCGGTAGGTTTAGGCTTTCGGTGGTTGTTTCAGAATGACGGCCCTGTCAATGGATTTTTGAATAGGCTAGGGATAGAGTCCATTCCTTGGTTAGGCAGCACAACTTGGGCAATGCCTGTGCTAATTTTACTTAGCACTTGGAAGCAGTTGGGCTTTAACATGGTGGTGTTTTTAGCGGGGTTGCAAGCGATCCCAGTGAATCGTTACGAGGCGGCAGAGTTGGATGGGGCAAATGACTGGCAGCAGTTCTGGCACATCACGCTACCAGGATTGAGTCCCACGCTCGTTTTTGCTGGGGTAACGACAGCAATCTTTACCTTGCGGAGCTTTGAGCAGCCCTATGTCATGACGGGTGGAGGACCTTTGAACTCGACTAATCTGCTGGTGTTTTATATCTACAATCAGGCGTTTGCTCAGTTTGATATGGGCTATGCGGCAGCAGCGGCGATCGTCTTGCTAGCGGTGACAATGCTGTTGGTTTATGTGCAGTTGCGGGTTTCTGGGGAAAAGCCTTCTTGAATAGAATTAAAAGGAACTAAAAGCGATCGCCCAATTTGAAGACAATCTCACTATCCCCCTCATTCGTCCAAGCAAACTCTAAGCGCGCCATACCGATGGGAGTTTGTGCCCGTAACCCTGCTCCATAGCCCAGCCCCGAACCCGGCTTGTTTCTCACCTCAGCAGGTTCGCCCAAAATGGTATCGCCTGAGCCTAGATCAGAACCATAGTCAGCGAACAGAGTGCCGCCTAATTGAATGGGGCGGCGGAACAGGCGAACGTTGGCGATGGGGTAGCGATATTCTGCTGAAGCGGCAACAAAACTACGACCTGTGCCCACCCCATCGCTAAAGCCGCGTACCACCCCTGAGCCAATGTCAAACGCCTCGTAAGGCGGCACTTTGCCAATCATCGTGCCGCCTTGGAGGTTGAGCAGAAGGGTGCGATCGCCCCGTGCAAACCCAAACAAGGGCAGCGGCATGTATTGAAGATAATTTGCACTCAGCCGCGTAAAGGCAATATTGGCATTGCCGACCGGAATCGATTGATCGACCCCAAAACGCACTCTTGCTCCACGAGTCGGATTGTCATAATCATTACGTTCATCCCAGTCGGCGGCAAGATTCACCGTCAGCAAATCATCTTGTCCGGTACCACTGTAGGTTAAAGGATTATTGAGTTGATCGATTGCTTCTACCTGGTGGGTAAAACGGTCAGGGCGGATAGAAACCCTCTGATAAGAAACGCCTGCGGCTGCAATTAAATGGGGAGCGATCGGGCGAAATACTTCCACACCGCCGCCTAGCCGATGCACCCAGGGCGTTTCACCATTAGGCAAGTCTACATCTGTCGAACCGCCCGTAAACACCGATTGAAACGATCGCTGGTTGAATAGGTTGAGGGCATAGCCAGTTTGCGGTCTCTCCGAGATCCCCGCAACGGGTCGCCCAATCGACGGATCAACAAAACTGAGTTCTGCATCCGTCACGCTCTCCCCGCCCCGAACATTCAGCGTCAAGTTTTGCTCCTGACCGCCTAAATTGCGCACCTGCAAAGCTCCAGAAAGCGCTGTTCCCCTATCCTCATTAGCACCCGCCGAAACTGATCTGGGTTGGAAGGGACCCACTAGCGCCGAAGGAGACGGGGCATAGGTTCCTAACCGAGCTGCGAATTGGGTGCTGTCTACAGTTCGAGTAATCTCTACATCGCCTTCAGCCAAAAGTGGTACTGCTATGAAGGTGGGTTGGGGTTCTTGAGCACTGACTGCATCATAGTAAAGTGGGGCGACCCCTTGCGGGTTTTCCAAAGAAATCGCGGGATTCGTTTGCCCGTAGCTGGTGGAAATGAAGCACAGATTAAATGTGACTCCGAGAACCGTAATCAGAGGAATGGAGGATCGCATTTTGGTAGCTCTACAACACTGAATGGTTGAAATGCTATCAGAAGACAATCGTGTCAGCCTGCGTGATTCTCGCTTTTAAGAGCCAGAACCAGCCGCTAAACTTCCGGCTTGACAATCCCGCAGCCACAGCCGAATCGCTTGTGCAATCACCCCTTGGCTAGTGTCTTGGGGCGGCGTAGGCGGTTGGTCGGTTGGGTAATTTCCCAGGGTTGAAAACATGAGTGACAATTGCCAGCCATTTTGGGTCTCGACCAAGAATAATCGATGGTAATGCTGAAGGCTCACAGGTTTACCCGAAACATATTGCCGTTCGAGGGTTGTGAAAAATACTTGAGAGGGTTGATCTTTGGATGCAGGCGTTGCTGTTTCTGAATTGAGGCTTAACGGGTCATATTCTGGGCGGTCTGCCACAATGACGTAGCCAGGAAGATCGGCGGTGCGAAAGGCGGTGTATGCCCGTTGACTAACGCGATTAGAGTAGCTAGGAAGATCGCGCAGGAGTAGGGGCACGAGGGTCAGAAGATGCGTAGGGCATTGAGTGGGTGAACGGATTAGATCTCTTGGGGGTAGTTTTCCCCAGGCTGGGGAGGCAAGGGAAAATAGACTGAAGCAGGCGATCGCGCCAGTTATTTTCTTTAACCCAGTTAGCGATCGATGACTTTCACCTTTCATTCGCGCTCTGCTCTACTTCCTGAACGATCTTTGCAAATGCCTCTGCGGGATCGATCGCCGCTGTAATGGGGCGACCAATGACCAAGTAATCGGCTCCTGCTTTGATTGCAGCGGCAGGAGTGAGCGATCGCTGTTGATCCCCCGCTTCTGCCCAAACGGGGCGAACGCCAGGGCAAACGAAGACAAAGCCTTTTCGACAAGCATTCCGCAATTGTGCCACCTCCTGTGGCGAGCAAACCACGCCTGCTAGACCACTTTCTTCTGCCATCAATGCCATCTGCAAAGTATAGTCGTTCAACTCTAGTGGGACTTTGAGTTCAAAAGCTAGCGCCCTTGAATTAATGCTTGTTAGCAGCGTCACAGCAATGAGGTTGGGCGTGGTCAATCCGGCAGCGATCGCTCCTGCTTCGGCAGCGGCTTGAGCAGCCTTAAGAGCCGCTTGCCCTGCCGCCGCGTGAACTGTAACCAAATCGACCCCGTACCCAGCAGCAGCGCGACAGGCTCCTGCCATAGTGTTGGGAATATCGTGGAATTTTAGATCGAGGAAGATGCGTTTTTCGCGGGCTTTGAGAACTTCGAGAATGCGGCAGCCGCTGCTAACGAACAGTTCTAGTCCAACTTTCCAGAAGGTGACGTTGGGGAGGCGATCGAGCAGGGCGATCGCTTCTGCTTCGGTAGAAACATCTAGGGGCACAATAATTCGGTCAGCAAACGGCAAGTATGAGGAGGGAATCATAGTGTGAAGTTCGACTAAGAGACACTGGTTAACAGCTCTGGGCTGGAAAGAATAAGGTAGCCTTCAGGTTGCACTACAGTAGGATCATTTTTATGAGCAAGCTCCAAGCCATTCAGATCGATGCCGATACCGTCATTTACATTGAAGCCGCTGAAGACCTGGCAGTTCCAGAAGTTGGCACTAGAGAAATCGAAGGTGAGGTCAGGCGAGGCGGACAGAAAGGCGGACTGATTAATCCTGCTGATCAGATGGCACAGAGTTTTAAGGCGATCGAAAGCACCATTAAAACCTACACCAAATACACGCTCAATGCGTTCCGAGATGCGTCTTTGGCTGAAGTAAAAAAGGTATCCCTAGAGTTTGGCGTTAACGTCAGCGGGATGGGAGGCGTGCCATACATTGCTACCGGGACAGCGGGTTGCAATATCAAAGTCACTGTAGAGTGCGCTTTCCCCGATCGCCTGGCACCCCAGTTAGGCAGCGTTCCACCGCCGCCACCCCCCTTCCCCGCTAATCCTCCTGCCCCCCCAGCCAGATTTTAATTTAGATAGATTTATTTGCCGGGTCAAGCCATTTCTTGTTACATTCAGCCAAAGATGCAGTCAGCCAGACGGGGGCAGCTGCTGCGCGCTGACCCCCAAGAAAGCCGGAAAGTAAGAATTATGAACTCTGTAGATTTGGCATTTACCCCTGCCTTAGATCAAGCTCGGCTGATTCGTCACAAAGAAATTTCGCCAATTGAGTTGGTGCAGCTTTATCTCGATCGCATTCAGCAGCTTGATCCCCAGTTGGGCAGTTTCTGGACAATCGCCGCTGAGCAAGCGTTAGACGATGCCCAAGCCAAAACTGAACTTCTGGCAATGTCGCACCCAGAAGAGTTGCCGCCTTTTTTTGGCGTACCTACAGCTATCAAAGACCTGACGCCTGTGGAGGGAATGCCCTGTAGTTACGGGGTGAAAGTCCTGAAAAATCGGCAACCGCCCCAAGATGCGGAGGTTGTTAAGCGGATGAGGGCAGCGGGGTTTATTCTGCTGGGTAAAACTGCAACTGCGGCGCTAGGCTCTACACCCTATACCGAGGCTAAGGGGTTTGCGCCGACTCGCAACCCTTGGAACTTGGACTATACGCCGGGCGGGTCGAGTGGCGGCGCAGCGGCGGCGGTGGCGGCTGGGTTATGTGCGATCGCCCAAGGTTCTGATGGTGGTGGCTCTATTCGAGGCCCTGCGGGTTGCTGTGGATTGGTCGGCATTAAGCCCTCCAGAGGTCGCGTCTCCCATGCTCCTACAGGCGATGTTATCAGTGGATTGGCAACTCACGGACCTTTAGCGCGCACAGTATCAGACGCAGCGGCACTTTTAGATGTTATGTCAGGGAAAGTACTGGGCGATCCTTACTGGCTCCCTGATCCCGCTCATTCATTTTTGGAAGCTACTCGTAAACCGCTTCAGGATTTGCGAGTGGGCTATGCCACGTTTCTGCCGCCAGTCGGCGCGATCGATCCTGTCTGCGAACAATCGGTCATGAGTACAGTACAGCTTTTGGAAGATTTGGGGCATCAGCCCGAACTGGTTTCAGTGGATTTTAATGACCTGCTCGAACCCATTTCCACCGTTTGGCAAGCCGGGGTCGATGTGGGCGTGCCCTGGTTTTTCTTAGACAAAATGAATCGGTATTTGTTGAAGCGATCGCGCAACCGTTCGGGCGGTCAATATCTCACCGCCGTCACCAAAATGCAGACCTTAGCTAGAAAACTGGTTGCCAGCCTTGATCATGTGGATGTTTTGGTCTTGCCAATCTTCATGTATCCCACCATTCACGTGGGCGAATGGCGTAAATTGCGCCCTACCAAAATTTTTGATGAAATCGCTTACTGGGTCACGCCTTGCCCACCCTTTAATGCTACAGGACAACCGGCGATCGCCATTCCCGCCGGATTTACTCCCCAGGGTCTACCCATTGGCGTACAGCTTGTGGGCAGACCTGCCGATGAAGTTACCTTGATTGCTCTAGCCGCCCAAATTGAAGCGGCTAGACCTTGGATTGGCGATCGTCCAGACTTTGCGACTAGACCTTTTTCAGCCAACTAAACATTGCCCGCAAGTCCTTGCCCACCTCTTCAATCGGATGCTCGGCTTCACGGCGGCGCATGGCAGTAAAGCCCGCTTTGCCCGAAATATTCTCTAGCACAAATTCCCGCGCAAACTGCCCGGTCTGAATTTCGTTGAGAATCTTCCTCATTTCCGCTTTCGTGTCCTCGGTGACAATGCGAGGCCCCCGCGTGTAGTCGCCATATTCAGCCGTGTTTGAGATGCTATCGCGCATTTGGGCTAAACCGCCTTCTACCACCAGGTCAACAATCAGCTTCACTTCATGCAGACACTCAAAGTAAGCCAACTCGGGTTGATAGCCCGCTTCCACCAGCGTTTCAAATCCAGCCTTAATCAACGCTGACAAGCCGCCACAGAGAACTGCTTGTTCGCCAAATAAATCGGTTTCAGTTTCTTCGCGGAAAGTGGTTTCCAAGATTCCAGCGCGAGTGCCGCCAATGCCTTTGGCGTATGCCATAGCGCGATCGCGGGCTTGACCCGAAGCATCTTGGTAAATCGCAAACAGTGCCGGAACGCCTTCGCCTTGCTCATAAGTCCGGCGTACCAGGTGCCCAGGGCCTTTGGGGGCAATCATCACTACGTCTACATCAGCAGGAGGCACAACTTGCGCAAAGTGAATGTTAAACCCGTGGGCGAACGCCAGGACTTTACCCGCCTTCAAATTCGGTTCAATTTCTTCTTTATAAATCGTCTTTTGCGCCTCATCTGGCAGCAGAATCATGATGAAGTCAGCGGCGGCAGCGGCATCTGCAACGGACTTCACCCCTAGCCCTGCCGCTTCAGCCTTGGCGATCGATTTACTGCCGGGGTATAGCCCCACAATCACATTCACACCGCTATCTTTCAAGTTGAGGGCGTGAGCATGACCCTGAGAGCCGTAACCAATGATGGCAACGGTTTTCCCGGCTAAAAGGTCTAAATTTGCATCTGTGTCATAGTACATGCGAGCCATACCGTCTCTCCAACCAGCGTGATGTGTTTACCGACAGCCCTAAATTCTATCAAACTATGGTAATGGAGAGAGGAAAGGAAATCTGAGTTTATGGTAATTAGCCTTTTCGCCAGGCGATCGGGTTATTGAAAATGTATCGCCGAATATTCTCCAAAGCCCGCTCATCTCGAATCAGGTGCTCATAATAATTTCGCAGCCACAGTCGTTGTTCAAATTCTCGCCAACTTTCGGCTCTCACTCCATGCCGATACTTCGCAGTGGTAAATGACTTAAAGCGATGCATCACATCGCCTAATGTCAAGCCCCCGCCACGCTGCAAAACAATCACGCCATGAATATGATCTGGCATGACAATAAATGCATCAATGCCTACCCCTTCGTAATGAAACGGCAATTCCTCCCACACCTGCTGCACCATTTCTCCGGCAGCGCTTGGAACCATGACCCCTTGCCGAATCTCGCCCAACAACCGATGGCGATGGTTAACGCAAATTGTGACAAAATAAGCCCCTGCCGCCGAGTAATCATGCCCTGGCAGACGAATCGATCGCCGATGATGTTTAGCCGGATCATATTTTTGCATATACCCAGATTTCCCAAAATCCCCCCCAACACCCGTACGGGCGATGCCCCCGTGCTCGCCCTACACGCC